>Ga0307507_10002310_pt1 | contig 40556 bp, 37 predicted proteins | sample 7_EM_MG_FD_207223 | JGI IMG/M metagenome (GOLD analysis project Ga0307507, IMG submission 207223) | Populus trichocarpa ectomycorrhiza microbial communities from riparian zone in the Pacific Northwest, United States - 7_EM | ecosystem: Host-associated > Plants > Roots > Unclassified | place...
CGGGAGGGGGAGGGTGCAGCTCACGGAGAGTGCGGGTGCAGCTCACTGAGAGTGCGGTGTTGGTGGATGTTGACGATGAATTCTCATGGTGTTGAGTTATCAATCGCCAGGTGTGTAGGGGAGATGGTTCGTACCCAAATCCCATGCCCCAAGGGTGCCCTTATATAGCAGTTCTTCCCTCAACCCTAACCCTGCAAGACTTCTACTCTTGCGTCATGCGACTCCTGACTCATAGTCAGTCATAGTGTGAAATCCATCAGCTGACCCGTCTGAGTCCGCTGCGCCATACCTTGCAGCCAATCAAAACTCATAAAACAAGTCATGTGCCCTAACGGGTCTCATGCTTGAAACCCATGACTCATAATAGCCGGTTCCCCTCCTATTTCGCTGTCGCTCATAGTCGGGAAAAGCAAGAGCAACGCAAAAGCAAGTGCAATGTGATGCAACACAACATAAAGGCAAGTGCTACACAACACACAAGCAAGTGCAATGCGATACAAAAGCAAGTGCAACACAATGGAAAGCAGCTCAATGGTTAGTTTTTAGTTTGTTTGCTATTGATCTCAATGTAAATAATATCATATGTTAAAAATAAAGTATTTAAATCCTCTTTCTTACCAGTGAATTACTCTTTAACCTCATAATTAATTAGCAGCACCAAATCAGCATTGACCAATCTGCAATACCAAATCAGCAATTACGATGACAGATATCGGCGAAAAGCTAGAAATCAAGCAACGACTGGATTGAGCCTTGAAATGGCTTGAAGAGGAACCTACCGAAACAGCAAGTACAGCAGCAGAAATGTTCAATGTCAATGCCGCCTCAATTCGATCACACCAGCTACGTCAGAGGAAACAAGTACGCAACACACGAGGAACCTTTAATGGTCATGGTGGCAACAATATTATCCTGACGAAGGCACAGGAACAAGCAGTTTACCGGTTCTGCCATGAGCAGTGGGAGATGAGAATTGCAGCAACCCTAGCAATGATTTTTGCAGCAATCAGCCATCTTCGCAAAGCAGAGCAGCTGGACCATCCCTCGGGAGTTTGGTTTCAGCAATGGCGGAAGAAAAACCCAAGTCTTCATACGATTAAAACAAAGCCTATTGCGAGAGCTCGAATCATGACGCACACGGAAGAGGACTTGAAAACATTTTTTGTCAACCCTCAGAACACACTAGCAAAGTATAATATCGATAAGGCCAAGTATTTATACAACATGGATGAATCGGGCGTCAGAATTGGATGTCCTGCTGGGAAAGTTGTCATTGTGCCTACAGAAGTCAAAGAGTTGTATACCACAAGTCCTGAGAATCGGCCGTCCGTTACAATTATCGAAGCTATATGCGCAGATGGATGTCTGCCCCCATCTCCCGTCATCATATGCCCAGGCAAGAAGATAATAGAAAATTGGATACACGACAACCTAACCGGCGCTGAAGTAATTACGGTATCACCAACTGGGTATACCAATGAGAATATAGCACTTGCCTGGCTTAATCACTTCATTAAGCATATACGCGCAGGGCCTGATAAACATTGGCGTCTGCTTCTTCTCGATGGCCATAATTCTCACCGCCAGGACGACTTTATAATTAAATGTCATGAGAACCACATTGTTCCCTTCGAATTTCCATCCCATATGACCCATGTCCTTCAACCTCTTGGAGTTGGAGTCTTCTGTCCTTGGAAGCATTATCATTCCAAGGCTATCAACAATACCCTCCACTCTCTGGAAATCGAATATACAATTTCCTTCTTTTTCGTGACTTGGATTCTATTCGTAAGCAGACATTTCACCCATATACAATTAAAAATGCCTTCATGAATTCAGGGATGTTTCCTGTTTCTTTCAACAGTGCATTGAAGAAAATGCGCTATTACAACAACAAGGCAATAGGTACTACTAAGCAGCCCACAACTGCTATGAGCAATCCTGAAGCTGGCTCAAGTCAGAGTATAGTTCCACTGGAGGAAGAAGGGGACATAGAGATTGTTAAGACACCTAGCACATATATTGAGTGTCAGAAGGGAATGGTGGAGTGGATCGATCGAGCTGAAACATTTAGTTCGACTAGCAAGGAGTGCTTTCAACAATGGGCGAAAAGAACTGAAGTTTGTCTGGCCAAGGCACAACTTGAGGAAGAAACATACCGTAATTTTCACACTAGAATCAACGAGGCGGAAAAACATAAAGCGAAGTCAAGATGTGTGATTCAGAAAGGCGGAGTTCTTACAATTGAGGAGGCACGACGCAAGCAACATGAGAAAGAGGTAAAGCAGAGATTGGCTGCAGTCAAGAGAGCTCGAAAGAGTATCCATGTGGCAGTCAATAAGGCAAAAACTGCATTAAATCGTCTGGGAATTGATGCTCGGAAGGCAGAAAGGGAAGAAAGCAGCAAATCCGCAATATTCAAGCCGAAGGAAAAATTATTCCTCCAGAGCTATTGATTGCAATTCCGGATCCAGAAAAGAATCCGACAGCCACCGATCTCTTGAGTCACTTCAAGCACCTCCTGACCTCGTACAAGCTTTATTGTTACTTGATCCAGGTGCTTTCGATATTAGCAACATAATCAATCCACAATTACAAGATCATGATCAACAAATAGAGGTGGAAATATATACCTAGAGACCACCAGTTGATAAGGGAGGTAGAATACAAATGGCAAATGATGGAGGAGCTAGTATTACGGAGAGTAATGATGATCTTGGTTGTGAATCAGATTCTGATTCTTCATTTATGTCAGATGACCTTATTACCAGAAATGCTGATTTTGTAAGCTTGAATTGAGGCCAAATAACTTATCTGGAGATATAGATATGTGTTTGATAACTTTTATTATGTACATCAATTCAATAAAAAATGAAAAAAATTTGTATTTCATTGTGTTGCACTTGCTTTTGTGTTGCGTAGCACCTGCCTTTATGTTGTGTTGCATTGCGTTGCACTTGCTTTTGGGTTGCTCTGGCTTTTCCCGACTATGAGCGACAGCGAAATAGGAGGGGAACCAGCTATTAAATATGAGTCATGTGCGAAATACATAAACCACATGACCACGAATGTGTGTCATGTCAAATATCAACCAATAACAATAAACCAATGACACGCTATTGCGTCGTTATGTGAGAACTTATGAGTCAACTGATTTTATAGTGTGAAAGATAACAAACCGATGACTAATCACTATTAGTCATGTGAAATTCTGCCTTGCTTAGTCACCGTTTGTGACACTGCCAAATACAAACTACTTTCTACCTCTTTCTATTAGTCTTGGTGTTTCCTCTATTGTCTCTCTCCTATTCAGCTACCTAGACAACCCATCCTTAAGTCAATCTAGCAAAGGTCTATTTCCTAAGCTAATAGTAGGTTAAATCTATACATACAGGAGTGGGATACTGGCATGGTCAACACATCATCCAACAAGTGAGCCCACTGAGAGAACTCCACAATGGGATTTGAGATGCCTAATTATCTATGCCTATCTTAGTGGTTATTTTTATTTGTCACAGCTGAGGGCTGAAGGTGAATCTTCATCTTATGCTCTGCGCTATATAATAGGGAAATTAAGTTTAGAACACCTGCAAGTGGGTGTAAGCATGCTGGCAAGCCTAAAGTAATATTTATAAGAATCTTTCTAATTGTGGGAGTACCAGTACCCCCAATTATAAAAAGGCAAGTACTCCCCGTTTTTATATTCCAAATCTATGTATAAATATCGCATGTTGTGTTCTTCTTTCAAGGCTGAGGCAAGAGGAATTTGAGTCCAAGTTGAAAGATGTTAAAAGGTTATCTCCTCTTTCTTATCAGAGTAGGCAATAATACTAACCTGCAGACACCAATCTCATGTTCTAGCACCTATTCAGTAACCATTTGACAGCTATTCAATCTACTAGTAGGATATTATTGACATTATAGACATATATGGCCTAAGATTTATAAACTATTTGAAGTTCAGGAGATAAGTCATGTGACACATGAGTATAACTATATCACTAAGCTCAATCTAAAAGATGGAACAAAGTGATTATAGTTGACTTGGTGTTTGTCAGATAAGTATAGTACTTACATATATGGGTCACTTGAAGATAATATCCTCACTCACCTACTGCCTCTCTGGTATTTCTGTTGTTGTTTCCTCTCTTGCTGCTTAGGCTATCTCCTCCACAATTACTTTTCTATTACCATTTAATTATCTCTTAATTCTCTTCATTCTTCTATTATTTTACAATCCACTTCTTTTTTCCATCAATTTCACCAGAGTATATTGTATAATAGATTTTTCCAAGGTTTGAATAACTAAGAACCTATTCCAGATGGATGTAGGGATCCTGGGAGCTATACTATATCTTAAAGTTCAGCTTATCTGGGTTATGATAAGATCTACTAAGCTTAGAAACCCACATTAAAAAGTCAAGTGCAACTCATACCAAAAATAGTTCATCACTGGGGTTCACCTTCTACAACCCCCTGGTGAATCCTAACTACTTTAAATGAAAGACCAGTTTCAACTACCGATTACTACTTCTTCCCTATCTCCTGACTTCAATCTCTTACTCTATTATATAAATCAAACTTATTTCAACCTATGAAGCCTGATATTACTCTTGGAGAGCTATAGCAGCCAAGGATATTAGAACAACTCGAAATATTAAAAGATGACCTGTCTTGGGAAAAGGTCTCTGTGGAGAAATTTCAATACTGGATCTTGAAATATACAGAACTACTAGTAGTAGATAATAAGTATATCTGCTATGAGTACTACTTCTCTACTGAATTGCTTATTATAAAATGAATATTGCCTATTTTGATGTATGTCATACAGTATTTCTTTTTCAATCAAACTTTTTCCACTCCTACCTGTTAAAAAAGTAGGGATTATGCAAGGAGAGTTAATTATCAATATTTGGTATGAAAACCTGAATATAATTAACAAATCCTATCCAGAATCAGGCTAACTCTATTTAGCATTTATAGGTTTTGAAAATAATTGGAACAGTGTCTTTGAAACAATTCTAATGTCTTTACTATGTTGAAGTACAACAGGCGTCCTGTCATGATTGGTGAGATGAGAAAAATAGAGTACTAGGGGAAACCTATAGAAAATGCAAAATTATAGCCCCTCTATACTAGAGGGAAGACAAAATAATTATTGACTTGTTCTTTATTGAAACAAAACCAACTAGTGAACTAGTTATAGAGTCTGAGTAAGAAAATAATACTACAAATAGAAGTGGCGAAAGTGAAGAGCAGAAAATGATTGACCCCTAGGCTATACATATATCAACCTGCAAATGTGATTTGACACATATTACAGTAGCTCAATGAGCTAGCTAAGTTGCTCACACCCCTCACTGATAAGTTAAAGACCACTTTACATGTTGATCATGACTCTGAAGACTATAAAGAAATTGTTGAATTGTTTAATACAATACTTTTCCTATTAGTACCTTTTAGTAATTTTACAAGACTATGTAAATTTCAAATCATCCTGCATAGTAGTTTCACGAATGAGGTCCCTGAAGGGCTGGATTGTAAGGATCTGATTGGCTTCAGTTTGCCAGTACTCAACGTATTAGTTCAGGTTATGAGATACCTAAGTGAGAATACTGAGTATAGAGCTAGTTGGCAAGCAAGGAAGCTTATGAAAGAGGCAGGAGTATGAGAGGAAAATGTGAAATTCACATAGTCTAACCGGCAGTGGCTCAATTGACAGAAGGGATATAACGTTCTTGTATATTCAAAGAATGAGAGGATTATGTTAGTGTACTAGAAGAAGTGTTAGTAGTAGTTCTCACTTAATTAAACTATTGTATTATCTAGTCTTTCAGCAGTTCACAAACATCCGGGAATGCGGTAAGATTTCTCACAGTGCTACCTCCTTGTTCAGGTTCAAGGACCCGATGCTTATTTCATAAAATCTTGGTTGGAGAAGCTCAAGTAAAAGACATGCCTTTCAACACTGTTGTTTTTGTAGAGGAATGATGACTGGACAGAATGATAAGATGGCTGGCATAGTAGCCAAATATGATGCAATGTTACAGCATTTCGGGATATTATACCGTATTATCTGGCGATACTGGAAATGGTCCTATCCCTAAACTGTGTAAAGAGGCGCACTGCACCATGAGTGCACTCCCTGAATTCAGTGATACTAGTACTGTAGGCACTAAGAATACTTTTATGACGACCCCAACAAATTGAAAATAGAGGAGTCATGATGGTAAGTGAAATCAATTCACGTTTTGACTGTGCAATTTGGTATCTTTAAAGATAGCAAGAGAAAGTTCAATGGCCAATTGATATCATTGTTAATAGTAGTTTTGCTTTGACAATCAGGGATCAGAATTCCAATCCTATAATGAATATTGAATTTCTATTGAATCCAGTAACATGTGAAGTACCTCTCGAACTACAGGCAGTCACGAGGCTAATACAGTAACTTGACTGTGGAAGGAAGTTGTGCACACTTCCCAAGTAGATAGATGGGAGTGCAGTTGGTATGCTATTACTCTGAGACTTAACATCAATAAATTCCAGAAGATACCTTAAGACTAGCTGCCAGTTATTTTCTCGTGAATGCTGTTCAACCACTGCAACTCCCAGCTCCACCCTTGCTTCTCCCATGAGAGCCATGTTGTAGGCCATTACCTACTTTACAGCATTTCCAAGCTTGACAAGACTTCACTTCCGTTCGCACTTCTTGATGGTCAAGCCTACACGGACAAGGGAAGCAAGTCAGTTCAGGAGAAGGCATCTGACAGTGGGTAGGATAAGAGACAAGTTACCCTTCTACATGTTGTATTTGGCAGTAGGAAACCAAAAGTCCAGTCTCTGATGATTTTTAAGGAATTTATCTATAAAGAATAAAGACCTTGATACCTGGTCATCTAACTCTGCCATTATATAATGTCACTCGATTTCCGGTTCTGATATTTGCTTAATCACCCAACCTGTAGCACTAATGCCATATGGCAACACTAGATCAGCAAAATGTTTTCGCTGGTCCTGAAGTCATCTGGCTACCCTTGCTCCCCTTGAACCCCTTGGTCCACCACCCAGCACCAAGGTCCTGCTGTTTTAATCGGACACTGGGTCCGCTGTCCTTGTCTACACTTCCCTCGTTTTACCGATATCTGGTCCACCCTTCCCTGGTCCTGGCTATCACATGTCCTTGTTTTGCCTCTTCTATCCTAAGTGGCACCTGCCTCATATACCCCTTCTAGTACTCCCAGATCTCTGCCTACCTCAGCCCTGAGCCATCCTGGTCTATCGCCCTCGTCCCCCAGTTTATGCATTTTTGATTTCAATCACCTTCTGTTCCTTGCTTCCTCCCCCCTGTATAACCTGATTCTTTCGCATCTCCTCCCTGTGGTCCTCAGACCCTTCTTTACGCGTTCTGAGTCAACCTGATTCTTGCTCACGATTTCCTATCCATCATGTTTACCTGCGGTCTGCCTCTTGATTTGCCTTGCCACGATCCTGATTGTCCCGGTTCTGCCTTGCCCGCTACTGGTTGTTCTGTAGTCGGCTTAGTGTGGACCAGCTCTTCCCTGGTCCACGTGCTGTCCACCCTATTTTCACCAGTTTCGGGCAGCTCTGGCTCTGAGGCCCTTTGGGTTCCCTGGGTTCCACGATCACAATTCTGTTTCACCATATACGCATTGTACTTAATCCAGTTATTGCATCAGAACACCCTGCCATTATCTATATATATAACCTATATAAACAAATACTTATTACCAAGAAACTCCCCCTTCCCCCTGGTGGATCTAACCAATACAACAAAGTCTAGTTTATGTCACTGTGCTCACCATCAATGCCAAGTAACAAATATATTAATTACCGTGAAAAAAAGAATTCATCAATCGACAAAAGACTGGCCATGCTCGCAGTTCTCCTCCTGACCACCATTCCACCTCCTGACTACTATTCCCCCTCCGGACCACCATTGCGCTCCCAACCCCTATTTCCCTCCGGACTCCCATTCACTTCCGGACTACCAGACAGGGTTTGCAAACCATGGCTACATATTGTCATCGCTCTCAATGAGGTCACGCATGTCATCCTCCATCTCATCCTCGTACTAGGCAGTCTCGATTCGTTCTGTTGCGTCATCTGACAGGATCTTTTGCACGCACCTGTTGATCTTTCGGATTGTCGCTTTCTTCCGTGCCACGGCCATCTAACATCTGATCGAGTTAGCATAATAGACCGGAGGGGAGTATTTCTCGGGGGGGCAGTCTGCGGAACCACCTTCTGATATCTTTGATAGTACCTCTTGTAGTAGTCTGTTAACCTATTAGCTGCCCTGTTCACCCTAAGAAATGACTTACTTACCACCAACCACTGCCTGTGAGAAATCCCCCACCGCTAAGGACTTATGCCCTGTATCTTCGTAGTCCATTATGGAGTAGCGAAGAGCAGTGCACATAAGAAGAACTGTGGGCCAACACAGAGGGCTGAAGTACATCTGCGTATACAGTTTGGAGCCCAGACTGCGCTCGTTGGCAAAAAAGTAGGCATGTACTAGTTTTACAATCTCGTCTACTGTAAACCAGCTAGTCCGAGGACCCTCTCCGAGATTCACCATCTGGCTAAGAAATCAATCATCCCGCAGAAGGTTATTCATCAGTGTCCGGCACTCGACTGTGTCCGCGATCGGCAACTTATGCCACTCCACCGCCATTTTCGGTGCCTCTGGAACTAGATATCCACGACAAGCCAATACACGGCGTTTCATCTTACACAACTATTAGCCACTGAATTGAATAAATTCTCGTTCTTGGTTGGGTTAGGGGGCTTACTATCTCGAAAGAAATTGCATCAGGAAGAAGCGATAGTGGTTGTTCCGCGGGCTGCTGATCCACTGAACTGTAGTATTCTTCTTTTTCCTGCCTTCTCTGATCCAATGCTAGTGCCCAAGCTGTCTCAATCATGTTCTCCATGCAGGCCGCGGAAGGCCAAAGTTGGCCTGCATAGACTTCTGCTTGTAAATAAAGTTTCGCAGCATCATAAACAAGAATATTCCCAAGGGGGATAAACTCTCGTTTGCAGAACTTGCGCCGTAGCTTGCCCCCTGATGTGGGACTTGCAGAGTCTGATGGGGTCTGCACTTCAGATGTTGAGAACATATCTTAGAGAGAGCGGGGGGGTTGCCAAGCCAGCTCAGTCCGCAGCCTGTTGTAGAGGTTGTTCTGCATTCCAGATTGCTGCCCCGAGCCTGTGGACCGCCGGTTCTCAGTTGGTAAATGTCTCCTAAGAAGGGGTCTCCCATGGCTCTTTGCGGGGACCTTGAGGTTTATATAAGTCCGCTTGCGAGGGCATGTTTCCACCACATCAGACTCAGAGAAGAGATCATGGTCCAATACCACACTTGAAGGTTCAGATAGACCGGGTATAACCTGTTCGTCTTGCTGCTCTATTACCGCAGCGTAAAGTTTAGTACAGAGAAGCCTCCCAAACTACATAGGGTACTTTACTGGTAGAGAATTCAGCATTGTCTTCCTCTTCATCGTGAGATTCACCATTTGAACAACGAGGGGGATACTCGGGTCCGGAACGACGAGAGGGATGCTGAAGTTTGGAATGATGAGTAGGATGTTCGGATGAATAGGCATGCCGGGTCCGTTCCTGTCGCCTGCCAACAGACTGAGAACCAGGAGAGCGACAAGCTCAAGTTTGGGTTTGATTACTGTGGGTATTCTCTACTGCACACAGTATGGCTTTGGTTGGCCAGATAGGTGTATGATGTGAAGAGTGAAGTGCAAAGCGCGAGGTATGAGTCGGAAGATATAGGCACGTGGTGGGGGCCGTGGGTGACAGGACTCGACAAGTTATTCCGCTGCTTTTGCCTCCTCGAGCAAATACGCAATATGTCGATCGTACTGTGGCAGGCCCTTTCTGATGGAAGTCTTAATAATCATTCTGCTCAAAAGGAATCTTATGGTGGAAAAGTGCGCTGGGTTCCCTAGAGCTGACAAAATGCGGTCCATGACACCAGTCTGTGTCGCCTAGTGCCTCAGGCAGCATGAAATGACTTCTCAGTGTAGGGTGTCTTGTACTTGCCCAATTCTCACAGCTAACTTCAAGCTAAGTCCGCGGATGTCGAATTGAATTTTTATTATAGCTACAGATACAGTAGTCGAAAAGAAGAGACAGATATGAATCTCGCGGAGCTAATAAGACCGCCATTAACATCTGATCGAATGCAAACCCTTCACCCAGGAGACCGATAATATGCAAATCTAAAAACAAATGCAAAAAAAATCACAGTCTACTACTATGCAGATACTGACCTCGTAAACTCTAAATGTCATGCTCCATGAGACCTGGATCCCAGGACCAAAGAAAGAACCCACCATCTATAGCAGGCGGCGGACAGAAAAGAAATGCTAACCCAAGGAGAAAACAGAAGAACAAGTGAAATGAAACAAGTGAATATTCTCCCGCGCAGGGAAGCCAGGCGACAAAAGCTTCTATACGTGGACCCCAAAACAAACAGGAAACCATTGTCTATACTATGCTGTAGACCGAAAACTGGTGCCAACCAAGAAGAAAACAAGAAAAACGAACCAATAAAACAAGCGGGGAGGTCATGCGATAAGAGCCTTCAAACGCAGACCCCAAATAAAAGGAGAAATAAAAGAAATCCACCATAGCATGCTGTAGATAGAAAAGAAATGCACAACCCAAGTAGAAAAGTGAGAAACAAATAAAAGAAACAAGGGAATACCAGAGACAGCAGCCTTTGGCCGGAAAGTTGAGGATTCAGATAAAATATATGGAAAAGCCTGGGTTCCAGAAGGACCAGGAGCACCATCATCACTATCATCACAACTATCACCACCCTGAATGCCAGAAGAACTGGGGACAGCAGCACTAGCTTATGTAGCAGACTGTGCCTGCTCAAGCTCATGGATTCTGGTTGTCCTAGCATCCATTAACTCCATTTAGGAGAATTTCTCCTGAATCACTCCGTGCATGACCTGCGCCTCAAACTTCCCACGGCTCTGATGAAGTTCTTCGGCCCTATCATCCACCCCTCCCGCACAATGCAGGATCCATGCTTTTGGGGTCAGCATTTGGTCGATACGGTGAATCCGCACAATTGCTTGATGTTGCTCATTCAAGTTGCAGAACTTTTGCATGATTATGACATGGTTCGCTGCAACTAGGTTCAGCCCGGTGCCACCAAGGGCTGCAGTCAGGATCAGTGCCCCCGGTCTATCAAGCGAAGCGAACTCTTGTTGTAGCCTATCGCGCTCTCTCGACGAAACCCCAGAGTGATACATGATAGAGTAAATACCAGCATGGAAGGTTCAGAGAAACCAATTGACACAGCATGCTTGGCCGGGCAGCGGGGCAAAAATCACCACCTTATTCAGCACCCCTCCTTCGGGTGTGCCCAACAACTGGGGAATGAAAACATTGGAAAGCCATGTGAACAAAGGTCTGCCATGGAAGCTAGTGCGCTCCCAACTTTGACAATAGGGTATTGATGCATCTATCGATTCTGAGTCATCCGGGCTTATATCATTATCTGGAAGGTCCATGGTGAGACACGCAAGACGCCACTCGTGTCGAACAGTCTGGATAGTATGCCACTTGTTGCCCTTGGTATCCTCAATCCAACCATCTATTGCGGTTGCCTCATCATCAGTGTATTGCAGGTGTACGTCGTGCTGGACAAGGGCGGGAATGGAGACCAGGGGTTCCCCGTTTGTGTCCATAGTTTCCCCCCAGTGCCGGATGGTCCACGGCCATGCAATATCTTTGATCTGGTCATAGCCTTTCTCCAATGTTGTATTTTTGCGCTCCGTCTCAGCAATTGCAGAGTCAAGTGGACACAGACCGTGGCTATCGAGCTTCTCATAATCAGTGACCTGGGCGAACAGCCACTCAGTCTTAACAAGCCAATCACCCACCGTATTGTGCATTGGGGTTCCTGTGAGCTAGATCCGGCAGGGGACATCAATGTTTATTAGGGAGGTGAAGGTTTGTGTTACCCAGGATTTCGCTGTATGGAATTCATCAAAGATCTCAACCCCCCAATTGCAGCCCTCCAAGTGCTCGGAATTGTTATGGTGGGTTCGGTAGGTGCTATAGGATATTAGGTTGATAACTTTGCCACACTTGGGGGTTGTCAGAACTGTAGTTGAGGTCATTATGTGTAAGCCGGCGTCTGGAAAGGAGATTGATTAAGGTGAGTCCTGTCTGTGGAATTAAACTCTGGACTCCTCGTTCCCAGGCAGGGACAAGGTTGGCCGGGACTATGATGATGGAGGGTGGTCTGTACACCTCACTATCATCACAAAAGATCCGCAGAACCTCCTCCGATTCCTCCACCAATTTCCCCCCCAAGCATGCTAAAGGTCTACCTGCCCCAGCCTCATCAATGATGTGCTTAAGGTAGAGTAGTGTGGCAAGTGTGCAATATGTCTTCCTCAATCCCATATTGTCAGCGATTAGGGCCACAGGGGGAGGGTCCGCGAGCATACGCTCCACAATAAACCAGACAACCCAGACTTGATCGGGGTGGAACCTTCCACGGAGGATTCTCTGGATTCTGAGCATGCGAGGCCCGATATTCCCTTCGACTGCTGTGAGAAGTTCTGCTCTCAACATTCTCACGGCACCTTGGAAGCATTAGTGCTCAAAATCGTTATTAAGCTGGTCACCCCAGAGCCCGAGAAGAGCACCATCGTGAGTGGTAGTAGGCTCTGCAGTTGCAGTAGCCGTTGCATTGTCGTCGGCTTCCTAGGCGTGGTTTTCCCTAATATGTCAGGGGTCCAAATTATCTTTTTCATTCCTGATCAGGTTGTCAAGTAGGCCAGGTGGTATTGGCAGGCGAACTCTATCTGCAAAGTGTGGAAAAATAAATTAGCTCGTTGATTCTCAAAGTTGGATAATACTTGTACATTGGACTATCACTTACCCGGGCGACTATACAAGTCATCATTACCACCATCACCATTATCATCATCATCCCCATTATCATCCTCACCATTATCATCCTCAGCATCATCATGATGGTTACCATCTTGGTCTGAATCCCCATCGCTGTCATTGTCCCCAGTATCTATTGCCCCCTCTTTGCCCTTTCTTGAAGACCTCGGCCGAGTTGAAGGCCAAGAAGGCCCTTCCCCACTGTGCCTCGGGTTCGCAGGGCAATTGTTTCTTTGCAGCTCCTGCTTATTCTCCTCTTCACCGGTACAGTCTGGCCCGATCTCTTCCTCAACCCCATGATTCTCATCCCTTTCTGCATCTATGGCTACCACCAGAAAGCCAGGAAAGGGGCCCTGGTTAGGACGATTGGCTTGGGCCATCACTAATGTCGCGTTCCATGATCCTTGGTCCGAGATACCCAGTTCGGCCCTTCCACCCTTCTCCAGGCCGGGAAAGTAGTCTATCTACTCATCATTCCGTTGGGTAATATTTGTCTTGAGTAGCATCGACTTTGTGCTAAGCTGTCGAGCTCTTCCGCAAGCCCAGCGGACAAGGTGGGTGATCTCATTGACACTAGTGTAGGTCGTAGAGTGGGATCGGGTACTGTCAGGACTGGGCAAGAAGATGCTGAAAGCGGTAAACGGCAACTCTGGCAGCTCCACATGTCTCGGCCGGTTTGCCGGTGGGCTCCCAGGAATCTCGGCTTCATCATCATCATTCTTTGCCCCCTACCTCGTAGTCAATACTCTCCTGGTAGTCAATGCTCTCCTGGTAGCCAAGGGGCGCCTAATAGCTGGGGGGGTCCTGGTAGGCGCGGGGCTCCTGGTACCCACGGGGTTTCTGGGGGTCCTGGGGGTTCTGGTAGTCGCCGGGGCAGTGGAAGTGGCGGGGCTCCTGGTAGCCACGAGGTTTCTGGAGGTCTTGGGGTTTGCGGTAGTGGCGGGAGCAGTAGCAGTTTTGGGGGTTGCCGGGGATGTGGGAGTTGCGGTGGGTATGGCACGGTGTTTGGCAGGTTGGGCAACAGCTTGGGCAGCAGCGGCTTTTGACTCATCTGATATCTCGGAGCAGACATTCTTCGCCTGCACAATCAAGGATTGCCCAGCGCACCCCTGACGATCCGCCAGATTCACAAAGTTTGCCAGAGCCCATTGAGTTGGGAAGTCGGTATACATTTTGGGATCCCAGCTTCCTACTCGAGAGTCTTCTCCTCGGCTACATGAGGCACTAGTACGAAGATGAGATCCAGAAGCTGCTGACGAAGCCAGGTCTTTTTAAAGTTCACAACTCATACTTTATAGTCCTTGTCGGTGACTCTGGGATAGCTAAGTTTTACACAAATATTAGCTGCCGAGTGCGCCATTCTCAGCTAGTCTGTATTCTACTCCACAATTTCAACTTAGTAACCGAGGTGGTAGCAAATAGTAAGAATTTTGCTTACCTAATTATATATCTAATTTAGCGGGGCAGTCTTGGTGCGCAGGGTTACTAGGTCCGCGAAGTCAATTCTTCTATGAGTTGAGAATGTTAGACAGTCTGAAGATCGTAAGGATCGAAGCCTGGAGTCTGGAAGCTTGGGATTTGCGTACCTATTTGGGGACTGCGTAGTACTTATGTGTATCTGATAATGGTTCTGATATTTGCGGTCCAGGTAAGACCCGAGGGAAGAGGTCGATTGGGAAAGACGGTAACTCAATGCCGGGGTGCGACAGGGTGTTGGACTGAAATGAAGGGTTCAGGTATTGGCCTGGCGAATAGGGTTTGTGTTCTAATATGAGGTGTTAGGTACTGGGACTTACTGGTGTATGATCTTCTGGCTGGGAGGTGAAAACCGTTCTCTATATATCCCTTCTGAACTCTTTCAAGAAACAGAGTTCATGATACCGAGCTTGAAAGTCTCACCCATCCCCAGGGAACAGTGCGTTTCGCGTCTTTGAACAAACATTTGTTTTCAAGATAAGCTATGGTTTTTCAGATGAACATCTGTTTTCAAGGCGAATAGTACGCTCAGTACACTTGAACAAACAGTGATTTTCAAGTACGATAGAGTGTATTGCCGACGGGGTGGACTGTGGCAGGGTCTGTACGGCAGGGTCTGTACAGCAAGATCCGTGTCGGGTGCACCACTGAGCACTTGGGTAGGCCTGCCTTGGCACATCCTTGCAGCACACCGTGTAAGTGCTGTACTAGTACAAAGGACCAGGAGAGAAGTTTTGTTACAAGTCAGCTATAATTAACCAGCACAACAGCCCCTGCCCTATACAACAAATATATCACTCGTACAAACGCCGTACTCTTTGTGCTCCTATCACATCGATCCTATCACCGCGGTAGTATTATTCCAACGCAATGATGTCGAATCCTACCTGCCCAGACTGCGGAAGGCCCTTCAAGACACGTAAGGGTCTATCAACTCACTGTAACCAGCGCCCAAAAAGGCAGACCCAGACAAAGCAGAAACAGAGGCCGTACCCAAGCGGTCCACTGAGCGAAAAAGAGGTAGGTGCTAGCAACTAGCATCCGGAGATGACAATCCTTGTGTGGACCGTAAGTTGTATTCTGGATCATGTACTCCATCAGCAAAAATAGTACCTTGTGTCCTGGTGCGTCCTGTTCGCCCTGTGCGCCGGACGCTACAGGCGCTTATAATGTAAACTCTAGTTCCTGATGCAAACGCCTGGGCTCGCTTCGTCTGGACACGGCCCCTTTGTGTCTGGAGGCACAGGACGCGGCCTGGCGTAGTTCCCCCTAGCAACACTGCCCCCAGCGCATTACCTCTTCCTCCCCTAGCCTTGAATGCCCCTGTCTGCAGGCTCCTCTTTGCAGGCCTCTTGTGGCCGGGACTTATCTCCTCCCAACCTTCTCCCACACACCCTGGTCCGCCACTCTTCTTCCCATGATACCTAGTTCTGCCCTGATTTCGGCCGCCGGATCTGGGAGAATACGCAAAGGTTTTGGGGGGTGTGGGGAGCAGAACAGAGCTTGAGGGGGGGTTTGGACGAAAAAGGACTAGGAGAGGGACTGTGAACGTTCACCCCGCTTCTGCTTTTTCGTCCGAACCCCCGCACAAGCGCTGTTTTTCGCCCCGCACCCCCCGAAACCTTTGCGTATTCTCTCAGATCCGGCGGACGTTCTCCCCTCACAACCTCTGGCTCACCTCCCTCCCCAATCCATCTCCTCCGCTGGGTGCCCCACTGTCCGCTGGATGCTCAACTGTCCGCTTCGGCCTCTCAGCGTCCGCCCGACACATTCCCCTGCCTTCTGAACCTACAATTGCCGGCTGCCCATCTTATCCGCATCCACCCGTCGCCCTCCCATGCCTTTCATGCCTACAATTGCCCGCTTGACGCTCTCCTACTGGCCTACACACTTTAACGTTTGGTCACTTCCGGACTCTATTAGCATATATCATTTATTTCCCTTATTAGACTCTCATAATATGCATATTCGATCATGGAATACTGATAGGTGCATTCCCCTCCTCTAGGTCAGTTTCTTCAACCTGTGATGGCGCGTCCGCTGGGACTCCCAACAGAGCTACATCATCTAGTACCCCCAGATTCACCCCTTGATCCCATTGCAGTCCGCGCCGACCATGTCCTCTCCCTCCCTCTCTGAGGCCGCCAGCGGCTGCTGATCGATCCACCTCCAAATCGATTCCAAACTCCCACCTCAAAGTGTCCTCATCCTGAGAATATCCCTCTGTTCTCTCAACACGCTTTCCCCGCTACTTCTCGATTCTAGCCTTTAATGTTGTCCTGATCAGCTCAATTATTCGTCCGCCAGACCTCTCCCGTACCATCCCATGTCAGTATTTGGCGTTCTAGCAGGCCTATCATCTCATTAGGTGGCTTATTACCCCTTTAAGTACTTGTGGTTTTCAAGAGTATCCGGATGCCTGGGCGCCTGGGCGCCAAGGGATCCAGACACTTCTGAAAACCGCAAGTCAGCCTTATTTGTCTTACATTTGGAACTCGCAGGTGTGAAAGCTACATTATCGATAAGGTTTCCAGTCCGACAGCATCACAGTAAATGGCAGAATAGGGCTTCTGTCAGACCGATTAACAGACCTTCGATTGTGCCTAGAAACCCCTCATCCATCATGCCTTTCCTTCTATGGTTAGAGTAATATTGTGCGTATATTGCGTCTGGGATCTCTGGCGCTACAAATCTAAGAGAAATTGACTGTCCGCCGAATTAGATGGATTTAGTCTTACTACGGTTCGAAATAATCAGGGGAAATATTGAAAAGCTACCCTATAGTTCCTTGGTGAGCAAGTGAACCTATCCTCCTCCAGCAGATATTCCGCCCTTCGTCTGCAGACTGCAGGATCCTCAATATCAAGCTTATAGAGTTCTGTTATAGCCTTCTTCACCGTATGCAGATACTGAGATCTGCGCGAAGTGTGCTTTGACTGGATCTGGAAACCAGTGGTCGCCTGCCGCTCCATTTACTTTGGAGATAAGATGTAGGTTATCGATTAAGGGTAACTTGCCTGGTCATTTGAGTGTGGGGTAGCATTGGAAAAGTTGGGAAAGGCTAATTCCCTCCGGGCATCGTTCCAGCACCTGCGAACTTCTTCATTCAGGGTCATTGGGTCCGGAAACGCATTCACGAAGATCGTCAAGTCCTACATCAGGGAACAGGCTTTAGCCAGGATGCTACGCTAAAGCCCTATGGCCATATTCCCTCTTCTGCTGGGCCGCTCACTATCTCCACTCTCCAATTCCAGCATTGTTGGCTCTGAGTGGCTTGGAGTTATGGCCGGTGTTGGAAGCAAATTCAAGACTGCAGGCAAACGGGAGAGAACCACAGATGGAAAACGATTTTGGCTAATATGTACTGGGGCAGGTGTTCTCCGTCCGGGGTAATCAATTCTGCTAGAACTCTGGGTATTCCCAGGGGTGATTGTCAGTATGAATGCTTGCGAGTTACGGACCTCATGCCTGATCGGCCTTTGTGCACCCCCCCAATCTGCGAATAGATCTTCATCATCCCCATGCTGTTCTAACTCGTTCTCCTTCTGGCTCTCCTGGCTCTCCTAGCTCTCCTGGCTGTCCTGGCTCTCCTGGCTGTCCTGGTTCTGGCCCTCGTATTCTCCATCATCGGAGTCTATACTGTCATCCGCCGGCTCCAGGCCCTACTGAGAGTTGGCCGGAACAGGCTCCCGGTTGTCCGGAACAGGCTCTGGTGTCTCAAGTCCGGATGAAGCTGGCCCCAGCACGGCATTCCCCATCCTACTAACAGTGGACCCAGCTGTAACCGACTCAAGAGTGGGTGGTATTCTAGTTAACCTGTCCCTGGATTGAGATATCTGGGCACGCTCAGGCCGGACCTCCCTCCGTCTTTGCCTCTCCTGCCTCGCGAGACGCGTTCTCTCCGCCGTAAGCTGCCGTCCTTGTTTTGACATAGAGTGCAGGCGAATTGTGATACAATAGGATTGTAGTGAATAGAGTTGATAGATAGATGGTGTTAGGAAATGTGTATTGGTAGATAGTTAAGGGGGTAATATGGGGTTTGAATCAAGGAGATAGGAATTGTCAGGGCACCTTTAAGTACTCGGAACGTTCACAGCTTGTCACTCGCTTTCATACTCGACGGCATTGGTACACACCTGCGCGGCCGAATTGCGGCGGGACACCTGATCTAGGAATTGCACCTGAGGCATCCACCTTCAAAGCCGCCACCCAACTGTTTTGCTAAATGATAATACAAGCGTCAAGGATTTGGAGTTAATGAAGCAGATGAAGAGGTTTATTGAATGCGTAAACTAATCTAGTTCAAGTAGGTCTGCCAAGCAGACGATAACGAATGCGGGTAAGGCTAGGGTTCGGAGCACGGAACCCTCATCTCAGAAAGTACAAGCTGCGGCTAAGGCTCAACAGATGGGGTATAAGGTGAAACCTAGGATGGGAAAAGGAATGAAGAGGGCAATCCCGAACGAAAAACAGCTGGAAGAATGATCCGCACAAAGCCAAAGAGCAAGGTCTAAAACTAGAAGAAACATATCACAAACAAAAAAAGAGGCGGAAAAAAACAAGAATGAACTCCAAAAATTCCAAGAGCAAACCTCAAAAGCCAGAAAAGACACCCCAGACGAAAAACAGCCGGTGCCGAACACGACAAGAATGCTCTCCAAAACACCCAAAGAAAATGAATTAGCTCCTCTCTTGCCTCAGTAGGATCCGTGGACGATGGCAAGTGTAAATTTACCACACTGGGTCAAGGCAAACCGGCCCAGCAGTGGTAGGCTCATCTAAAACAGAAATGGTTGGGAATGAGCGAGAACAACCCGCAGAACTCTAGGAGCGAAAATCAAAAACACCGAAAGGAAAAGTCCAGGATCTGCAGCGGCCAGGTATCCATCATCATGAACGGAACTACCCTCGTTGCGGCTTCAGGTTAGCCACATTGGGTCGAGGCAGGCTAGCTTTGTTGACCGAAGCTAGGGCGCAGAAATGAACTGGAGTAGACCCCCAAGCTCCGTTTCTGCTGACAAAGCAGTAGGACCTGCTGCCAACATAGCAGATGAAAGACCTGGTAGTTGTAAACGCAGCTTACCAGGTGTAAAGTATCGACTTGAGCTGGTTCGAGAGCTTGTGGCCGGGCCCAATTTCCGTCCGGCATCTGCTCCAGCCATATCTACAAGCGCATGGTCGGTGCAGAGATTAGAGGGGGAGTGGCTTCTGCTGGGCGTACCAACTTGGGTCACCAATGGGTCGGCAGGCTGCTGGGCGCCGGAGGCTAGCATCAAAAGATGCTCAGCTGATTTCCTCAGCTGTAGCTGGTCAGAGGCCGCAGAGGCTAGATCATGACTCGGATTGGGAGCCAACGAAGGAGGACTGTTTGGCGGACTAGGCGTGGCAGTAGGTTGCCGAGTCCAATTAACCTCCCCATGGAGAGTATCCGGTTCACCCTCAATACCACTGTTGATTATTGGCACGCCGGGGGCGACCTTCCTTGGAGGTTCTGCAGCTTCAGCTAGGCCGTTCGGTTCGTCAGCCTCAGCCATGGTTGCTAGGTCACGTTTGCCTCTGGTATTGACTGCCGTCCGGGTAGATAGCCAGAATACTTTCTTTAGGTCATTCTCCCTTCCTATTTGTCGGCCAGACTTCAAGGCACGAATGCCCCAGTCAGTAGGCGGGGCAGAAGGTTGCTTACTAGGAGATGGTGTGAAACGGGAATCCAAGCCTCGCACAACTTTGGTGGCCGAACCACGGTTCGGGTCTGGCTCTGGTTCATCGACTTCCGCCGGACCGCTGCCCACCCTTTATCTAGTTTTTGGCATGCTACCTCCAGTTTTTTTGGTACTCAACCTGGTGATTCTCTTTGTGGCTGCTGCGGACGACTCGGGCTGGTGGCCGTCTAAGTTCAACTCATCACCATGAACGGACGGATTGGGAAATTGGCCCCTATTCTCACAAGGGCCAAAATTCACGGCGCCGGGGGGGTGAGTCCCATCTTCTCCACCGGTGTGATGGCCACAGAAGAGCAGATCCATTGGTTCGCTCGGCGAATTCATTGACCACCACATGCGGACATGCCTACTGTTTCCAATTGAGATCATTTCAGCAACCGGCAGCGGCTCCTGAGGATTATCAAGGAGCATGCGTGTACCGTGTCTGGTCGTTACATGAACGAGCAGATGATATTTGTATCTCCATGCAAGGAGTCTGTCTATGCACACAAACAGGTTCCGCATGGTCGGTTCGGTTATCTCCATCCAGTAAACATGTCCATGGGTTTGCCATTGGATCTTGTCCAGCCCGGCAGGGAGGAGGGTGTCTGGGCAGACCAAGGACCATTGATCTATCCCGAGATGGATGGAGTGCCGGCCGACGAAACCTGCAGGAGCCATATTAGCATATACTGTGCACATTCAAGCCGGATGGTTTGAGGTAACTTACGATCATTTCCGAAGGCAACTGGGGCCCCAACTGGGGCTGCAACGGGGGCAACAGCGGGAACTAGTTGTGCTGCCAACAATCGTGTTAAGCAGTGCTTATTTTCCTCCATGCATGTCCCTATTCCCTTGTGTGCTCGCGTGACGGTAGACGAAGGTCATGCCTAGAAATGATTCCCACTCTCCAGGGCTCTCTATCGAAAATAATACCCTTATGCTCGAGCTTGTTCTGCTATCGTCTCCAGGCAGGCCATTGGGACTCTCCCGCATTCAATAGCGTAGGTCACTGTGTCCGCAGATCCATCAAAGGAGGCATGGCCGAAACTCTAAACTTAGCCAAACAACGAGACTATAGCTAGAGCATTCCGTTCCGCATTTAGCGGTTTCTAGTAGTTTATTCTCCTATAAAATGGCTCACTAGAGGGGTGTGTGACTGTAATAATGACCGGAAGACGGCATAACCTCCCTGCATTTGAGGAGAGGAAGAGCTATGATTTTGGCTAGAAATTTTCTTGCGTTTTAGGCCACTCGGATGCTACGACCGGTATACATGGGTAAGAGGGAGTGGTAAAACTGCTTTTTTAAGCAAGAAGATACCGATCCGAACAAACCTGACATAATCAGTGCCTACTGGTACTCTGCTGTGATGGAGCATGAGGGAGTCGCAGAGTCACCCCCTCGTCGTGATCGATGAATTTTTAGAGTACAGACTGTTGGTGAAGTAAAACACGATGAATAATAAATATACCCGCTGGTTTTCAAAGCAATCGGGTGGTTAGTTACCAGATGCAGGTGGGGTTATGGTTGCCAGCACCCCTCTAAGACCCAGTGAGGTGTTAATTGAGGTTAGCCTGCAAAATGCTCCCCATCTTGTACGAAATAACCTCCCCCGATACTTGCGTTCGGGGAGAAAAAGGATTTCTGCCAATCCAATACAGTTTCTTACAGAGACGGGGGTTGTATTTCTGATCTTTGATGATCACCCCCAGTGCCCGAGAAGTATGGCCATCGTTCTCGGACCACCGGTTTTTTTCTAGTTCGGAATATGGTGCCCGAAGCCGTGGAAGGGAAGTGTGAAACCCCCCCACTCGAATTCTTTAAATTTATGTCTTCAGTAATCGCACTAGCCTATTTTTTAAAAAATCTAGTGCTAGACGTGATAAGGAAGAAGTACTGTACGAGGGGGCTACGGCTGAGGGAGTGCGATGAGTGGGGTTGGTTACATGTCGAGACAAACTTCTCTTCGATCAAATGGAAATTTCGTCTGATGTGCTCATTCAAGTGTGGGGGAGCCTGTCATCACAACAACCTCCACTCTTTCCGCCACTCAGTCACTCATCCAATCACTCACGTCCACTCCACCCAACCGATTCCCCTTCTCCAGACAGGGTCCTCGGCAGTTGGTCAGACAACGTCGCAGACAAGATAACCAGTGCCGTACCGTATCACACCTCACACACATTTTAAATACTCTTCCAGCTTCGCCTCAACCCACCCTATCGTTCCTAACTTATGCTGGTTATGGTGCTATGGCATACTTTCTTTTCTTGTGGTACACCATGTGTCTGATGTGCAGCGGGGGAAACAAGCTCCTCCGAAGCCCATTATATGGCTTCTCCAAAACATGGGAAGTGATAGGAGGGTACATTAAGTCAAGAAAAAAAGAAAAAAAAGGGGGTAGATGCACCCGCTGCTTAGATGGACGATATAACGCTGCGAAACAAAGACCAAGTGACTATCCACCAACTCCCATATCTCACACTCACTGGTTGGTCCTACTTACACAGGGAAAAGTTTGGCAAATTCTTGGCTGCTACCCACATAGGAATTCTGTGAGCCACGTTCGCCAGACTTTTCCCTACCCCCTCCATATTATACGTTACTCCCTAGCCACAGAGTGGCTTGCCTGCAAATATTCAGCCGATTATTGTTCTAAACTTTAAAAGACTTTAGTTGACTGACTTCTGCCAATTAAATTAAATTTACTCGAGGATAGCTCTTCAGATGCTCGTGACAGCTGCAGCCCATTGTCAACAATCGCGTCACATTATCGCCCATCAGTAACTGGTGGAAAGTGGCACAACTTCCAGTAGCAAAAATAGCTAACACATTTATTCCGCGAGACAATCTCTAGAAAAAGGAAATGTAAAAAGGAAAAAAGGGAAAAAAGGGAAAGGAAAGAGATTGGTGCGCAATTGCTGTGGTATCAGGTGGTAATGGTAGTGGGGCTGTCGGGATAGTATTGCGCCTAGACAAAATTCATCGTTTGTGGCTACTTTTGCACCAAGCATAACGTTTTTCAGAGTTCTAGAACTCTACTGCCTGCTTGGTAAGTAAACCAATTCTTGGTAAATTAGTAGTTCTAGGTATCCTAATTGTGATATTTTTTTTATTCTAAAAATTGATGGTTGTTCTGGGTCGTTGCAGTCTGTGTGCACTGTTCTGAAATGCGAGTTTGTGAAATACTGCTCTGACCAGTATTTCAGAAACCTTCGTTTTGACATCATGATTATTGAGTTTTTGTAGTACAAGTATCATAACCAGACATGCCACTCAGAATGGGCAAACCTCGATAATCGGGGTCAAAATGAATGTTTGAAGTGGCAACCTGACGCGCCCTTAATTAGGGTTACTACCGTACTGTACACTACACTTTTACCAGCAAAGGCTTCGAATAAAGAGAGGTATCATACCTCTGAAGTGTCTTGGCAGCGAAAGTAGCTAGACAAAGCTTTGCGAAACATTTATATAATTTATATAATTTAAATTATGCGGGGTAACAGACTTTTGATCAGCTTCTATATAGCATGCTAGAATGGCCGGCATATGTAATTAAGACACAGAGTGTCATATTAAGTGATAGCTATGAAGTCTACAGGTACCCGGGAATATGTTTTCGCACAAGATGGGGATTATTTCGCTGGTTAGCCTACTAACAGCGCGAAAAAATAATCCCGGGTACTTGTACATGTATCCCTCATGGAGTAGGCTTTCGGCAAGTGACTATTTATGAGTTAAGAAATATATTTATCCTAATTAAACTGAACTTGTCTCCGCTAACCGAACAAGCTGCTGATATCCCGTTGTACTCGAGTACAGCACTAGTATATCTGGGAAGCACCACCTGTGCACCCTGTAGGATAGCACAATGGTTGACCAGGATACACCAAATCGCAACCCACACTCCCACTGATTCCAGTGGTCCCATCCGGACAGACGAGGACGACAACCGCCCGACTAGACGACTAGGAGCCCTGCACACTGCTAAGATAGAACTAATAGAATTACTTGAGTCAAGAGGAGTGTTCGTTGTTGGGGAGACCGGATGAGCCTGAGCGAGACAGCACCCTCACTCAGTGATGTTGGCATTAATAGTGCCCTTTTAGCACGAACCAGCCAAGACTACATGCTAACCACTACTCATGAGGGCCTCCTCGTGTTCTTTGCTTTTTTGGGCCATTGTCAAATTCGGACAGTCAGCCTTCCTACCATAAGTTAAGATAGTTTACGGTAGTGGTCTGAACGACCGTCCTAAGGGCCTCTTCGTGTTCTTTGCTTTTTTGGGCCTTTGTCAAATTCAGACAGTCAGCCTTCCCACCATAAGTTAAGATAGTGTACCGGTAGTGGTCTGAACGACCGTCTATTGTTACACAGCCAGCATCCCAGCCAAAAACGCAATTGCTTTGCCTCTCTCAGATCCACTGTGCTGCCGGCCACCCGAACTTGAAAGTTAAGGTAGTGTAAGTTATTGTATCCTAAACCGTGAGAGCTCTTGAAGCACATACCCACACCAACTCAACCGATCATTTCATCTCAGCTCTCACTGTATATAATATGTCTCCCTAGGCGATACTACCGAGCAACCATTAACCCTCTCTTTCTCACAAAATTCTTAGTGCCAACTGCGCCCTAATAAAAGACTCCCCAAACAATCAACTCTCCTTCTACCGATACCTATTACCTTCATCTCCTAAAGTATAATATCACAGTGTTGACACTAGATCTCTTAACGTCGCATTCTACTATCAAGCTATTATGCCAGCCATCTCACCGTTTCCCCTCTACAACCTGTTATCGCAATTCGCCAAGCATGAACCAGCGGAAAACAAAAAGGGTGGTAGTGATGGCAGAAGCCAGGGGGTGATAATGGGCCTCATCATAGCTGTGCTTACTTTACTTCTTGCGATTATGTCCTACCGACAGTCACAATTCGGTCGTTCAGCATCTTCCTCATCACCTTTACACTCTCTCAATGCATGTCTAGCCCCTCCTCTTTATCATTAATCATATTAATATATTCTCAGTCTCGCAATCCATTACAGCCAGTTCCTAGAACCCCACTCGCAAACCCTTCAACCACCATCCAGCCTGCAGATTCTGCTAGTGTCAATCATATCTTTGTTTATAACGACTATTCCAACTCCCCATTCGCTAGTGCAAATTTAAGCACCTTTTCATACCAGAATAACGGAATCTCCAGAGGGGATATGAAGGTGACATGAGTTAGAGCATCACCGGAGCCTAGCGGATGAAACCTATAGTCAGAAAGTTTGATTATCTGTAAGTAAAAGTTTAGACAACACCCCTGCTTCCCTACCTACCATCTGGAATACGTAATACCCCGTCAACAATTAACTGAACCTTGCTATCATTTTCAGCTAACAAGCTCTGCGAAATAGGTCTGATTGCTACGTCCTCCAATCGTTTGTTTAGATATAGTTCTCTCGCAGTTCTGGTCGGAATACTCAGTATTATTTCTCCATTATTAAATTCATCACTTTTCCCCTGCTTTTAGGCACTTTTCGGGTTTTTCTTTGCAGCAACAGCTGTGTAAGAAATTAATATATGGGGGAAAACATTTCGTACTGGTGCCAGTGTATGGTACTTTACTTTCCGTCGCGATAAACTAGTTAACGGTAACCTGAAAAAAATGGGAAGCTTTCGCCGTGAATGTTAATAGTATCCAAAACAACGAAAGACAGGAAAGATAAAATCATCAAAACATAGAGAATTGATAGTAGATAGACTCTATCATTTTAAAAACAAAATAATTAAATGGGAAGGGGTTGAAGGAGCAATCCAAACACGAGTTATGTTGTGTGGAGTAATGACGGAATCCCTAGCAGCGAAATTTGGCAACATCTTTTGCTGGACCGCAGGCAGGCATCTTACTTAACCAAGGAAGCGAGCAAAGAACCAACTCTTGTTGTCTGGGAAGGACTTTATAGGATGAAATATTGCTAGAAATGATGCAGGGCGAGCGAAACCCGATAAGCAGCCGCCAGGATAGAGTGTTTGAACGGCCACCAAGTGGGCACGGGAAAGTGTGAGAAGTGGTTTTAGCTGAGATGAGGACAAGAGAGAAAGAAAGGGTAGGTAAGGTCGCGGTAGGGGCGCAAACAGAGTATGCTACTCGAAATGCTCAAGACAGCGGCAAGCCCCTCGTCAAAAAAATCGTGCCCTATCAGCTCTTAACAAGCAAAAAGCAGTACAACTTCTTGGTAGAAAAAATAATAAAAATATTTGTCGTTCAGGATAACCTCTCTGCGAAAGAAAGGCGAAGAAAGCGGTGGAAATTTTTTGGTGAGGCAGCTGTTGTGGTTGTAAGCAGGAGTGTAGTGAATGCCTCCGGGACGATGACTATTACGTCCCCATCTCAAACTCTTGATTTACGCCCAAGCAGGGCAAGGTAGATTGATTGGTTTGCCGGAAGGTGAGTTAACTGAGAGAGTTTAAGCAGCGTGACCTACCGGTAGGAGGTGGTCATTAATGCGGTAGTGTTGCGACAGGCTTCCACCCGCATTCCAGAACCAATGAAACTCCCGACAAATGTGGGCTTCTTAAACTCGGTCCTTTCAACAGGTCATACAATGTCCAATTCCCAAGTATCTTGAAACTACCCTTGTTTAAATTATTCATAAGCAGCACAGCTACGAAATCATACCCTCATAGAGGCATAGAGGTGCGGCGGAAGTTGGCATTAAGGGTCCTCGATTCCAGGTCCGTTTTCATAGTTTTTACGCCTCGACTAACTTTAGGTGGGATCCAGGAACCGAGTCGCCAAGCTTTGTCATTGCCGTATGTCAACATCATCCAGGTCTTTCTGCGCAAACCCTCTAATGTGCAGAGCCGAGAGAAGGGAACCCAGGAAAAACGCAAGTGACTCGCTATCAACGACATCCTAGATATGGCAAGGTGCCCGTTGTGGGGTAGTAACAGGTGATTTTTCTAATAAGAGGTTATCGGCTGATAGAATCTGGGAGAATGTCGATTAGCGAGGGGCTTGGCACTTTCCCCTATAGCTCACGTGGCCCCGGCCCTAGGGTCGCTTTATTTCTCCGGATGGGATGGAACGTCCCCAAACAGCGACTCACAAGAGGCTGAGATCTGCCGCAACTGTTCCGTCGCTGCTAATTGGTATGGCCTCTGCTTCCTGCTGCCGCTGTGGCTTTCATCTCGCGCACTTTGTGCCCCAGAGCACTAACTTACGGTTGGGTTATAGGGTACGGTTGCGCCACTAGAAGGAATGGCCTGGAGAGGGACAGGACAAGAGGTGATGGGACGAGTGATGTTTCATGATTCCACCTCTGCGCACCTTTACTCCCAAATCTGGGCGAACAAATAGAATGAATGGCCTAGGTAGGGATTATAGAATCTGATTCCCTAATATGCCTTCTTGTCCAGAATAAATCTTAGGATCTTATCTGCTGCCTCCGTTAAGGACATGTTTTGCCGGGTTCCACAATCCGGGGGAACGTTACCGGGCTACTAACCTTATCCCCAACTCTATAGGATGGTGAGGTACTCATCGATGTGCTAAGCTAGATGGGTTTACGAGTGATGGGTGAATAAAGTAGTGCACTACCATGATAGATACGTTTTAGTCGCATAATATAAAAGAAGACCGGGGGGGTCCCCCATCCAATAAATGCCGGGCTGTGGCCGATAGCCCATCCTGTATTACCTCCGACACAGCTGGACTGGACCGTTGAGGACATTGAACTAGTACAGTCGGTTAAAGAGAATCTAGGACTATGGATAAATAATCTTAAAGAATTCCAAATAGAGAGCGGGAAAGAGGAAAAGGAACAAATACACACCAGACTACCTCCCAAACTAAGTGTTGTAGTAAGAAATGGCAGCAACCACAGCAGGCCTGAGAGGCTTAATTCAAACTTAATACTGTGAGAGATAGAAATGGCGGTGAGCACCAGTCTCCCCTCTTCGTACACTCACGCAACCCGGTAAATTTCGTCAATTTCATGCCAGGATAACAAGACAGAAGGAGGCATAACTCACACTTCTATCATGGCTTTAGCTAGACATATGCGAACCTACTTCATTAGTCACCGGTTGTCTGCAGTGTTCCCAATCGTCCGGGGGGAGATATGGCTGGACACCACAGGTGCACTATACGCGGGTGAACAATCTTTCGGGCAGGAAGTTGGCGGAGGTTGCCGAGTGGAAGAAAGGGCAAGATCAAACCCACGTTACGGAGGAGGAAACCAAGCGAGAAATTCAAGGGGAAATAATAATAATAACTATTAGAGTCACTACCACAGAGTCAGGCCCTGGCTGGGGCTCAGCGAGTGTCCTCCACCACCATTTTCTCGTCAATCTCAGATCGGAGATATGCACCAACCAGAATAGGGTTCCTTTCATCCCGCTTGCGGACAACCGCACCAAAGCCGAGCAGGCGTGCACACAAAATTGCTCAGGTGCCGGCACTAGTACTCGTAATCCTCTGACGTTTATGAAAACGCCAGGCCTGCATGTATCGTACTGAATCGAGCTAACCTCCGGCCCTCCGCGTCCATCTCTCGTCTAACATAGCAGCAAAAAAGTGTTTGATTTTACCTCTTACTTTACGTGCAGCCAATCGACCCAGCCTCGTTGCGCTGATTTGCCTGCTACTCAGAGTTTGAATGGATAGGAAAGACATAGGGAAGGAGAATTAAATTGAATGATAACCAGTCAGAACAGCAGAGGGGGAGTATCTGCGGTATTCAAGTTAGAAGAGGGGCGGGTACTTGATATGGATGGATGAGATTCTGTGGGTTGAGTCGGGAAAAGGTTTGGGATGAGGGTAAAGGAGGGGCTATTTCCTCTCTCTGAAAATATAACTTTTGTCTATGAAAGGAAGTGAGTTCAAGGGGTGAATGGACGATAAATTACTAGAAGCCCTACCAGAATTTTTCCGAAGCGGACGGGCGCTCCCCTCCTTTCACCACGACGCGATGCCTGTCTGGTGGCCAAAATGTCGGGAAGTTGTGAGGTTGAAGCTAGCTCGGAAACAGCAGCAGTGGTAACAGCAGGTGAGGAAGGGGGGAAGAGAGGCTTTTTCTACACAGTATCAGAAGCGCTATCATAGTACGTCTCATTTGTCCTATGGAGAAGGGAGGGGGAGGGATGTCAGGATTTAGGGTTCTTGATTCACGGAATATGACTCGCAGGGTTTTTTGTTATATTCATGTAGTGGGGTGTTTGTCAACACGGAGTTTTGTATCGGTTAATTGGTGGTTTTTCTCTTTCCTTCGCATTGGAATTGGTGATCGGAAAATGGGACCTCGACATGCATGACCCCATTTGACTCGTTGTCACTCGCTGCCCCCACCTGCGAGAACGGATTGAGTAAACGGTTGGGATGCCACAGTCCCAGCTTATACCCATGCTGCCATTCACACCCACACTACTCGATCCTCTATTCTTTTCCTCTTGTTGCGACAAAGTACAATACCGTAAAAACCGAAATAATTGGGCATCACGCTAGGACGTTGGAGTTACCACTCCTAGTAAGCTCTGTGTCTCAAGCGGGGGCTGAAAGTGCCTTCTCGCGGTGTTTTTCCCCCTAATCCAGAGGGGGAAGTTCTGGACGTCCTAGCGCCATGCCCAATTATTTCGGTTTTTATTGTACTTAGTACTTGTACACAGTATAGATTCTGAGGCAAAATTTTGACGATCTCTGGGTCAATCGCGCTGGGACCTACAGCCGGAGAGGCAAACAATCCGGGGTCGCGCAACTGTCAGGGATGAACGAGCGTGACCAATGAGCTGCGCGATTCCACATTCGCAGCAGTTCTGGGGGATTTTTTACTCGTCCAACTGTTTGGGTTCAGTTGTTGTCTAACTAAAAAAAAGTGCAATTCAGGCCATCTATTATCCCGAATCCTTAGGAACACGTGCTGCGGCAGTGCCTAGCTCAGGAGCACTCCGACTATATAACTGCTGTGAGGATACTCACATGCCCTCACTATCTTTCTCATTCTCTGAAATTTACGGTTCCAACGACACACCGACTGTCTCTCAGCAATTAACTTGTCGGAACCCCCTTCTCCTACCAGCACTTATTATCTTCTATATCTTCAAAGTCTAATATCGCTAAATCTCTCAGCCTTACATCAAATTAACCCATCATGCCGGCCATCGAAAACCTACTATCACAATTCAACAAACGTGAGCAAAAGGAAAACCAGGGAATGGATAATAGTGATGATAGAAGCCCAGCAGTGATAGTGGGACTCGTTATAGCTGCCCTTACTTTACTTCTTGTGATTATGTCTTACCGACACTCACGACTCGGTAGTTCAGCATCTCCCTCATCACCTTCACACTCTCTCAATGCATGTCTAGCCCCCTCCTCTTTATCATTAATCACATTAAGATGTTCTCAGACTCACAATCCACTACAGCAAGCTCCTAGAACCCCCCTTCCAAACCATTCAACCACCCTCTCGCCTGCGGATCCTGCCAGAGTCAATCATGTCTTTATTTATAATGACTATTCTAACGCCCCATTTGCTAGTGCAAGTTTGCACCTTCTCATACCAGAATAATGGCATCTCCAGAGGGGATATGAAGGTGACATGAGTTGGAGAATTACCGGGACTAAGCAGACGAAGCTTGTGGTCACTTAGTTGGTAATCTGTAAGTAGAGTTTACACAATCGTTTCCCTACCTACCAGCCAGAATGCGTGATACTCTATTTATGATTACCGGAACCTTGCTATCATTTTAGCTAACGAGCTCTGTGAAGTAGGTCTAATCGCTTCATCATTCAATTTGTTTCTTTAGAATATAGTTCCATTGCAAGTCTGGTTAGAATACTCAGTCTATTTCTCCATTGTTAAATTCATCACTTTTTCCCTGTTTTTAGGCACTCTTCAAGTATTTTTTTTGCAACAACAGCTGTTTAAGAAATTAATACAAAAGGGAAAACATTTCGTGCTAGTGCCAGCACGGTTTGCTCCCGGGCGCGATAAACCAGTCAACGGCAACCTGGGGGAAAGGTGAAAATTTCGCCGTGAATGTTAGTATCCAAAACAATGAAAAATAAAATCATAAAAACATAGAGAATTGTCAGCAGATAGACTCTATCATTTCAAAAGCAAAATAATTAAATGGGAAGGGGTTGAAGGAGCAATTTAAACATGAATTATGTTGTGTGGGGCAGAATGACGGAATCCCCCGGCAGCCAATTTAGGCAACATCTTGGCTGGACCAAGGGCAGGCAGCTTACTTAAGCAAGGAAGTGAGCAAAGGGCCAAGTCTTGGTGTCTGGGAAGGACTTTATGGGATGAAATATTCCTGGAAATGATGCGGGGCGAGCTAAACCCGATAAGCAGCCGCCGGGATCGAGCGCTTTCACAGCCCTGGATGCGGGAAAGTGTGAGAAGTGGGTTTAGCAAAGATGAGGACAAGAAAGAAAGAAAAGGTCAGGTAAGATCAAAGTACGGGCGCAAGCCGGGCACGATACTGTGCAAGTATTCTACTCGAAACGCTCACGACAGCTGCCAGCCCCTCGTCAACAAATCGTCCCTTATCGTCTCTTAACAAATAAAAAGCAGCACAACTTCTTAGAAAAAATAATAAAAATAATTGTCCTTCAGGGTAACCTTTGGGCGAAATAAATGCGAAGAAAACAGTGGAATAAATTCGGTGAGGCAGTTTTGTTTGTAGGCAAAAGTGCAGCTGCAATGGTTGAGGGACGATCGCGGTTGCTCCCCCAGCTCGAACGCTTTTGGCCCTCGAGCAGGGAAAGGTACTGTACTCCTGCGGCCGAGTGCTATGTAAATCACGTGATCCTCGATTCCCAAAGAACTACTCGACAATTGAAGTGAGTAGAATTTTCAAAGGAAAGCCTTGACCCGCCTCCTGAGCCAAAGAGAGAAACGCAAAATTACCCAGGAAAAGCGTTGGCAAACCTGAATAGGAGATCACGTGATTTATTTACTCAGCACTCGGCGACATGAGAGGATTGATTAGTTTGCCGGAACGTGAGTGAACGATTAGAGAGTTTGAGTAACCTGACCCAGGCGGGGGCCACTAACATGGTAGTATTGTGAGAGGTTTTCCACTCTCATTCCAGAGCCCATGAAACCCCCGACAAATGTAGGCTGCTTAAACTCGGCCCTTTCAACAGGCCGACCATGTCCAATTACCAAGTATCTCGAAACAACTCTTGTTCAAATTATTCACAAGTAGAATAGCTACAAAATCATACCCTCATAGGGGCATAAAAGTGTGGCCGAAGCCCTCGATTCCAGATCCGTTTTCATAGTTTTTACTCCTCGACCAGCTGGGATCTAGGAACCGGGTCGCCAAGCTTTCTCATTAGCTTACGGAGGTACAGCCCATAAGTATTGTATATTTTACTAGCAGGGGTGTCAACATCATCTAGGTCTTTCTGCACAAACCCACTAATGTGCAGGGCAGAGATAAGGGAACACAGGAGAAACACACGTGACTCGCTATCAATGACGGCCGGGGCTCGGCAAGATGGTCGTCGCGGGGTAGCAACCGGGGATTTCTTCCGCAGTTTTACCGATCCCTCCCTACCGTAAAAACTCGTTAAATTGGGCATCCGAGATCGGGTCCTTAGCACTCGCAATCTGTGACAAAGCGCTCTGAAAAGGAATAGTGTTTTCCAGACAGGGTATAGCTTCGGGAAGCTGAGCTTGTCGGATCTCATTAACTGGCATTCGTCATTTTATTAACCTGGTACTTTCCTTTCCGCGAAGACTTTGCGAACGGGAGTGTACTACATGAGAGCTGATAATATTACTCATGATTCTACTCCAAGATTTGGTTTCCCCATCCACAGTGGCGCGTGGATATAGGTTCTTTTTTCTGCTGAAGAACTAGCGTGTAGTGTGCTGCTATTACGGGTGCTTAATACTGTAGAGTACCATAGCATATCCTACAATCGGACAGCTATAATATTGCGTAAATGTGTGGTGAGAAATCTCAACTTCCTTAAATCCAATCAACGATACCTAAGGAGTTTGTAGGTCACTTTCTTGCGAATGTCTGCCTCAATCTCTTGCAGATCGGGGCCTCGGGGGGTGACAATAAACTTAGTGCTTGTTTTGATAGCATATTATACTATTTTCTTGACACCTCAGCTTAACATGCTCACGTAGCCGAGTTGAAGCCAGACATTTGGTATGGGAATTTCCACCTTAAGTGCCCGGTTTCAACTTGGCCGTGTCAGTATATTGAGTTTGTCCAGCAGCGCGAGTCATCTACGACAACAGGTGAAGTTTGCTTTAGAAGTTTTTCAGATTCACAGCATTTTATACGCTAGGATGGCGAGGTTTGACCGTACTCAGGTACTGGTACAGGGTTCGACCTGCCGGCTGTGCCATCCTTTACTTGTACTAGAGGAATTTCGCAACACAGGGCTTGGTATCGTTATGGTGCCAGAAGATGTGACGGAGAGTGTGTAACATCTCGGACCCCTCCCCCCCAGTTTTGGCTTTTCAACTGGCAGCCTAGAATTACGACAGGCTGAATATTTGCAAACAGGCCACTCTACGGCCAGGGGTTATACACTGCCCCTAGTCACTTCTAACACCATATCTCTATGGCAACTCTGCTTATGTGATGTCAACCGAACTTGAGATTTTGAAGCTCCAGGCTGTGGTCAGCTAGTATAATGGCTTAACAAGTACCAAGACATCACAGATCCACCTTGTCACAACCATCAGAGTGATGGAAACCATTAAGATCTTACCAGCTCACACATCTTTGTTTCTCCACTATCCACATCTGTCAGCTCTAACAGGCCAGACTACAGCTAATAGTCCGTCTTTTTCGAAGTGCAAGGATGTAATACGCCCAGTGTTCCCAACGGGCCAGGCCGTCGGTAGGCCGGCCTATAGGCCATAGGCCAGGCCAAGGCAGGCCGCGCTGGAAGTAGCCTAGGTCGATATAGGCCGAATTCGGCTGGCCTTCCAAAGCTTATCAGGCCTGATAGGCACCTATAGGCCCCGTGATTAGTATTGAGAACAGATTGCTTTAAAGGTATCTTGGCTCCCCCGCCTTTTTCACATTCCCCATCTTTTATCTGATTCGTTTTTATCTTTCAGATATTGCTCTTTAAGGAATCACACAACGAGTGATATTACTATTATGAAACACCGGAGCTCACCCTATGGTCTCCGGACCTCATCCCTTTCTAGCGAGTACGAGAACGAGGTCGGGCAGCTCACCGTAGTGTTGACCACTCGGTGAGAAATGTGAGTGGGGCCACAGTGGGGCCGCAGTGGGGAATGCGGATTGGAAGTGGTGAAGGACAGTGGGGTAGGTGGTGGAGAAGGAAAGAGGAGATAAGCGGGCAATAGAGGTAGCGTCATAACCTGTAAGAATGAGGTGATCATAGTTAGCAAACATCCGGAACAGTATCAATCGTTTGTGTATTTAAGGGATGTATGTCCCCGAGTTGTTAGAACGCTAGGTCACTGAATTATACGCTGTCTTGATATACCTTCTTTCTACTTACCCAAGAAACCTTGGCTGCCCTAACAGACAATACTATTCCAAAAAATCTTAATTACTGGTTCACAGTATCGCGCCTACTCCAAGCCTCCATAGGAGAATATAGCAGCAGAAAAGGGAGGGTGGTGAGTGGTTCGCTGTGGGCTGTTAGTGAATCAGTTGACTTTTCTGCTCGGTGTGGTTCATGGATTGAGATTCTATCGAAGTTTAATCAAAAACCCATAGGTATCAAGCCTATGTAGAAAGTGTGCTAAAATGATGCTAGGGGCTTTAGAGGGCTTCATGCTTCTTTCTGGGAACTGCTTCTGGTGATAATCATTACCTCCCCACCTTGAGAAAACACAGGATACAAGTGGTCTGCTAGTTCCGGGTCGTCTTTACCAGAACATCTATCCTTTATAATCCCCTTTGAAACCAGTCTCCCTCATTGTTAAACCCAGTGTTCGCAACGGGGCAGTCCGTCCGTCCTGAGGGTAGGACCAGGACGGACTACGAATCGTAGTCCGTCCAGTCCTGGAGAGAATTTTGCCCGGGGCTAATGGCCGTAGGACGGGGGAAAACGGCGGGCCCCACAAAAAGGTTTCAGAATGTCTCAGAGTGTGTAGCCAGACAGATCCCCACAGATCCCCACAGATCCCCACAGACCCCCGCAGATCCCTACCGTTTTGGTCAGGGGATCCGCAGTCCACCACCGCCCCCTATCGCCCTTGTATTAGGACGGCATAAGAGTGTCTCACCTTGTGGGGCCCGTGGTCCTCACTCATCCCCGCAGTCCTAAAATGTCCCAAGACGGGACTGAGTGAAAATTGTCGTCCGGTCCGGTCCAGTCTTCTTGGCAGTTTCCCCGTGGGGCCGCCGGGGCCCCCAGACCGTTGCGAACACTGTTTCCAGTAGAAGCTTTACTACGCCCTCATGCCCACCCTCCGCAGCCCACAAGAGTGGCGTTCGACCAGATAGGGTGTCTGCGCAGTTGGGATTGATATCCCCTCGTTCTAAGAGCAACTTTACTACTCCTTCATGCCCGTCCTGTGCAGCCCACCAGAGCGGTGTTCCACCGTACCTGGTATCTGCAGTGTTGATGTTGGTATCCTTTCTTCCCAATAGCAACTTTACTATTCCCTCATACCCTGCCTGCGCAGCCCACACGAGTGGTGTTCGGCCATATTTAGTGTCTGCCGTGTTGGGGTTGATATCTTCTCGTTCCAAGAGCAACTTTACTACTCGATGGTTTCCACCCCTGGCAGCCCACCAGAGCGGTGTTTGGCCATAAAAGGTGTCTGCAGTATTGGGATCGATACCCTCTCGTTCTAACAGGGACATCACTATTCCATCGCACCCGCCCTCGACAGCCCACAAGAGTGGTGTACGACCATATATTGTGTCTGCAGTGTTGACATCGATATCCTCTCGCTCCAATAGCAACTTTACTATTCCTTCGTGCCCGCATTGAGCAGCCCACCAGAGTAGTGTTCCACCATATTGGGCATCTGTAATATTGGGATTAACGCTCCCTCGTTCTAATAGCAGCTTTATTATCCCCTGATACTGGCGGTGCGTAGCCCACAAGAGCGGTGTTCGCCCATATTTAGTAACGGTACCGTTAGGATTGATGCCCCCTCGTTCGAATAGCCCCTTGGCTACTCCCTCATCCCCGCCCTCTGCCGCCCACAAGGGCGGTGTTTGACTATAATTGGGGTCTGTAGAATTGGGATCGATATCTTCTCGTTCCAATAGCAGCTTTACTATTTCCTCATATCCGCCCCCCGCAACGCACCAGAGTGGTGTTTGGCCATATTCGGTGTCTGGAGTGTTAGGATTGACTTCCTCTCGCTGCAATAGCAACCTTACTATCTCCACATGCCCGCCCTCCGAAGCCCACCAGAGTGGGGTTCGGCCATATTCGGTGTCTGCCGTGTTGGGATTGATTTCCTCTCGTTCCAATAGCAGCTTTACTATTACCTCATACCCGCCCTTCACGGCCCACCAGAGTGGTGTACGACTATATTCGGTGTCTGCAGTGTTGGGATCGATATCCTCTCGCTCTAATAGCAACCTTATTATTCTGTCATCCCCGCACTCCGCAGCCAACTGGAGAGGTGTTACACCATATTCGATGTCTGGAGTGTTAGGATTGAGATCTTTTCGTTCTAATAGCAACTTTATAATTCCCTCGTGCCTACGCCCCGCAGCCGACCAGAGAGGTGTTTGGCCATATTTGGTGTCTGCAGTGTTGGGATCGATATCTTCTCGTTCCAATAGTAGCTTTACTATCCCGTCATATCCGTGCCCCGCAGCCCGCCGGAGAGGTGTTTGGCCATATTTGGTGTCTGCACTGTTGGGATTGATTTCCTCTCGCTCCAATAGCAACCCTACTATTACCTCGTACCCGCCCTTCGCAGCGCACCAGAGTGGTGTTTGGCCATATTCGGTGTCTGCAGTGTTGGGATTGATTTCATCTCGCTCCAATAGCAACCTTACTATTCCCTCGTATCCGCCCCCCGTAGCCCACCAGAGCGGCGTTCGGCGATATTCGATGTCTGCAGTGTTGGGATTAATATCCTCTCTTTCTGAAAGCGGTCTTACTATCCCCTCATTCCCGCTCTCTGAGGCCCACCAGAGTGGTGTTCGACCATATTGAGTATCTACAGCGTTGGGGTCGACACCTTTTAGCTGTAATAATAACTTTACAACATCTTCATAACCTCCTATAGCTGCCCATGCAACCACCGTTCCACCCGTGTCGTCTGTTGCGTTAATATCCCATTCTCGCATCCCCAATAAAGTAGTAACTATCCCCCCGAGCCCGAGAAATGCCGCCCCATGGAGCCCTGTAAAGCCCTTAGGGCAGTGACTCCAATAGGCACCTCGTCCGGACTGAAGCCTAGCCTCACCATAATGCAGCAGGAGAAGCCTACAAGAAATATGCTCTTCGAACCTAATTAGAAGCCGGAGCGCAAGCTGAGTCGTATTCTCTGCCATCTCCCTTCTCACGTGCTTTCCCCAATAACAAGAAGCATATTCAACCAGGGGGACCTCCGGTGGGGCGGAACGGAGAGTTGGCGAGAGCTTCCAGATACGCCGAAAATTGAGGTACGTCAAGCAAACCTCTGCCATGAGCGAGTGTGGGCTTTGGAACAGGCTTGGATTATGTGATAAATACTCTAGCAAAGTGAAGTGGACAAGCCGGGCGGTGGAAGAGGATGCCTCAACCGTGATAAGCCCCATAGAACACGCAAGGATAGTTCGAATTTCAGGAATGTTTTCAAGGTCTAGATCAGTGGATCCTATCTTTACTCCTAAGGCATGGCATAGCTCACTAGTGTGCAATGGCCGCTCCGAATTCGATACCCACATCAGGGCTTCCATTCCGAGTCTAGAGCTATAGTGTAAGAGCGGATAAACGTCAACCTCATTTAGGGAGGTTTTCAATCGAAGATAGCCCACCCAATAGTGGTCCAACAAATATAAAAGAACCATGGAAATAGAGAGCAAGTGAAGCAGAATAAAAGTATGGTTTATTTATTTAGTGGAAGCAAGTACAGGGAGTGGCATCTTCATTTTAAAACTTCAATATTTGGTGTAAAGGCTGAAGTCTTGGCATTGAAATGCAACATAAAATTGCAGAGTAATCATATAATTTAGCACTTAACTCAGTTAAAGTAAATTATATAAAGAATGTTAGAATCCTCTCCTCTCGGGGTGATACTTGCAGCAGGTAACCGATAGTTTCCTAACGATCACTTCTTCTTAGCCTGATAACTGCTGCGATAGCTAAGTCCGTTGACTCCTATCTAGCAACTTCGATCGCTAGGCTCATATAAGACTGTCGTGTCCTGATTCCCGAAAGCGTGATAGATAAAGATCTTTGTATTGAAAGTATAGTGTATGAAAGAACTTAGATGGTTGTGTGAAGAACCCAAATCCCATGCCTTTTTTTCATTCTTTTTTTTTTCATGTGCTTTGTATTATCAACTACTGGGAACAAAGACTACGTGCAGCGCTAGCTATGGTAAAGAAAAAACCCCATCCCCACTTATCCACCTGGCGCCAGGGAAAAAGCCATCAACCCAAGTCTCTCTGGTATGAGACCAACCGCACACCAGCCGCGCAAAATAGGAAATCAAGTCCCGACTGAAGGGGCGAAACAAGAAAATGAAATAAATACACGGGAGGAATCAACAGGAAAACCCTTGCCGAAGACACCAACTACAACAAAATAGAAATAAATTGTTATAACCACTATGAAACCCAAAGTAACCGACAATGAAAGAAGAACAATGGGGGCACGGGAGCCACTAAAACCGTTGCGGCGTTGCAAGCATTACTCATGAACCCAAGGCGTGGACATCCGCCGCGGAGGCAGTGCAATACGACGACTGAGCGTAACCGAGGGGCGCGACCGTGGAGAAGTCGCAAGGTGAGGTGAAGGGGCAGTAGGGTGCCAGCCGAGTGAGTGGATTGTAGCTGTAACCGAGCAAAGGGACGAGACCTGAAGGGGGACAGGAGGGGTAGACCCAATAACCGTGGAAACTATCGGTAACGGTGTGCGTGTCTGACTAGGCAGCCTCTAGCGGAAGTGAAGAGAACGGAGAAATCGACCGTAGCCTGGGACGGCGATAGCTATTGGATTACCTCACAACACCTATGGACGAATTGTACCACGCAGCAGTCTAGCAGTCAAACACCGACTCACGACAAATGCAGGTGTGATAGACTCCGACTACAGAGGAGAAGTGAAGCTGGTCCTAGCCAACCTAGGAGACCAACCATACCGAGTGGAAAAAGGCGACCGGATAGTACAATTGATCATCGAAAAGGTCGACAACAGGAAGCTACAAGAAGTAATCCAGTTGGACGACACCGAGAGAGGAGATCAAGGGTTCTGGAGCTCCAACACTACCATGGACCAAGAGGTCAAGGGGCACAGTGTCAAACCACCAATGGAAATCAATGAGATATCAGCAAAAGCGTTCGGACAGTTCTACCGCGGAGGAGAAACAACCGGCATCTTAAGATGGGATGAAATCGAAGATGAAATTCAGTCGGAAGCGATCAACATTAGCACCGAACTGGCGATAAAAAACAAAAAGATATACCCCCTCAGCTATGACCAGTTGGAAGAACTCCATCGGTACATCAAACAAAATGAAAACAGAGGGTGGATCTGGAGAGTGAAGTCGGGAAGGGGATCACCAATCATGTTTGTTAAAAAGAAGGACGGCAAACTCAGACTAGGCGCCGATTACCGAGCACTCAACGAAGTCACCAAGAAGGATCGACATCCACTACCAGTCATTAGTGAAGCCTTAGACAGACTAGGAGCAGCCAAATACTTCACCAAGGTGGATATCAAGGACGCCTACCACAACATTCGAATCAGAGAACGAGACGAATGGAAGACGCCCGTTTCAACAAAGCTTGGGACTTACGAATACCTAGTCATACCATTGGGACTATGCAACGCACCGGCGGCGTTCCAACAATGGATCAATGAGGTCCTTATGGAACACATCGACATGTGTTGCATTGTCTATCTGGATGACGTGCTGATATATTCAAACACCCTACAACAATACGGAAAAGATGTCGCCAATTGTAACCGGTACAGGTTACTGTTTGGTTTCGAGTATCGTTTGATACTCAGTATGTTTTACGCTTGAGTTTGATACTCATGATGTTTTATGTTTGGTTTCGAGTATCATTTGATACTCAGTATGTTTTGGTTATTGTGTCAAGATATCGTGTGATACATGATATGTTTTATGTAACGTTTCAAGGCTACCGTTTTGGGAGTCTTAATGGTTATTGTTTACAAGGCTCCGGTTAGCCTGACAAGTGTATTTAAGACCTGCTATTCTCCGGACTTAGAGAGAGCAGACTTCGACAGACAGAGTTTTCAATATACTTGGTTGAACAGTTACTTCT
>Ga0307507_10002311_pt1 | contig 40552 bp, 34 predicted proteins | sample 7_EM_MG_FD_207223 | JGI IMG/M metagenome (GOLD analysis project Ga0307507, IMG submission 207223) | Populus trichocarpa ectomycorrhiza microbial communities from riparian zone in the Pacific Northwest, United States - 7_EM | ecosystem: Host-associated > Plants > Roots > Unclassified | place...
TTTAAATTTTTTATTGCCCCTTTTTTTTTTCATTTTTTTTTTTTTCTCCTTACACCCCCCCCCCCCCCCAAGCCCTTCCTCACCACAATCAATCATAATCTTTATCTCCGCTTAATACAAACCTTGTGCCTCTACCTAAGCCCTTCCGCTCCACTGCGCAAAACCCTCGCCGTCTATCATTACCTCGGCATCAATTATTTTCAACACCCACCCCATGACGGAACGGGAGTGCGCCTGTGTGACTCCCTGCAGGAAGAAGAAAAAGCGTTTGTGGTCACCGCGTACTGCCCGGGGTAATGTAAATCCGTAAATAGAATCATCACAGTATCCAAAAAACATCACCTAGCTGCCTAATTACTACCGTGCGACTGCAGTTAGCCCCCCTTTTGTCAGATGAGCCAGTGCACGGATAACCGGATTCGAGTCTTTCGAGCTTGGAAGAGCAAATTATTATACTGAACTCCTTATTTTCTGAACTGCTGCTGCATACGGACAGAAAATCCGCCAGAGCCCCAGGATTTCGGCGGTATGCAATACCGTAGTACAGTCTTTACCGGAGTCGCGACGAACTGGGCGGGTGACGAACAAGGGTGTTCTATGGGCAAATAAAACAATCGTCAAGGTTAGGGCTACGAAAAATTACTCGTGATTGATACCTGCTCGTCGCCCGTCCAGTTTCGTCGCGACTACAGTGAAGACTGTAGCTTTGTTCACAGACGTCAAAACATCACGAGAGCAGTATGTGCCATACCGATACATGACACAAATCAAGCTTCTAAGCCCCTCCACCCCGCAGCTTCCACACACCCCCAGTCCCTCCACTGATGCAGCAAATCTCACGCCCCGATTTAGACACAACTTCTCTTGGTGTGACTTCGCTAGGCAGATACCCCGCATATCTCACAACCCCTGCACAAACTAGCCACGCTATTGGTTCTAGTGCTTAAAAAATACCGTGGGAATGGATAAGCTTGTTCTTCCTGGCATGAGTGAGACTAGCACTTACCGTACCCTGCAGCTAGTTACTATATATAAAGCGGCTATGCACCTAAGCCAAAAGGGGAAATGATAGTCTCTCAACAAATCACCTCCGCAACCGCATGTCGATGTGCAAGTGCTAGCACTCCCTTTCCCCAGGGCCATAATTGCGGGACTACGGCTATAAATATTGATCACGAAACGATCACCGGACGAGAAACTTAACGAAGCATATTGCTAGTACATAAAAATGCCATTAAACGTTATTAAATAAGCCATCCAAGCATATATGTCTACCGTGACGCCAAAGTTCTTGAAAGAATGTAAGAACCTTAAGCCGGGACCGTAGCAAAGCTAGAAAATAAAAAAAAGGAAAATGCTCAGAAAGTTTGCATGAGAGGACAAAATAAGAAAAATGAAAGATCCTTAAATGAAATCCCAACTATCGAGCCTCTTATTTCCCTCTTCATGCTTTCCCCTTCAACAAAAGAGACCTTTAGGGGCAAGTAATGACAAATCCTGCCGTTGTAGTATCCCAGGTAACATAGTCGTTATCCCAAACAGGCTGCACCTCAAACCCGTAGTTGGTACTAGTCGCTGGACAGTTGAACGTCAACCCAAAATCCTCCACAACAGTTCCCGTGCTTGAACCAGCAGTCTGAAATGTGCCCTTATGAATATCCGTATAAGGCTTCGAAGTCCAGGTATTGCCGGCAGAGGGGGGATAACCCAAAGTAAAGAATTGCATTCTTTGACTGCCGGTAGCGGAGCTAGCACCGGCGAAGCTAACAGTGCATGTTCCGCTGCATGCGGGGATAATGAATCCGAGAAGGGTCTTCATGTTGTGCTGACCATTGCTGCGGCCGACCTCGGCGGTGGTAGTTGGGAAGGAAGTCGTTGGGAAGTCTTCCTTGATCACAACGGTGACACTAGGCTGGATGACCGTCGATCGGGGAGCTAGATTTGGTAGGGCCAAACCAGAGACGAGGGTGGAGAGGACAGAGACGGCAGCGATGAGAGTAAGCTTCATGGTTGGTAGCAGGTGAAGATGCTTTTCTGTTTGGAAAGTGGTGGATTGATAGATATATAGAGGTGAGGAGGAGCCGGTAGTAGTGGCAGTAGCAGTAGCTAGAGGATTTGGATACCCGGGAGGATGGTGAAGAGAATTTTGGTATCGAGGGATATACCTAAGCTATTTATCCTCTTTCCTCTCCTGCATTGACTCCACACTTCCACAATCGAGTCATTTCTTCAATCCGAATTAAAACCATAAATCCTCCTCACCTGTCAGTTCGCTTTGCACAGCCGGCTTGAAAAGTAGCACTTTATGATTGAATGTGAGTGCGAGTGTGAGTTGTATGCCCACCACGCACTGCCCTGAATCGTGCCAGTCCAGAAATAAAATCAAAAAGACCACCGTGCTGCCTAATGACTGCACTTAGCATTTCCTTTTGTTAAAAGAGCACATGCATAGATAATTTGATTCGAGTCACACGAGGTTAGAAAAACAAATTACCACACTAAACTTGTAATTTTCTTGCCATCGTGAACACAACTGCTACAGCCAGAACTGGAGTAATTGAGAATCTCGCTGGGGAGTTGGGTTGCCTCTCCCAGTAAGGTCTGTTGGATTTCTTTTCTTTTTATTTGTCTCAACTGAGGGCTGAAAGGAAATCTTTTCACTTGGCTTCTCCCTTTCACCCAAAGGGGGAAATTTTGGACATCCCAGAGCGATTCTCAATTATCCCAGTCTTTCCTGTTACACAAGGAGGGAGAATCGGCTAGAGCCTCAATAATTCAATAAATTTTATCCTATGATAGTCACACAAAGACGGCCCCCACTGACAAAAGAGAGCATAAAATACACTGCCTCAGCCATTAACCTTAAGACTTTGGTGCGCAATACCGTACCGCATTACCCGGTTTTTTTCGCCAACCACTATCATAATACGTTGAAATAAGAGTTTTCTTTGTAATCGGTCTCAAATGCGCCTTCACTTAGCCCTTTATGGCCAAAAAAGGCTTGTTTTGGACTCTTTCTGACTGTATTGAATGTTTTCCTTTTAGCCCCTACTTTATTTCAACGTACAAGTACCCGGGATTATATTTTCGCACATCCTCCGTCTCTCCTACAACCACAACGATTGAAATTTCAACTCCATGTGAGTAGTCATTTTAGCACCGTGGACCGGTAAGGATCCTTGTTTCCAATCTCACGATGGCTTCAAGTACAACAATTCCTCTTCTGAGGTTTCGTTACCTTTTGATTAGAACAATTCCTTTTGGAATTCTCTTTTCAATTTTATCGGCATGTTCCTCTGTTTTGATTTCGGTTATATTCACGAACGGCGGATTTTGTTTGCTTCATTACGATGGGCGAACGGGAGGCAGTAGGACTCCGCGATACGGTTTTCCTTTGTTAACGAGTTTTGGGAAAGGAGGGGGGATCGTTTTGACCCCCAGTATGATGGGTTAGGGTAGGATTCCGGTTTGGTGTGGTAGGCGGCTGGCGGGTTGGTGGTGGCGGTGTTGGCGGGCCAATCGCGTTGAACCGGGGGGTTAGGTTTCGGAGGAATTGTTGACCGGGTGTGTGGTGGCTGCCCTACTTGGGGTGGCGTGAAAGTCTCCGTTCGCTAAGAGTACCTGTATTCGGTTTCGACGATTTACGCCACACCGCTCCGCTAAACCAACAACCTCGTGCCCGACCACGGCCTAACCCGCGGCGTTTCTACCGGAGTGTCTGCCGGCATTCGCAGTATGGACTAACAGGAATTTAGTGGCTATTTTATCGTATCGTCGGTTTTCGGATTCGGTTGCAGGTAGCGCCTTCGATCGATGGAGAGGATTCGGGTGGAGGAAAACATACTTTTGTCGAGGCGTGTTTGAGGTCGGGGATGGTCCACCAGACCCATTGCAAGTTTGCTGGTCCATGGCGCCGGTCAGGAGGTGGTAGTTTAGGTTTCTTTTGTTAACCGCGGGAGGCTTGGGCGTGGGAGCCCTAGGACCTTTAGGTCGGAGAGACAGCAGAGGCGGAGGTGGTTTATTTCTTTGGAGGAGCGTTGCCTTAGGCCGGATTGCTGGAAAGTGGCTCAGGTATTCGGGTATATTGTGTGTTTGGTTTTCCTCGTACCATTCCTGCACGTAGGTATTCGATGTTGAGGTTATGTCGCAGATGGAGGTTTTCCGGTTTTTTTGGTAGTCGGTTTGGATTTGCATAGACGCCGCTTGGACACGATGTAGAAGCTGGGGCCTTGACAAGGCGTTTTGGTTCCGGTGGAGTTCACCTTTGCTTAGTTATTAGGCTAGGAGTAGTGTAGCGTAATACAAAAAATTTTTTACAAAAAAAAAAAAAAAAAAAAAAAAGAAAAAAGAATATTTTCGCACAACCCCCGTCACCCCTACAACCACAAAGATTGAAATTTCAACTCCATGTGAGCTGTCATTTTCGCACCGTGGACCGGTCAGGTTCCTTGTTTCCAATCTCAAGATGGCTTCAAGTACAACAATTCCTCTTATGAGGTTTCGTTTCCTTTGGTTAGAATACATTCCGCGAGGAATTATCTTTCCAATTCTATCGGCATGATCTTCTAAGATTATTTTCGAATTCTCTACGATCGGCGGATTTTCGCACGTTTCATTACGATGGGCGAGCGGGAGGCAGTAGGACTCCACGATACGGTTTTCCTTGATTCTACGGGTTTGGGTTTTGGAGGGGGGATCGTTTTGACCCCCAGGAATGTGGGATAGGGTTGGTGTGGTAGGCGGCTGATGTGTTGGCGGTGGCGGTGTTGGCGGGCCAATGGCATGGGCTGGGGGGTTAGGGTTCGGAGGAATGGTTTACCGAGTTTTTGGTGGCTGACTTTCAGGTTGGCGCACTCTCAGAGTGGCTGGTGAAGCTTGAGGCGGTGGCACCCATTGCAAGTGTCGCATTCCGATAGTGGATCCGGTAGTGGTATCCTTCGGGAATCCCTTCGGGGTATTATTTCTTTTGTTTTAGTTTGTTTTGATTTGGGTTGTTGTTTTAGGTTTGGGTGTTGGACTGACCGGGGCTAGTTTGCCGGTGGTGAATTTCATCTTCTACTGCTGTTGGGTTATCCCGGCGGTCGGATGCCAGGCGCCAAAGTCCTGGAGAGGGTGGGGTTTGCTAGCTGAGGCCGATGGTTGGTAGGAGTGGTTTTGTTTTTGGAGGATGCGTTTGGGGTTGAGTTGAATTTGTTTTCCTCGCGGTTGTGGTAGTACTGACACATTATCTGTTGGTATTCCTGTGGGCACGAGAGGGGTTGATTTGTTTTAGTTTGTTTGTTTTTGGAGATTTTGTTTGTTTGATTTGGGACCGTTAGGTTTGCGAGCACCCATACGGGGGAGGTCTATCTAACCGAGCCGCTAGAATGGTGAGGGGGCTGGATCCCGGTGTTGGTTAGGCGAGCGGGCTGGTCAGAGGTGGAGGTGGTTGAGGCAAACATCCTTGTGGATATAAAAAGCCTATAGTGTATTAGATAGCTGGTAGTTAGCTAATAAATGCCGAAAAGTTTTTAAAAAAAAAAAAAAAAGAAAAAAAAAATATTTTCGCACATCCTCCGTCTCTCCTACAACCACAACGATTGAAATTTCAACTCCATGTGAGTAGTCATTTTGTCACCGTGGACCGGTAAGGATCCTTGTTTCCAATCTCACGATGGCTTCAAGTTCAACAATTCCTCTTCTGAGGTTTCGTTACCTTTTGATTAGAACAATTCCTTTTGGAATTCTCTTTTCAATTTTATCGGCATGTTCCTCTGTTTTGATTTCGGTTATATTCATGAACGGCGGATTTTGTTTGCTTCATTACGATGGGCGAACGGGAGGCAGTAGGACTCCGCGATACGGTTTTCCTTTGTTAACGAGTTTGGGGATAGGAGCGGGGGATCGTTTTGACCCCCAGTTTGATGGGTTAGGGTAGGATTCCGGTTTGGTGTAGTAGGCAGCTGACGGGTTGGTGGTTGCGGTGTTGGCGGGCCAATCGCGTTGAACCGGGGGGTTAGGTTTCGGAGGAATTGTTGACCGGGCGTGGGGAGGCTGCCTATTTTTAGGGTAGCGTGAAAGTCTCCGTTCGCTAAGGGTACCTGTATTCGGTTTCGACGATTTACGCCACACCGCTCCGCTAAACGAACAACCTCATGCCCGACCACGGCCTAACCCGCGGCGCTCTCGCGTAAGGGTGCAGTATGGACTAACAGGAATTTAGTGGCTATTTTATCGTGTCGTCGGTTTTCGGATTCGGTTACAGGTAGCGCCTTCGATCGATGGAGAGGATTCGGGTGGAGGAAAACATACTTTTGTCGAGGTGTGTTTGAGGTCGGGGATGGTCCACCAGACCCATTGCAAGTTTGCTGGTCCATGGCACCGGTCGGGAGGTGGTAGTTTTGGTTTCTTTTGTTGTCCGCGGGTGGTGATGGTCACGGGAGACCTAGCGCCCTTAGGCGAAGCGTGTGTTAGGGTGGAGGTGGTTTATTTCTTTGGGGGAGCGTTGCCTTAGGCCGGATTGCTGGAAAGTGGCTCAGGTATTCGGGTATATTGTGTGTTTGGTTTTCCTCGTACCATTCCTGCACGTAGGTATTCGATGTTGAGGTTATGCCGCAGATGTAGGCTTTTGGGTTTTTTTGGTAGTCGGATTGGATTTGCCTTGGACGCCCTATCGGGCAACGACATGAAGCTGAGGCCTTGACAAGGCGTTTTAGTTCCGCTGGAATTTGCACCTGCTTAGTTATTCCGCTAGGAGAGTAGTAGTTGAATACAAAAAGTTTTCCAAAAAAAAAAAAAAAAAAAAAAAAGTATATTTTCGCTCATCCTCCGTCTCTCTTACACCTCCAGTGAAAGAAATAACAATAACAGTGACACGTCACATTTCGAGTTTTGACCTATAGGATCCTTGGATTTTATCTCACGATATTTTCAAGTCTTTATCTACCTTTGTATTGTACCAAGGTATTTCCATCGATTTTAGTGATTGTTTTATCACTTTCATCTACTTTTATCTTTACTTTTGCTTTCTATTACAACAAACAACGGTTAGAATGTCTCAGCGAAAGTCTACGAGTTTTTCGGCGGCCAAGGTTGCCAATTTTGGAGTTGTCATGGCGGAGATGGTTGCGGAGATGAGTGACTTGAGGAGGGAGGTTAAGAGGCTCCGACACCATGTTTCTGTGCTTTCCAAAAGGAATCATCGGCTGGTGGAGGATGGCAAGAGAAGGGCGGCATCATCCATTGCAAGTGATGCTTCCCTAAGTAGCGACAACGAGGAGATTGTTGAGGATGAGGAAGAGGGGGAAGATGTTAGGATTAGGGTTGAGAGTAGGGTGGTAGGAGAGGAAGCGAGGAGATTGGCGCATGGAGCCGGAGTTCCGGATCCATGGTGTGAAAGGGAAGCGGAGGAATTTTGGTCCGCGTGCCAAGAGAGGGAGAGGTACGAGGGCCGGACGAAGTGGAAGGTGGCTGGTTTGAATGTGGCGGATATTGGGGTGGTGGACAGGGTGGTGGCTGAGAGTGTGGCGTCTTTTGAGGAGGCGCAGGTGTCCAAGCCAGTGGTTAGGATGCCGAGCGTGGAGGTTGTGGAGGAGGGGAAGAAGAAGAGAAGGGTTGGGGAGTTGACGGTGGATGAGGAGGAAGCGAAATTGGTGAGGGGGAAGTTGGTAGCGCCGTTAGGCCCGAGGGCTATTTGAGGTGGGTTGATGAGGGAGGTAGGAAGAGAGTCAGTGTTTAAGGATGCTGACCCGAGGCTAGTTGCCAGTGGTGGTTCGTCATCTTCTGCTGCTGTTGGGTTATCCTGGCGGCCGGATGCCAGGCGCCAAAGTCCTGGAGAGGGTGCGGGTTATCAGCTGAGACCGAGGGTGGGTGGATACGGGTATAGGGGTAGGGGTTTTGTGTATCGGGGAAGAGGAGTTTGAATTGTTTTTCCTCGCGGTTGTGGGAGTTTTGACACATTGCATGTTAGAGTTCCCATGGGCGCGAGAGGGGTTGATTTTTTATGTGTTTGTTTTGTTTTTGGAGATTTAGTTTGTTGGTTTTGGAACCGTTAGGTTCGTGCGCACCCATGCCGGGGAGGTCTGTATGACCGAGCCGCGAGAATAGTCAGGGGGCTGGATCCGGGTATTGGTTAGGTCTGCGGGCTGGTTCGTAGCGGAAGGGGATTGAGGCAAACATCCTGTTTGGATATAAAATGCCTATAGTGTATTAGATAGCTGGTAGTTAGCTAATAAATGCCGAAAAGTTAAAAAATAAAAAATAAAAAATAAAAAAAAAATATATTTTCGCACAGTTGCCTCATGTTAACCAGCAAAATAATCTCTGTCTTGTAGGAAGACATATTCCGGGTACTTGTACTCGGGTACTCCCGGCAGGCGAATAAAACCAGGTAATGCAGTAGTAGCCTTGTTCGCAGGGGTCAAGAAATTACGAGGACAGCATGGTACCAACCAAGCTTCTCAGCCCCTCCCGCCCGCAGCTTCCACAAACCCTCAATTCCTCCACAAACTCCGCAGATCTCATGCCCCAGGTTCCAACACAACTACATGCGGTGCGTACCCCACCCAGTACTAGTACCTCCCTACGTACTCAAGTATTTGTATCTCACAAACCCCGCAGAGGTTAGCAACGCTATTCTCATAGCTCAAATGCTTAAAAACTACGGTATCATGCGGAGAGACAAGTTTGTTCTCCCTTGGGTGAGCGAGACCACACATACCCGCTGCTAGTTACCCTATATAACGTGGTCATATACCCGGCAATAAGAGCGAATGATCGGCTCCACACAAAAATCTTCCCTAAGCTCATGACAATTGGCCCTCCCATTCTCCAAGGCTCTCTAAACTGCTGAAACATTCAGGCCCATTTGAAATGTTGAACACTAGCCTATTTTAGTACTCGGGAACAGTTCTACACCAACAATCTCTTTTCCATCATGGTTATGCTAAGTATTATTATCCGTGGGCAAGATTAACCGTATACCAACGATCGATAGCAACACAACCCTCCTAACCACCCCGCACTTTCAACACAGCCTAGAGAAATTTCTTTGTGTCAAACCATTAATTCCCACCATGTATTCTGCTATGTATTTACATTTTTAATTTATTTTTAGGTTTTCATGAGAGTGGTGGTGGGGGGAGTGCTGTTGTCATCGCCGAAGTTTTTCCTCTCAGTTGATGAGCGGTTAATTTTGGCCGGGGACAAATAGTACCGATTTTTCGCTATTCTGAACACTACTAGTACACTTCTTCTTGGGCGCTGGGTTTTTCAGATCACGATTCCTCGAATGAGCTAGTTTTCAACATTTTAAATGAGCCTCAGCAGTTTAGGGGATAATTGTGAAACTATGGCTATTAATCTCGATTGCAAAACGATCACCCGATGAGGGGCCTAGCGAAACATATTGCGGAGATATAAAGATGCCACTAAACCTTAGTAAATAAGCCCTCCAAGCACATATGTCTACCGTGATTCCAAAAGGGTCTCGAAGGAATGCAGGAATATTAAGTTAGTGAGTGTAGCTAAACTAAAAAAGAAGGAAAAACTTTTCCAAAAATCCCTAAAAAAGGATTCCGGATGCGAAGGCAGAAGAAGAGCGAAATATCTTTGAATGAAATCCAAACTCTTTAGCTTCTCATTTCCCCCCTAATGCTTCCCCCTTTAACAGAGACCCTTAGCCACAAGTAATGATAAATCCTCCCTTGGTGATATCCCAAATAATGTAATCATCATCCCAGCCCGAGCTCACATCGAACCCGTAGCTGGTAGTAGCCATCGGACAATCGAACCCAAGCCCGCCTGCCAATACAGTCACCGGGCCGGCACTAGTACTAGAAAGGTGCCCTTATGAACATTCAGGAAAGGCTTGGAATTCCAGGTATCCAGGAGAGTAGGGTACCTGTCCGTAGTAAACAGCTGGAGTATGTGACTGCCGGTAGCGGCGATAGCATCGGAGAAGCTGATGGTACATTTTCCGCTGCAGGCAGGGACAACAAATCCGAGAAGGATCTCCACCTTGTGACCGTTCTTAAAGGATACCTCGGTGATGTTGGTTGTGGGGAAGGGGGTGTTCGGGAATTCATCCTTGATCATGATGGCGATCGCTGGCCGGATAACGGTCTCGCGGCGAAATAGGCCTGGTAGTGCCAAACCGGAAGCTAGGGTGGAGAGGATTAAGACAGCACTATAGTGATGAGAGTGACTTTCATGTTTGATAGGAGGTGAAGTTGTTTGGAAAATGGTGAATATGTAAAAGTCAGGAGGGCCTCAAAATTTCACTCTGCAACGGAATATGAGCGCGAGCGTGTATGATCAACGCGCACTGCCCTGAATAGCGTGAGTCGGTAAATATAATGACTACAATATCCACAAAAAAGGCAGCACCTAGCTCCCCAAGTACCGGTACAACCATACGACTGCACTCAGCCCTTACCATTGTTGGATAGGCAAAATGTATTGGTAACCCAGCCCGAGCTATACGAGCTCGGAAAAACAAATTACCATACCGAACTCATCATTTCTTGACCCCTGTGAAAACAACTGCTATCACGTGAGGGCAGAAATTCAGCCGAAGCGTGAGGATTTGGTTGAAATGCAATAGTAGCAGCGTTGGCAAGTGTCAGAAAATCACGAGAACAGTACCGTATTAACTTGGATAGAGGAAATAACTCTCAGGACGTCTGAGTTTCCTATTTTGAAGGGCTAGAGAAGCACTAGCAAAAAACCCGATGTCTGACTCAAAAGGAAGCTTCGAGGCGCCAAGACATATTTCTCTTATGATACCATAAAAACCGAAATAATTGAGCCTCACTCCAAGACATCCTAAATCTCCACCTTTGAATTCCGGGGGAGAAAACGCAACGAAAATATTACCTTTCAGCCCTCAGCAGAGACAAATAAAAAGTAAAAAAAAAAAGGGACCTTACTAGGAAAGACAACACCAACGTCCTAGTGTGAGGTCCAATTATTCCAGTTTTTACTGTACTTGTACTCAAGTTGAGGCTCAAGTTAAGACAGTATCAAAGCAATACGTAGCACCAACCAAACTCCTCCACCCCGCAGCTTTTACGCATCCTCAGTCTCTCCCCAAATTCAGCAGATGCCACACCCCGGGTTCAGACACAATTGCTATACTTATAGCATGTGCCCTGCCTAGTACATACCTGACGTTTCTCACAAGCCCCGCAAAGATTTGCAACGCGGTAAGTTCAGGCGGTTGAAAGCTACGGTACGAAGGGGTAAGTTTGTCCTTCCTAGGACGAGTGAGACCGACACATACGCTGCCCCCAGTTAACCTATATAAAGCGGCTATATACCTGAGAAAAAGAGGAAATTATCGGCTCTAAATCGACATCTTCCCTAATCTTATGACAATAGATTCTCCTATTCCCCAAGGCCGTAATCGTGTGATTACAGCTCCAAACACAAGGGACAGGCGTACAGACTTCGCATACGTCCCAGCCGCTTCCCGGCCAAGATCTTTAGAGACTAGCCAGGCCCTAGGGCGTGTGAAATCGCTATATGCCTATCCCTTAGACCATCTTGACTATATAAGACAACCACTGGATGAGGGACTTAACGAAATATAATGAGAGTATATAAGAATGCCATTAGACGTTATTAAATGAGCCCTCCAGGGAAATGAATCTATATCTACCATGATCCCAACCAATTTTGAAGGAGTGTGGAGATATTAGGCTAAGGACCCCGGCGAGACGGGGAGGAGGGAATTGGGGGAGGATATGCCCAAATTTTTTTGAATGAGAGCCAAAGAAAAGTGAAAAATCCCCGAGTGATATCCCAATTCTCTAACCTCTCATTTCTCCCCATTCAACAAAGGAGAGCCTTAGCCGCATGTAATGATGAACCCCCCCTTGCTGATATCCCAAGTAACATAATCACCGTCCCAAACCGGCTGCACCTCATACCCCAACTTGGTAGTAGTCGCTGGGCAAGGGAACGTCAACCCAAAATCATCCACCACAATCGCCGGGCCCGCACCGGTAGGTGGCACCTGAAAGGTGCCTATATTGATACTCCCGCTCATAGCGAACAGTCGCAATCTGCGACTGCCGGAAGCGGCGATGGCATCAGAGAAGCTGATAGTGCACTTTCCGCTGCAGGCGGGGACTGCGAATCCGAGAAAGGTCCTGACAGTGTGAGCTCCGTTCGTACGCGAGACCTCGACGATTTTTGTTGGGGGCAAGGGGGCTGCTGGGAAGTCTTCCTTGACCAAGACGCCGATTGACGGGAGGATGACGGTCCCGCGGCGAGATAGGTCCGGCAGTGCCAAACCGGACGCAAGGGTAGAGAAGATGGAGATGGTAGCGATAAGAGTAAACTTCATTATTGGTAGGAGGTGAGGGTGTTTTTTTATTTAGAAAGTGGTAGATATATAAAAGCAAGGAGGCTCAGCACTAGCGGCAGTAGTAGTAGCAGGAGGCCCTAGATACCCTGGAAGATGGCCAAGAAAATAGTGATATCGAGGGATACACCTGGGATATTTATTCTATTTCTCCCATTGGCTCTGCACTTCTGTAGTTGAGCCATTGCTTCGATCCGAATTAAAATTGCACCCCCCTCGCACCACTAGTACTCTTCGCCTACCGGTTTAAAAAATCTCACTCTACGATAAAATGAGAGTGCGAGTACAGTACGCATGACTGCCTTTAAAAAGAAAAAAGTGTGTAGGCTTACCAGGTACTTCCCGGAATAATGTAAGTCCGTAAATAAATTATTGGAGTATCTAAAAATATCACCTGGCTCCCTAATTACTACATACTACTGCAGCCAGACACCCTTTCCGTCAGTTAAGCGGCATGGATAACCCGATTCGAGTCGTGTGAGCCTATTAAAACAAATTAATTACACAGAATTCATAATTTTCTAGCCTTTGCGAACACAGTTATTGCTGTACTTGGCCACTTAAAAGCTCCCAGCACACCTTAAATTTATCGGTACCTATCTTGACACGAAAGCCTCCGGAAACCTTTTAAATTGTCGAGTATACGGGCAGAGAGCCCTCCGAGCTTCGGGATTTTGGTGGTATCGTATGCAATAATACTCATGTTCGCAAACGTCAGAAAATTACGAGAGCAGTATATGCCATACCGATGCATGTTACCAACTTCTCACCCCCTCCATCCCGTAGCTCCCACAAACCCTCAGTCTCTCCACAAATTCAGCAAATCTCATGCCCCAGGTTCAGACGCAACTGCTTGTGGCCTGACCCCGCTCAGCAGATACCCACCTATCTCACAAGTTTTGTTGAGGCCAGAAAGGCTATCAATCCAGGCGCTTAAAAAATAAAGTACGAAGAGATAAGCTCGTTGTTCTTGGGACGAGCGAGACGGACGTATGCGCTACCCTTAGTCACCCTATATAAAACGGGTATAGACCCGAGCCAAAGAGGAAACGATCGATCCCAAACAAGCATCTTCCTTAATCAAATCATAATGGACTCTCCTCTTCCTAAGGGCATAATCGTGGTACTACCGCTGCAAATATTGATTACTAAGCACCCACTGGATGAGAAACTTAACGAGACATTCCGCGAGTATATAAGAATGCGATTAGCTGCTATTGAATAAGCCTTCCCGGTATGTCTACCGTGATACCAGAAGTTCTTGAAAGAGTGTAAAAATATTAAGCTAAAGACCGTGGCCGAGCCGGGAAAAGCAGAGAAAGGGGGGGAATACCCAAAAATTTTAAATAAAGAGAGAAGAAAAAAAATGAAAGAGCCTTGAATGGAATCCCAACACTTTAACCTCTCATTTCGGTCCTAACGCCTCCCCCTTCAACAAAAGAAACGCTTAGCCGCAGGTAATGATAAACCCTCCCTGAGTGATATCCCAAATAACGTAATCATTATCCCCAACTGGGGCCACATCGTATCCTAGTTTGGTAGTGGTCGCCGGGCACGAGAACGTCAACCCTAAATCCTCCACCACAGTGGCCGGGCCCGGAATAGTCTGAACCCAAAAGGTGCCCTTATGAATGTTCAGGAAAGGCCTCGTGTTCCCACAAGCGGGGTACCCAAGTGTAGTGAAAAGTTGCAGCCGGCGAGTGCCAGTGGCGGCGATGGCATCGGAGAAGCTGATAGTGCATGTTCCGGTGCAGGCGGGGACAACGAATCCCAGAAGGGTCCTGACGGTATGAGCTCCGCTCCTACGCGAGACCTCAGCGATTCTGACCGGGCAGGTGGGGAGAAAGAGGTCTTCATTGACTAGGATGGCGATTTCCGGGCGGATGACCATCCCGCGGCGAGATAGGTCTGGTAGTGCCAAACTGGAGGCTAAAGTGGAGAGGATAGAGATGGCAACAATGAGAGTAGGCTTCATTGTCGATAGAGGGCGAAGGTGTTTTTTTGTTTGAAAAGTGGTGGATATTATATATAAAAGTAAAGAGGAGGCCCGTGGTGGGGGTACTAGTGGTAGCAGGAGACTTGGGATTCCCGGAGGATGACGAAGAAAATGTTGATCTCGAGGGACACACCTGGGCTATTTATCCTCTTTCCTCCATGAACTTTACACTTCTATAGTCGAGTCATTGCTTCAATCCCAATTAAAGGTGAGCCTCCCCCTCACCCTACTAGATCCCTTCACAAACCCAGCCCAAGAAGTCCGACTACGATAAATGTGAGCGCGAGCATGAATGACTGCTTGCCCGTAAGAAAATAATGTGTATATGCCCACCACATACGGCCCGAAGTAATATAAGTCTGTAAATAAAATCATTATTATGCATCCAAAAAACATCACCGAGTTGCCTAATTACTACCGTACGACTGCAGTCGGCGCTCCCTTCTGTCAGATGGGCCAGTGCATGGATGACCCGATTGGGTCGTTCAAGCTTAAAAAAGCAGGTTATCATACTAGACTCCTTATTTTTCTGACGTTAGCAAACACAGTTGCTGCTATATGCGGGCAAGAAATCCGCCGGAGCCTTAGGATTTCGGCGGTATGCAGCAGCAGCCGTGTCCACAGGTGTCAGAACATCACGAGAGCAGTACCGTAAAACTTCTTGAAGTCTCCTATCAGATTATCAGCCGCGATCAGCGTTTTAGCCCAGGATAGGTTTATCCCGACAGGTAATAGAATTGCGAATACCGGTTAGCGAGATCCAAGATGTCCAGTAAGCGGATATTTTATTGTATATATGGAAAACGTTAATCTCCCTCCGGACGCTTTGACCTAGAAACCGATGATTAGCCGAGTTGAAGGCTGCCGGAGATGATGGATTTCAAGAGTTTTTACGGTATGTGCCAAATTGATACTATATGGTACAGCACAAGCCAGGCTTCTCAGCTCCTCCACCACACAGCTTCCATACACCCACATTCTCTCCACAAATTCAGCAAATCGCATGCCCCAGTTCAAGCACAACTTCTCGTGGCGTGACCCCGCCAATCAGATACCCCGCATATCTCACCACCCCGCAGAGGTCAGCAACGCCACCGGTTCTGGTGCTTAAAGACTACCGGTGTAATGGGTAAGCTTGTTCTTCCTGGGATGATCGAGACCAACACATACGCGCAACTATATAAAGCGGCTATATATCTGAGCCAAAAAAGGAAATGATCGCCTTTAACAAATCCCCTGGGCAATCGCATGATAATGCACTTCTCTTCCCCAGGGGAATAACTGCGTAATTACGGCTACAAATATTGATTGCCAACCGATCGCTGGATGAGAAACTTAAAGAAACACATTGCCAATATATAAGAATGCCATTAAACGTTATTAAATAAGCCATCCAAGCATATATATCTACCGTGACGCCAAAGGTTCTTGAAGGAATGTAAGAATATTGAACTCAGGATCGTTGCCAAACCAGAGAAGAAGAAAAAAAGAAAAAAAAGATAGAAAAAAAAGAATACTACTCAAAAATTGTAATCGAGAGGACGAAGTAAGAAAAACAAAAAGATCCTTAAACGAAATCCCAACCCCTTAGCCCCTTATTTCCCTCCTAATGCTTCTCCTTCAACAGTAGAACCCCTTAGCAAGTAATGATAAACCCTTGTGTTTGGGTATTCCAAGTAATATAATCGGTATCCCAAACAGGCTGCACCTCAAACCCGTAGTTGGTACTAGTTGCGGGGCAGTCGAACGTCAACCCAAAATCCTCCACCACAGTCGCCGGGCTCGAACCAGCGGTCTGAAAGGTGCCCTTATGAATATTTGTATAAGGCTTCGAATTCCAGGTATTCTTGTCAGTGGGGTAATAGCCCAAAGTAAAGAATTGCATTCGTTGACTGCCGGTAGCGGCGCTAGCACCCGCGAAGCTAACCTTGCACTTTCCAGTGCAGGCGGGGACAACGAATCCGAGAAGGGTCTTGAGGTTCTTGGATCCGTTTTTGCGGCCGACCTCGGCGGTGGTGGTTTTGCCGAAGGCGGTGTCTGGGAATTCTTCCTTGATCACGACGGCGATCTCCGGGTAGATGGGACCCCCGCGGCGAGTTAGGTCTGGCAGTGCCAAACCGGAGGCCAAGGTGGCGAGGACGGAGACGGCAGCGATGAGAGTAAACTTCATGGTTGGTAGGAGGTGAAGGTGCTTTTTTGTTTAGGAAGTAGTAGATTGATGGATATATAGAAGTGAGGAGGAGGCGAGTAGTAGTAGTAGCTGGAGACTTTGGATGCCCGAGAGGATGGTGAAGAGAATGTTGATATCGAGGGATACACCTGGGCTATTTATCCTCTTCCTCCCCCCATTAATTCCACACTTCCACAATGGAGTCATTTCTTCGATCTGAATTAAAACCGGGTGCCCTCCTCACCCCCCAGTGTGCTTTTCACCGCCCGCCTGAAATGTCTCACTTTATGATCGAATGTGAGTGCGACTGTGTATACCCACCACGTGCTGCCCGGAATAGCGCAAGTCTGTCAATAAAATCATTACCTGTGCAGTATCCAAAAAAGATCGCCAAGCTGCCTAATTTCTACAACAACTGCACTTCGCCTTCCTTTTTGTTAGACGAGAACATGCATTGATTACCCGATTCGGTCACACAAGCTCAGAAAAACAAACTGTCATACTTTCACTCGTATTTTTCTAGCCTTCCTAAACACAGCTTCTCCGCCAGAACTTGAATAATTGAGAATCGCTAGGGCCTTGGGGCTGCCTCTCCAAGTAAGGTTTGTTGTGTTTTCTCTTTTCCTTTGTCTCAACTGAGGGCTATAAGGGAATCCTTTTACTTGTCTTCTCCCTTTAATCCGAAGGGGGAAACCCCGGACGTCCCAGAGTTATTCCCAATTATTCTAGTCCTTACGGTATTTCATACGGGCAGAAAACCGGCTGGAGCCTCAATAATTCAATAAATTTTATCCCAGATACCAAGACAACCCCACTAGAAAAACAAAAGCATAAAATACACTGCCACTGGAATGGAGCCCTGGATTTTGGTGGTGTGCAATTGCAGCCGTGTTCACGGGCGTCAGAAAATTACGAGAGCAGTACTGCATCGGTATGTGCCATATCACTACATGGTACAAGCCAAGCCTCTCAGCCCCTCCACCCCGCAAGTCTCACACACCCCCAGTCTCTCCACAAATTCAGCCCCAAGTTCAGACAACTGCTTGTGGCGTGTACCCCGCCTAGCACATACTATCCTACGTATCTTACAAGGCCCACACAGGTTAGCAACGCTGCGATGGTGCGAGAAGGTGAAAAGGGTGAGATTGTCACCACTGTTCGCGCCGTCATTAAAATTCATTCCTACAAACAAGCCATAACTCGAATCCACAATAGAGACACTGCGGTAGATGTATACAGCAGTATGCCAAGGGTAGGGATTTGCAGTTTGATGCGGGTTTGACTTTGCGGTGGATCTGGCTAAAATAATTAATGACCTCCAGCCAAGAAATCAAGTAACTAAAAGCTAGGGTTGTTAAGTAAGCCAAGCATTGTGAATTCAAGAGAGCTCATCCTACGGCCAGTGGGGTTTTTGGAATTAATGCTTCTTGGTGCCAAGAATGAAAGCTTCTCAAGTTTCAGGAATCACAGAACTCTTTAAAAATAAAGTAGTGTTAGCGGTATTGGGATAAGTCAAAGTTGTTGAGGTCAAATTCGCTGAATTTGCCCTTGTTCCAGAGTCAAATCGGGGTCTGGATGATAGAATGCTTGGCATATGCATGCAAGCTGTGCGAAAGACTCTAGATGTGTCCACCCCAAAGTCTCTATTCCTAGTTTCTGTGGCTCCTCAGACAAATAATCGAGGGTTTGGTTTTTATCATTGGCGAGTTACTCATGGTGTGTAGTGATGAGCTCACCCCTTTTTGCCTTCTCAGCTCACACCATGGTTCAGATTCTTGAAAGCTACGGTAGGGATGGATGAGCTTGTTCTTCCTAGGATAAGCGAGACCACCTCGTCTACGCTGCCGCTCGCTACCCTATAAAGCGTCCATCCACCCGACCAAAATAGGAAACGATCAGCTTTTAACTAGCACCTTCCCTCCTCATCTCATGGCAATAGACTCTCCCATCCCCCAAGGCCATAATTATGCAACCACGGATATGAATACAAGGGACAGGCATAAAGTCTTCGCATACACCGAAGTAGCTTACCAACCAAAATCTTTAAAAACCGGCGAAACCCTAAAGTACTTCCGACCCCTACCTACACCTAGCCCTTGTGCTACCGTGCGAAGATAAAATTAACCGAACACAAAGGATGCATGGCAACTAAATCCCCCCCCCAGCACCCTGCACTTCAACCTCACCCAAAGAAATTGCTCTAACTTTACCAAAGCCAAACGATTCGGTCAGCCTCTTTTTGTTTAAGATACTGGACCTCCAGTTCTCTGCGGTGGGACCAAATACTCATGTTATTTTTATTTTGGTTGTCAATATGGTAGGGTTGGTGGAGCAGTGGTGTTTTCATAACCGAAGTTTTTCCTCTTCGTTGATGTTCGGTTAATTTTGTCCACGTATGATACAATAATTGATTACGAAACTACGAGTATCACTGGACGAGAGAGTGCTCATAGCACAGTCACCACCGGGGCATGGCGAAACTGGGTGGGTGCCGAACAGGGGTACTTCATGGGCAAAAATGGACTCGTTAAGGTTAGGGTTACAAAAAATTACCAGTATGATGATTAATCCCTGTTCGCCGCCCGCCCAGCTCGGCCGTGCCCCCGCCGGCGACCGTCCCGTATATAAAATGCTATTAGACGTTATTAAACAAGCTCTCCAACCATATATGCCTACCCTGATGCCAAGAGTTCTTGAAGGAATGTAAGAATGTTAAGCTAGAGACCTAGCTAAATCAGAAAAGAAAAAAAATATATAACTTTGAATGAGAGGACGAAGTAAGGAAAATAAAAAAATCATTGAATGGAATCCCAACTCTTTAGCTTCTCATGTCTCTCCTAATGCTTCCCCCCCTCCTTAACAACAGAAGAGACACTTAACCGCAAGTCATGATAAGCCCTCCCTGGGTAATATCCCAAAGGACAAAATCATTATCATTAACCGGCTGCACTTCATACCCGTAGTTGGTAGTAGTCGTCGGGCACGCGAAGGTCAACCCAAAATCCTGTAGAACTGTCGCCGGGCCCGCCCCAGTAGTCGAAACCTGGAAGGTGCCTAGTTGATTATTTGTGAAAGGCTTCGAATTCCAAGTATTCCCGAAAACGGGGTACCCGCCCAGAGTGAAGAGGTTTACCTGGCGACTCCCGGTAGCGTTGATGGCATCGGAGAAGCTGAAGGTGCACGTTCCGGTGCATGCGGGGACAACGAATCCAAGAAGGGATCGGACGTTGTCAGCTCCGTTCGTACGCGAGACCTCGACGTAGTTGATTGGGGGGAAGTCATAGTCTGGGAATTTTTCCTCAATCATGATGCTGATTGCCGGGCGGGTGACCGTCCCACGGCGGGTTAGGTCTGGTAGTGCCAAACCGGAGGCTAAAGTGGAGAGGACCGAGAGGGCAGCGATGAGAGTAAACTTCATGGTTCGTGGGATGTGAAGGTGCTTTTTTGTTTGGAAAGGGTGGATATATAAAAGTGAAGAGGAGGCGAGTAGTAGCGGCAGTAGTAGCTAGAGACTTTGGATATCCAAGGGGATGGTGAAGAAATTTTTCTATTGGGGGATACGCCCGCCTATTTATCCTCTTTCCTTTCCTCCATTAACTCTACTCATAGTTTTCGGATGTTCGTGAACACACTGCTATTGCATACGAGGAATAATCTCCGGGAGAGACTCAGAAAAATACGAGTACACTTTGACACTCGAGTCATTGCTCAATCTGGTATAAAATTGCACCCCTCCCTCCCCCCACGAGATCCCCTTGCACTACCGGCCCGAGCGGTCTCACTTTACGAGTGAGAGTGCAAGTGTGTGTGTGACTGCCTACCTATAAGGAAAAAAAAAGTGTGTGCCCATCACGTACTACCCGGAATAGCCTGAGTCTCTTCAAATAAAATTATCACCGTATCCAAAAAATATCTTTGGGCTGCGGAATTGCTACAGTACAAGCGTAGTTAGCCCCCCTTCTGTCAGATGAGCACCTGCATGGGTAACCCGATTTGAGTTGTACTCGTACAAGCTTAGAAAAACAAATTATCATACTAAACTCGTAATTTTCTGACTTTTTTGAAAACGGCTACAATTGAACACTAGCGAGAAATCGACCGGGGCCTTAGTAATCTAATTAGGGCCCGTTTATCTATAGACGGCCGTCTCGCAGCATCAGACTGTGCCTACCGTTAAAGGGGGGCTTGACAGTTAGAGGGGTACGAGCAAGTAGATGGTGTTTGCCTAATACCCCAGAGTGCCGTCTACTGTTTGGTGGGATTTCCCAACCTCCGATGCAACGCCACGTTTTGGCCGTCTAGCTACAAAAATTTAGGACGGTTGCACCGCCTATCGGCAAGTGGTGCCGGTTGACACACCACCATCTAATTTTACCGCCCAGATTTCAGAACCATTAGACGGTTAAGTAAACGGGCCCTAAAGCTTATCTTAGCCACAAGGCCGGAAGCTCCGGATTTCGGTGGTATGCAATAGTGGCCGCGTTCACAAGGGTCAGAAAATCACGAGAACAGTACCACACCGACACATGCAGATACACAGTAGATTGTCAACCAAAGCTTCTCAACCGCTCCACCCCGCAGGTCCCCCACATCCCTAGTCTCTCGACAAATTCAACCCCAGGCTCAGACAAAACTGCCCGCGACGTGCACCCCGCCCAGCACATACCCTACAAGCCCCACACAGGCTATCAACACTGCTACCGTAAAAACTTAAATAATTGAACCCTGTGCTATGTAGCCGGAAATTCCCTTCTCTGGAAAGCGGGTCAAAAACTCAGCAAAAACACAGCCCCTCTCCCCTTGCCGGGACAAAAAATTTTTTTTTCCAGACCTTGCCGAGAAAGGAAAGCCCAACGACATAGCACGCGGTTCAATTATTCAAGTTTTTACGGTAGTCCAGATACAAGTACTAGTACTTGAAAACTACGGTAGGAGTGGATAAGCCTGTTCCTCCGGGGATAAGCGAGACCGGCACATACGCTGCCGCTCACCACCCTATACAAAGCGGCTATATAGCCGAGCCAAAAGAGGAAATGATCGGCTCTGAACCGGCGAGTTCCCTAGCCTTATGACAACGGACTCTCCCATCCCCCAAAGCCATAATTATGTGACTACGGCTGCAAATACAAGGGACGGGCATAAAGTCTTCGCATGCTCGTGCACTAACGTGGCTTACCAACCGAGATCTTTAAAAACCGGCGAAACCCTAAAGTGCACCCGATATATACCTAGCCCTCGTGCTACGTTGGTCACGAAACAATCACTGGACGAGAAACTTAACGAAACATATTGCGCGTGTATAAAATGCCATTAGACGTTACCAACCAAGCCCTCCAAGCATATATGTCTACCATGATGCCAAAAATTCATGAAGGAATGTAAGAATATTAAGTTAAGGACCGTAAATAAAACCGGAAAAGAAAAAATATATGCAAAAACTTTAAATGAGAGGATGAAACAAGGAAAATGAATGAAATCCCAACTCTTTAGACCCTCGTGTCCCTCCTAATCCTTCCCCATCCCCCAACAGACGAGACGCTTAACCGCAAGTGATGATAAACCCTCCAGTAGTAATATCCCAAGTGACAGAATCGTTATCACCAACCGGATGCACTTCATACCCGAGGTTGGCAGTAGTCGACGGGCAGGCGAAGGTCAGCCCAAAGTTCTGCAGAACTGTCCCCGCTCCAGTAGTCGAAGTCTGAAATGTGCCTAGTTGATTATTCGTAGAAGGCTTCGTATTCCAAGTAGTCTCGGGAGTGGGGTACCCGATGGTAGTGAAGAGCTGCAGCTGGCCACTCCCGGTAGAGGTGGTGGCGGCACTAGGGAAGCTAATGGTGCATGTTCCGGTGCAAGGGGGGACGACATATCCGAGAAGGGTCCTGACTTCGTGCCTTTGGTCACGGCGGGAGACCTCGGCGGGGGTGGCTGGGAAGGAGGTCGTTGCGTTGTCTTCCTTGATCACGACGCCGATTGCCGGGCGGATGACAGTCCCACGGCGGGTTAGGTCTGGTAGTGCCAAACCGGAGGCCAAAGTGGAGAGGACGGAGACGGCAGCGATAAGAGTAAGCTTCATGGTTGATAGGAGATGAAGGCGCTTTACTGTTTAGAAAGTGATGGATTGGTGGATATATGGAAGTGAGGAGGAGGCAAGTAGTAGTGGCAGTAGTGGTAACTGGAGGCTTTGGATATCCAGGAGGGTGGTGAAGAAATTTTTGATATCGGGGGATACACCTGGGCTATTTATCCTCTTTCATTTCCTCTATTAACTCTACTCGTAGTTTTCTGATGCCCACGAACACTGCCACTGAGTACGGGAAAACAATCCACCGGAGCCTGAGTATTTTGGTGGTATACAATAGTAGTCATATTTGCAAACGTCAGAAAATTACGAGTACACTTCGACAGTCAGGTCATTGTTCAATCTGGTATAAAATTGCACCCCTCCCTCCCCCCACGAGATCCCCTTGCACTACCGGCTCGAGAGGTCTCACTTTACGATACAGTGTGAGTGCAAGTGTGTATGACTGTCTGTCCGTAAGATTAAAAAGTGTGTATGCCCTTCACGCACTGCCCAATATAGCGTGAGTCCGTAAATAAAATTACTATAGCATCCAAAAAAGATCATCCGGGTACCTACCGCAATTACTACTATACGACCGTAGTTAGCCCTACCTTCTGTCAGATGAGCACCTGCATAGGAACCCGGTTAGTGTTGTACAAGCTCAGAAAAACAATAATCATATTGAACTCGCAATTTTCTGACGTTTTTAGACACAGCTACTATTGCATACTGGCCGGAAATCGGCTAGGGCCTTAGTAATCTAATAAATTTTATCCTTGCAATAAGGCCAGAGCCTCAGAATTTTGGTGGTAGGTAATAGCGGCCGCCTTCACAAGGGTCAGAAAATTACGAGAACAGTACCACACCAATACGTGCCGATACATGATACCAGCTAGAGCTTCTCAGCTCCTCCCCCCACAGCTCCCACACACACCCTTAATATCTCCGCAAATTTAGTAGATCTCACTCCCTAGGTTCGGACACAACCACTTGTGGCGAGTACCCCGCCCAGTACTTGCCCTACCACTCAAGTATCTCACCAACCCCGCGCAGGTCAGCAACACTACTGTCATAGATCAGATGCCTAAAACTAAAGTACGAAGGGATAAATTCTTCCTACGGTGAGCGAGACCGACGCATACGCTACCGTAAGCTGCCCTAGGAAGCGGCAGTATACCCGAGCCAAAAGAGGAAATGATCGGCTCTAGACATCTTCCCTAATCGATAACGACCCCCCTCCAAGGCCATAATTGTGTAACTACTGCTGAGAATATTGATTATAAAACAAACGATCACCTGATGAAGAACTCGGCGGAGTGCACTGCCATTATATAATAAGAATACCTTTGAACCCTATTAAATAAATCTTCCAAGCATATGTCTACCGTAATGCCAAGAGTTTTTGAAGCAATGTACAAGTATCTAAGGGTGTCGGTTAAATAAACTCAGACACCTTGTGTTGCAACTAATGCACTAATAAAGCTACAACAATAATTCCGGCGACCTCAGCAACAGAAAGAAGAAAGGAAATTTTTTTTAATACACTTAAAATCTCGCGTACCACTTAACAGTGCTCATTTTGGGTTGGTTGCGATTTTGGGCGTATTGTGATCGCAAGAAATACTTTCACAGTTTTTCAGCTACTTGTACAGTAGGATACTTGGTTGCGACGCCAGGTGCCAGTGTTTATTTGATGCCCCCGATAATAATAATATTAAGATACGGGTAAGGACCGTGTCCAAGCTACAAAGAAAGAGAGAAGGAAAACAAAAATCCCCCAAAATCGTAAATAAGAGGACGAAAGAGGAAAAAAAGTCAAAGATCCTTAAATAAAATCCCAGTTCTCCAACCCTTCTTTTCCCGCCGTGACGCTTCGTCCCCTCAATAAAAGATATCCTTAGCTGCAAGTAATGATAAACCCCCCCGTAGAACAATCCCAAGTAACTGAATCATTATCATTAACCGGCTGCACCTCGTACCCGTAGCTAGTAGCAGTCTTCGGGCACGGGAACGTCAACCCATAATCTCCCAGCACTTTCGCCGGCCCTGAGCCAGAAGTCGAAGTCTGAAAGGTGCCCTTGTGAACATCCGTGTAAGGCTTCTTATTCCAGGTATCCCCATATGCGGGATACCCGCCGATAGTAAAGAGTTGCATTGTGCGACTGCCGCTAGCGGAGGTGGCATCGGAGAAGCTGATGGTGCAAGACTTGCATTTTGTGAAGCCGGGGAGCTTGAATCCGAGAAGCATCTTGACGTTGTTGGATCCGTTCGAGCGGTAGACCCAGGCCCAGTTGCTTGGCCAGTAGGGACGGTCAGGGTAGGCTTCGTGGATCTGAATGCAGATATCGGGGCGGAAGATTTTGCCCACGAAATCTGTGTCTGTGTCAAGTACAACCATACCCGAGGCCAGGGTGGAGAGGGCAGTGACGGCAGTGATGAGAGAAAACTTCATGGTTGGTAGGAGGTGAAGGTGTTTTTTTTATTTTATTTAGAAAGTGGTGGATACACAAAAGTAGGGAGGAGGCTTAGCGGTGGTGAAGAAAAGGTTGATATGGAGAGATAAACCTGGGTATTTATCAACTCTCCTTTCCTCGGCCAGCTCTACTCGTAGTGTTGGGGCGTTTTCAAAACAATTGCTATCGCTCACAACCTGAATTGAAGAAAAGGGGTCAGATTTCGGCTGAATGCAATATCAACCCCTTTGGAACGCTCTCCGACCTTACAAGAACGCCTTCGCCGTCGTGTAATTGTTTTAATCTGAGTTAAAGCTGCACTACCCCGCACCCCGCGAGATCCCCTTAGCAGGCATATAGTGTTCGAACCCACCAAAGTGGCTTACCAGCGAAAAATCCTTAAAAACTGGTGAAGTCATAAAGTGGTGTGTTCGATCGCTAAATGCCTGCCCCTACCGTAGTACTAGTACAGAATCAGTCGATTCTCTGCGGCACTCGAGTGCTTGCACCTTGTTTTTTTACTGGCAGGCAATAATACACACTCGCACTCACATTCCACCTTAAGGTCGGGCTTTTCATGCCCGCTGTACAACTGCAGCTATCACCCCCCTTTTGCCCGATCAGTACGGTACATGCACGAATAACCTGATTCGAGTTGCACATGCCCAGCAAAACCAGTTATCATACTGAACAATAACTACTACCGGTATAACACATAGTACCAACCAGGCTCGAGCACAACTGCTCATGGTCTGTACCCCGCCCAGGGCGTTCTCTATGTATCTCAATAGGATAAACCACGCACAGGTAGAGCAACACTCTTTTAAGAAACCAACAACAAAGGAAAGGGATTTAGGCCTCGCTCGGGTGGCGCTTCTGTGTTTTTGGGGTAGAGCCCGTTATAATTGAGATATTATATTATTAAGGGATTCCGAGTCGAAAGCTGTAATTACCGGTACTACTATTGTTATAAGTGCCAACAAGAATCATTTGTACTCCTAGAGAAAGAGAAGGGAGAAAACGCCCTTTGTAGTAAACCGGCCTTTCTTGTTTCTTTTTTTCCTTATTCCGAGGAAAAGGCTCACTTCCGCCTATCGCATCGATGGTTGCTCAATTGTGCACAGCGGCAAGGCTCCTAATTGAATGAGCGCTAACTTCTATCCTTGCATTCTTATCCCTTGTCTCATGTAACTAGGAGATACTTGTACATATATCAGATGCATAATTGTTATCTCCTCGTACTGCACTAACTTAAACTTGCCTCTCTTCGGTTGGTTAGCTCACGCACGTCTTGCCCAGCGGGCCGCATTACATTAAAGTCAGTAGAACTCTTGTCTGGTTTGTCCAAACTAAGTGTGTGTAGCGCGAATCATGCAACCTATTACGCCACTAAGCTAACTTCCAATGAAGGAAAGGAAGGTCTGTCAGACTCGATGCGCAAGAGCGAGAGCAAGAAGTCCCTCGAGCCAACCAGAGGAAGTCCGATAGACTTGCCCCTCATACCCAGTGTTCTTACTTCAGAGGTCCTTAGCCCACTAGGATATCTTCCCCTCCCCCCCAAGGTCGGACTCCGTCATCAGCTCTAAACGTTCCATTGTTACAGCATGTGTAGTAAGCCAAGCCTTCTCTGACGGGCTTTTCGGGAACCTCACTTCCTGTATTGATTCATAAATCGACTCGATCTTCGATGCGAACTCCACGTCCTTGTGTCAGTACAAAACCAAGATTGTTACTTTTGTATCCGTTAAGCCGCGAAGACTTTCCAGCCCAGTTTGCAATCTAGAATTCCGGTACTAGCCCACTACGGTAATCGGGCTAGAAAAAACTCTAGGATCTGGAACGGTAGTACAAGGGGCAGGCATACGGTAGTTTTCGAACATGAGACCACAGAAAACCCGAAGAGAATAAACAATGCATTAAAAAAAAAAAAAAAAATAGCTTTCGAACACACCAAAGTGGCTTACCAGCGAAAAATCCTTAAAAACTGGTGAGGTCACAAAGTGGTGTGTTCGATCGCTAAATGCCTGCCCCTAGTACCGGTAGTGCTCAGGGCGCCGCGAAATCTGTGCTGTTCGTCCTGATCGTAAGAGAAATGGCGTGGAGTGGGGTTGCTCTGCTCGAGTACCAATAGTAGATGCAGTCGCGATTACTCGAACGGGCTACCGGTCGCATTCGAGATTGAAAACCGGACTAGAAAGTCTCCACCGTTGAAAGGATAATTTTTTTTCCGCTCTCTTCTCGCTGGCTCGCTTCGAGTATGCAATTTTCCAGAAGGATAAGTGGGGATGCGGGTGTGCTGGGCTGAATTTGGTTGGCATGGTCCCGTAGGGCTGGAACGGAGTTCGATGTGGATGGTCAGTTATTAATAGAGCTGAGACAAGGTGGTGTGGTGTGGTACGAGTAAGAAGGATGGGGGGGTGGTTACACGGGAAATACATCTCGGACTATTTGGGGGAAGAGAAGGGAAAGATCAAGGTGACTACAGTATTCTAGTGCTTTCGAAAGCTCTTTGTGAATCAAATCGGAGCATCGCCTACCTTAGGAGTGCGAAGCGTATGCCTGAGGGTGAGCGTATTATGTTTTTGGCATGGTGATAAACAAATAACCTGCAAACTATTGCCGCAACATCGCCCGGAAGGCACCGGTAGGCAATAGTAGCTGAGAATAACGGCTCTCTGCCTTCGGCTATTTTCCCATTCATCCCCGTTGTCCGCCCCGCCCCAAAACAATAATTGTATGTATCATATCATACCCAACAAGCACGGTGACAACAAGAGTGCGGGGTTGAGGGTAAGCCGGTTGAACTGGCTCATAGGCTCCACGAACCTATACTTGTAGACCACCCAGAGAGCAGAATGTTGCTCAAGTTGCTGAGGTGAGCGCTCGACAGACTTTCTCCTGCACCAAAAATTAGGGCCTTTCAGGGACTTTGCGATTTCGCATACAGGGTCAAATCCTTGCAATCTATTGTAGCTGATCCTGAACTGCATTTGTCTTACGAGTACATCGAGAGCTTTCTCTCCCGCTCCTCTTTGTCACGTTACACATACATAGGTCCAGCAAGCTTTTATCACACACACAGCATAACCCACCCCCGCAATTCTGCACTTTGTACTTGACGATTCCAACTGGTGTGCATTCTGAACGCTCCGAACAATGCGGCCGTGACACAACAGGAATAAATAGACCGCAAGCAGCTCCAAGTTGTTAGTAATGCGATTATACTACCGGTATTAGACAATAGGGTATTGTTTCTATAGACGATTAGACAGCATGAACGTGACCAAGGAAAGAAAAGGAAAAGGAAGAGAGAAAAAACAAGATCTTAGCCTTTGGCGATGGCGAGGTTGGTGCCATTCTTGTGCCTATTTTTTTTACGGCAGGAATGGCCGAAGGTGATGCGGTATCCTATGTACTCAAGTACATCTCAGCGTGCTCAAACTATTGGTCTGGAGTGCTAAGAGAAGCAAGTGTGATAAACTGGAGAATAAAAGTGGGATGAAGAGCGAGGGAGATGGATGGTGTGAGGGGCTCCGGCACTTGGTAATTTCCTACTAGCCGGATTCTGTTCCTCTGGCTGAGCCAATTAAATTGCTAGTTTGTTCTACCCAGTCTAATCCGCCCTGCTCAAGTACCGGTACATGTAACTACCTTATTGCAGCCTTTAACGGGGGCACTGGCGGGTGACGAACAGGGGTATTTGGCAAGCAGGAGGGCAAAGTCATCAGAACATGACAATGAAAAATGCCTGCTACTAATCCCTGTTCTCCACCCGCGGTTTTTCGTCGTGTCCCCGTTGGGGGCTCCACCTGAGCAGGGAGTCGAAGGCCCAAAACAGCGAGCCAACAAACGCCTCTACCATAAATCTGAAATCGAAAGAAATGGGTTGCGTGCCTGCGGCCTTGATGGAGGGGGGTTTTCACAGAACAGACGGTAGATACTGACGGCTTAGTAGGTCTTTGAGGTTTTCCCGCCCGTACACGTTACCGTAAACTCTCGTTAAATCCACCATCGGAGATCTCAACAGAAATCACAGTCTAGACTGCAAATAGGCTTAGTAGGGCATGTTAACAAAATTACGAATACCAGTTAATGAGATCCGATGGCTCATCTTCAATAAGCTATACCGCGTCTGGAAAACGCTATTCCCTCTCGGGGTGTTTTGTCTCTGATCTGGGGGATCCGAGGCCGATGGGCGATGGTGGATTTAACGAGAGTTTACGGCATTGTGCATTCTCACAACCTACAACCGGCTAGGTGAATTAGTAACCCTCCCAGCTAAGCTAAGTACCCTACGAAATAAAACCTCCGCGTCTACCTAGCTGAATAGCAAATCGGTCTCCAACATCGTGCCGCACAATCAACTAACCCTAAGTAATTTAATCTTCCTGGCCACCGGTAATGTCCTAACGTTTGTAAAAACGGACTGCTATCCCGTACCGCTAAAACGCCGAGGCTCTAACGAATTTTTAGCTACGATATATGCAATAGCAGCCTGTTCTACAAACGTCACCGCATAACGACTACTAACAAGCTACTTGTACATACAATATTACAGCCAGCCCTACCCGTCTGACGGCCTGGAATGGGAACCAGAAATATCTAGACTATATTGCTACAATAAACCTTACAACAGCTTAATAGGGGCCTTTCTCGGTGAAGAAAGTGGAATTAATTACTAACCCGTACTTCTACTTGCGTTCGGTATGTTACACGCAATCCGCAGCACCCATCGAGCAGTGGAGAGTAGAAGGGATATGTAATCATCTGTGTAACGGCTCTGCCGGCTATGCTCGGAAGTACTGGTACTTGTTACAGGCAAGAAGTGACCGAAAATACGAGTGGTAAGTTTGGGTCGCGCACGAATTTTTAACCATATATTTTCCGAACCCCTGTTTCCGGTCACTTCTTGCCTTTGACAAGTACTCTAACCCTGTAAGAGCTGCGATAGGACTGCTTGGTTGAGTTAGGTTGGGCTGCTGGGGGGGTTTTAGTATTAATATTGGTGGGGGTAGGTTGTAATAACTAGTAGAGGTATGACGTGCGAGTAGACGAACGAGTTATTTCTAAAAGACAAATAGGGGTTGAGTATGCTCGTAGTTTCGATGTCCATGAGGATTAACTCATAAGGAAACACAAAACCGACTCAAAATAGGAAAACCCTGCAGCCTACGTTAGGGAAAGATCGGAAATCTAGAGTTAGAAATACGGACATCAACGATCGGCTCGAGCGGCCGGACGCTCCAAATCAGAACTTCGAAATACCATGTCTCACTTTCCGATCTTCTTTACAAGTACTAGAGGCTGTGATAGTAGACTCGTGATTATTCGGAGGTAATAGGGCAAGTTAGTCTAGACTTTAATAACGGCACTACGGCACACCAAAGGCGGAGCACAAACCTCGCGGTGAGTGAACCCTGATAAATCCCGATATCATGGCAGATATATCCCCCCAGTGAGTTTCACTCGAGAAAGTATGTATACCCACTGCGATCCAAATGCCTCACTAATCCTGAATACTCGTAGCTATAATTCCACAGGAGATCGCCGTAGGGAACTCCAACCCGGGGCAATTGTTTCTCCACGGTTATTCGGCATAGCCTGGTTTTCTAGGCGTATCGTGGGGTGTAGTATCAGGCGGTACCTCGCCGTTGATTGTTTGGGGTAGTCGGGGAAGCGAAGAGAGTGGGAGTTCTTGGTGGATAGCTAGGATTGGAGAGGTTTCTTTGAGTCGGTGAGGTATTGTGTCATTGGTGGTGGTACAGTACCGTGCAAGTACTGTACCGCACATCCACCGTCTCTCTTACACCCACAGTGAAAGAAATAACAACAACAGTGACACGTCACATTTCGAGTTTTGGCCAATACGATCCTTGGGTTTTATCTCACGATATTCCCAAGTCTTTATTTTCCTTCACGAAGGTTAATAGCTTTTCATCAGACTAAAGAGGAAAATCCATCTCTTTTATCTATCTTTTTATCTTCTATTGCTTTATTACATCACGGTCTTTCGAAATCATATCGTTAGCGATGGTTAATGCTAAGAAGACTTCGTTTACGGCAACTCAGGTTGCCAACAACGGCATGGCGATGGGTGCTGCTTTTATGCGCATCCTGGAGTTGGAAAAGGAGGTTTCGAGACTCCGACATCATGTGTCGGTGTTATCGAAGAGGTTGAACGGGAAGGAGAAGGGGAAGGGGGTTGTGGAGAAAGAGGAGGTGGCGGAGGTGGTGGCTGAGGCTGAGGCTGAGGCTGAGGTGGTTGAGGAGGCTGAGGTTGCGGCTGTTGGGACGCCACCCATTACAAGTGGCGTTTACAAGGTTGTGGCTGAGGCGGTTGATGTGGCGGAGGAGATTGTGGCTGGGGTAGAAACGATGAGTGTGGGCTCGGAGGAAGATGAGGATGAGGTTGTCGACGGCAAGATAGTTGTTAGATTGCCGGGCGATAGGAAGAGGAGGATGGTGGGTGAGGGTGAGGAGGAAAGGTTAGGGGTGGAGGAGGTTGGTTTGGTTAGGGCGATTCCGGTCGGCCCTAGATCAGTCGTACAGAGTTCGGGGATAGGGAGGGGGGTGCCGAGTGGGCCCTCGAGTTGGTTACCGGGTAGAGGAAGAGGAGGGGCGAATAGGGGTTTTGGTTTTGGAGAGGTGGGTTACGGGTTTAGGAGTGATGGAAGGGGAAGAGGGGGGTACCATTATGGTGCCAGTTACTTTCGTTAAGCCTTTTAGGGTTGGGAGATTATGGCAGCCGTTTTGTTCTGTCATCTCCCATACCCGAAAGAGGGGTTGTATGTTGGGTTGAGATTGTTTTGAGGAGGGATGAGATTTGGGATAGGGAATAAGAGGTTGGACCGATGATCCGCGAACGACGTGCATGTTTCTTTTGTTCTACGAGACGAAGTGACGAACGATCTCAAGCGGCCCGACAGAACAGACATCCGAGTAGTAAACCGCGACCCATTTGGGCATTGGGGGAGCGATCCGGGGGAGATAATGAGGCACCCGGGGCACTTGCGTTTGTACCTCAGGGACGAAAGGATGGAGTTCATTTGTTTTGTTTTATTTGATTTTTTGGTTACATGACCGGGCCGGGTGACGTACTTAGTGTACACGCAGGTCTTAGGTATGGGTATTTCTTTCTTGTTCTGACTAGGTTCCGGCTATTGGTTAGGATTGGGGGGATTCCGGTTGATTTGTACCCTATATTGAAAACGGGCTCGAGTGCATGGGTTGGGAGCGGGGAGGCAGGACAGGGCAGACGCTTAAAATGCACAGAAAGCCCTTAGTGTATTAGATAGCTCGTAGTAACAGTAGCTAATAAATACCGAAAAGTCTCGCAAAAAAAAAAAAAAAAACTGTACCGCACATCATACATTAGGAAATGACCGCTCAAGTAGAAGGGTTTTCACGGAACGATGTTGAGGTCATTGCATACACCCGTCTACTCGCAATGTCGTAGCGTTTTTAGAAAAGACTGCTATTGCATACCACCCAAATTGGAGAAAAAACGCTAAATTCTAGCGGTATGCAATAGCAGTCTTTCTAAAAACGCTACGACACTGCGAGTACTCGTAGTTATGATTCCTATACCTACCGGTATACGAGGTTCGGCGATTTATTTCTTGGCATCATTTTTATTAGTGTGTCGTGTTAGGTACTTGAAATCAACCAAAAACTAACACAATAATGTTTCGAAAATTCTTGATCGCGACTACATCTTTAGCAAGATATGACTTAATAGAAGTGCCCAGAAAACATACCTCTCTAGTTCTATTCCAAATGGGAGCAATATCCGTGGAGATGGTGCCTTCGAATTACCCATTTATGGTCGTTTTCGAGTCGTTTTATCCGGGGGGGTGTCACCCAGCGTCGCAACCAAACACCTCGGCTGAAAACCTACGAAAGTATTTCCTGCAATTACAGCTCGTCCAAAACCGCTGCCAACCCAAAGTGAGCACTTCTAGGGTTACTAGATTCAGACTATTTTCACAATCTAGCAAGGAGCACGCCCAGAGGACGAAAGTTGTCATTGATGTTGAGGGGTGGTACGCAAATTTTTAAGTGTATTTTATTTTTGTTTCTGTTGCTGAGGCCGCCGGAACTATTATTGCAGAGCTTCGCTAGAGCCCATTAACTACAACGCAGATGTCCGCGTTTATTTGATCCCTCGATACGGGAGCCGGGGTCTATTACTATACGTATTATGTAAGCAAAACAATTGTCCGGACATTGATTTCAAGTGTCTGGCATCATACCTGTATATAAGTTCTGGTAGCGGTGCTTCCTCTCAAGAGCAACCAACCTAGTCCTCCTATAGACAGCGCAACATCCAAGAAGCCCCCTCTACCTCTTTGGCTCTTGTCAATTCCCCCGACCAGTCGCACCGGGGGTGTCTGACCCATATACACCAGCATTGTGCAGCCCAACACAACACTACCATAAAAACTCGAATAGAAGAAAAATGTGCTAGGACGTTGTACGAGTAGTTGCCTCTCCGAGTAAGGCGCCGTCCATATTCCTTTTGCTTTGTCTCGACTGAGGGCTGAGTTTGCGGTGTTTTCTCGCGTAGCTCAGAAGGGAAATTCCAACGTCCTAGTACATTTTTTTTCTATTCGAGTTTTTACGGTATTGGGCTTAAAGACCGATGCCGGCATCTTAGAATCAACCTTGGCGATAGCCAATTTTTTTTCCTAACCTGTCGGTGAGTGCATCACATGTCGCTATTTTACTCACCCCTTCTGTATGATGAGCCCAAAGCATGCGAGGAACGAATTTACAGAGTGGGTTTCATTTTAGAGATGCGGTCCCCACCGTAATAGCTCTTAAGATTGGGGTAAATTTTGGGTAGGCTTTGGGGGTTGTCACTTGTAGGAGAAAAAAATTAGGATAGCATGATTCTGCGATACCGGTATCGACACCGTACCGGTACAAGTGCCGGCAATAGAACCTACAAGCTACTCGAACACTCCTACACTTGGGCGACTAAGCTTGAGCAGGAAAGTTTCCTGTGGTATTAAAGTAGTCAAAATAGATTATACTGACTACACCTATCCGGCCTGCATCAGTTATACGGAAAACTTGTTGGAATTATTGGATGCTGCTCGACATACTCAACCTATCGAGCATGCATATAATCTATCGGGTATGCATACAAACTTAGCGGGCATGCACACAACACCACGGGCACGCACACACCCTATCCGGTTATCGTTCGACAAACCACCGGATATGCGCTTTGGATCGGTGAAGGAAAAGTCGGATGAGAGTAGGCTACTGAGCTCGAAGAGTTTTCTTTGTTAGCATGATCGTTCTCTGCATGGAAGGGAGGGAAGCATGGGTGGAAGGAAAGGAAGCATGCATGGAAGAATGGATATGCATGGAAGAGAATAGATCTCTGTCGCGATCGTTGGAAGGATGGGAGAAAGAGCCTGGATGGCTCCATCGTTGTTCTTTTATATATACTCCTGTCTTTACCGTCAGTTAGTTAGATCGTAGTGGGGCAATTGTGATCGTGGTGGAGTGGGGCAATCGAGAAGTTATCCATTTGGCATTGCGGAGTCGTGAACGTGAGAGCAGAGAAGTTTTCCTTTCTCCTAGTTGTGCGTTGGTGATCGAGGACTTTACTCGAGTACTCGAGTAGTGTAGCTTTGATCTTGGCGTTTTGTTTCCGAGCTTGTGCTCCGCCATTCCACCAGTATTTCACCATCGTTGTATCGCCGGCCGTCATTCGTCTAGCCTATATTTTCTTTAGGTTGGGAGCCTGGATTTTTTACTAAAACTCTCAGAATCCCTCCTCGGGAAGGGACAAGGGTCTAATATGCCCCACACAACTAGAATGCTACGCCATGTATGGTTTGCACGTAGCATAGCAACAACCCAAATAATTATCCCGTTGACCAAAAATTTTACTAGTTGAACTGACTTCTGTCATGCGCATACACTGCCATAGTCGGTTAGGGAAACATAAATGCCCTTATTTGTTATAGGCCTTCACATAAAGACAGAATGAATATACACAATGTTGAATATGTAGCTACAAAGCGGGCGGCCGAAGAGTGGGAAATTGAAAATGCATAAAGGAATAAGAAAAAAGAAAAAAAGTGTGAGAGAGGTAAGACTGTATGAAGAAGTGAGCAGAAAGAGGAAAGAAAAGCGATAGAATATTGAGGGATACAGCTGCATTGGCAAAGAGAAAACAGAAATCTAATGTCGAAGTTTCTTGGCCCCAGGGGCATTTTGGTTTTGTGTGGGGCATATTAGGCCCTTGTCCCTTCCCGAGGGGGTATTCTGAGAGTTTTCCGTAGTTATAATGACAACCTCGTTTAAAAACCGTCCTGCATCCCAACAAAGGAGATCCACCAAATCACACACGATAAACTTGATAAAACCTTGCGGCTGGATTCAACAAACCTTTACTGTATTACACCAAGTACTCAAGTACTGGGACGACCGCCGATCCAAAGATATTAGTGCTAATAGCACTGGTCCAAGTAGATGACTTCCTCAGAGAAAGCCAACCAATCAGTACCCCTCCCGGTGGCTTGTGGTTCCGCCGACCGAGATATTTTCGCACAAGACAGGGATAGTGAGCCAATAAAATAATCCCTGTCTTGCCCTCGCATCTTGCGTAAGATTTCTGAAAATGAGACATTGCTTTTGTGGCTTGTTGGGTCGATGTGTAACAATAGCCTTATTATCAGATACATCACCCAGAAAACATCTCCCCTCGTATTTTTGTATGATACCGAGATATTCCCAAAAGCAACAAGGTCACCTACTGTTAGGAGCTGTGTCCTAATTCTGGATGCCACTTAGGGTGTTGGATGGGGGTAATCGTCACGTACAAGGCCTAAGTTTTGTAGGTTCCACAAGTGAGGTTTTCTGCCCTCACCCCTGTGGAACCTACAAAAACTTTGGCCTGTCCCTCCGTAGGCTCCCTGCAAGTTTTCTCGCTCTTGGTCATAGCGTTTACTTACCGGTTAGTCTCCTACATTACAGCTTGCTACGCTTTCCTGTGCCAAGAGGTAAGCTAAAAGTGATGGCTGCCCTATCCAAGGCTCTCGGGTTGATTCCACGGCGCTGGCGCCATCCTGAACACCGGTATCTGCCAAGTGCACCAGCACATAGTCCCTTGAAAGAAAAGGAATTCTATCATGCCCTCATTTCACCACTACCACCAATCACTCCGGCACCCTCCCCCATCTCCTTGGATCAGCTCACTCCCCTCTCTCATTCGCACATTGGATTCCACCGGAAACAAAAAAAAAGCAAATCAAATAAGCCAAACCAATCCCCTCACTAATTGTAATCTACTCGGGTACGAGTACCGGTACACAAGAAAGAAAAAAAGTACAGAGATTTATCACTCACGTGACGAGGCGCACACAATTGCGGTTGTGGGGGGGGGGGGGAAGTAAATTAAGAAATGTGCCTTGAAGATTAGATTATTGTGGGGGATGTATAAATATCGATCGATGGGGGGTGCCACCAACAGAACCTTGACTACAGTATCACACAAGCGGTATCGTGCCGCGTATTTGGACATCGTAATTGTAAGCCACTGTAAGGTGCAGTACTTGGGCCCTATTCATTGGACCGATAAACTTCAGCTCATGCCCAGCTCAACCTCCACCTAAAGAACGCAAGTACCAATTCTATTCCACTTGTACCGGGTATCAAGGGTAAGTCTGTCGAACCCCTCTGGTTGGCCGGGCTTCCTCCCGGCCACTCATAGAACGCGATTCCCTCCAGCCACTCGGCGAGAGTTCGACAGACTTTTTTCCTTCACCAAAAATTAGCGTAGATTAGCCTAGTACTCGAGTAGCTGCAGAAAAAAGAAAAAAAGCCGTTACACACATAGTAATTTCGACAAATCGGACAATGCTCGACAGACTTATGCTCACACCTAGTACAAGTGCGAATACCAGACGCAACCAACACTACAACATATCGCGAGCTCCCTAGCATTCAAAGACACCACTGAATCCTGTCTCCATAAGCCAACTGGGGATCTTAACTTCTTCCATTACCCTGGCGTCGTCTAGCCTTGTAGAATACGGCTCGGTTAGCACTTACCAACTTGCTTATGTAGCCCTGAAAAAAAACTCCCCCATGAAAGTGCACAAAAGATATCCCATCATCTACATGTGCACTGGCTCGATCAGCAGGTCAATTGCTGTGCCAAGAACCTCAGTTCCAATCTCTTCCGCAAGGCGCGTTTTTAGTTTTCGGGCCTGCCAGAAAATTTAAAAGTAAGCCCCCGCTTGAGATCGCCCCCTAATATAGAAAAGAAACTGGTAGAATACCGGCATTTATGTTAATCTCACTTGTCCTGCTAGCGGGAAGGATATTTTAGGTATTGTGGTAATTCCCGCCAGGGTAGGACCACATTAACCAGAACAGACAGGGATATATTTCGCTGGTTAACCTTAAATAACTGTTCCATAACTTCTTGCCAGACCTTGTAGCTAGCAATGCATAAAAAAAAGATTAGGCAATCCTAGAACCCCGGGGTGGCCGAGATTACATTCGGGAGTAAAAGTGAAAATTTCCACTGTAAGGCAGCTGCATTGCCAACACATAGCTCTGGAAAGAAACCTACCAAATCGTTATCCAGTCAAGCACATTTACCCTTGGCTCGTAATGTTGTGATGTCCGTAAAATGGACTCCTATTGCACACCACCAAATTCTAAGGCTCCAGCTAATTTTTGCTCTAGAAATACCGTAGAAGACCGTTTTTGCAGGCGTCACCGCATTACGAGTGTTGTGGATAGAAATTTCTCTACCTTTGGTACCGCCTTGGCGAGTTGGGAAGGTTCGCCTGCTACAGCGGAATATCTGACATCTTACCGTACGGTACCATACACTCGGAGACAAGAAAGTATGCAGCAGAAATTTCACTGCCTTTCGAAGCTTCACTTAGTCCGGCTCAATTGATAACCTCCGAGTAGAATACGTGCTACGGTTCGAAGGGGCTCACCGTAGCCTATAGAGACCCCCCGATCCACGATACAATTTCACTACTATGATAGTTCAACAAAGCCCAGCCCAAGTAGCTAATGCCTCAAAAAGGAAGGTAGACTATATACCGTAGTTGATTAGTATTCCAAAGTATTGGATAACGTATTCCACCCCATGGCGAGCGCCCGGCATAGCGAGCCATCCACCGAAATACTAGCCACTATTTAAACCTGGACTCAGGTTTAACCAATCACATTGCCTAAACTTGCAGATGGCTCGCTGTGACGGGCGCTCGCCATGGCGTGGAAGACGTTACACCGTTGTAGTCGCACCCTGTTATCCCTAATCCCACCCCACCCGATTCTCCGTTTTTCCCTAGCAACTTTTCACTATCCCAGATTTTGCGTATTTTGAGACTGGATGAAAATTCGGAAATCTCTAACCCCTGCTTATATAGAAAATATATTCCGTGTCCCGGAATTTTCGCCTTTTGGTAGACTAAAATCTAATATCACAGGTATTCAAAGGTATGATTGATGTGATCTATCTAGTGAAAATGCAGGTCAAATGTTCCTCCTAGTCCTTTCTGTCCTTCTTCCAATCATCCCGGATCACTCTGGATAGATACCCCCCCACATATCCTGTCATATCCCGCTATCCCGGATATCCGAATTTCACGGATTTCATCTAGGAAAACGGGGTATTTCGAATAACAGAGAGTGTGGGAGAGTATTAGTTAAAGAAAATTAAAGAGCGGTTATCCTTACTCTCTTGAGAAGCTTTGTCTCGAAAAAATATTCATACGCAGTATTGATACTTCTTGTCATTCACTTAGTAGGAAGGTATATAGCATTTCCTTCATCTTCCTCTTCAGAAAGGCTTCGAATGGCGAGTGGCCGTCGATTAGGATATGAAGGCATTTATAAGAAGCGCTAAACCTACCAACCTCCCCCCGGGCGAGGTATCCGAAGGCAACAAAGTTGTTATTTTTGAAAAGTTGTTACCTGGTTTTCTTTGTTGGCTCGGCCGTAAGCATTATAAAAAGCGAATGAACAAAAGGTGACTTCAGACGAATAACTCGAATTGCTTATAGTAGTCTACTATACACTAGAAGATCGACCTAGTACTGACTTTGAGCAATAGGCACTCGAGTACCTAAGTCTAGCAATGGTGTCCGCTAGAGAATCTATATAGCATTCAGAATTTACAGTTGCTCTTTCCCCCGAAATCAAAGGAAGCAAATCAACTTTTTCAAACAAAAAAATAAAAAATTTTCTCCCTTCATTTTTGTTCTGCTACCCTGCCGATCGCGGACCTCACCCTTAGGGGTGGGGGCCAGAGCCGGATTCTACCACCTCGCAGCAGTTTCTGATTTGCGCTACATCCCCATTAAGAGAGCCTAAGGTCTTCAGTCTCCCAGTTCCTGTAGGGTAAGATTCCTTAAATCTCCTATATATGATACCCTACGTGACGAATCGTTCGATAATAACTCAATTTGAGAGGAATCGAACTCCTGAGCTCCTGCTAATTGCACAGGAGGTTAATTGTTTCTTGACGTATTAACCACTGCGCCAGCTAGGCATTTTCACATCATATCGATACAAGAACAGATACTTATCCGGTTGTCTTTAATTTTTTGCATAAGGTTAATGATACAGTGCTGCGATATTATGTATTAGATATTTAATGTATTACAGAAATAGCTCCACCCTCGCCCTCCTTCCTCTTCCAGTAGTCCCCTGGCAGTTATGATAGTATCCCCCTCAGCGGGCTAACTTTCTATAGAGATTGGGGGGGTTCTCAGAATATCATAGAATCTCACTCGTTGAACCGGAAAAGAGGGTGTTGAAAATATTCGATGCGGAGGTAATGATTAACGGTAAGGGTTTACGCAGCGGAGAGGAATGGCTTAAGTGGAGACTTAATATTTGTATTGAGCGGAGATGAGAATCATAATTGATTATGATAACTTGAGGAAAGAAGTTTAGAGAGGGAGAGAAATTAAAAGGAAAGAAAGCAGGAAGGAAGGAAAGAGGAGGGAATAGAAGCGTTGCCATAGCTTGCGCGTCCCTTGACTAGTGCGTACGACAATCAGTGCGGCCTTGAAGACCAGGCACATCCCGCATCAAGTGCGGCCATCAACCGCAATTTCCAACACTCCCACTGCTTCGAAGGTCTCTCAGCCTGAAGAAGCACATCTGTAGAGCCAGCACTTGATCCCACGTCCATAAATCATAATGTGAAAAATAAGGTATGGAAAGAAAAACAAGTCCCACAGCCTCATTAAAAACCTCTCTTGTGGAAAACCTTCGTGGGAAAAACCATCAGTAGTAGGTAAAAAGAGTACTGCGACAAGGGACAGCAAAGAAGCAAATCAATCATGATAGTAAGACAGAAACAGAAATAAACTTAAGCAATCATAAGAAGAAATATAGAGTTGTGAAAAATGTACAAGAAAGTAAAAGTGAATGGAATCAAGACAATCCTAATCTGTAAAGATGCTTCCAATGAGATTCCCGAACCAAGGCCTTGGTGAGTATGTCAGCCGTCATATCTTGAGTACTA
>Ga0307507_10002312_pt1 | contig 40548 bp, 11 predicted proteins | sample 7_EM_MG_FD_207223 | JGI IMG/M metagenome (GOLD analysis project Ga0307507, IMG submission 207223) | Populus trichocarpa ectomycorrhiza microbial communities from riparian zone in the Pacific Northwest, United States - 7_EM | ecosystem: Host-associated > Plants > Roots > Unclassified | place...
GACGGCAGAGAGTGTATAACAGGCCGAGGAGGGGGTTTTTTGTCCCGTATCGGGTTTTCCCATTATGTAAAATAGGAGTACCGCATGGCCACAGAGCTAAATCGGTGTAAGATCAATAAATAAATAAATGGTAAAATAGTTGCCGTCTTAACCCCTTAAGAAGAACTTATAGCAGCTAATACTAAAATTAAACGGCTTTAAGAGCCGCTTAAAACTAAAGATACCCTAGCACCTAGTAAGGAGTTATTAGATACCTAGAGACTTATTATAGTCCTTAAGGCCCTAGCCTAATATATAGTATTAGCATTATTGCGGTTCGTAAAGGTTGTGGACCCCTATTGCTTATAGATGGAACTAACTCTATATTTAATAATTAAAAGCTTTAACTATAAGATAAGCTTAAAATTAATACAGACTACTTCCCTACTACTTAAGCTAAAATGGCCTATGTTTTTAGCCGTATTAGTAGGGATATATAGACGCATTTACGTCCGTAATATGCCTAGGACTTAGCAAACCCCTTTCTCTCTAGAGAAGAGATAATTAACTACCTATCTTTTATTTATAAGAACCCCTTTAAGATATAGAACGCCTACCTTAATTATAAAGCCCTTAATATAAAAATAATAGAGACCTTTTTGGCCTTCTAGACCTACTTTTTATACCTAGCCGGCTAAGCCTAAATTCCTTATAAAGACCGAATGCCAGACCTCTTTAACAAGCTTACCCTAGACCTACAGCGCGCCGTACTACTAGTTTTTACTATTATATAGATACTAAAGGTACTTATAGACTACTGCCTGGCTATTAATTAAAGCCTCTATTAAATTAAGGCATAAGCTAAGCAGTATAAAGCCAAAAACTCTTTAAACTAGACTATAAGCGCTATAAGAATAGCCTATAGTGCCCTAGCAACTTCTATAGCACCAGCTGTATAGCCCGCCGTCAATTTAGCAGCTAGCCACGCAGCTAGCCCTACTATAGGTCTGGCGCATACTTGGCCTATATATAGTAACCCCTATAGATAGGCCCTTAGTAATTAAGGAGCTTGCTTTTTATACGGCTAAAAGAACTACTTTACTAAGAACTGCCTAATAAAGGCAAAAATGGATAAGGTTCTATTAATACAGGAGGATAATATAGAGTTAGAAAAGGAGGAACCTTAGAGGAAGACTTCTCTTTAGGGTTAAAAGGGATTAATATATCACATATTAATTTAGGTTGGCTAGTTAGTAGAAAAGGCTACACCATCCCTTATACTTTATTCTATAATAGATATTAAGTTTTAACCTTTACTTTAGCTAACTCTAAAGTAAATGCCTTTACCTTAATAGATATATAGTATACTATAAAGCTAGCTAACCTTTTAAATGCACCCCTTAAAGAACTGCCTAAACTAATTCCTATTTATAGGTATAATGGATAGATAGGACTACTCATTATAACTATCTTATAAATTTACCTTTATATAGACGGATAAAGGCAGTATAATATCTCCTTTCTTATTATAGACCTAGAAAGCTATAATATAATCTTAAGAAGAAAATGGCTAGCCTATTTAGGCTTACAGCTTAATATACGGAGTAGACGGCTTATTTAGCCTAAAACCCTACCCCTAATACCTTCTTTTATAAAGGAAATTAGTATTATAATAGAAAACCTTATACGGCTATAGATAGACACCGTTTACTAGGCTAATGCTATATATAAGGACTAGGCCTTTAAGAAAGATATACAGCTTAATCTATAATATGTCCGTGTACTATACCGCCCCTAAACTACTAATATTACACTACTGGCACTAGAAAGTTAGGAAGTTAGTAATAAACTAGCTAGCTTAGGCCCTATATAGCTATAAAGAACATTAAGGAATATTAGATGCTGTACTAAATATATAAACTAGAAAGATAACTTATAGAAGATAGAATAGGAGCTAAGGAGGATTGTAAACCCTTAACCGCAAAATATAGTTTATAGAATATCTATAAAGAAACGTATAAACCTCCTACCAGTTAATATCTGCTATATTAGCGCTATAGGGTTTTACCAGAACTTAAAACGGCCTAATACTATTACCTTTATAACTAGCTTATATAAAATTAACTAGATAATTAAAGATAAGAAAGCCCTAGCCTATAACTAGCTTAGTAGGGAAAGTAAGCTTATAAATAAGGAGCTAGTAGAACAGAAACTACTCCGCCAATACCGGGAATTTAAGGATATATTCTTTAAGGCAGGATCTAATATACTCTTGCTATACTAACCGTACAACTATAAGATTAAGATTAAGCCAGATAAAGAAAACACCCTTAACTATCCCTTGCAACGTTAATTTAGGTCCTATTCTTATCGATAAGCTCTAGATTAGATCGTTAGGATCTTAGAGCCGTAATAAGGAATATAAAGCTCTAAAAGGGCTTAAAGGCAGCTGCTAAGGCTCCGGAGATAGTTCTTTTGCTATAAGTTAGAGAAACGACGTATTTGGTAGGTTAGACAATATTAGGATCAAGAAAGGCACGATTAGAAGGCATAGTGGTTAATTAATTAATGATTAAATTAATCTTTATGATTCTGGTGTTCTGCACGGACCACCTATAGTAGGACACCAACGTTGCATAGGATAGCCCCCTCCGTTAACAATCTACTAATAAGCTATAGGCCACTAAGCAGTACCTTATTAACAACCTTAATACGGGCTTTATTAAGCCTAGCTAAGTCCCCTTTACCTTACGTATTCTCTTTATAAAAAAGCCTAATAACGGACTCCACTTCTATATTAACTACTATAAACTAAATTATATAACCCGTAAAGACCAATATCTACTACCCTTATTTAAAGAAATACTAGCCCATATAAGTAAAGCTAAGATCTTTATAAAGATTAATATCCGTTAGGCCTTTTACTGGATTAGGATAGACTCTAAATCTAAGAATCTTATTATATTTTAGACCTGCTATAGATTATATAAATATAAAGTACTACCTTTTAAACCAACTAATGGACCGGCTATATACCAATAGTACATAAATAATATACTCTTTAACTACCTTAATAACTTCTATATAGCCTAGCTAGATAATATTATAATTTACGCTAAGAATAAACTAGAATATAAGGAGCATATCCATAAAGTTCTATAACGGCTCTATAAAGCTAGTCTCCAGGCCAATATTAGAAAGTTAGAATTTAGTATTAAGCGCACTAAGTACTTAGGGTTTATTATTAATATAGATAGAATTAAGGCAGACCTAAAAAAATGGCTATAATTAATTAATGGGAACCCCTAAGGACTATAAAGGGGGTATAGTTATTCCTAGGTTTCTATAACTTCTACTAACGCTTTATTAAAGACTATAGTAGGATTACTTAGCCCCTTAACCGCCTTATTAAAAAGAACTAATCTTTTTGTTTTAATAATATATATAAAAAGGCCTTTAACGAACTTAAAAAGCGGCTAGTCTCTACTCTACTATTAGCCCATTTCTACCTAAAATAGCCCTTAATATTAGAAACGGATACTTTAGATAGTATAATAGCTACCGTCTATCCCTAGAAACAGCCAGATAGAGAATAGCACCCCATTATATATTATTTAAAGACTATAATAGATACGGAGCTAAATTACTATATCTATAATAAAGAGATACTAACCATTATTTCTAGCCTTTAGCACTAGCGTATATAGCTAGAGAGGACCCCTAAACCTATTTAGGTAATCTTAGATTATGGGGCCTTAGAATACTTTATAATAACTAAAGCCTTTACAGCCTAGTAGGTATATTAGGCGGATATTCTATCCTAGTTTAACTTTCTAATTATATATAAGCTAGGCGTAACTAACTATGTAGATACCCTTATAAGGCGTAAGCAAGACCTAGATAACTAAATAGCTGTAAAGATTACATTATAGACCTAGATACTGCTATAACTAAAGTACCTTAACCCTAGAATATAGGCAGGACTAAATACAGACCCTATAAAGGTTAAGATATGCCCTATTAATACTACGGAACTTAACCTTATTAATAAGCTGCTATAAGTAAATTATACGGCCCCTTTGTTATAGGAGTACCACAAAAAGGTAAAGGGCATTACTAGCCTATAATCCCTTAAAAACGGACTACTAAAGTATAAGAAACGGCTAGTAGTAGCTAAGGAACAGAACTTATGGACTTAGCTTATTACTAAAGCGTATACTTAGATCTTTATAGCCCACCCTGGAAAAAATAAGACCTATAAGATTATTGGCAACTATTACTACTGGCCTAAAATAGTTATAAATATTAATTGCTATATACAAAACTGTAACAACTGCTGTAAGTCTATAATTCCATAAGACCCTAGAACTATTAAAACTACTCCTAATACCAGAACACCCCTAGTAGTATATCTTTATACACTTCTATAAGCTACCTATAGACCGTAATAGATATAATATAGCTATAGTTATAGTTAACTGCTTTGGTAAGCGCCTATTCTTAATCCCTTATTATAAGAATATTAATACTAAAAAGGCGGCCTAACTATATATCTACTATATCTACCAAATTTATAGACTACTAGATACTATCATATCCGATTATAAGCTATAGTTTATATTAGCTTTTTGGAACAAGTTTACCTAAATCCTAAATATTAAGCTAAAGCTTTCTATACTATACCACCCCTAGATAGATGGCTAGATAGAGATTATAAACTAGTATTTAGACTAGAGACTTTAACCCTTTATTAACTACTTCTAGGATAATTAGGCCGAACTGCTACCTCTAATAAACTACGCCTAGGCTATCCTACCCTATAATTCTATAGGATTCGCACCTATCCAGTTAAAAATAGAGTATTTACCCTATATAAGCTTTAACTAGGAAAGACTAGAAGAGCCACAAACTATACGCGAAAAACTATCTTATAAGGAAGCACGGTATTATACTAAACGCTTAGAAGAAGCTTAGAAATATAAACCTAGAAAAGGCCTAGAAATTAATAAAATAGCAGGTAAATAAGTATAGGCGTAAGCCTAGCTTTACTATAGATAATAAGGTCTAGGTTATAATAAAGAACTAGAAGATAGAACGGCCTAGCTATAAGCTAGACTATTAAATAGTAGGACTATATAAGGTCCTTAAAAAGAGAGGTAACTTATATAAAGTAAAGCTCCTAAATTTAATTAAGGTCTACCCTAAGTTCTCGCTAGATAAGCTATAAAAAGCTATAAATAACCTATTACCTAGATAAAAGAATAAACCGCCCTTACTAATTTAAGTTAATAGCAATAATAAATGGAAAATTAAAAAAATACTAGCCTATAAACTTATCAGGGGAACGCTAAAGTATTATATAAGTTGGAAAGGATATAACCTAGATTTTACTTAGTACCCTATATAGAACTTTATAAGTAGTTTTTATAAGCTTAAAGAGTTCTATAACTAATACCCTAACAAGCCTAGACGACTAAAGTACCTTAATAAGTAAATAGAGTGCTAGTATAGTAAAGATAATAAGCTGCCTATTAAGCATAAAGATAAGAATACCCTATAGATATAATATGGATATATAAAGCCTAAGGGCAGGCTTTTTTAGAGGAGGGGGTAATATTACGGCGCTAGTAGAAAACGGTAGATTGTGGCGGATAGTTATAGACAGTTATATATAGTTACAGATAGCTATAAACAGTTTTAGATAGTTATAGTTATGCAACTTAAGGGCCGCATAAAACCTTAAGCGGTACTACTATTCTTCTCCTTTCCTTTCTCTAGCTTTGGATCCTTATTTATAAACAATCCAATTATATAGGCTTACGCGACCCTCTTGCCGTGCTTATGCCTCAATTAACTAAGTCGCTAATACTAACCTTGCTTAATTCGCCCTTAATATCCTTATAGTACCTCCTATAACTAATAAATATGAACGCCTATTTAGTAGCTATAAGATCCTTATTAAAGACCAATAATCTTAACTCTAGATAGATATAATTAAGGCAAATAAGATCCTTTAGTACTTATTTAGGCCTCTATGGAAAGATATATTTAATAAGGATATTAGTAAGGTAAAAGGTAAACTATAACCTTTATTAGGAATACCACTAATAGAAGCCGTAAAGGCTTATGCTACTGCGGATATTGCTATAATTACTACTATATAGGCGGAACTTCCTAATAATAGTATAAAGGACTTTAAGGAGGTCTTAGCTCTAATTAAGAGTAATAGCGACGATATTAGTAAGGTTAATACAGTAGATAAGCTTAATTAGATATAATATAGGCCATAATTACATTAAATTTGGTATATTTACTTACCTACCTATCTTAATATTAACACTAAAATCGTGCCAAGACTTGCTATTTATAGTATATATTTGCATTGGATTTCCTTAAAGCTCTAGGAGCCAAATTCTAAAAGAATTGGATGGACTGGATTTAGCTTAAATCCAGCCCAGTCTAGTCCAATTGTAAGGGATCTTTTGGCCCCTTACTTGGGTGCACGCCCGGGGGCTCTCAGGAGCTGCCAAGGCTAGCCTTCGGCTAGCCCTTGGCACCTCCTTATAAGCTCCTTGGGCTTACAGCCCTTTCCCTCCTTATCGGCTCGTCTCCGTACGAGGTATTGCCATACCTACTCTTTACCATATCGTCCTCTTCTATCGACTCTCCTTGTGACTCATGCTCGGCTTGCCTGCTCCCTACCGTACACCTAGGCAATAGCCTTACACCAATACAATTACTAGCGCTTTCCACTAATCTTCTCCACTATGGCTTTCCACCTCTTATAGCGCAATTAGCGAGCTTAATTGCTACTCCTCTTAATTAATAAAAGAGCAGCAAACTGCGAGGCAGAAGTAAAAATTTGGTATTGTCTAGATATTAACAGAAATATAAAATACTAAAATTGCTAATTAAAGCTTCTTTTATATAAGATCTTTCTTACTCTTAAATAAAGTAATAAGCTTTACGTATATCTTGGAATAAGCCAATAGAATAAAGGATTTTAACTCTAAATTAAGAGCCTAGCAAAGAAGGTAAAATTTCTCTTGCTTAATAATCCAGAAGGAGATATTTAAGATAACAATAAAGTTTAAAAGGGCTGTAATAATTATATCGCGATTAAGGTGCTTTCAGAGGATTATTTGCTCAAATTTGGATATATCCGCTTTAATATATGCTTTCTCCTATAGCTCGTAAAGCATTTTAGTTGCGTTTGCCTTAATAAGGCTTATAGAAGCTTTAACTTCAATACTATGGCCTAACAAGAGGTATCTTTTTAAGTTGGTTGTTATATTTGTTTTGTATTCCTTGTAATGGAGGTAATAGTATAGCTTTCGTCCCGAATTATCGCGCCTTGGTTCGTCGTCTTCTAGATCTCGTAAGTGCTTTATAATAGGACTTCTTAATGGTTTAGAAGTAGCCTATGTTATAGATAAGGTAATTAAGCGAAATGGAGGTGCAATAATGGAGGAATCAGCTTCTAAAGCTATAATTAGCTTTAAACAGTACGCATTTTGTTGTGTATAAAAGGGTACATAGGGTGCCAAGAGAATTATCGCGATTTTCGATCATTAAGCGATTAGATAGGATTCGCTCGATTATCGGATCTTATCGCGATAATCTTGATGTTTGACAACACTGCTTTTAACCAACTCGTTCTGGTTCACCCAGGCCGTGGTCAATTACTTGGTCGAAATCTACTGCGTCGAGGATCCACACTGGAAGGGTTGGACTGATATGTGGGCAAACGTTGGGATTTTCCTAGTTAGCCCATTGATCGTCGCCATTGTTGCATGGTTCAAGACAGTTATCAACCTTATCCTAGCGCATTGGGATCAGTACTTGTCGGACGCTCATTGGCATCCCTTCCTTGGACTACACCTCATCCTCTGGGCACTAGTGCTGCCTGTTGTCATTATAGTACTTGTCCCCTTTGGTCTTACCATAACGTGGGACCCCAGGAAGCGAGACACCCCCCCAAGCAAGACACTCTTTATCTTCAAATAATCCCCCCCCCCTAATTAATAATATAATTATTTAATATATATAAATTAAAAATAAATAAAAATAAATAAAAATAAATCTATTTAAGTTTTAATAATCTTATTAACTTTATATTAAAAATAGTAATAAATAAGCTATTTACTATTTAAAAGTTAGTATTTTTATATTTTCTATATTTTTTATATATTTACATACATATAATAATAATTATTCATTGCTTAACGTCCGATTCGGATCCCTATTAGGCCCACGCGGACTACTCCTTATTTACATATAGGGAGAAAACTCTATTTGAGAAAACCCCGTGTCATACATATAATAAATAATTTATATATATAAAATTAATGCATAATAATACTATTAATGTAAAATATTAAAATAAACTTATATATTATAATTATAATTATAATTACTTTTGCTATTTTTATATTTTATAATATTTCTATAATAATTCTTTAGAAAATAGTTTGAAATTTGAAATTTTTTTAATAATATAATATTATATATATATAAGCGATGTTATAAAGTATATTAAGACACGCCTAAATTAACTATAGAGGGACCCTAGTGTAACGGCTCGCACAAATGCCTCTAAACCGAAGCTTATAGATCGCTATCTAATAAAGATACTAAGCTAAGGAGAAGAAAAAAAGGGGGTTACTAGGACCGCAGTAAACAAATATAAAGGGGCAGCCGCCAAGGCGCTAGCGGTAAGCGAGCCAATTGTAGGTTGGCAGAATATGGCAGCAGTATAGCAGAATTTGGTAGGTAACGCGCTCTAGCACCGTCACATTACCCCCCCCTCCTAAAAAAGCCTGCCCTTAGGCGCTGTCCAAGCTCCCTATTATTATCCAAATTGTTATAATTATCTAACCCTTCTTCCTAGCATTTAATCCAGTTGTCTAATTTATGTGGTGGTCTAGGGAGGTTAGAGTAGGCTAGGTAGAAGTCCTATAACTTATAAGGGGAGTACTTAAAATTAGATGCGGGGTACCACTCTAGGTTGTTATTATGGCCTACCCAGCTTATATGGTATTTTAAGACATTATAGACCTTTTTTACTGCTAGGATTTCTTTAACTTTCTATTCTTTATTCTTAGTAATCTAAATTGGTGGTAGGGGGTTGTTATGCTATCTAGGTAGTAGATTATCTATAGCCTTTTATAGCCGGTCTGAAGAGAAAATGGGGTAGATCCTTATTAATTCTGGTAGCTTAACCTTAAAAGAGTGTCCTACCTTTTAAAGAGTCTTGTATAGGCCAGCCATTTAGTGGTCTAACTTATAGCTTAGCCTTTAGGTTTTCTAGTTCTTTGTTAACACCCATACCTTATCTCCTACTTAGAAGTCTTCTTTATAATAATATTAGTTTATATTAAACTCCTTTTTTTCTTACGCCTTTCTCATAATTATTTAAGCAGTCTCCTAGGCTCTATGCATTCTCTCCGTAAATACCTAGGCCTCTTTATAGCTAAGGCGTTCGCGGGCCGTAGTGGGTTTAGTAGGCCTATCCCAATTAAAGGATGTTTGTGGTGTATACCTATAGAGTAGTTTAAATGGGGACATCCCTATACTGTTATAGGGGAGTGTAAGCTGCGCGTAGTCCATTATAGGCAGTAATTCTAACTAGTTGTCCTAATAGTAGTCTATAAAGGGCCGTAGTCGCTAGTTAAGGTACTGGTTTATAATCTTAGTTTGGCCGTTAGTCTAAGGGTAAAATACAGTAGAGAGCTTAATCTTAATCCTAAAGATATAGCAGAGTTTATTCTAGAAATCTAATATAAACTAGGGGCTATAGTTAAAGACAATTAATTTAGGGGCGCTGTAGAATTAATAGATGTTATTAATGTAAAGGCAGGCCATATCCTTTGCAGTTATAGTCTTAAAACAAGGGAGGGAGACAGATTACTTATATAGTTGGTTAACCACTATAAAGGCTGCATTATAGCCATGGGCATCCTTTAGAAATAACTTAAAGTCTATAGTAATATATTGCCAAGGGCATTCTAGAACTAGCAGCGGTTATAGCTACCTAAAAGTTTAATCCCTAGGGGCATTTACACGTCTATAGGCATAGCAGTTTCTAACAAATTAATCCACATTAGATAGAAGTCCTCGCCAGTAGTAACAGGGCGCTAGTAGTTAATGGATCTTATTACAACTAGGGTATACTATAGAGACTTAACAGTAGGCTTTACGGATTAACTCTGTCTATAGGTTGTTAACATCTAGAACTATAAGCTATTTTTAGTATAGAAGCAGTCCTTCTTCCATTTCCAAATTAGGGTCCTTTTTTATGGCTTAGTTACGGAGGGCTTTTAGGGAGTTAGCTATGCGGTTTACAGTTAGGATGCAATTAACTAGCCCTATTAGTTTATCCAAAACTACTCCCTCTAAGGGTGCTAGCTCATTCCATTCAGAGTCTAGTTCTTTAAGAATTTATAGGTTAAGCTGTTTGGGATAGAGAAGGGCGCGTGTCTAGTATTAGGACTTTAGCTTATCCTAGGGCCCTACATCTTATTCCCTTTAGGTTAGTACATTAGCTTTAGTGTTTTGCTTGCTAGAATAATATATAATTATAAAGAAGAACTTAGAGAGTATTTTAGCCTAGTAGGCTTATTATCTAGTAAGCTGCTTTATAGTTATAAAGTACTCTAGGGCTTTATAATCTGTATATATCTTAATCCAGGAGTTTATGCCTTTAAGCTCTGCGCGCCATTAGAACAACAATTAGATAATAGCTAGCATTTCTTTATTATATACTTTGTAGTTATACTTAGCTGGGTTTATTGTTTTTAAGAAGAAGGCAATAGGGTACCATTTACTATCTGGATATAACTGTAATAGAATTCCTGCTATAACTCTATTAAAAGCGTCCGTCTCTAGCATTAATTTAAGGTCTAGGTTATAGTAATAAAGGATTAGAGAAGAGATAAGCCGATCTTTTAACTCTCTAAAGGCTTTTATATAGTCATTATTAAAGATAAAAGGCGTGTCTTTTCAGGTAAGTTATATAAGAGGCGTTGCCACGACTCCATAGTCATGGATAAATTGGCGGTAGAAATTATAAAACCCTAGAAAGGACTGGATCCCCTTTATAGTATAAGGGGGCTTCTAGTTACGGATTGCGTTAACCTTCTTAGGGTCAACTTTAATCCTATTTATACTCACTATAAACCTAAGGTACTTTATACGTTTTACCCCAAATTTACATTTCTTAATATTAACTTATAAGCCCGCGTTCTATAATCTCTCTAGGACCTTTTTAACATAAACTTAGTGCTTAAGTTTGTCGTCCAAGTATATAAGAATGTCGTCTAGGTATACCATATAGAATTTATTAAGGTAATCAAAAAGAACGTTATTTATATACCTTTAGTATATAGCCGGTCCGTTTATTAGTCTAAAAGGAAGAACTTTATACTTATAGGACCCGTAATAGGTACAGAACGTTGTTAAATCTTTAGATGCAGGGTTTATTCTAATTTAGTAGAAAGCTTGGCGGATATTAAGTTTAGTAAAGATCTTTACCCAGCTTAGATGTGTAAGGGTTTTATTAATTAAAAGAATAGGATACCAATCCTTTTAAGTAATAATATTTAGCTTTTAATAGTTAATATAAAAATAAAGGCCTCTACTAGGCTTTTTTATAAATAGGATAGGGGAAGTAAAAGGGGCTTAACTTGGTTTAATAAACCCTTTATTAAGGTTATTAATTATTAGTAGAGGGGGCTATAGCCTAGCAAGTTATTGGCTTCCAATTAAATCTTGTAATTATATATCTGGTAAGGGAGTAACTTATCTAAAGCCGCCCTTAAAAATGCGTCCTTGTACTTAGCATAGATAGTAAAAAGGAGACATTTAACCAGTTCCTTATTAGTTTCCTTAATTAGCTTTTCTTCCCTCTTATTAATAATCCGGTTAATCTTATATAGGCTTATTATAAAGACCTTATTATCCTTCTAATATATATTAAAGTAAAATACTATAGCACTAATTGCGGCAATATCTACTGTAGGGGGGTTATATAATAATGGGGGTATACGTAACCTTAGGGCCCTCTAGGGTATTGGCGTTATTATTACTCCTTTTAACTCTTATTACATCTTTTAAAGGTCATCCCTTATATCTTATTAGTACGTTCTTTTCCACACTAGTTAGATCTGCGCGATTTGGATATTATCTATGTCACTATCTGTCCTGCTTCTATATATAGAGTCCTCCTTAAACATAGCGCTTTAGGAGAGTATCTTTATTAGTATAAAGTTCTTTCTAGCTTCGCGGCGGGCGTCTTCTTAGGCAAAGGCTAGGTCATAGGCCTAGACATCCTGCTAGTATATAGGGTTAGACTTCACAGCTAGTATTTTATAGTTGGTTTAGATTTCTCTAATAAAGAAGGGTAATTTTAGCCTATCCTCCAGCTAGACAAACTGTCTTTATTATATATTTAGCCAAATATTAAAGTAAGACATCCATTTTCAGCTAAGGATTATATTGTGGGACCCTAGGTCTAAGATATAGAAGGGGATGCTATATTAACGTTATCTATTAAGGGAGATATATAACTTTAGGATATAGGTAACCAGCTTACCGGCTTGGCCGTTATAGCCTTTTACCTAAATAGGCTTTTCTAGTAAGGTGGCTTTTATATTTAGAAACTTGGCAACGTTAATTATATAGGTAGTATTTATAAAGACAAAGCCATTTACTCTAGTATTAATAAGGGCAGTTAAGTTAACTCTATATCTATTTTAAGATACTATACATAGAACTACAAAGTGTTTTCCACCTATTAACTAACTTAGATTAATCTTTTTAAAATTAATAGGATACCCTAGGGGAGAGTCTTTCCCTAGGGTTCTTCTTTTCCTAACTTATTAGACGTTTCCCCTTCCTCTATCTCCTTAATATCCTTTAGTTCTAGGCAAGATAAGGCAAAGTAACCCTCCTTATTACAGTTATAGCAAGTAGCTATAGTAGGGTTAATTAGGGTATTGCGATAAGTACTGGTTAAGGTTGTAGTATATAGCTAGTCAGGCGAGGCTTGCCGGTGCATAGTTATAACCGCTTTTAGTGTAGCAGCAGTTATAGCTTGTCTTCCTACTCTAGCTCCCATAGGGGTGGCGGATAAGCTTTGGTCACTATAGGGTCGCTTCTACTAATCTAGGCGGGCGTTAATCCGCTTTAGCTCTAAGTCCAATAATAGGCAATAAGCTACAAGTTTTTTATAGGTTAGTAGGTCGTCTAAAGTTATAGCAATCTTCTCTTATAGCCTAATTATTAGTTTATTATAAAGGTCCAATTAGTAGTTTTTAAGAGGGACCTAGCCTTCTCCTGCAAGGTATAAAAATTAAGTCTAGAATTTGGCAAAGGGTTAGTTTGGATTTATTATTAGGCGGATATAGTTATACTAAGCGTCCTATACTTTGTTTAGGTTAATATAGATAGCCGCTAGGTGCTACAGCATCTTATTAATAGATATAAATTGGACAGGAGAGTTATCTTTAAACTTGGCTTAAAGGTGACGTTGGGCGTCCCCCGTGGTTCGGCCAAAGAGGTAGAGCATTTTGGCCTCTTCGGAGGGGAAATGGTCGTGGTTGATTTGGAGTTTTCCTCGTACTTGGATCCTCCAGTTCTCAAAGGTAGGGTCTTTTAGATGAGCTCGCTTTAGGTGCCATCGTTAGCTTCCTAGGGTTCGTCGGTCTCGTGCGCTTTGGTTTCAATTCTAGGGGTATAGGTCTAGTCCTGCCTAGCTTATAAAGTGGGATATTATTAAGGCCTTCCTAGGCAGTATAAAGTTGCTCTGGTGTCTAAGTATAGCATATTAACGCGTCGTTGCAGATGAAGTTTCTTTTAAGATATGGGGATATTATTAAGGCCTTCCCAGGCAGTATATGGAGAGCTTAGTATAATGTAATGGCTCGCACAAATGCCTCTAAACTAAAGCTTGTGGATTGCTATCTAATAAAGATACTAAGCTAAGGAGAAGAAAAGAATGGGGTTGCTAGGACCGCAGTAAACAAATATAAAGGGGCAGCCGTCAAGGCGCTAGTGGTAAGCGAGCCAATCGTAGGTTGGCAGAATATGGCAGCAGTATAGCAGAATTTGGCAGGTGACGCGCTCTAGCACTGTCATACCTAGGGTGCCCCATAGGAGGACAAACCAACAACCCTAAAGTAGGGAAGATATATTAGAGAAATAGGTAAAGAAAATAGAAAAAGAATAGCGCTGCGTTAGGGCCTAGGCCTATATAGAGGAGAAAGGGAGACACGTAAGAGGCCAGTAAAGATAATAGTAAGAGAGAGAAAGGAGCTAAAGTAGAGTATAAAAGAATGCTAGGAAACTATCTACTATAATATAATATTGGTTAAACTAATGCTAGAGAGGTGTATAGGAGTTAAAGGTATAAAGGCTAACTTAGGCAAGAGGAACCTAAGCCGTAGCATGGTTAACGCTATAGGGGGTAAACACTTAAAGGCTCTAAGAAGGCCTAATAAAGGCAGAAAATATAATAGCAATACTTATAAGAATAGGAATAATAGGACTAAAAGATTGGCTTTACTAGGTAGGTATCCTAATAGGTAGCCTAAGATATAAATGTGGCTAGCTAAGACAGACACTAAAATATATAATACTGCTATGCCCCTTATACACTAACTAAGAAGTAATACTCTTAGTAGCTAGTATAGAGAACTATAATATACTACTTTTAATATAAAAAGGTCTTAAGGTGGTTACCTAATGGCTTATTAGCTAAAATATACTAAACCAGTTTTAGGTTGTAAAGGAAATAGTAATAGAAGGCAAAGGGGCGAGCAATAGGCGCCCCCTATTAACTTTATAGTAGTAAAGTAAAGTTTATAATACTAGCGCGTCCGTAGGCTTGTTACGGCAGTAGTGGTTCCTAAAGAGGTTAAAAAGTAAGGTAGTAGAGCACTATAGGCAACTTATAGGCGCTAAGTAGGCAAGTCCTAAAAGGCGGGGAGATAGATTACAGGGTTTTCTTAAGTAGAGTTTTCTCCCTATATATATATAAGGAGTAGTCCGCATAGGCCTAATAGGGATCTAAATCGGACGTTAAGCAATAAATAAATAATTATATATAAGCAATAATATAAAAATATAAAAAATACTATTTGTATATAATTATCTATATATTACTTTATTTGAAAATTTAATATATAAAAAGTTAAAAAATAATTTATTTATTATATTAAAAAGCAGTATATTTTATAAATTATATTTTTATTAACTTTTTTACTTAATATATATGTTATAAAAATATAAAAAGTATTAAAATAATATAAAAGCTTTAATAATGAATTTTTTTTAATAAAAACTTATTTTAAATATATTTAAATATACAATAATAATTATTTTTATAAAAAAATTATTATATATTAAATTAGTAAACTAATGTATTCCACTACTAAGCGGTCTATACCACTAAGTGGCCCACTTAAAACCTTACCAAAAATTGGAAAAATTACATCTTAATATCTTAACAACCACTTAATAATAAATTCTAATAATTTAGATTTAGACTTTTATATATACTCTATAGCTTCTATTAAAGTTACAGCGTAAATAGGTGTGTAGTTTTTAAGATATAGTAATTTAGCCTTAATTTAGCCTCGTTTTAGCCCCTAAATTATAATATCTTAAAAACTACTAGTCTATTTACAATATAACTTTAATAAAAGCTATAGAGTATATATGAAAGTCCAAATCTAAATTATTAGAATTTATTATAAAGTGGTTGTTAAGATATTAAGGTGTAATTTTTCTAATTTTTGGTAAGGTTTTAAGTGGGCCACTTAGTGGTATGGACCGCTTAGTGGTAGAATACGTTATTATAATGTATTGAAAATAAAAAAAGTTATTAAAAATTATTAATATATAACCCTAAGTTTACAAATAAGAATAATATAATATAATATACCCGGCGCTTTTCAACCCCCCTCTGCAGGAGGGGGGCCGCCACCTTAAACGCACTATATGCTCAAACGCACCAAATAGTGTATTATTGAATTATTAACTATTCTTCCTAAACCTTGGTGTCTTAATTCCTAAGGCCTTATTGGCCTGCCTTATTGCTCGCCTATAAGCAATAGTAATAGCGTGTTCTGCCTTCTAACGCTTTTTTATAGCCTTTATACGCCGTGTTTTAAGCGCAGCCTCAGCCTCCTCCAAAGTCTTAGTAGCTTGTTTTATAAGTATACGCCTAGCAGTACCTGCGTAAAGCGGCCTAATATAATTAAGTTGCTTCCGTGCATCCTTACGCGCCTCTTCGCAAACTATATTTACAGCATATGTCCTTTTAAGTGCCCGATTTTAAATGTTGCCTACTATTGCAATTGCCTGGCTTGCGCGCATATATCTGGCTGTCCATTTAACGCTGCTATTATCCTCCCAATTACCCATAATACGGTTACTAAGTAGCTTTAGACTTCGCGTAGTTCTTAGGGTTATAAGGTTGTTCCAATTAACTTATAGTGGTGTAGATAGTTAAGCTGGAGACGGAGGAGGCAGAGGATATTTATTAATAACAATTAATGGATTAAATGGGACAATTCCTGTCTGCGCGAATGCGCTAAGGATAGTAGATTGTTTAAATGTCTTTGTTTATACGCTATGAATTGCGTTAAGAAATTCCATCTTATTATAGTCAGTGCAGCCCTTAGTATAGGTAGCTAATACGGCCTAACTATACTAATATTTGTATAGTTAAAACACTATAACGTCAAGAGGCTGGCACAAGTGCGTAGTATATAGCAGTATTGGAAAGATAATAATGTTTCTATTGTCGCAATATTTAATAATCTTGCGTGTTCTATGTGTTGTATAGCCGTTAAGAATAAGGAGTTATATAAGACCTCTTTATCGCTTTAATGACCACGCATTAAATTATTTAATCCACTTAAGGGCTAGCTGGTTATTTATATATGCCGTTTTATTAACCTTAATAACATAGTTGTTAGGAATAATAGACCTAGCATACCAGTGGACCTAGTGCGTCTTCCCTTTAAGAATAAGAAGCGGTAGTTAAACATTACCGTCTACTAATATATACTCTCCTAGCGTACAGGATTTACGGTTTATTATTATGCCTAACTTAATGCGCCCTCTTATTGCTTTAATAATAACCTTCTCCTTCTTTTCTATGCCCAGCCATATACCTATCTTATTATAGTTGTATATATCGCGCACCTTAATGTTATAGATGCCTACAGTATAATTTAGCTCTTTAAACCATATTATAAAAGCAATATGGTCTTCTACAGCCTCTTAAGCAAGCTCCTTTAGATTGTTTACTCGTATAATATATTATAGGTGCGCTTTTAAGAACTATAAAGCCCAGTGTTCGCCGCATATATATAGGTTGTGAATGGATTCGTTATAGACATACTAAGAGAGGATATAATTGCACTTGTTAACAATCATCTGCTTAGTTACTTATAGTTAAATTATAAGGCTATAATTAAGCTAGAGTATAATACCCACCTCCTCTTCTGGTGTTAGGAGCTTGCTAGCGCCTGGTCGCTCCATCTTTAACTATTAGCCATTTAATTGACCTTAAACGCGTAATAGCTTTGCATTATAACCAAGCGCTGTAGCTTTTACAGACGTGTAAAAACCAGCTTGATGCGCGCGTATTGCATTCTAAACCTTAACCTCTTCTTTTGCATAGTGGGAGAGCATAGTTGTGGTTAATAATAATAGAATTACAAGTTATGTAGAGCGTTGGTGCGCTTGAGCATGTGGTGCGTTTGAGGTGGCGGCCCCCCTCCTGCGGAGGGGGGTTGAAAAGCGCCGGGTATATAGTCTTTTTAAAATAATTTTATTCGGATAAAAAATATATAATAAAATTTTTTTTTTAACTCAAATATTTTTTTATTAATATAATATTTTTTATAAATATATTTTTTATTTTATATAACATATTCTACTACCAAGCGGTCCATACTACCAAGTAGCCCACTTAAAACCTGTCACGGAACCCGACCATAGGGGCCTCCATAGGAGAACCCCATGCTCTCGCGTACACCTCGCATACAGCTTATGTCAGCTACGCGAGGGTATATCACCTCCTTACGCCCTCGATCCTTACGATCGATCGCACAACGTCTTGTAGACTCCCCGAATACATACGCTTTGTAGCCATTGCCCGCGTTCCGTAACATTATGTTACGCCTTTTTCTTTACCAACGCTTAGCCTACAACTAATTCTACGTCTTTATAATACCGCAGACGCTGCCAGAAGCAGCGTGTCCATAAGTTACCTTACTTTGTACTCTTAAAGAATTAATAATAGTAAGACAAAATTCCTTACTAGCTACTATGTTAAACTTAAAGAATAACCCAATACCTATATTAAAACCACGACACCAATTAGTCCCAGGAGGATTTAATTTATTAACCCTAGCCTTAACCCCTAAAGGGAAGCCTAGTGGCTTAAAAGACTATAACAACCATAAGGGGGACATTAACAATGTCTTATTCTTTATTAACTACACAACCATAGATAAATAAGCTGAAGGGCTACTACCTATTAAGATTAAGATATAAGACGCTAAGATGTTTGTAAAAATGGTAGCACAAGAACCTAATAAATACTACCGCCTTCTATAGAACTACCATCTAAAGCTTATATAAGCTAAGATGTGTGCTGCCTAAGATTATAATATTATCTAAGACCTATAAGCTCGTGAGGCGCTCGCTGATAATATATGCTAAGAGATCAAAGACAACCTCTGCGCGTCTAAACACGACGTCTAACGATTAAAGAAGGCCGAGATTATATTTATTGCTACGGTTACTAAAAGAGAGGGTATAATTAAATACCTATAATTTTAGCTTAATAAGCATATTTGTAACAATACCAGACACCTCTCTACTGCATATAATGCTACCTAAGTCTCTACGCCCCTGGCAACCTTACCTACTTAATACTTAACAGAAGGTTAGCGCCAAGCAGCTTTACCTAATGGGAACCCCTACTATAGCAGCGGTGATGATAAAAGCCATAATAATTAAACCCAAACTACCACTATAGGGTCCAATATACGCTACCCTAATCCCCTAATCTTTGAGGGTAACCGCAAGGAATATAGTTACTGGAAGATATAAACCCGTAAAAAACTAGCCTAGAGCGCCTGCCTTTTCCCTATAGAAGATACCAAGATTGGCTACATTATTAGACGAACAAAGGGCATCCCATTTAATAGGCTTTTTGCTTAATAGAAGACTAGCAGTCCCTAGAAGTGGTAATCCTACTAGGAAGTCCTTAATAACTTTAACTAAATATACCGCGACTATAACCTAGTGGCTACTAGTTAAGCTAAACTATGCGCCCTAAAGATAAGTCCTACTGAATTATTTGATAAGTTCTATATTAAATTCTAGGAATACACCAGAGTCCTTACCTAAGACAACGCTAAAGACTAAGAAGATCTCCTTAAAAAAGTCACTTATTGCCTTAGTCACGCAGCCACTAACCACAACTATAACGACATTTATAATATAGTAGCAGCCCTACAGAAGATTGAATAACGGCTAAACTAGATTACTACTGTAAACCCCTGCCTAAAGACCTCCCTATAGAAGCCCTCCGGACCTACTAAACCACTAATACTTACTACCCTAAGCAATACCACTGGTCCTAATATTGACCTCTCTATACCAGCCTTCCCAAAGAAGCTACTAGATAGAGAGTGTAAGCTACTCTAGAAGCTAAGGCGTTGCTATAGATGCCGTTAAGAAGGCTGTTACAGCTATAGCCCAAACTGCCTAATAGCTAGGTTTAGTAGCCGCCATTAAATACCTAACCCTATGCCCTAGACACTAAATACATTACTACGCGCCACTACCATACAAGACGAAGATGCAGCAATGGTAGTAGAATTAGACATAGAAGCGGAAAACGTAAAGTCCTAGCCCTAAGTTGTAGGTTAGGACACTCCAACAATAGAGGGATCTATATATTAGCTTGCTTAATAGATAGCTTAGTAAGAATAGAAGGATGGAAGCAAATAGTCTTACCTATAGAGGGAACTACTGTTAAGAAATAATATAAAACCCGTTCTATAATTAACTATAGAGCTACTGATAAATTTATAGATACCTAATTTATACGCACTTATAACCTACCTACCTTACCCCTTACTAAAGCCCGCGCCCTATAACTTGCTAATAGTAGTTGTACTATATAAAAGATTACCTATATAGCATAACTCTACCTAAATATAAACGGACACTAGGAGGAGCTCTAGGCCTATGTTACACTACTTACAAACTACCCTATTATCCTTAGAATAAACTGGCTTAAACAACACAACCCCGCTATTAACTAGTAAAAGAGAGAAGTAACCTTTAACTCTAAATACTATAGAGAGACTTACCTAGGGCACGGCCTAGCCGCCTCTATCTACTTCCTAGGATATTAACCCAGGGAAACCCTTATTACCCCACCTATAACTAACTACCACCATATAAGCGCCGCGGCCTTCTACCGCATAGCATATAGGAAAGGCTAAACCGTTGCCGCAGCCTTTTAATTATAACTATATAAGCTTAATAAAGATCAGGACTACATCCTCTATAGTAATAGGATAAATATAGTTAACCTCCTAAAAAACAATACCCCTATAAAACTCTATGGACTTTCACCCTTAGACTTTAAGAAGTTTATAAAGCTTAAAAAAGGATTTACTAATAAGGAACTCTATAAGCTCCTCCCTAAGAGATACCATAACTTTATCAACATATACTTATAAAAGAGCATAGATATACTCCCCCCATATTAACCTAACAACTATACCATTAATATTAAATAAGGAAAAACACTGCCCTATAAGAGACCCTACCTAATATCAAAAGATAAACTTCTAGTTATTAAAAAGTATATTAACAAGCACCTTAACAAAGGGTTTATTTGTCCTAGCATATCCCCAGCAGCTACCCCTATCCTCCTTACTAAAAAGCCAGAAGGAGGTATTTAATTCTATATTAACTATAGAGGACTTAATGCTATCACAATTAAGAACTAATACCTTATACTGCTTATATGTGAGACCCTTAAACAGCTTAGCTAAGCCAAAATCTATACTAAACTTAATATTATTGCCGCCTTTAACTACCTCTAAATACAGGAAGGTAACAAATAGAAAACTGCATTTGCATTGCGCTTTAGCCAATTTGAATATACTGTTATGCCTTTTAGCATATACAATGGCCTAGGCAGCTTCCAAAGCTATATTAATAATGCCTTACAGGATTACCTCGACGACTTCTACTCCGCGTACCTAGATAATATACTTATTTACAGCAACAACCCTTCTAAGTATACTGAGCACGTTTAAAAGGTCCTATAGCGCCTTAGAGATATAGGACTTTATATTAATTTAAAGAAGTGCGAATTCTTAGTTACAGAAGTAAAATACCTTAGACTAATTATTACTACTAAGGGTGTCTATATAGACCCTAAAAAAGTATACATAATTACCAGATGGCAAACCCCTACCTGTATTAAAGATATATAAGCCTTCCTTAGTTTCACCAACTTCTATTAGAAATTTATATACAACTTCTTAGGTGTTATAGCACTACTTATAGCAATAATATAAACAAAGGGCCTTTCTATAAAAGGAAGAAAAATATATCTACGTTTTATCTAGACGCCTAAATGCGAAAAGGCGTTTTAAGACCTAAAAGATGTGTTTACCAAAGCACCTATCCTAGCTTACTTTATACTAGGACAACAACTCTACCTTAAGACTAACTCCTTAGACTATATTAACGCGGGCGTCCTCTCCTAGATAGGTGATAACGGTCTCCTCTACTCAGTTACATTCTACTCATCTAAGCTTATACTATAAGAATGTAACTATAAGATCTATAATAAGGAACTCCTTATAATTATACAAGTGTTTAAGGAATTCTAACTAGAACTCTCCTTAGCAGAACCTAACTAGCTAACTAAGGTCCTTATAGATTATCGCAACCTTAAATACTTTATGACTATGAAATAACTAAACTAACGCCAAGTATATTAAAATGAGTTCCTCTCTAGTTTTAACTTTAAAATTGTATATAGGCTAGGAGTATAAGGTACTAAGCTTGATAGCCTAACACGCCGTTTACAAGACCTTTCTTAGTTAGAAGATAACCCTTATAATTAATTCCAACGATAAATAATCCTAAAAGCACGAAACTTAGCCCTAGGTATACTACCTAAGACAGAACTAACTACCCCTTAGCTTTATACTATAGAACTAGAGTTACCCCCTAAAATTAACAAACTTATTACCGCAGTATATGACACCCCTATTAACCCATTACTGCATTAACTAATTGCCGTAAAGATCGTTAGCACCTATACACTGCCTACTAACCTCTGAAGCTTAGGCCAGATTGATATAACAGCCTTAAAAGTAAAAGAGAACAGGCTCTATTATAGAGGCTATCTATTTATCCCCAACTTAAAAGACCTATAATGGCAACTAATCTAAATAGCCTATAACCTCTAATTAAGCGGCCATCTAGGTAAAAAAGAAACCTATAAGCTTCTTAGCCAATACTACTTCTAGCCCAAAATAATAGACTTAGTTAAACGCTTTATAAGCGCCTGCCACGGCTATAAATATGCTAAAGTATTTCACATAAAGTACCAAGGACTGCTATACCCTCTACCAGTACCTATATAATAATAGGCAGATATTACTATAGATTTTATTATCAACCTACTACCTTGTAAATGATATGGCCAAACCTATAAGAACATCCTTATAATAATATGCCGACTTATAAAAGAACGCCACTATATCCCAACTAAAGGCATAGCCATAAGCGACGTTGCTAACACCTTCCTCCACGAAGTCTACTAACTATATAGGTTACCTAACTCTATTACATCTAACTAAGGCACGCAATTTGACTCTAATATATAGAGGCGGATCTACCAACGCCTTGGCATCTCCGTTAAGATGTCTATATCCTTTTACTATAAAACTATGGGATAACCGGAAAACGCTAACACTAGTATAAAGGCGTACTTACGATAGGTAGTTGCCTATAGTTAGGACGACTAGGTAGACCACCTTCTACTAGGTAAATTTGCAGCAAACAACTACGTCTTAGCCACTATAGGACTTACCCTATTTTTTGCAAATAAAGGATATTACCTATGATCTGGTATAGAGCCACCAGAGCCTATTAATAAGAAACTGCTATATAGAAAACGCCTTAAGATGCTACTTGCTAATTAACATGTAGACTGTATAAAAGACCTACTTGACTACTACAAAGGAGAGATGGCCTGGGCCTAAGTAAAATAAGCTTACTTTGCTAACCGCCACAGAATACCACTACCTAAGATGCGTGTTGGCGACTAGGTATAGTTAAATACACGTAATATCTTCATACAGAGACCTATGAAGTTACTTAATTATAAGAACCTTAGCCCCTACTAAATTAAACAAGTTATTAATAGAGGAGCTATATATAAACTAGAGCTCCTACCTACCTTAGCTACCTACAGGATATAGCCCGTGTTTTACCTATAGCTACTACACCTTTACCAGCCTAACCCTCTACCAGGATAAACACAGCCTAAACCCTTACTGGTACTAATCTAAGATAAAAACGAAAATAAGAACTATAAGGAGTAGACCATTAAACAAATTATTGACTCCAAATACTTTGGCAAAGGTAGAGGACAGCGGCTCTACTATAAAGCTACCTACACAGGATTTAACATAGATTAGCCAGAATGGCAACTATGGGAAGATTTTAAAAACACAAAAAATCTAATTAGCGATTTCCACTACGCAAACCTATAGAAACTAGGCCTAAGCAGAGATTTCGTACCTAATCCCCTATAGGAGCCGTCATAGCTAAATTATTATATATTACCGTCACATAACTACTCTAATAAGATATTAAGGAACTTTAACCGCTGGTTAAAGTTATCTAATTGGTCAGATTTTAGACGCTAAGGAGAAGCCAACTAATTAGGATTTTCCATCCCCAGGATGGAAAATCGCTATTAGCTCGCTTGCTACTAGCGCCTCAGCAACACCCTTACACCTCACCAAGTCCCTAATAGCCTCCTTCCCCTCTATAGCCCAGTACCTTCGCATAGTAGCAACCCACAAGCTTTAAGTCAGAAGTATCTATACGAGCCCGTTATACCTATAACGATATTCCTTCTTCTAAATACCCTAAGCATTTCCCCTACATATATATAGCAACCACAGCGTCGCCGGAGCTCCGCCTCAATAGGAGGGGGGGTAGTGTCATAGAACCCGACCGTAGGGGCCTCCATAGGAGAACCCCGTGCTCTCGCGTACACCTCGCGTACAGCTTATATCAGCTACGCAAGGGTATATCACCTCCTTACGCCCTCAATCCTTACGATCGATCGCGCAACGTCTTGTAGACTCCCCGAATACATACGCTTTATAGCCATTACCCGCGTTCCATAACAAAACCTCGCTAAAAATTGGAAAAATCACACCTTAATATCTTAACAACTACTTTATAATAAATTCTAATAATTTAGATTTAGACTTTTATATATACTCTATAGCCTTTATTAAAGTTGCATTGTAAATAGACTAGTAGTTTTTAAGATATTATAATTTAGGGGCTAAAACGAGGCTAAATTAAGGCTAAATTACTATGTCTTAAAAACTACACACCTATTTACACTGCAACTTTAATAGAAGCTGTAGAGTATATATAAAAGTCTAAATCCAAATTATTAGAGTTATAAGTTACGCCAAGAGTATCTTGCTTGGGGGGGTGTCTCGCTTCCTAGGGTCCCACATTACTTTTTATAGGGAGGAGTTTCAATAATGTTAAAGAAAGGATGCAGAATGACTTATAGTGGATGGATAGTAATATTCGGAGAAGACTGGGGCAAGAATTTAAAACTTCGGCCTGGGATGAGCGCAATACAGCCGAGGGGTTTGGGAGGAGCGATGAAGAGCAACCTTTGTTGGGCTCGGGCGGGAGTTATATACGTCGATATGCCAATAATTTCCGAGACTCCCCCGTATGCCGCGAAGAGTGGTGACTAATTGGCTATCTCTGACTGTATTAACCGCACCCCTTTGTCAGTAGTAGAGTTAGTGTTAAGTAGGTTGTTTTTAATCTTTCTATCGAAGACTACTACTCAATAGGCTATCATTTTTCAAGGCTCATTACTTCTATACGCCGAAAACGCGAGCCTAAGTGCCAGATCTAGATAACCTTTCTACTAGGCACATTTTGTTAACGCCCGTTTCAACCCTTGCTCTTAATAAACGATTCATTCTAGGCAATAATAGCAGGAATAGTGTTTTTATTAATATTCAATACTTATCGATAAGTACTGAATATTGATGAAAACACTGAGCTGTAGGAATACGGATTTATCCAGCTATAGATACTTAGCTTGGCATTAATATCGGCATATATTGATAGGTTCAAGAGGCCCTTGACAATGATAAGAGTGGTACGACGGATCTGCAGGCCTAAAATGTCTTCCAGAGCCCTAATTATCTAAAATAACTTAATACTCGAGTCTGCCTCACTCGGTACGAGAAGCATACTTTGCGCACTCGTATTTAATACTCGAGCTTTTGCCTGGTGAGTTCTTCGCTCAATTTCCATAACCTCTCAGAGTCGCCTATATTTAGAGGAAATGGTTCCGCAGTTTTCAACGTTTCTGTCGGATCAATACAATCTTCAAGGTAGCTGCCATTGAATTCCGTGATCAGGGAATCAGACATGGCAATAATCAGTTAGTTAGTTACGGTTATATTGGATTACATAGTAATATAACTAACCAAATCGTAATCGCATCTGCTGATTATGTTACGTAGATACAACTATATAACTAAACCGGGTATACTATAGAAATAAGAAAAGAAGGGGTAAACTTTTAAGGTAGACCTCTAGAGTAGAGCTTCTGGTATAAGCTTTAGTGGGATTATTATCTACACGTAATAAACCACGTGTAGATAACATTACGTGTGGGTCCGTGCTAAAAAGATATAATTAACGTAACTATATAATTAAATCGCAATCAAACGGCTGATTATAATTTTATAGTTATTGCCATGTCTATAGGGAATTAACATCTTGTACGTGAGTTACACTATATATGCAACCGGGGTTACAGCTTGGCGTGGTCCGAAAAAAACTCGGCGTGGTCTGAACTTTAAATTTAACTTTGGACCACGCCTAGCTTCAGACCACACTTAGCCCCCGTATATGCAATACACATGCGATTTAAATAAAATAGAAAATGTAAAGTTGTTAATCCGTAAATCGCAGATATTATAGTAGGTGATTTATATATATACTGTGCATATGCGCTGATGTGGCTATATAAGGTAATGGTAGTTAGTTATTAAAACATGGCCTATATACACGCGTAGTATATCCACAATAATATTTACACTATAACTTCATCTCTATAATATTATAGCGTATGCTATAAGTATATATAGCGCAACCTAGGTATAGGCCTTGTATATGCTAATAAAAAGACTAGGGCGAATTTTTAATAACTAATTTAATGATTATATATGCCGCGTATATGCTTGCTATAAGCAACCTAATAATTATGGATTTTAATAACCTATAGGTGGCCTCTACCACAAATCTGTCCACCTTTAGCTATTACTATAGTTAGTATATGCGGAGCATATATATACCTACTTATAATGCCTTATAGGTCCAATTCCAAATCTAAATCCTAATTAGGTAATACCTAGTAAGTTATATAATTGTATATGCACGGTATATACTTATAATAACTGTAGCGCGCACTATAGCAGCTCTTATAGGGGGAAGATGTAAGTGTATATACTAACTATATATAGCCCTAGCTATTACAGTCTAAGATAACGCGAGTATATATAGCTTTATATACTGCGTAGGTATATACTAAGCGTATACTAGACCTGCCTAATGCCGCCTCTATACTCTCCTTGGTGAATACTATAGTATATATTACTTATCTATACCCTATATATAGCATATACTAAACTAAAGTTTAGGTATAATATTGCAGTTAATGGCACGTAGATATGCGGCTATATCTTTACCGCTTAATTAAGTGTATATTTTGTATATGCGTAGTATTTGCAGCTCTACTAATATAGTTGCAGTATTACTAGCATATCCATAATAAGCACAGTAGCGCTTATATATACTACTATATTAATATAGTAGCTTGGTATATGCTTACTATATATAGTAACTAACCTAACTACTAATAATACACTAGTTAGAGAGCTTATTGTAGGTAAGAAGTATATGCTATATATATACAGTGCATATATAAGGCTAATATATTATAGTGCCCTAAAACTATTTGTTCTTTCTAGTGCTTAGTAGGATACTAGATACCTATATAAGCCTAGGTATGTCTATACCTATATATTATATATGCGTTACTAATAGTATATAGAGTTATGGCCCTTTGGAGTCTAGGATCTTAGAGTATATAGATGCCTATATACTCTTTATGTATATCCACTCTATGCTGCATATATGCTTAGCCTAAGCTAATTAAATATAGTGCCTAGGACTAGGGGTTTACCGCCTAATTTAGTAGGCAATTTTATTGCGAGGTAAGAGTACTAGTGTCGCTTCTATATATACGCACTATACCCTAATATATATATATATCTATCTATATACTTATTCCCCCTAAGTTTAATTTTAGACCTAAAGGTACTTATAGGCCTAAGAGTAGCGTATATAAGGAATAAGCACGGCTACTATTAGGGCTACTGCCCAATTCTAAAACTAATGCTTAACTCTATATTTAGGAGACTAGGAAAGTTTAATTTGGCGTAACCCCTGTATATATATTACTAAAACTACCACTTAGTTATATTGCTAGCTTATACGCGTATATACTATATATATATAAACCCCTAATGTCTTCTACTAACTATAGGTTAATATACGCTTATGCTAGGCATATGCTAATATAAGGGAAACAGTATATTAGCCCCACTACTTCCTCCACCAGCTTAAAGTGTAAGGTTAGTATTTTACCTGCATATATTTAGCATATGCTAATAATATGCGCAGCGCGGCCTAACCCCCCTAGGTAACTATAAGGAATCCCCTTTACTATCTATACGCCGCTAAAGCGGTAGGTTTACTTTACATATATTCTGTATATATACTATAAATATTTAGTATAGGGAGCAAAAAAACAACTGGCTGCTGCTGTAGTAGTGGTAAGAGCTTTAGTAAGTTTAGTTTATTCTACTATATATATTATGCTTATGCTCTATATAAGCCACTCCTACTATAGGTGGAGCTTATTACTTATCCCGCCTTACTAGTTAAGTCCTAGCATATACTGGGCCTGTATACTGTATACGCAGTATATAGTATACATTATTAGAGTTTTAGTGGAGTTTACTAGGTAGATAGGCTAGGTATATACCTAATACTAGGCGCGGGGGCTATAGGCCCATATTAATTAATTCTTTATTTATGGTAATAAAACTCTATATAATACTTACTTTGCGTATACTATGTATATATACCCTATATACTAATACTATACTCCTACGCCCACTCTTTAAGCTCTGCTAGTTCCTTTATTTTATTATATATATCTTTAGCCTATTTTAATTTACTAATTTATTACTTTATATTTTTTATATATAGTGTATATGCCTCCTTTTATATCTCCTTTATAGATAGGTTAGACTTATACCTCTTACCTATAGTCTGGGGCGTTTAACTTTAAAATAGTAGGGGCGGTATCTGCGCTGTATATGCTGTGGATACGCGTAATATTGTGGTGATGTGATTTGGCCTCCTGGATTTAACATCTAGATTAGGCATAGCTTTGAGAGAGTTTAGGCTTTCTATATGTTTTATATAGATTGGTCTGGAGCCCTAGAGTCTAAAAGAACTTAGACAGGACGGAGAGACATATACTTTTCCTTTAATATACTCTTTTCTTTCTTTCTTACTAACTGCTTTCCTACTAACGGATTATAACTAACTGATAGACTAACTATACCGTGACTTCCCGTCTAAGAGAGGTCGTACCCTCCTATATATTTTATGGTATTCCATGTGGGGATAACGGCAAGCTCTTTAGATTAGAAGTCTGGTACTTAATACACAATTCTATATACAGGAAACGCATAGGAATAATCTAGAACGATCTGGAACTATAAAATAGAAGGACGTGCGGAAAGGGAGGCAAAGAAGCATAGATATATTAGCGACCGGTGCGCAGCTACCTCTATAGGAATAAATTAATAACATATGCCAAGCTCTCTATGCGGGAATAGCAGTCGGCAAATGGCGATGGGAAGGCGAGTACGTAGTACTGTAAGATAGAGGATAAAAGGGAGGACTATAGTACACCAGGAAAGGCAGAGAAAAGTCTTCTATATTTTATTTACTATATTTATAATAGCCTATATAATTATTCTCGCATTTATAGGAGCTACCTTTAAATTTATAGTAATAATGGTAATAGTACCAGCAAAAGGATTGTTAGGAATGTTAGGTCTATTCTATAATAATAGTGAAGGCACTAAAAAGGGAGAGGAAGGTAAGCAGCCTATTAAACCGCAAAGCTCTCCTAAATAAGGGTATGTGATATTAACCCCAACTCCTGTAAAGTTAGGGACTAATAACCCTTAATGGACTAAGGATAAGGATTATAATGTCCGCCTACCTATCTCTAGAGAAACTATAGGTCCGCCGCATTCTACTAGACCACTAATAGAATAAGATAAGGTATATATTATGGCCTAGCCTATACTAGCTCTAGGAACTCCTAGGACCCCTTACTTTACAGGATAAAATATATTGCAATTTATTAAACAATATAAGCGACTATATATCTGACATTATATTGTGGACAATAAGAAGTATTAAGGACTTCTGGAGTATTGTAACTATTGGATAGGGATATAGATCTGTAGCCTGCCTAAGTTTATAATTGGAAACCAGATAAAACTTGTAAAGAAGCTTAGGATAGACTATAGAGGAAGTGACTACTTTTAATAAGTCAAAACGGTAGAGTTTTTGGAGGCTTATGTGCTGTAGTGTAGGAACAATCTACCTAGCAGTTTATGTTAATCTCTTAAAAGGTTACTAAGGCTAGTAATTTAGAAAACTGTAAATAAGGGTACTGGTTTGTAAGGGGACTCCCGTTTAAGTATTAAAGGCATACTATAACTAAAATAGGAGCCAACCTAGATAAATAAGAATCCTTTAACTTCTATTTAATAAAGAGAGCTATAAAAGACAGGCTTAATTTATATAAGGGCATAGATTGGCTGTTAATAATAAATCCTAAGGAGTAAGGCCTTTGTTAGTTAGTTGGACAATTCTATAATTAATAACTAGCTATAACTAACTAAAGAAACACTACTCTTTAACTGCCTGTAGTCTCCCAGCTAAGTAAGTTGGTAAACACCTATTAAATAACTTAAGAAGCAGATCTTAAGTTAAAGAAACTTACTGATTAGCTCTGGAAGCTTAATCTTAGAATAGTTAAGTTGGCGGGTGTTATATTTTTAATGCCATTCTTAAATAGAATTTGTTAAGATCTAATATAGTACACACAGCTCCTAAATAGGGCGTTAGTGTATTAAGAATAAGTGGGCCTAAAACCGGCACTAAATAATAAACCATAGCCGCCTTATAAGGGAGTGCTATAAAAACAATATAAGCTGGGTCTAGGAAGGTATAGAGGGCTAAAAAACTTTAGCGCATACCTAATATAAGCTTAGACATATTATAGATGCAAGGGCTCCTACTATTTTATTAATTAGTATCTATAGCTCCAGGAATTAGTTTATTATAGTTTTATATATATAAATAAGAACAACCAAATTTACTCTAAAATATATAAGTGTCCAGGAAATATAATTCCGTATTTACTAAGTAATAATTAGATTTAGTTCCTTAAAGACTAGCTAAGGCAGAATATAAATATTAATCCTAATGCTTTAGGGACAGGTGTCTAACTAAAGGCAGCTTTAGTAGAGTTTGTGGATAGAAGCAATGCTAAAAGTAAGGAGGAACTTAGTAAGTCCTGGGAGGATATATACTAAGTAGAGTTAATATATATTAATTCAGTAGGAGCTGCAACTTAGTTATAGCCTATGCTATAGTTATATAATCTTAGGAGACTATAAGGGGAAGTAAGAGTAATAAAGCCGCCTTTAAAACTATCTGGTTAGTAACTAGCAGTAGTTTAAAATATATAACTAGGAGGATATATCTAAATTGCCCTATAGCCCTAATAGTAAGCCCCTTAACCACTGTTAAGTAATAATAAGATTAATAAAATGGACTATATTAAATAGCTAAGACAGATAGAGTAGATAGTGGATGTAATAATAATAGCTAAAGCACTACAACTAAAGCCAGTTAGGATAATAGATATACTAAAGGGAAATGTTTTAAGTCTAACAGTAATAGCGGATAAGATCTTATTAAAAACTGTTAAAGTTACTATTAGTGACTGCCTTGTGTACATAACTAAGGTTATAAGGCTGTTTTTTAAGCCTCTTTTACTACCTTTTATAGAGCCTTACTAATAGAAGCAAGAGGATGTTAAAGTATCCGTATTATTAGCATACCTAACTTTTTATGTTAATTAAGCCAGCTTAATGACTGCTAAAGTGGATTAGATTAAACAAGAAGCAGGATTTATCCAGTTTTAAAAATAATGCCTAAAGGTAGAAGCGCAGATAGGAGATAGAAGGGCTAAATGCTTAATTAACTCTGGAGCGGAGCTTAACCTTATTAAGGAAAGCATAGCTCTATAATATGGTTTACTAATATTAAGTCTACCCCTGTAACTATAAGGTGTATGTCTAACATCTACTAATAGGACTTAGTTTAAGTTTATTAGATTGGTGTATATAGTACCTATAGTAATAGGAGACGTCTTAATATCTATAACGTTTATTGCTGTAGGAGAAATGTTATATAAGGTAATACTTAGTAAGCCATAGTTAATAAGGGCTAGACTAGCAATAAAACAAACTATAATAGGTTAGGTATCTTACATTATTTAATTAAAAGATGGTAGAGTTAAAATGAGGTTCTTAACATTTTATAAGGATGCTATATTCTTTAAACCAGATAAAGGCATTAATATAAATAATAGTTTGAAAAATATATAACTGGGGTAACTGCTAGGATTGTATCTAGGGTTACTTATAACCTAGTGTATTAGAATAAGGAGGATGTTAAGATTAAAGAGGAGGGAAATAAGGTGCGGCTCTAATATGGACTCTTGCTGTTTTAGGTATCTACTAAGTAGAGCTATTAGTAGAAAGAAGAACAAAATATTAGATAGAGAGAGCTTGATAGTAAAATATTAAGGGAAGTCCTAAAGAAACACTTAAGAAAGAATTAAAAGCCAGTATTTAAGGCAAAGGCTGGGTCCCTTATATATTAAATGTTAAAGATAATAGATCTATTTATAATGTAAATGGAAAGCTACTAGAGCAAGGCCTAATAAAATGCTATAAATGTAATAACTGCGTATAAATAAAAGGCAGATAAAGTTTACCTGGTTAATTTATTAGCACCTAATAAAACAGTTATAGGAGGTATAATGGAATGGCAAGAGGTAGCCTTATGTTAACAGAGGGCGTCTATCTAAGGGTTACCTCTTAGTCTATATAATTATTTCCTTAAGCTGTAGTATACTAAGCTAGCCCGCGGTGCATAACTAAAGCTAGAATAATTAGAGTGTATAATTATAGGAGACATTTAGCTAAGAGAATAAGAGATCCTTAAGGCCATATTATTTAACTAAGAGGAGGTTTTAGCATGGGAGTTCTCTAAGATGGGTTATGTTAGTAGGGATATTATTGGTCACACAGGGTGACTCACCAATAACGACTACTCAAGTAGGTTATAGTGATGTTAGTTAAAAGCTTGATGATTGTTAAGAATGAGGAAGGGTGAGGAACCTAAGGTTCCTTACTACGCTAGTGCCGCGGCGACACGTAACAACCACGTGCCTTATTCCCAACACTGGCAACTTTTCTTTTATGGTTGCTATCTATATATAAATAACGCAATTAAGCTGTGACGGTGTTAGTACCCGCCATATTGCCGTATTTTGCCGTATTCTGCCGTATTCTGCCAGCTATAATATTCTGCCAAATTCTGCTAGCCATATCCTTCTGCTAAATTCTGCTAGCTATATCCTGCCAAGTTCTGCTACCCATATTCTGCCAAGTTCTGCCAGCTATATTAGCGCCTTGGCGGCCCTTGCTATATCTCCTACTCCCTCTTAACCTAACCTTTAACTCGTATATATAGAGTATTTGTGTTAATAAATATCTCTAGTACCTTATTTAAGTTTGCCTTTGTTATCGCATCTACTAAGTTATCTTGGCTATTAATCTATTAAATCTTAAAGAGTTCTTAACGCTTATAGGATTACTAAAGTACTATAATATTAATTATAAGGCGCTTCTTCTTTGTAGTACCAAGCTTAACTAAACACTTATAGAGGGAATATAAGTCGGTACACACAATTATAGGGATAACAGGAAGTTCAAGTCAATCTATAATCATTTTTAGGGTAGTTCTAATTATAATTGCTATATTAACTCCGCTAACTATTCTATATATCTCTAATACTAGAACGCTTTAAGTAACGCGCTTACTCTTAGTTAAGCTCTAATGGATAAGATTGCTGTAGATTATAAAGTTATTATCTCTAGTAGATTTGTTTGCGATAATAATCTTATATCCTAGCTGGGAGCTAAAATCTTTATTATTTATAAACGATCTATTAACAAATACAAAGAGCTTAGCGGTAGGAAGGTTAATAGGCATATAGAGTAGTCCCCAATCGAGATAGTTTATTTGCCAGGAAAGACGCTTATTTAGGGCAAGAACGTCATCCTTGGTTGGTTCCTAGTGTTAAGCGGTAATAGAGAGATCGAATAAAGCCTTAGGTTGATAGATAGAAGTAATATAAGCTCCGTAAGCGCGTTGCTCTATATATCCTTGCTTTAGAGAATTAACGTTAATAACATTAATCTTCTTGCCTTAACCCTTCTAGTGTAAAGCAATAGAATCCTGGTTTAGGGAGAGGATGCATTTATTAAAGAGTAGTAGTATTATTAAATTAAGCTTTTCCTTTAGCTTTGCTATAAGATTTACCTTTACTAGCTTATCTTCTTTAAGAGCTAAGAATTGGTTGTCTCCTAAGATAATTATATTATTAGTTTACATGCCAACAATTCCAAATAGAGTTTCTATAGTTATGATAAGGAAGTAGGGATTAAATATAAAAGTGGTTATTAAAAGCTTCTCTTTATAGTGCTTACTATAGGTAGCCCACCAATAAGTTCCTGCCTCTATGATTCTATATAATGGCTTAAGCACAACCATAATTGTATCTTCGGGATATTGGTGGCGAATTTACTTTGGAAGGTATACTAATATTAAGCGCTAAAGGTACGTCTCTAATTGGGTATAGGCCTGGGTAATATCTTATAAATAAACCGCTATTCTATTCTTTATTAAGGAGGGAGCTAGCGTAATAATAACTCGCTGACTAGCTTATTAAATTATAGAAGATTGCGTAAGAATTACCTCCTTGCTATTATTGTTGTAACCTTAGATAATAAGCCTTAATTTCTTAAATGGGGTATTAGTAGCTTTACCCTTAATCTTGTTAACTATTCTTAACTTAAAGATACAAACTCCATTAAACTTAGTAGGGTTATACTTCTTAAATTTAAAGACTCCTTTTATAATAAGACTATCGATCTCCTGCTTATTAGATGCTTAGAAAGGAGCTCCTAGAGTTATAATATAACCTTTCTTTTAGAGTTGTTTTGCGAGCTTAAAGTTAGTATTTTCCTTAGCTGTTATAAAGGCCATTAATAACTTAACTTTATTTTTAATGGCGGTAACAAATTGCTCTTTAAAATTAATAAAATGTTGGCGATTTTATAATCCCTTTGGGCGACCTCTACCACGTTATAGTTGCGGCATATCTACTATAACTATATTAGAATTGTAGTCGCCTTCTAGAGCATGTTGATTATAGTTTTCCTTTAGGGCATCTTCTGGGGCATCCTATAAAGGCTTAAAATTGTTATCTTTATAGTAAGGCTTAATAACAGTTAAACGGAATTAAGTGGGTCCGTAAGGCATTTAAATAGTGCAAGTTTAACTATTAATTGTAATAAGTTAATATGGGCCTAACTACCCTCCCTTTTTACGCTATATGCGTACCTTAGACTGGAGTGGCAGATTAAGTATAGTTAAGGTATTTAGGCCATTTCTTATTTCTAGTGCGTTGTTGACCTGGCGTATAGCGTAGAGACGTTGGACCTCCTTTATTGCCTTACAAATAGCCTTAGCTCGTTACACAACGGAGGGAGATGGTGGAGAATTGTTAGTTATTTAAGGGTAGGCGCTAAAGACTAGCAATATGGGTACAAGTCTATCCGGGCTAGTGGAATCGTTAATAGCTTTAACAGCTATTTATAAGGTAAGTTCTTTACTAGCGTTCTCTAGTTCTAAAGAGATAATCTTATATACGCGGCGTAATAGTATATAATATCGCTCTACTTTTCTAATACTATTATGTGCTTTAATAGGGACTTCCTTGACCTTAATTGCCATTGCCTTTATCTATTATTAAAACTCTGTAGATAAGAAGTTCTTTCCTATATTATAGATGATTTAATTAGGGGGTTCTAGGTAGATATTAATCTAGTATAATTAAAGGGTATCTTATGTGTTTCTAGCTAATATATTCTTTAAGAAATATGCGGCTTAGAAGGAGGTTAAGAAGTTAATAACTTAGAGTACTAACTTGCCGCTAAGATATATAACGTTAATGATAATACAGAAGTTAAAGTTATAGTTATCTTTAAGGGTGAACTTAAATCGGCTAGGGGACTTCTGGTTTATTTGGTAGTAATAGTAGTACTTTATAAGATGCTTAATTGCCTTAACCTTAACTTTATAGCCTACTTACTGAAGAACCCTAAGTAATTAATAAACAGATAGGTGGCCAAATTAATGGTATAGTTAACGTAACTCTAACTTAGTTAGGTAGCTCTAAGCAATACTCTTTTCTAGTTAATAAAGAAGCAACTAAGGGTAACCCTACTTGCGTATAATGGGCACCCGATTATCTCCCTAAATAAGTATATTCTTAAGGTTATTAAGCTTAACGCCTAATTTGTCTATATCTCTAATGTAAAATAGAAACGGGGTGTTCGTGGGAATAATATAAAAAGTGATGTACCCTAAGGGGGTTTGGACTCTAATTGTACTAAGAGAGATTGTAGTACCCTTACTAAAATAAATCGTATGTTAACCTACCATTAATTGGTTAATCTAAATAGAGGTATTAAGTTATTAAAGGGCTTAAACTTAAGGTTCTCCTGCTATAGATACTCCTACGGCTCTAGTATCTAGCATAATACTATAGAAGACATTCGCTAAGTATCTATTATTAAAGGAGAACGCGGAGCTCTTCTTTGGCTTATTAAAGATATCTAACTTCGTGATAGAATGGAGCGTAAATTGGTTATTAAGAACAGTAATGGTTTATATGCTATCTACCTTACTATACTTAATAAAGTATTAGTTGGGTAAGTAGTCCTTAATTTCTATATCTATAAGGAGCTGTTTGGCCTTATTAACCTTACCCTTAAGATCTTCTACGCCTTTATATTAAACCAGGAAGCTTTGGAAGTAGGCTATAATAACTTTATAATTTCTAACGTTTCTTGCACTCCGGCGAAACTTATTATATACCTCCTTTTGCTTATTAAGAGAATGCCTAGTTAACTAGCAATTTGGTTTTTTATAAACATAGTACTTCTTTTAGTGATTACTTTGGAATGAACCTCTATGAGGACCTCTACCTTTACCTTATAGTTATTGATTATACCCTCTACCGTATTGCCTACTACGGCCACTATATGTTTGATTAGTCTAGTTGTGATTATATTGGTCAGTTGGGTTGATTAAAGTAGGTTAAAGTTGGGTGTTAAATTGCTGTACTTCCTAAGAGCGTAGAGTAGTGCTAACCAAAGATCTTAATTAAGCACACACTCCTTTATAAGTATTTGCAGGATTAAAGAGAGTAAGGTTATATTCTTTAACACCTTAGTATACGCTAATAACTTAATCGCGTAGGCTAAAGTCCTTTTAATATAATTTGGATAAACCACGCTAAATTATTTAAAGTTAATTGAAGAGCTTTTAAAGATAATTAAGCCGAGAAATACCTGGGTTTGTAGTAATGATTCTTAGGAAGGTAGTCTCTCTCTACTCCAATATATACTATTGCTTATTCTCTTCTGTTTTGAAGTGGCATCTTAACTTATATATTATATGGTTAAAGTCGTGTCCTTTCCCTACTAAATGATTATAATAGAAGGTACTAGCTCGGCCCTTAAGCATAATAGAATAGGCATTGTGGTATTAATTAAACTCTATTCCTACCTTCTAGCAATAGTTGTAGAAGATACGCAGTTTTAAATTAGGGATGTTATATAACTCCCTATTAAATTTATTCTCCTAATCTAAATAGAGCTTTATAAGTTCTGTAAGCAATTTTAAAATACCTCTAATTTGAGATTAAGATGGAGGAGGTGGGAGTTGCGTTATAGGCTGTAGTAAGGACGTAGGTCTAGTTAGTGGAGTTTAAAGGCTATTAGCTCGCGAAGCAAGGGGATTATATACTTGCTTAAGGGCAGTAGTTGAAGTTGTGGGTTAAATTGGTGGATACAGGGGAGTTAAAGATGGAGGTAGAAGCGTTTCTGGTAGTATATTGCTTGGATTCTATTGTGAGTTAAGCTTCCTTATAGTGCGTAGTTAGTGTTTAATCTCTTATAGAGTCCATTTGTGCTCTTCTTTTACGTTAATAACTTGCTCCTAAATATTATCTCTAATAGTACCCCTATCTATAGGTACGAACACTCTATTCTCCCATAGGAGGTTACGGAAGTCTTATATAATATCCTTGTTTATGGGAGCCTATATTTCCTTTGTCTATCCAATAAAGTCCTCCTTTATGCAATACCATAGCATGGTGTCGTTGTATTCGCTATCTTTGTAGTGTGCTATATAGTGTAGTAAGAATCCGTTTAAGTTTTATTAATTGATATCTTTAGGGTTAATTATGGCTGTGCCCTATATCTCTAGGTTGATGTCTTTCTTATACTTCTTTGGGTAGGTTAACGCTATAATAGCTATTATTCCGTTGATTAAGGAAAATAAAGGTTGTTTAGCGTATAGTTAGGTATTAATCGTAATCCTATAATCTGCAAAGGTATACGGAGGGTGTTAAGGTGGTTGTTTAATATATTTTAGATGTTGACTTAGGACCCTAGGTTTAGTAATACTTTTAACCTAAAGTACTTGACTAAATCTTTGTAAACGTGGTTGTTCTATATAATGGACGTAACTTGGTATCTCCTAGTACTTAGTGACACTTCTATTACTAGTTTTCTGTAAGTCTAAGGTAGTATAGTATCGCCGGGATCCATTCTATATGAGCGCATATAGCACCCCTGTATGAGACTATCTCTTCTGTTCGAAAACCTAGCTGGTCTGTGGTTGACTGTGTATTTAACTACTAATTAGTGTTGGTTATATAGGGTGACTCACTAATAACGACTACTTGAGTAGGTTATAGTGATGTTGGTTAAAAGCTTGATAATTGTTAAGAATGAGGAAGGGTGAGGAACCTAAAGTTCCTTACCACGCTAGTGCCGTGGCGATATGTGACAACCACGTGCCTTATTCCCGATAGATATAACTCCACTACTAAAAATTAAGACCGTGCTATATAAAGTATAGTAAGTTCTGAGCTTTTCTATACCAAGGGCCCTATATTGGCAAAATATGGTACCCTTTCAATGGCCTTAATGGTTGGTGGTTGACGCAATTGGCGCGTAGTTAAGGTTATTTAGCAACTTGACTGACTAGCCTATGTCGTGTTTTTTTAATACGCAGCCTGCGCGTAACCTGCGCGCAACCTGCCAGTAATCTGCGCATTTAGCAACCATAATTATATTTACCTCTTTTATACTAATAACATATTTTAAATAAATAAAAGCTACTTTAAAGCTATTTATAAGGCTAGCAAAATAAATAATATTATTTTAGATAATTTAATATAATATAGCGATAGTTCTCTTCTACCTATCTACCTATTAACTTACCTACCTGCCTATATCGCCTACCTGTCTGTATTGCCCACCTATTTACATCGCCTACCTATCTGTATTGCCTACCTATTTGCATCTGCCTACCTATCTATATCTGCCTACCCGTTAGTATTTACCTACCTGTCTGTATCTACTTGCCTATCTGTATCTACTTACCTATTTACATTACCTACCTATCTGTATTGCCTACCTGTCTGCATCGCCTACCTATTTGCATCTGCCTACTTGTCTATATCTGCCTACCTATTAGCATCTGCCTACCTGTCTGCATCTACTTGCCTATTTGTATCTGCTTACCTATCTGTATCTACCTACCCGTCAGCATCTCCCTATTTGTGCCTACCTGTCTATGCTACCTTAATTCGATTAATCAATCAAATCGTTTATAGTGCTCGCTGGCTAGTCGTTGTTATCTAGCTCTAGCGACGGTCGTCTAGTTCTAGCGACGGTTGTCTAGCTTTGGCGACAGTTATCTAGTTCTAGCAACAGTTATCTGGTTCTAGTAACAGTTGTCTAGTTCTAGCAACGGTTGTCTAGTTCTGGCGACAGTTGTCTGGCTCTGGCAACAGTTATCTAGTTCTAGCGACGGTCGTCTAGCTCTGGCAACAGTCGTCTAGTTCTGGCGACGGTCGTCTAGCTCTAGCAACGGTCGTCTAGTTTTGGCAACAGATGTCTAACTCTAGAGACGGTTGTCTGGTTCTAGCAACGGTTGTCTAGCTCTAGCAACGGTCGTCTGGTTTTAGTAACGGTCATCTAGTTCTAGTAACAGTTGTCTAGCTCTGGCAATAGTTGTCTAGCTCTAGCAACGGTTGTCTAGTTCTAGCAATAGTTATTTAGTTCTAGTAACGGTCCTCTGCTGGCTGCCGTTCTAGTGCCTCCCTAGGTAGGGAGGATGTAAGAAAGGAAAGAAGGGTAAAAAATAAAGCGGCTACATAGGCAGAGACACGTGTAGACGCTATCGGGAATATAGCGGGGACCCGATGCAGAGCTTCGTGTAGAGCCTCCGTATGCAGAGCCTCGTGCAGAGCCTCGTGCAGAGCCTCGTGCAGAGCCTCGTGCAGAGCTTCGTGCAGAGCTTCGTGTAGAGCTTCGTGCAGAGCCTCCGTACGCAGAGCCTCGCGCAGAGCCTCGTGCAGAGCCTCTGTACGTAGAGCTTCGTGTAGAGCTTCGTGTAGAGCTTCATATAGAGCTTCGTGTAGAGCTTCGTGTAGAGCTTCGTGCAGAGCTTCGTGCAGAGCGTCGTGCAGAGCCTCTATGCGCAGAGCTTCGTGCAGAGCCTCTGTACGCAGAGCTTCGTGTAGAGCTTCGTGTAGAGCTTCATATAGAGCTTCGTGTA
>Ga0307507_10002313_pt1 | contig 40546 bp, 2 predicted proteins | sample 7_EM_MG_FD_207223 | JGI IMG/M metagenome (GOLD analysis project Ga0307507, IMG submission 207223) | Populus trichocarpa ectomycorrhiza microbial communities from riparian zone in the Pacific Northwest, United States - 7_EM | ecosystem: Host-associated > Plants > Roots > Unclassified | place...
ATATTAAGTTATAAAAGGGTATATATATTTATTTAGTAGTTATTTATAATATAAAGTTAAAGTTATTATAGTAATAGTGATTTTTAGATTAGTATTATTTAGTAATTAGTATAATAGTATTTTTTTTAAAAAAGAATAAGTAAATATATAGGATAAAAAGGTAGAATAGAGAGTATTTTAAAAAGGCTTTTAAAAAATAACTATTATAGATATAGAAAAGTATATTAAAAAGGGTTTTTAAAAATAGCTAATATTAGGTTCCAACTTAGTGCTAAGTAATAAGTGAATTTCCTATATAAAAGTATAGTAAGTAAGGTATGTGGGTTATATAATAAGTAACTTAGTAATTAGTTATAACTATAAACCTAGATTTTTATTAGCTAATAATATAAAAGCGCTATAAAAGGTTCTTTTACAAAACTATCCTTTACTAGACGTCCTACTTTGATATTTAAAAGTATTACGTCCCCTTAACATAGCGCTCTAGGTTAAATATAGCGACTGTAAATATTGCGTAATACCTTATATAGTTATATTCTATTAAAGCTAGGCAGGTTAGGGAACTTATATCCTACCCTAATAATATAGCGGAGCTAATATATAGAGAAAGGGCTATTAGCAGTCTCCCTATTTATAATAGCTACTACTATAACGCAATAGACTGTAACTTTCTTACTATTAATATATGTTATAGTACATATAGAGGGTCAACGAGGTAACTATAACTGTATATTATTAATAAACGATATTATATAAGGATCTATGTATAGGAGATAAGGTAGGTATATATACGTATTACTTAGGGGTTAGGTCCATGCTTATATATACATATAGCTATAATAATGCGTTAAGTTAGTGCCGTAATAACATAAACTTTATTATATAGTACTGCTTTAAGGTAGGGTAGAATATTTTATAAATTAAAAGATAGATTCTTAGTAGTACATAGATAAGATAAAATAACGTTTTAGTATAGTACTAGTAGTTAGTTATATTTAATATTAGTTAGTACTGTTACGTATATATATTAAAGTAAGCTTTTAGGTAAAGCTTAGGCTATATATATTATATCTCTTATTAAATACGGTAATTAGAACACTATATCTCTAGTCTTATAATATATTCCTTATATAACTATATATTATAATAGGCTTTTAATATACCAAAATTAGGTCCTTTAATCTAAAAAGCATATATAATAATTTTTAAAAAGGGTATTATAGAAATTATATTTAGTATATATATATCCAGAATTAATACTACCAACTTATTAAATAGGCGGGGAAGAAATATATTTAATAGGTAAAAAAGGAACATATTTAATAGGTAGGGGAGAAATATCCTTAATAATTAATATAGTATAACGCTTAAATAGCTAGATGTTACAAAACGTGGGTAATAGCTATAAAGTGTATATATTTAGGGAGTCTATAAGACGTTATATAATTGATTATAAGGGTTAAGGGCGTAAGGAGGTAATATACCCTTATATAGCTAATATAAGCTATACGCGAGGTATATATAAGAGTATAGAGTTCTCCTATAGAGGCCCCTATAGTTAGGTTCTGTAATACTATCCCTTCTCCTATTAAGGTGGAGCTCTAGTAACGCTGTAGTTGCTATATATATATAGGGGGAAATGCTTAGGGTATCTAAAAGAAGGAATATTATTATAGGTGTAATAGGCTTATATAGGTGCTTTTAACTTAAAGCTTATGGATTACTACTATATAAAGGTACTAGGCTATAGAGGGGAAGGAGGCTGTTAGGGACTTAGTAAGGTATAAGGGTATTACTAAGGCACTAGTAGTAAGCAAGCTAATAACAATTTTCTATTCTAGGGATAGAAAATCTTAATTAGTTAGCTTTTCCTTAGCGTTTAAAATCTAACCAATTAGACAACTTTAATTAGTAATTAAAGTTCCTTAATTAGTAATTAAAGTTCCTTAATATCTTATTAGAGTAATTACATAATGGTAATATATAACAATTTAGCTGTAACGGCTCCTATAGGGGATTAGGTATAAAATCTCTACTTATGCCTAGTTTCTATAGGTTTATATAGTGGAAATCGCTAATTAGATCTTTTACATTTTTAAAATCTTTCTATAGTTGCTATTCTGGCTAATCTATATCAAATCCTATATAGGTAGCTTTATAGTAGAGCCGCTGTCCTCTACCTTTACTAAAGTATTTAGAGTTAATAATTTATTTAATAGTCTACTCCTTATAGTTCTTATCTTTATTCTTATCTTAGATTAGTACTAGTAGGGGTTTAGACTATATTTGTCCTAATAGAGGGTTAAGCTAATAAAGGTATAGTAGCTATAGGTAAAATATAGGCTATATCCTATAAGTAGCTAAGGTAGATAGGAGCTCTAGTTTATATATAGCTCCTTTATTAATAACTTGTTTAATCTAGTAGGGGCTAAAGTTCTTATAATTAAGTAACTTTATAGGTCTTTATATAGAGATATTATACGTATTTAACTATATCTAGTCGCCAATACGTATCTTAGGTGGTAGTATTTTATAGTAGTTAGTAAAGTAAGCTTATTTTACTTAGGCCTAGGCTATCTTTTCTTTATAGTAGTTAAGTAGGTCTTTTATACAGTCTATATATTAATTGGTAAATAGTATCTTAAGGCGTTTTCTATATAGCAGTTTCTTATTAATAGGCTCTAATAGCTCTATACTAGATTGTAGGTAATATCCTTTATTTGCAAAGAATGGGGTAAGTCCTATAGTAGCTAAGATATAATTATTTGGTACAAATTTACTTAGTAAAAGGTGGTCTACCTAGTTGTCCTAACTATAGGCAACTATCTATTATAAGTACGCCTTTATACTAGCGTTAGCGTTTTCCGGTTATCCTATAGTTTTATAATAAAAGGATATAGACATCTTAATAGAGATACTAAGGCGTTGGCAAATCCGCCTCTATATATTAGAGTTAAATTGCGTGCCTTAGTTAGACGTAATAGAGTTAGGTAACCTATATAGTTAATAAACTTTATAGAGAAAGGTATTAGTAACGTCACTTATAGCTATACCTTTAGTTAGGACGTAGTGGCGTTCTTTTATAAGTTAGTATATTATTATAAAGATGTTCTTATAGGTTCGGCCATATTGTTTATAAGGTAGTAGGTTAATAATAAAATCTATAGTAATATCTGCCCATTGTTATATAGGTACTAGTAGAGGGTATAGCAGTCCTTAGTACTTTATATAAAATACTTTAGTATATTTATAGCTGTAATAGGCGCTTATAAAGCGTTTAACTAAGTCTATTATTTTAGGCTAGAAGTAGTATTAGCTAAAAAGCTTATAGGTTCCTCCTTTACCTAGGTAGCTGTTTAATCGGAGGTTATAGGCTATTTAGATTAGTTGCCATTATAGGTCTTCTAAGTTAGGGATAAATAGACGGCCTTTATAATAGAGCCTATTCTCTTTTACTTTTAAGGCTGCTATATTAATCTGGCCTAAGCTTTAAAGATTAGTAGGCAGTATATAGGTGCCAGCAATCTTTGCGGCAATTAGTTAATACAGTAATAGGTTAATAGGGGTATTATATACTATAGTAATAAGTTTATCAATTTTAGGGGGTAACTTTAATTCTATAGTATAAAGCTAAGGGGTAGTTGGTTTTGTCTTAGGTAGTATACCTAGGGCTAAGTTTTATACTTTTAGGATTATTTATTATTGGAATTAATTATAAAAGTTATCTTTTAACTAAGGAAGGTCTTACAAATAGCATATTAGGCTATTAGGCTTAGTACCTTATACTCCTAGTCTATATACAATTTTAAAGTTAAAACTAAAGAGGGACTCGTTCTAACGTGCTTAGCATTAGTTTAGTTATTTTATAGTTATAAAGTACTTAAGGTTGTGATAATTTATAAGGACTTTAATTAGCTAATTAGGTTCTGCTAAGGAGAGTACTAGTTAAAATTCCTTAAACATTTATATAATTATAAGGAGTTCCTTATTATAAATCTCGTAGTTATATTCTTATAGTATAAGCTTAGACAAGTAGAATACAACTAGGTAGAAGAGACTGTTATTACCTATCTAAAAGAGGATGCCCGCGTTAATATAGTCTAAGGAGTTAGTCTTAAGATAGAGTTATTATCCTAGTATAAAGTAAGCTAGGATAGGTGCTTTAGTAAATATATCTTTTAAGTCTTAGAACGCCTTTTTATATTTAAGCATCTAGATAAAACATAAATATATTTTTCTTCCTTTTATAGAAAAGCCCTTTATTTGCATTATTGCTATAAGTGGTACTATAATACCTAAGAAGTTGTATATAAATTTTTAATAGAAGTTAGCAAAACTAAGAAAGGCTTATATATCCTTAATATAGGTAGGGGTTTACTATCTAGTAATTATATATACTTTTTCAGGGTCTATATAGACACCTTTAATAGTAATAATTAGTTTAAGGTATTTTACTTCTATAACTAAGAATTTATACTTCTTTAAATTAATATAAAGTCCTATATCTCTAAGGCGCTATAGGACCTTTTAAATGTGCTTAGTATACTTAAAAGGGTTATTGCTATAAATAAGTATATTATCCAGGTACGCGGAGCAGAAGTCGTTAAAATAGTCCTATAAGGTATTATTAATATAGCTTTAGAAGCTGCCTAGGCCGTTACATACGCTAAAAGGTATAATAGTATATTTAAATTAGCTAAAGCGTAATATAAATACGGTTTTCCATTCATTACCTTCCTATATTTAGAGGCGGTTAAAGGCGGCGATAATATCAAGTTTAGTATAGATTTTGGCTTAGCTAAGCCATTTAAAGGTCTTGTGTATAAGTAGTACAGGGTATTGGTTTTTAATTATAATAGCGTTAAGTCCTCTATAATTAATATAGAATTAAATACCTCCTCCTAGCTTTTTAGTAAGGAGGATAGAAGCAGCTGCTAGGGATATACTAGGACAAATAAACCCTTTATTAAGGTGCTTATTAATATACTTTTTAACAACTAGGAGTTTGTCTTTTAATATTAGGTAGAGTTTTTTATAGGGCGGCGTTTTTCCTTATTTAATATTAATGGTATAGTTATTAGGTTAATATAGGGGCAGTATATCTATACTCTTTTATAAGCATATGTTAATAAAGTTATAGTATCTTTTAGGAAGGAGCTTACGGAGTTTCTTATTAGTAAGTTCTTTTTTAAGCTTTATAAACTTTTTAAAGTCTAAGGGTAAAAGTCTATAGAGTTCTATAGGGGCATTGTTTTCTAGGAGGTTAACTATATCTATCCTATTACTATAGAGGACGTGGTCCTAATCTTTATCAAGCTTATATAGTTATAATTAGGAGGCTATGGCAACGGTTTAGCCTTTCCTATATACTATACGGTAGAAGGCCGCGGCGCTTACATAGTAGCAGTTAGTTATAGGTGGGGTAATAAGGGTTTCCTTAGGTTAATATCCTAGGGAGTAAATAGAGGCGGCTAGGCTATACTCTAAGCAAGTCTCTCTATAGTATTTAGAGTTAAAGGTTACTTCTCTCTTTTACTAGTTAATGGTAGGGTTGTATTATTTAAGCCAGTTTATTCTAAGGATAATAGGGTAGTTTATAAGTGGTATAATATAGGCCTAAAGCTCCTCCTAGTGTCCGTTTATATTTAGGTAAAGTTATGCTATATAAATAATCTTTTATATAGTATAACTACCGTTAGCAAGTTATAGGGCGCGGGCTTTAATAAGGGGTAAGGTAGATAGGTTATAAGTACGTATAAATTAGATATCTATAAATTTATTAATAGCTCTATAGTTAATTATAGAACGGGTTTTATATTATTTCTTAGCGGTAGTTCCCTTTATAGGTAAGACTATTTACTTCTATCCTTTTATTTTTATTAAGCTATCTATTAAGTAAGCTGATATATAGATCCCTCTATTATTAAAGTGTCCTAACCTATAACTTAGGGCTAGGACTTTACGTTTTCTACTTCCGTATCTAATTTTACTACTATTACTATATTTTTATCTTGTGCGGTAGCGGTATATAGCGATATATTTAGTATCTAGGGTATAGGGTTAGGTGTTTAACGGCAGCTACTAAACCTAGCTATTAGGCAGTTTAGGCTATAGCTATAATAGCCTTTTTAATAGTATCTATAGTAACGCCTTAGCTTCTAGAGTAGCTTGCGCTCTCTATCTAGTAGCTTCTTTAGGAAGGCTAGTATAGAGAGGTTAATATTAGGACCAGTAGTATTACTTAAGGTAGTAGGTATTAGTAGTTTAGTAAGTCTAGAGGGCTTCTATAGGGAGGTCTTTAGGTAGGGGTTTGCAGTAGTAATCTAATTTAGCTGTTGTTTAATCTTCTATAGGGCTGCTACTATATTATAAACGTTGTTATAGTTATAGCTAGTGGCTACATAACTAAAGTAATAAGTAACTTTTTTAAGAAAATCTTTCTAGTCTTTAGTGTTGTCTTAGGTAAAAACTCTAGTATATTTCTAAAATTTAATATAGAACTTATTAAATAATTTAATAAAACTTATCTTTAGGGCGCGTAGTTTAGCTTAACTAGTGGCTATTAGGTTATAGTTACGGTATATTTAGTTAAGGTCGTTAAGGACTTTTTAATAGGACTACTACTTTTAGGAACTACTAGTCTCCTATTAAGCGAAAAGCCTATTAAATGGGATGTCCTTTATTTGTTTAATAATATAGCCAATCTTAGTATCTTCTATAGGGAAAAGGTAGGCGCTTTAGGTTAGTTTTTTACGGGTTTATATCTTTTAGTAGCTATATTCCTTATAGTTACCCTTAAAGATTAGGGGATTAGGGTAGCGTATATTAAACCCTATAGTAGTAGTTTAGGTTTAATTATTATAGCTTTTGTTATTACTGTTACTATAATAGGGGTTCCTATTAGGTAAAGCTACTTAGTGCTAACCTTCTATTAAGTGTTAAGTAGGTAAGGTTTCCAGGGGCATAAAGACTTAGGTAGTGTTATATATAGTAAAGAGGTATCTGGTATTGTTATAAATATACTTATTAAGCTAAGATTATAGGTATTTAATTATACCCTCTCTTTTAGTAACTATAGTAATAAGTATAATCTTAGCCTTCTTTAATTATTAGACGTTATGTTTAGATATATAGAGGTTATCTTTAATCTCTTAGTATATATTATTAGCGAGCGCCTTATAAGCTTATAGGTCTTAGATAATATTATAATCTTAAGTAATACGCATCTTAGCTTATATAAGCTTTAGATAGTAGTTCTATAAAAGGTGGTAGTATTTATTAGGTTCTTATACTACTATTTTTATAAATATCTTAGCGTCTTATATCTTAATCTTAATAGGTAGTAGCCCTTTAGCTTATTTATCCGTGGTTATATAGTTAATAAAGGATAAAATATTATTAATATCCCCCTTATAGTTATTGTAGTCTTTTAAGCCACTAGGCTTCCCTTTAGGGGTTAAGGCTAGGGCTAATAAATTAAATCCTCCTAGGACTAATTAGTGTTGTGGTTTTAATATAGGTATTAGGTTGTTTTTTAAGTTTAATATAATAGCTAGTAAGAAATTTCGTCTTACTATTATTAATTTTTTAGGAGTATAAAGTAAGGTAATTTATAGATATGCTGCTTCTAGCAGTGTCTACGGTATTATAGAGACGTAGAATTGGTTATAGGCTAAGTATTAGTAAAGAAAAAGGCGTAATATAATATTATAGAATGTAGGTAATAGCTATAAAGTATATATATTTAGGGAGTCTATAAGATATTATATAATTAATTATAAGGGTTAAGGGCGTAAGGAGGTAATATACCCTTATATATCTAATATAAGCTATATATAAGGTGTATATAAGAGTATAGGGTTCTCCTATAGAGGCCCCTATAGTTGGGTTCTATAACACTAAACTAGGTTAGAAAGATATATATCCTATAGTTAATTATTACTTAGATGTTTAATAGGAAGATAACTATATAGTAGCTAGCGGCCTATTAAAGTATTTTATATAAAGTGCTTTATTAGTCGACTAAACTTAATAGCGTCTAGGTAAAAGCGGGTAATAAGGTTAAAAAATACTTTAAATATAGCTAATAAGAGGCGCTCTATAAAAGAATAAGGTAGTTTAGATATAGGAATAAGAGTAAGAATACTAGAACTAAGTGTCTCCTATATATAATGCCATTAGTGGCCCTTAGTAAGACACTTTATAAAGTACTACTATTGCTTATTAGATGGAGCAGACGAGTTAACTAGTAATAAAGAAGGTATATTAGTAGATAGATAGAGTACGTTAAAGAGCTACTTCTTAATAAAAGAGGCGTCGCTAATACCTCTACACTATATAGTTAATAATGTATGGTCTAAAAGTGCTTCTGCGTTTTAATAATAGTTATAAAGGTATATAAGGTAATAGTAATAAAGAATATCTTAAAGTATACTAGTTGCTTTAATAGCGGTAAGGTTAAAGAAAGCCTTTTAGAAACTAAATAGGGCGGTATTTATATTCTAGCTAGTAAAGGTAAAAGTAATTAAGGACTGCGATAATACGGTCTAGCGGTTTAAATCTATAGTATGGTTTTTTCGCTAGTAGGTAAATACGGCCTTTAGGTTTTTAATAGCTTTACTACTAGTAATAGTGCTTGCTTTATAGACTAAGGCAGAGGCCTCTTATTTACTAATTCCTATATAGTTAGGCTATTTGGCTAGCCAAGCGAGTTTTGTTTTATTCTCCTATATATATATATCCTATATATTATCCTCTTCCTTGGTTATAAAGACGTTAAAAAGTATATTTTTTAACCTTTTATACCTTTCCCTTTCTTTACACCTATTTATATTACTGATAGTTATAATATACTCTAGCTCTAGTGTAGCTATATAGTCCCTTACATACTTAGTAGACGGTTAAGATATAGAAGTATTAGATATAGGCCTTTTATCTCTATAGCTAGCGCTTTTATTACTTATATCCCATAGGCTGTCTGGACTATAGTTTATAATATTAGCTATAGACTAAAAGTATACTAGGCTACTATAGTTGCTATAGTCCTTACTTTATGGTTAAGAGTCTAGAATAGCATTATCTAGGTTAACTGGCTTATATCCTTATTTAGGCTTAGGTTTAAGTTATAGAAAGACTTTAGGCCTATAGGACTAGCAGATCCACTATAAGGTATTTTTAAATAACTTTATAATAAAGAATAAGAGGCTAGGGTTAATATTATTATATACCTAGATTATAGGGGTGTTAGTGCTAATAAATAATATAGGAAGTAAATATAGAAGGAAAGTTTATATCTTTTAGGGGGTTATACCTAAGGCTAGAATTAATGCGGGCATAGGTATTTAATTATATAGAGAGACAGGAGATAGTAAAGAGGTAGAAAATAATATTAAGCTAAGCTATAGGCTAAAGCTTAGGCGGTAGGCATTATATCCCCCCTTAAATATAGAGATTAGAACCTAACCTCCTACCTTAAGTTATAATCTATAGTAAGTACGCTAAATGGCTTATATAGAAAGATAAGATTTAATAAATATAAAGGATTGCTATTACCTAGCTAAGGTCACCTTGTCTAAATAGTAAACTAACTTAGTTATAAAGCTAATAAGTTACTAAAGTTACTAAAATCTTTAGACGGTTTTGTAATTAGCTTATACTAAAATCTGGCTATATACTATAGAGAATAACACAACGGTAGACCTAGATTTTTGCTAGTTAATAGTAGAGAAGCGCTATAGAAGGTTCTCCTATAACACTATCTTTAAACAAAGCTTTATTAGATATTATACCTTAATATTTAAAAGTATTATATCCCCTTAGTATAACGCTCTGCGTTAAATATAGCGGCTGCTACACTAGTGCAAATATAGCGTGACACCTTATATAGTTACATTCCCTTAAAGCTAGGCGGGTTAGGGAAATTCTAAAATTTATTAAAAGTATAGGTCTAATTATATCCTACGCCAGTAATGTACTAAGGCTAATATATAGAGGAAGGCCTATTAGCGGACTCCCTATCTATAATAGCTATAGCTGCGACGTGGTAGACTGCGATTTTCTTATAATTAACGTGGACTCTATTAAGTAATACTGCTTTAAGTTGCATAACTAGAAGCGTAAGCTTAATAAAAGTATCCCCTACTAGGTAGCTAAGCTATAGACGCTATAGGCTAAAACGCAGCATATTAAATATTTTGTTATTATCCCTCTAAAAAATTAGAGTAGCAGTAGTAGTAATAGTAATAGTACTATTAGTAGTAGCAAGACGCCTTTACTTAATGCTATAGAAGCGAAAAGTGGTTAGAATGCGTTATAGATCCAATTTAAAGAAGCCTAGGATAAAAGAGCAAAGCGCTATAGCTAGGTATAAGTACTAGCGCATATTTTAAAGATTATGCTATAGCTAAAGTCAACTAGATATTATATTTACCTTATAGAATTAAACATAGAAGATCTGCCTTAATTATATAGGCTTCTAGATATGTAGAATAAACGGCTACTAGCTACAGTTTGTACTAGCATAGAGAGGGTACTACAGAAGGTAATAGGCATTATAGAGAATAATGTGCTATATAAGAATTAGCGGCTAAATTGGCTTAATATTAAGCTACTAAATACGTTTTATAGGGCTAAAATATTATAAGATTTAATTAAACCGTTATAGAATAAGTATTTAGCAAATATATATATCCAAATATAGTAGAAGCTGATATATTACTTTTACCGCGTAAAGGACAGTAAATGCTTATATAAGGATTTATTTTAACCTATAGAGAGGCAGCTTAAGTATACTGGTAATATAATAGAGGTGGTAAATAAGGTAAAGCTAAGGGAAGAGTAGGATAAAGAAGAGGATAGAGAAGAAGGTAAAATAGGAACTAAAGAAGCTATAAATAAGCTAGATAAGCTTGCCCTAAAACTTAGCCTTACCTTTATTTAATAACAGCTTAATATAAGGGCGTTTGATTTACTAATGGTCTTATTTACTACTATCCTTATATAAGATAGTAAAGAATACAGCTAGATAAAGATTGGCTACTATATATTATACCTATTATATCTAATCTATAACAGTTAGATGATTATATTTTAGCATTACCTTAATACTCTTAATACGGGCAAGGTAGAAGATCTTAGTAGGTATTTAGTTAGTATATAAGATTAATAGCTGTTTAATAATAGTCTGGGCCTAATTAGCAAACTGCTTATAACTTAACTACTAGGTTTTAGGATTGCGTAGAATATAGTTAGCTAAGTGTATATCTATTAGCATAGCGATAAGTAAACTATAGTGTATAAGGATATAAAATTTACTATAGCCAACTTATATAATCTTGTTAAGCAAGAGCTAGTAACTATACGCAAAATATTCTACTAAGACTTATATTTTAGGTTAGAAAACGTCCCTATATATAAGGTTTATAAGTTATTAGATAATTAGGACTTATTTTAGCTAGGTAGCTCCTTCCTTATAAATAGCCGCAATAAGAAGCACTTAGGCGGCAGTAATAGATAGTTATTAGATAATTTAAGGCTATAGCTAAATATTTTTAGACTGCTTATATTAAAAAAGGTAGATAGAGAATAGTAGGTATCTAGTAACGCCGCCTATTAATATAAATACGCAGTCTAACGTTTTTTAGAGTATATAATAGTCTATATCTATATTAGTTTAGGCTAGCTAGTAAGGAAACCTAAGTTCTTAGGTATTAGGTAGTGTAATAAATAAGTAAATAAGTAAAATTTGTTTATCTATAATAGCTATTTACTCTTTATATTAATATACTATAAGTCGCTAAATTAGATTAATACTTATAGGTAGCTAGTCTAATTCCTACCTCCTAAAGTTAGTAAGCTAATGGTGTAGTATATAGTCCTAATCCTATCCTTTTATATCTAGCTTAAGGAGGAAGTTTTTATTCTAGAAGATATATCTAAGTATTTATGGTCCTAAGGCAAAGATATATAAATAAAGGATAAAATAATAAGGGTGCTGGTATTAGAGACTAAAGCAACTATCTTAATAGCGATTAATATGTAAAAATGGCGGCAGATAGCTATAGGGATTAGAATAAAAAAGTTTACTAAACTAGATTATTAGCTGGACCTTAACCTATCTAGAGATATTAATAATCTAGATAACGGACCTAGCCGTGGCTATAGCGGCTATATAATACCAGAAGTGTTTTATTAGCAGGCGTTATATAGGCCCTATACTAGGAACTAAGTATATAGAGGGACGGTTAATTTTTATACTAGGCTTACTAACGCTAGGCTTTAGAAGTATCTTTAAGTAAGTTAGATATAGTATAGCCTATATAGAGATCCTATTTAAATAGTGGCTAGAATAGTAAATAAGTATTACTAAGAAGGACTTAAAGTGGACGCGCTTAATACCCCCCTAGTAAAGAGGATTACGTATAAAAAGGCTCTACTGCGCTATAGACGTTGTTAAACAATAGAGGAGGTAATAGCGGCGCTTTAAAAACTCTATGGTCTTTAAGCGCAGTATAAATTAGCTAAGCAGGAAGAAGCAATATAGGTAATATTAGATGGTATAGGGCAAGTTATTATTATCTTAAGTACTAGGGAAAAAAAGAGCCTTTTATTTATACTTCTATTAATGCTCCCTAGCGTAGGTATAATAGTAGTAATACTTTCCCTAATTGGCTTAAAGTATAACATAATATAGCGGCTTAACTATATAGGGCTTAGGTATAAGGTATAGGAATATATAAAAGATAAAGAAGTTAGATATCTATTAGTATTTATATTAATTAATAAGGCGGTTAGCGTTATATTCCGCTCCTATTTAAACTAACTTAAAGCCAGGAATAGGCTTAATAAGGTAATTTTTAATAAGAGTTATTTAGCTATAACTATATCTTAATACTAGCTTAAGATAAAGCTGGTTAAATATTTAAAAAGCCTACGCTATTAGTTTATCTATCTTATAGCTATATTACCACCGACTATAGTTAATTAGTTTAAGTAGGTAATACTACTATACCAGCCTTATATAATCTGGTCTTTAATATTATATATAGATCTAGAATACTGGGTTAGGCAAAGTAGTATTATAAGGTTATAGAATTTTGCGCTAATAGAAATAAAAGCTACGCTATAAAAGGGTTAGTTTATTTAAGAGTAAGGGGCGCGCTATATTATATATACTATAATAAGACCAAAGGTAGATAAGGTTATAGAAAGGCTATAGTATTTTATATACTACTTAAATTTTAGCATAGATAAGAAGAAAGCTTTAGCTCTAGCTAAATAGGTTATTAAGGAGTTTTGGGTAATAGTTACTATAAGCGCATTTAGCCCTAGAATAAACTATGCTTATATATAGGTGGTCTTTTATATTAGCCCTTTTATAAATATAATAGATTTTACGCAGGAAGTAGAATAGGCTAGAAAAGATAATAAAGATAAGATTTTTTATATTTTCCTACTAAAAAACTAGAAGGCCATAGATGTTAGGCTAGTAGGTAAGCTCTTACCAGATAAAATAAAAGCTATATAGTGGTACCTAGATAATCCGCGATATTAGTTACTACTATTTAGTATCTTTCTTAATAAGGTACCGCAGATGTATAAATATAAGAGTATATTATATAACTAGTATAGAGAGCTAGGTATTCTAGTTAGGGCTAATAAGATTAAGCTAGCAGCGGCTAGTAAATTAAGGGAGGATAGTTTAGAAATATTAGAAGGGGTAGATAAGTCTAAAAGTTCTAATAATATAGAGGACTTAAAAGTAGGAAGTTAGCTACTAAAGCAATATATATACAATAAAGGGCGTTACTTATAATAGTATATTAGCAACTTAAAGCTGCTTAAAGGTAACTACTTACTTTACTAGTTAGTAGACTTAATGGATCTAAGTATATTAGAAATGGTATAGGGAGTAGACTATATATTAAAAAAGTATTAGATAGTAGGTAAGTGGAGGTTCTTTAACTCTAAATATACGGCTATAGAAGAAGGTTAATAGCGGTTTTCTATAGAACAGAGGCGATATAAGGGGTGGCTATTAATATATACTTTATACTTTAAGTATAGGAACCCGCAGACAATCTGCTTAATATAGGGTAAAGGTTAGTATAAGTATGCTAATATATTAATGCCGGCTTATTAGGGCGTGTATTAGCGGGAGATATAATATAGGCAGGTTCTAAAATAGCTAGCAGGACATAATTTTCAAGACGAGCTTAAGTATATACTATAGTTAGAAGAGGAGCGGGAGGTATATAGGCAGAAGGCTTATAATATAATATTTATTAGCAACTAGGTAATAATAGATATTTTAAGCGGACTATAGTTTTTTTTATATAAAAAGCCATTTTTACTATATTAGAGTAATAAAATTAGGTTTTTTTAGTATATTAAAATACTATATTTAGATATTAAAATTAAATTATTTTAGTATAAGCTCTATATCTACTATAACGTCTACTATAACTAACTAGCTGCCATTTTCTGCTAGCGGCGTAATAGGTAGAAGGCTTGCTTAATTTTAAAAAGAGTAAGTAAGTATCTAGCATACCTACTAAATATACTACGTAGAATAATATATAGAGCCTATTATAGGACCTACTTATAATACCCTTTTTTCTCTACTGCTTTCTACCTTAATTTACTATTTTCTGCCGTCTTTACCGCTGGAAGTTGCCTGCTAGCAACGTTAAGGAACTTTAACTAGTTATGGGCATTACGTTATATATAAGAACTATTTCTTAAAAGGCTTACTAAATATCACCTTATATATCGCTAGTGTAAGTTATTATAGTACTAGCAGAAAGCAGCAGTTATAGTAGACATTATAGTAGACGTAGAGTTTATATAACTCTTATATAACTAGGGGATTATATATATTATAACCCCTCTACCCTTTTCCTTTCCTTATATAATATCTTAGTTCCTTACCTGCTATTATAAATTAGCACTATAAATAGCCGTTTAATTGCACTTATTATATACTGCGTCTTAGCTAGTATTATATTACCCAGTTTAAATAAATAAGCAGAGAGGTGACTAAAGAGGAAGAAGCTTAATTATAAACTACCTTATTAAGCCCCTAGGTGAAATTAAAATAAAACAAAGCAAAGTTAGTAGGTAGAGGATAGGTAGCTATATCCTCTAAAGTAAAAGAAGAAGAAAAAGAAGAAGGGGGCTAAGTATCTTTAAAAGCTAAGACTTTCTAAAACTAAGTAGAGTTAGCTATATAGAGTACTATAACTACTAAAACATTTTTATTGCTTAGGAATTTGCTTTTAAAGATATCCATACTACTATTTAAAAGCTGTTTTCCACGCATACTAACCTCCTACTATAGATATTTAACAAGGAAAAACAGAGCTATATCCCTAGTATTAGGATGCTTTTTCCTCTATATAGCCTTTGCCTTAGTTAGAAGAGTAGTAAAAAGATCTATAAATAGTCTAAGACCTTTATCGCCATTGTTAAAGTTATATATAGCTTAGATTTTTAGTCTATATTTTATAACCTACTCTTCTACCTAACTTTAATAGAGATCCTAGAGGTAGTCTAAGGCGACTTTATAATGCCTCTCTAACATCTATACTACTAACATTCTACTAGTAAAGCAGTTTATAAAGGGAATTAGGTTTATCTTATTAATAAGAAATAATATAGGGTATTTAGTACCTTCTTTATTAGGGCTCCTAAGGTCTAGCATTTTAAGGTATATATATATAACTAACTTCTTACTAGGCGCGAGGCATGTTTTCTATAGCTTTAAAAACTTATCCCTTTTTCCCTAGGACAGCAGGTTAAATATATATAGGGAGGTAATAATATTAAACCCTTAATATCCCTACGGCAGTATTCCTCTCGTATATATAATAACCTTAGGGTTTGTAATATCGCCTATAACTAGCCTAATATAGCTAGAATTAGGCAAGTCTATTATCCCCTACTATATTATAAAGCTAGTATCTATAATGTTCTACTAGGCGCTTATGTCTAAAAAAGGCTTATATAGGTTAATACTAATATATATACTAGACCTAACCTAATACTTTACCTTTATAGCTATCTACACTAAACCTATCCCTAAATTAAGAACGTTTTCTCTAGATATAAAAGTTGCAAAGTTAATAAAGGGATAGATATTACAACCGTAGGCGTAATAAATAAGGTTATAATTATGGGTAAAAGGCTAGAATGTTTAAAGTAACTTATTATAGGTATTATAACAAGGTATTATATATATAGATACTATATACCTATAGAGGCAATTAGTAGTAGTAGGAATAGGGTTACTAGTAAGCTAACTCTACTTATTACTAATATACTAGGTTATAAACTGGGGATCTACTAAGCTATAGTAGGGTAGGGAAAGGGACTAAAGGAGCTAAAAAGAGTGTAATAAGTAAATACGCTTATACTAGGAAGGGGATAGATAACAGTAGGCTAATTAAGCGTTAATAATCTTATTTTAAATTATAAAGTAGCTAGCTATAATAGCAACGCGATCTAGCTACAGCTATAAGCCACTTATAGTAACTTATTAGAAGTAAAAGTAGAGATACCCAGTAGCTAGTAAAGAAGAGAAAGTATTAGTAATAAAGCTTTACTTAATATTAGGTTCTAACTTGGTACTAAATAATAAGTAAATTTCCTATATAAAAGTACGGTAAGCAAAGTATATAAGTTGTGCAATAAGTGACCTAGTAATTAGTTACAACTATAAACCTAGATTTTTATAGGCCAATAACATAGAAGCGCTATGGAAGGTTCCCCTATAATACTATCCTTAGGTAAAGCTTTGCTAGACATTCTACTTCGATATTTAAAAGGGTTGTCCCCTTAATATAACCCTTTAGGTTAAACATAGCGATTACAAATATAGTAATACCTTATATGGTCGCATTCTATTAAAGCTAGGCAGGTTCCAGACTTTATTAAAAGTAAGGGTATAGAGCATAAAGACTATATATAGGGGACTTTAATTTTCGCAATTTTTGCTAAGTCCCCCCCTTTAGAAAAATATTATTTCGCTTTAATATATAAGTTGTTTATAGCAAACGTATATACCTGCACGTAAGGGCCTTTTTAGTTGCCCTAGAGAACCGCCTTAGTTAGCTAGAAGAATCGCCTTAGTTAGCTAGGAAAATTAAATTAAAGATATACACTTCCTTTTATTATAGTTACCAAAACGCGAATATAATACTATCTCTGCAATAGCCGATGAAATTTAGCAATATTGTATAGGTAGAAACCTTATAATATTTAATAAAGATTATGTAATAGTAACTATAGTAATATAATTCAGTGCTGTTACTAATATTTAATATTAGTTGGTGCCGTTGCGTATATATATATTAGTGCTGTCGAAGTAAACTATTAGGTAAGGCTTAGGCCATATATATTATATCTTCTATTAAGTACAGTAATTAGAACACTATATCTCCAGTCTTATAATATATCCCTTATATAACTATATATTATATAATAGGGTCTTAGCATGCTAGAATTAGATTCTTTTATATATTAATATACTAAAATTAAGTCCTTTAATCTAAAAAGCATGCATAAGTTTTAGAAAGGGTTTTATATAAAAAGTGAATTTAGTATATATATATCCGGAATTAATGCCACTAACTTATTAAATAGGAGAGGGAGAAATATATTTAACAGGTAAGAAAGAAACGTATTTAATAGGTAAGGAAGAAATATATTTAATAGGTAGGGGAGAAATATGCTTAATAGTTAGTATAGTATAACGCTTAAATAGCTAGACTAGGTTGGAAAGATGCATTTCCTATAGTTAATTATTACTTAGATGTTTAATAGGAAGATAACTATATAGCAGCTAGCGGCCTATTAAGGCATTTTGTATAAAGTGCTCTATTAGTTAACTAAACTTAATAGTGTTTAAGTAAAAGCGGGTAATAAGGTTAAGAAATACTTTAAATATAGGTAAGAAGAGGCGCTCTATAAAAGAATTTAGTAGTTTAGATATAGGAATAAAAGCAAGAATACTAAAGCTAAGTATCTCCCGTATATAATGCCATTAGTGGCCCTTGGCAAGACACTTTATAAAGTAGCGCTATTACTTGGCAAATAGAGCAGATAAGTCAACTAGCGATAAAGAAGGTATATTAGTGGATAAGTAGAGTGCGTTAAAGAGCTACTTTTTAATAAAAGAGGCGTCGCTAATACCTCTATACTGTGTAGTTAATAATATATAGTCTAGAAGTGCTTCTGCGTTTTAATAAAAGTTATAAAGGTATGCGAGGTAATAGTAATAAAGAATGTCTTAAAGTATACTAGTTGCTTTAATAGTGGCAAGGTTAAAAAAAGCCTTTTAAAAACCGGATAGGGCGGTATTTATATTCTAGCTAGTAGAGGTAAAAGTAACCAAGGACTATAACAATGTAGTCTGGCGGTTTAAATCTATAGTGCGGTTTTTTTGCTAGTGGGTAAGTACGGCCTTTAGGTTCTTAATAGCTTTACTACTAGTAATAGTACTCGCCCTATAGACTAAGGTAGAGGCCTCTTATTTACCAATTCCTATATAGTTAGGCTGTTTGGCTAGCTAAGTGAGTTTTGTTCCATTTTCCTATATATATATATCTTATATATTATCCTCTTCCTCGGTTATAAAGATGTTAGAAAGTATATTTTCTAACCTTTTATACCTTTCCCTTTCTTTACGCCTGTTTATATTACTAATAGTTATAATATACTCTGGCTCTAGTGCAGCTATATAGTCCCTTACATGCTTAGCAGGCGGTTAAGATAAAGAAGTATTAGACATAGGCCTTTTATCTCTATAGCTGGCGCTCTTGTCGCTTGTATCCTATGGGCTGTCTAGACTATAGTCTATAACATTAGCTATAGACTAAAAGTGTACTAGGCTACTATAGTTACTATAGTCCTTACTTTGCGGTTAAGAGTCCGGAATAGTGTTGTTTAGGTTAACTAGCTTACGTCCTTATTTAGGCTCGGGTTTAAGTTATAGAAAGACTTTAGGCCTATAGGACTGGCGGATCTACTATAAGGCATCTTTAGGTAACTTTATAATAAAGAACAAGAGGTTAGGGTTGGTGCTATTACGTACCTAGACTGCGGGGGTGTCAGTGCCGATAAATAGTATAGGAAGTAAATATAGAAGGAAGGTTTGTATCTTTTAAGGGGTTATACCTAAGGCTAGAATTAATATAGGCATAGGTATTTAATTATATAAAGAGACAGGAGATAGTAAAGAGGTAGGAAATAGTATTAAGCTAAGCTATAGGCTAAAGCTTAAGCGGTAGGCATTATATCCCCCCTTAAGTATGGAGATTAAAACCCAACCTCCTACCTTTTAGAAGGCTCCCTATTTATTTAAGTTATAATCTATAGTAAGTATACTAAATGCCTTATATAGGAATAAGATTTAATAAATATAGAGGATTACTATTACCTAGCTAAGGTTGCCTTGTCTAAACTATAAACTAACTTAGCTATAAAGCTAATAGGTTACTAAATCTCCAGATAGTCTTATAACTAGCTTATACGAGAATCTAGCTATATACTATAGAGAATAATATAACAGTAGACCTAGATTTTCGCTAGCTAATGGTAGAGAAGCGCTATAAAAGGTTCTCCTATAACGCTATCTTTAAGCAAAACTTTATTAGATATTATGCCTTAATATTTAAAAGTATTGCGTCTGCTTAGTATAACGCTCTACGTTAAATATAGCGGCTGCTATACTAGTGTAAATATAGCGCGACACCTTATATGGTTATATTCCCTTAAAGCTAGACGGGTTAAGGAAATTCTAGAATTTATTAAAAGTATAGGTCTAATTATATCCTGCGCTAACAATATACTAAGGCCGGTATATAGAGGAAGGCCTATTAGCGGACTCCCTATCTATAATAGCTATAGCTGCAACGTAGTAGACTATGACTTTTTTATAATTAACGTGGACTCTATTAAGCAGTACTACTTTAAGTTATATAACTAGAAGCGTAAGCTTAATAAGAATATCCCCTACTAAGTGGCTAAGCTATAGACACTATAGGCCAAGACGCAGCATATTAAGTATTTTGTTATTATCCCTCTAGAAAATTAGAGTAGTAGTAGTAGTAGTAATAGCAATAGTGCTATTAGTAGTAGCAAGACGCCTTTACTTAGTACTATAGAAGCAAAAAGTAGTTGGAATATATTGCAGATCTAGTTTAAAAAAGCCTAGGATAAAAGAGTAGAGCGCTATAGCTAGGTATAAGTGCCAGCGCACATTTTAGAGATTACGCTGTAGCTAAAGTTAACTAGATATTACATTTACCTTATAGAATTAAACATAGAAGATCTGCCTTAATTATATAGGCTTCCAGATACGTAAGATAAACGGCTACTAGCTATAGTTTACGCTAGCATAAAGAGGGTACTGCGGAAGGTAATAGGCATTATAGAGGATAACGTACTATATAAAAATCAGCGGCTGAATTGGCTTAATACTAAGCTACTAAATATATTTTGCGGGGCTGAAATATTATAAGATCTAATTAAACTGTTATAAAATAAGTGTTTAGTAAATATATATATCTAAACGTAGCAGAAGCTAACGTGTTACTTTTACCGTGTAAAGAATAGTAAATGCTTATATAAGGATTTATTTCAACCTATAGAGAGGCAGCTTAAGTATGCTGGTAATATAATAGAGGTGGTAAATAAGGTAAAGTTAAGGGAAGAGTAGGATAAAGAAGAGGATAGAGAAGAAGGTAGAGTAGAAACTAAAGAAGCTATAGATAAGCTAGATAAGCTTGCCCTAGAACTTAGCCTCGCCTTTATTTAATAATAGCTTAATATAAGGGCGTTTAATTTACTAATAGTCTTATTTACCGCTGTCCTTATATAGGATAGTAAAGAATGCAGCTAGATAAAGATTGGCTACTATATATTGTACCTATTGCATTTAATCTATAATAGTTAGCTAATTATATTTTAGCATTACCTTAATACTCTTAATATAGGTAAGGTAGAAGATCTTAGCGGGTATTTAGTTAGTATGCAAGACTAATAGCTGCTTAATAATAGTCTAGGCCCAATTGGCGAACTGCTTATAACTTAACTGCTAGGTTCTAGGATTGCGCAGAATATAGTTAGCTAAGCGCATATCCATTAGCACAGCAATAAGCAAACTATAGTGTATAAGGATATAAAATTTACTATAGCTAACTTATATAATCTTATTAAGCAAGAGCTAGTAGCTGCACGCAAAATATTCTACCAAGACTTGTGTTTTAGGTTAGAAAACGTCCCTATATATAAGGTTTATAAGTTATTAGATAATTAGGACTTGTTTTAGCTAGGCGGCTCCTTTCTTATAGATAGCCACAATAAGGAGTACTTGGGCGGTAGTAATAAATAGTTACTAGATAATTTAAGGCTACAGCTAGATATTTTTAGACTGCTTATATTAAAAAAGGTAGATAGAGAATAGTAGGTATCTAGTAACACTATTTATTAATATAAATACGCGGTCTAACGTTCCTGGAGTATATAATAGTTTATATCTATATTAGTTTAGGCCAGCTAGTAAGGAAACCTAAGTTCTTAGGCACTAAGTAGTATAACAAACAAGTAGATAAGTAAAACTTATTTATCTATAATAGCTATTTACTTTTTATATTAATATACTATAAGTTGCTAAATTAGACCAATACTTATAGGTAGCTAGTCCGATTTCTACTTCCCAAAGTTAGTAAGCTAATAGTGTAGTATATAGTCCTAATCCTATCCTTTTATATCTAGCTTAAGGAGGAAGTTTTTATTCTAGAAGATATATCCGAGTATTTATAGTCCTAAGGCAAAGATATATAGACGGAGGATAAAATAACAAGGGTGCTAGTGTTAGAGACTAAAGTAACTATCTTAATAGCAATTAACGTGTAAAAATGGCGGCAGATAGCTATAGGGATTAGAATAAAAAAGTTTACTAAACTAGATTATTAGCTGGACCTTAACCTATCTAGAGATATTAATAATCTAGATAATAGACCTAGCCGCGGCCGCGGCAGCTATATAATATTAGAAGTGTTTTATTAGCAGGTGTTATATAGGCCCTATACCAGGAACTAAGCATATAGGGGGATAGTTAATTTTTGTAATAGGCTTACTAACGCTAGGCTTTAGGAGTATCTTTAAGTAAATTAGATATAGTATGGCCTATATAAAGATTCCGTCTAAACAGCAGCTAGGATAGTAAATAAGTATTACTAGAAAGGACCTAAAGCGGACGCGCTTAATACCCCCCTAGCGAAGAGGATTGCGTATAGGAAGGCTTTACTATGCTACAAACATTATTAGATAATAGAGGAGGCTATAGCGGCGCTTTAAGAACTTTATAGTCCCTAAGCGTAGTATAAATCCGCTAAGTAGGAAGAAGTAATATAGGTAATATTAAACAGCGTAGGGTAAGTTGTTATTATCTTAAGCACCAGGGAAAAGAAGAGCCTTTTATTTATACTTCCATTAATGCTCCCTAGTGTAGGTATAATAGTGGTAATACTTCCCCTAATTGGCTTAAAGCATAACATAATATAGCGACTTAACTATATAGAGCTTAGGTATAAGGTATAGGAATATATAGAAGACAAAGAAGTTAGATATCCGTTAATATTTATATTAATTAATAAGGTAGTTAGTATTACGTTCTATTTCTATCTAAACTAACTTAAAGCTGGGAATAGGCTTAATAGGGTAATTTTTAATAAGAGTTATCTAGCTATAATTATATCTTAGTACCAGCCTAAGATAAAGCTAGTTAAATATCTAAAAAGCTTATACTATTAGTTTATCTATCTTATAGCTATATTACTACCGACTATAGTTAATCAGTTTAAGTAGGCGATGCTACTATACTAGCCTTATATAATCCGGTCTTTAATGTTACACATAAATCTGGAATACTGGGTTAGGCAAAGCAGTATTATAAAGTTATAGGATTTTGCGCTAGCAGAAATAAAAGCTACGCTATAAGAGGGTTAATTTATTTAAGAGTAAGGGGTGCGCTATATTATATATACCATAATAAGACCAGAGGCAGATAAGGTTGTAGAAAGGCTATAGTATTTTATATACTACTTAGATTCCGGTATAGATAAGGAAAAAGCTTTAGCTCTAGCTAAATAGGTTACTAAGAAGTCTTAGGTAATAGTTGCTATAAGTATATTTAGCCCTAAAATAAACCACGCTTATATATAGGCGGTCTTTTATATCGGCCCTCCTATAAATGCGATAGATTTTGTACAGAAAGTAGAATAGGTAAAAAGAGATAATAAAGATAGGATTTCTTATATTTTTCTACTAAAAAACTAGAAGGCCGTAGATATTAGGCTAGTAGGTAAGCTCTTACTAGACAAAATAAAGGCTATATAGCGGTACCTAGATAATCCGCAATATTGGTTACTACCGCTTAGCATCTTCCTTAATAAGGTACTGTAGATATATAGATATAAGAGTATATTATATAACCAGTATAGAGAGCTAGGCATTCTGGTTAGGGCTAATAAGATTAAGCTAGCGGCGGCTAATAAATTAAGGGAGGATAGTCTAAAAATATTAAAAGGGGTAGATAAGTCTAAAAGTTTTAGTAACGTAGAGGACTTAAAGGTAGGAAGTTAGCTACTAAAGCAGCATATACGCAATAAAGAGCGTTACTTATAATAGTATATTAGCAACTTAAAGCTGCTTAAAGGCAGCTACTTATTCTACTAGTTAGTGGACTTAGCGGATTTAAGTATATTAGAAATAGTACGGGGAGCAGACTATATATTAGAGAAGTATTAAATAGTAGGTAAGTAGAGGTTCTTTAACTCTAAATATATAGCTATAGAAGAGGGTTAACGGCGGTTTTCTACGGGATAGAGGCGATATAAGGGGTGGCTATTAATATATACTTTATACTTTAAGTATGGGAACCTATAGACAATCTGCTTAATATAGGGTAAAGGTTAGTATAAGTATACTAATATATTAATGCCGGCTTATAAGGGCGTGTATTAGTGGGAGATATAGCGTAGGCAGGTTTTAAAATAGCTAGTAGAACATAATTTCTAAGACGAGCTTAAGTATATGCTATAGTTAGGAGAGAAATGGGAGGTATATAGGCAGAAGGCTTATAATATAATATTTATTGGCAATTAGGTAATAATAGATATTTTAAGCAAACTATAGTTTTTTTTATATAAAAAGCTATTTTACTATATTAGAGTAATAAAATTAGGTTTTTTTAGTATATTAAAATTAAATTATTTTAGTATAAGCTCTATATCTACTATAACGTCTACTATAACTAACTAGCTGCCGTTTTCTGCCAGCGGCGTAATAGGTAGGAGGCTTACTTAATTTTAAAAAAAGTAAGTAAGTATCTAGCATACCTACTAGATATGCTATATAGAACAATATATAGAGCCTATTATAGGATCTACCTATAATACCCTTTTTTTCTACCGCTTTCTACCTTAATATACCGTTTTCTGCTGTCTTTACCGCTGGAAGTTACCTGCTGGTAACTTTAAGGAACTTTAACTAGTTATAGGCATTGTATTATATATAAGGACTATTTCTTAGAAGGCTTACTAAATATTACCTTATATATCGCTAGTATAAGTTATTACAGCACTAGCAGAAAGCGGCAGTTATAGTAGATGTTATAGTAGATATGGAGTTTATATAACTCTTATATAACTAGGGGATTGTATATATTATAACCCCTCTCCCCTTTTTCTTTCCTTATATAATATCTTAGTTCCTTACCTGCTATTATAAATTAGCACTATAAATAGCCGTTTAATTACACTTATTATATACTACGTCTTAGCTAGTATTATATTACCTAGTTTAAATAAATAAGCAGAGAGGTAACTAAAGAGGAAGAAGCTTAATTATAGACTACCTTATTAAGCCCCTAGGTGAAATTAAAATAAAACAAAGCAAAGTTAGTAGGTAGAGGATAGGTAGCTATATCCTCTAAGGTAAAAGAAGAAGAGAAAGAAAAAAGGGGCTAAGTATTTTTAAAAGCTAAGACTTTCTAAAACTAAGTAGAGTTAGCTATGTAGAGTACCGTAACTACTAAAATATTTTTATTGCTTAAGAATTCGCTCTTAAAGATATCCGTACTACTATCTAAAAGCTGTTTTCCATATACACTAACCTCCTACTATAGATATTTAACAAGGAAAAACGGAGCTATATCCCTAGTATTAGGATACTTTTTCCTCTATACAGCCTTCGCCTTAGTTAGAAGAGTAGTAAAGAGATCTATAAATAGTCTAAGACCTTTATCGCTATTGTTAAAGTTGTATATGGCTTAGACTTTTAGTTTATATTTTATAACCTACTTTTCTACCTAACTCTAATAGAGATCCTAGAGGTAGTCTAGGGCAACTTTATAATGCCTTTCTGGCATTTATACTACTAAAATTCTACTAGTAAAGCGGTTTATAAAGGGAATTAGGTTTATCTTATTAATAAGAAATAGTATAGGGCATTCAGTACCTTCTTTATTAGGGCTCCTAAGGTCTGGTATTTTAAGGTATATATATATAACTAACCTCCTATTAGGCGCGAGGCATGTCTTTTATAGCTTTAAAGACTCGTCCCTTTTTCCCTAGGGCAGTAGGTTAAATGTATATAGGGAGGTAATAATATTAAACCCTTAATATCCCTGCGGTAGTATTTCTCTTATATGCGCAATAACCTTAGGGTTTATAATATTGCCTATAACCAGCCTAATATAGCTGGGATTAGGTAAGTCTATTATCCCCTACTATATTATAAAGCTAGCATTTATAATGTTCTACCAGGCGCTTATATCTAAAAGAGGCTTATATAGGTTAATATTAATATATATACCAGACCTAACCTAATACTTTGCCTCTATAGCTACCTACGCCAAGCCTATCCCTAGATTAAGAATGTTTTCTTTAGATATAAGATTTGCGAAGTTAATAAAGGGATAGATATCGCGACCATAGGCGTAATAAATAAGGTTATAATTATGGGTAAAAGGCTTAAATGTTTAAAGTAACTTATTGCGGGTATTATAACAAGGCATTGCGTATATGGATACTATATACCTATAGAGGCAATTAGTAGTAGTAGGAATAGGGTTGCTAGCAAGCTAACTCTACTTATTGCTAATATACTAGGTTATAAACTAGGGATCTACTAAGCTGTAGTAGAGTAGGGAGAGGGACTAAAGGAGCTAGAAAGAGTGCAGTAAGTAAATACGCTTATACTAGAAAGGGAATAGACGACAATAGGCTAATTAAGCATTAGTAATCTTATCTTAAATTATAAAGTAGCTAGCTATAACGGCAATGTAATCTAGCTACAGCTATAAGCCGCTTATAGTGACTTACTAGAAGTAAAGGTGGAGATACCTAGCAGCTAGCAAAGAAGAGAAAGCGTTAGTAGTAAAGCTTTACTTAGATAGACGGGTATTAAAAGAGTTAGAAATAGGGCTCCCAAAGCAGTAAGAGGAAGATAGATAAAGTAGATAATATAAAGGCGGATATATAAATAAACTAGAAAATATTAAGGGTTTAATTAAGAAAGAGGTATTAAACGGTTAATAGAGGAAGTAGTATTAAAGGCTTAATAGGAGCGGTGTTAAAGGCTTAATAGAAGTAGTATTAAAGGCTTAATAGAAGTGGTATTAAAGGCTTAATAGAAGTGGTGTTAAAGGCTTAATAGAAGTGGTGTTAAAGGCTTAATAGAGGAAGTAGTGTTAAAGGCTTAATAAAAAAAGAGGTGTTAAAGGTTTAATAGAGGAAGTTTAGGAAATAGAAAGGCAGAATATATATATAGCTATAAAGTGGTAGTAAATAACAGCGACTACGTTAAATAATAGAGGCTATAGTAAATAATAGTGACCGCGTTAAATAATAGAGGCTATATAGAATAATAAAGACCGTGTAACTAAGTAAAGTAAGGTATAAAGTAAAAGGTAAAAAGCGAGGTAAAGTAAGAGGAAAAAAGAGAGAAGGAAAGTTATCTCTTCTAATAATATTATAAGCTTATTTAATAAGTTATTTAGCTAGATATTAGGCTTTTAATATAAAACCTTTAATTTATATGCTTCTAGGGCATAATCCTATAGGTTTAATACTTGTACCTTAAGACTTAGACACCCTACCGCCTAAAGGGCATAAAATAAGGTAGAAGGGAATAATACTAGATATTAAAGAAGATAGATAGTAATTAAATAAAGACAGTAATTAAAAGCGTATAGTAAAGATAGGGACTAAAAGCGCATAGTAAAAATAGCGTATAATAAAGGTGGCGATTAAAAGCCTATAATAAAGATAAATATAGGATCTTAATTGTTTTAAGTATATGCCTTATATTCTTAGTTGGCATCTTGTCTTTACTATTAGTACCGCTATACCATATTATATTGCTCTTATTAATATCGCTGTAGTAGTTACTACCAGATGGTATAATTAAGTAGGCGCCTTTGCTAGCTTCGCCGTAGATACTAGCCTACGCCGCGCTATAAGCGCCGTCACGGACGGTATAGAGTTATATAGGCTATAATTACTCGCTAATAAGGTAGCCTTGGCTATAAAAGTTAGTAAATTAATAGCTAAGGAAGTTGCGGCCACTATTATAGGCGGCCTATAAAGGGTATAAGGCCATAGAGAAGCTGCTAGTGGTAACTATAGGAGTTAACGCTAACTTTAAAGATAAGGGTAGTTGGAATTATAAGTTTTAGAAGTACCTAAGCCAAAACTATAGAGTAGTGTGGGAGAAAAGTTAGCGAAAATACTAGGCTGCGAGGGTTTTATATCTTAGTATTTATAGTTAAGCGCGTTAAGGTATACTTGGCCCTCTATTAAAGCCTAATACTTTTTCTTAAGTACTATCCTTTAACGTTACTATTAAAGCCAATAGTTGGATATAGTTGTTGTGACCTATAATATATTAGTAAGGTTATTAAAAACCTAAATAGCTTTACCTACTATCTCTATTATATATCCCTAAGCGCGTAAGCGCGGCCATAGTTAAGCCCTCTGTTAATTTTAACCTAAGAGGGCTGTTTAGTAACAAAATAGGAATAACCCAGCTAAAACTTCTAGCTATTTAGTAATGAAATAGAAATAACCTAGCTAAAACTTCTAGCTATTTAGTGACAAAATAGGAATAACCCAGCTGAAATTTCTAGCTATTTAGAATTGTATACTAAACGTTAATAGGGTTATCTTTAGGGAGACGATTAGGTTTAGTAAGAACGCCTATATTTATATTAGCATATAAATAAAATTATTAATTGGACTAAAAGAGCCCTATATAGTAAATAGGGTAACTTATTAATGCAATAATACTTAGCCTTTAGGTTGTATAAAATTCTAAAAGTACTAGAATTAGAAACGTCTCCTTTTATTTTAGAACTATATAGCTTATATTAGTAATATAGACTATCTTTCTACTATAGTGCTCTATTTAGAGTTAGTCGGATAATAACTTAAAATATATAATTGTTAGGATAGGCAATATACTAATAATATATACTATTTCTCTTAATAACTATAAGGCCGCGTTAGTTCTTATTATATATAATTAAATAGCTACTATTAATGCTTACTAACTCTAGTCGCGCTTTAAGAGCACTATATATATTAGTATAGATATTAACTAAAATGCGTTTTATATTACCGCAACCAGCAAGACGCCTAATTTATAGATATTAGCTTAGAACGATCTAATTAACAAATAACGGTAATAATAGAATTTTGACTTAAGGCAATAATATAAGTCTACTTATAAGGTGAGTTAAAGCCGTTATATAGTCTTGTGCCTAAATATAGTTAATAGTAAGATTAAAAATAATATACTTTATATTAGCAACTTAGTTAATTAAGGTATAAGTATAGTAAGAGGGACGTATAAGCCTATATAATTAGATTGTCTATAAATAAGAATCTAAAGCTAGAGAAAGAAAAGAAAAAGAATAGTAGCGCTATTTAAAGTTTTATGTAGTTCTTAAGTTATATAAGCTTATATAACCCTGTATCTACTATAATGTTTACTATAATCCACTGTTTTCCACTAGTGCTGTAACGCTTTATGTCGCCTTTAGTAATAGTTTAGATATTATCTCTAAGGGCTTTTCTATTAAAAGTATTAGATGTATAGTAATGTAGAGTTTAAACTAACTAGATTAAGGCTATAGTGCTATACTTAAGTGCGGCTTATTTACTAACCTATCTTTAGCTAGAGTTATAGTCCTTAGTATTATAGCTATGCCCGCCGCTATCTTTACTACTTTTAGCCACGCCGTGCCGCGCGTTATATAGGATAAGCCTAATACTACCTAGCCTAGTGCATAGCGCCTATAGTGGCGGTCTACTAATATTACTATGCTATAACACTCTATCTTTATAGGTTAAGACAAATTATATTATATTAGTAGGGAGAGCTTTCTAAGATTATATAATCCTCGCTTAGGTTATATATAGATTTGTTTATAGTAATAACTCTATTATAGTTTAATAATATAGTAAAACCATCTACTAGCTAGCGCCCTATTTCTTAGTTAGCATTTTACCTACTATATAGTAGCTAGTCCGTGTTATCTTTAGTTTATAATACTAAATATCTTCTTTAGTCTATAACCCTAAGTATCTTCTTTAGTCCGTAACCCTAAGTATTATTATCTTTAATGTCCATTATTATTTCCTCCTACTGTGTTTTATGCCCTTTAGGTAGCTAGGCGTTTAAGTCTTAATATATAAGTTATAAGTTAAAGAATAGCTATATATAAGGCCTTAGTTACTTAAAATTAAAGGGGGTTACTATATATGAAAACCTAAAAATATTAAATTTGTATAAGCTAATGCTATAGATATAAAAGTACCCAAAATCTTTAGGGGCGCGTAGATAGCTTTAGGGTATTAAGTAGAGTCTAACTATTTATAACTTAGGGTAGTGAAGTCCTCTATAATCCTAAAGTATATGCGCTTAAAGCATTTATAGATATATAGTATAATATGGTTTTTTCTGTTAATATCTACTGCTCTTTAATAGCCGAAAGTCTTTAAGGCACGCACTTGTCCTATATTATAGAAGTTATTATTAACACTAAAGCTCTTATTATAGAGAAATTTAACGTTAGCAGAAACTACTACTCTAAAGTCTATATACCTATATTTTATAAACCATTGTAAAGGATTTTACTGCTCTGAGTTATAAACAGTTAAAGTCTATTTAATACCCTAAAGCTATCCATATACCCCTAAAGATTTTAGGTGCTTTTATATCTATAGCGTTAACTTTTACAAATTTAATATTTTTAGGTTTTTATATATGGTAACCCCTTTTAATTTTAAGTAACTGAGGCCTTGTATATAGCTATTCTTTAACTTATAACCTATATATTAAGACTTAGACACCTAGCTACCTAAAGAGTATAAAACGCGGTAAGAGGAAATAATAGCAGATATTAAAGAAGAAAATACTTAAGGTTATAGACTAAAGAAGATACTTAGGGTTATAGACTAAAGATAATAATACTTAGTATTATAGACCGAAGATAACGCGGACCAGCTATTATATAGTAGATAAGATACTGGCTAAGGAATAGGGCGCTAGCTAGTAGATAGTTTTGCTATATTATTAAACTATAATAATATAAATTGTCTTAATTTATAAAGATAGGAGGATCTAAAGCTAGAGAAAAGAAAGGAGAAAAAGAGTAGCGCTGTTTAAAGTTTAATATAAACCTCTAGTTATATAAACTTACATAACTCTATGTCTATTATCTTATATAGCTTACCTAATTAGCTAACCCGTTATTAATAATAAATGGATATAAAGCAGCATATTAAGGGATAGAAGTTATTATTAATACCAAAGCTTTTATTATAGAGAAATTCAATATTAGTAGGGATTGCTACTCTAAAGTCTATATACCTATATTTTGCAAACCATTATAGAGGACTTTACTACCTTAAGTTATAAATAGTTAGAGTTTATTTAATACCCTAAAGCTATCTATATACCCTTAAAATTTTTAGATACTTTTATATCTATAATATTAACTTATATAAATTTAATATTTTTAGATTTTTCTATATAGTAACCCCTTTCTATTTTAAGGCATTAAGGCCTTATATATAGCTATTCTTTAACTTACAACCTATATATTAATACTTAGATGCTAGCCGCCTAGAGGGCATAAAACGCGGTAGGAGAAAATAACAGCGGATATTAAAAAAGAAGATACTTAAGGTTATAGGCTAAAGATAATAATAATTAGAATTATAGCCTAACCTTATTTAGTTTATATATATAGTTTAATAATATCTACTTTACTCTATATTATAGCTATTTATACCTACTCTATAATAATATTACTATAAGCTATTATTTTAAATTTATTATAAAAAATTTAGTAATAGCAGCAATATATAATAAAGAGAAGTATTTAGTTAAAGACTAATTAGTTATTTATAAGAAATAGTAATATAAAGTATAGATAGATTAAATATATATCTATTAGTTAATAAAGCTATATTATATCTAAAAGGGATTCGCCTTATTATTTATAATATATCCTTTAGATATAGGTATATAAGGTAGATTATAAAGGGTAGAAATATAGGGTAGTATATAAGGAGAATATAGGTAGGAGTATAAGATAATATAAATCGGATTAAAAAGCTAGGTTATTTTAAATATAGAGGGCGATAAGGGGTTTAAATATAGTAGATAGATAGTAAAAATAGTAAGTTTAAGTAGATAAAAAGGTATTATTAGTATAAGTAGGTAATAATAAGTATAATAAAAGGAATATAATTTTTATATATTAGGATTAAAAGGGGGTATTTTAAGGATATTAGAGAAGAGATTTATATATATTAATAATTATAAAGGATTAAGGAAGTATTTATAATATATAGTAAGTTAATAATAGTATTAAAAGTAATAATTTAATAAGGGAATTTAAATAGAAAATATAAAGGATAGGAGAATTATATTTATTTATAGAGGAAATAAAAAGGAGGTTATAGATTATATATATAGTTATTATTTTTAATATTTAGTTAGGGTAGGAAATATTATATAATTACAATACTAGCGCGTCTATAGGCTTATTACGGCAGCAGTAGTTCCTAAAGAGGTTAAAAAGTAAGGTAGTAGAGCACTATAGGTAATTTATAGGCGCCTATTGTTAAGGGGGTAGTAGATTGCACTAGAATCCGGATAAATATAGTTAGTATTTAAGGTTACGCTAACTAAGAACTAATAATTCTAGGGTAAGATCTATTAGGTAGGATCCATTCTCTAAATACTCCTATAATAATATATTAAACATATTATTTGCTATATAAAAGTTATTCAGCATATTAAGTTTAGTTGTTTTAAGGTATTGGATTAAGAATTAGACTATATTACTATTAACTTAGGGTTGGTATTAGTTATAATAGAGGTTTACTAGAACCTATAGGCTAGAATATAGCTAGCGTTAATAATAAATAATACTAATAGTGGTAGCACTTAACTGTCTAACTAGTTTCTATATTATAATACTAATTATAAGGTACTAATATGTAAGGAATATGGATCCTTTAATCTTATAACTTAATTATATGCCTGCCACTATCTGCTATTTGCTGTTAATCCTTTGTAATCCGCTATTTTCTGCTAGTGCTATAATAGAAATTATATAGTAAATATACTCTCTTAGGCCTAAGGGATATACTACTACTACCGCTATTTAGACTGCTGTTTAAAATTTAAGAAGGCTAGTAAAGCTAGTCTCCTTACGCTACCAGAAGATTAATTTTTAACACTTTTGGCATGTTAATATACTAAAATTAGCTTTTTTTAAATTCTAGGGTGGGATCCTGTCTATATTTACTATATATATATATAACTTAAGAAATAGGTAAGAAAGAAGAAGAAATATCCTTAATAGCTAGTATAGGATAATGGCTAAACAGCTAGAGTATATTAGAAAGATCCATTTTCTATAGTTAATTATTACTTATATCTTTAATAAGAAGATAACTATAAGGCAGCTGCTAGCCTATTAATATATTTTATATAAAGTCCTCTATTAACTAACCAAACTTAATAGTGTCTAGGTAAAACCGCTTAATAAGGTTAAAAAATATGTTAAATACGCCTAATAAGAGCCGCTCTATAAAAGAATAAGGTATTTTAAATGTTGGAATAAGAGTAAAAATGCTAAAACTAAGTGCTTCCTATATATAATACTATTAATAGCCCTTATAAAGACACTTTGTAAAGTAGCGCTATTACTTACTAGATGGAGCGGAGGAGTTAGCTAGCGATAAAGAAGGTATATTAATAGATAGGTAGAGCGCCTTAAAGAGCTGCTATTTAACTAAAGACGTATTACTAACACCTCTACTCTATATAGTTAATAGTATAGGATCTAGAAGTGCTTCCGCGTTTTAATAACATTAGTAAAGGTGTATAAGGTAATAGTAATAAAGAATATCTTAAAGTATTCCAGTGGCTTTAATAGTAGTAATATTAAAAAAAGCCTTTTGGAAACTAGATAGGGCGGCGTTTATATTCTAGTTACTAGATATAAAAGTAACTAAGGACTGTAATAATAATTAGGGGGGATATAATAATAATTAGGGAGGAGTTTGGCGGTTTAAATCTATAGTGCGGTTTTTTTGCTAGTAGGTAAGTATGGCCTTTAGGTTTTTAAGGGCTTTTTTACTACTAATAGCGCTTACCTTATAGACTAAGGCGGACGCCTCCCGTCTACCTATTCCTATATAGTTAGGCTGCTTGGCTAGCTAGGTAAGTTTCGTTCCGTTCTCTTATATATATATATCCTATATATTATTCTCTTCCTTGGTTATAAAGATATTAAAAAGCTTATTTTTTAACCTTCTACGCCTATCCCTTTTTTTTTACCTGTTTATATTACTAACGGTTATAATATACTCTAGGTATAGTGTAGCCTTATAGTCTTAAGTATATTTAGTAGGCGGTTAAGTTAGAGAAGCATTAGATATAGACCTTTTATCCCTATAATGGGCACTCTTATCGCTTATATCCCGTGTGCTGTCCAATATACTATCTGGGCCGTTATTGGCAATACTAGCGGTAGACTATACTGGGCTACTATAGTTGCTATTATCCTTATTTTGCGGGTGAGAGTCCAGATTAGTATTGTTTACATTAACAGGTTTAAGTTATAGAAGTACTTTAGGCCTATAGGACTAGCGGATCCACTGCAAAGTATCTTTAAGTAATTTTGCAATAAAGAATAATAGGCTAGGGTTAATACTATTACGCACCTATATAGTAGGGGTGTCGGTACTGATAAATAAGGCGGGAAGTAAGTGTAAAAGGAAGGTTTATGTCTCCTAAGGCGTTACGCCTAAGGCTAGAATTAATGCGGCTATAGTAGTCAGTGTTAATAATATAGAGGTAGGAAATTGTGTTAAGGTAGATTATATTAAGCTAAGCTATAGGCTTTATATTCTCCCCTAAGAACTAAAACTAAAATACTATTACTAATATATACCTAGCGTGAGATTAGTGCTGCCCTGCTAATATAGCATTAATAATCTTTTATAATTATTAATTTATCTATCTAGGGAAGGCTAGTAGCTATATAATATAATATTAAGGAGGCTGGCTTTACTAGCCTTATACTACTAGAAGATCGATTCTTAATATATTTAGTATGTCAATATAACAAAATTAGCTTTTTTTTTAGTATATTAATATACTAAAATTAGCTTCTTTTAGCATATTAATATGCCAAAATTGGCTTTTTTTTTATAGTATTAATAAAGTAGTGGGCTGTACTAGAATCTAGGCAAATATAGTTAATATTAGGGGTTATGCTAATTAAGAACTAATAATTCTAAGGTAGGATCTATTCTCTAAATACCCCTATAGTAATATATTAAACATATTCTTTCCTATATTAAAGTTATTCAGCATACTAAATTTTAAGGTATTAGATTAAGAATTACACTATATTGCTATTAGGGTTATAATAGAGGTTTGCTAAAACTTATAAACTAGAATTTAGCATAAATTAACACTAGCGTTAATAGTATTAATAACGGCAATAACAATAAATACTAATAGTAGTAACACTTAACCGCCTAACTAGTTTCTATATTATAACCCCAATTATAAAGTACTAATATGCAAAGAATATAGCTATATAATTTAAAATCTGCGGTTGTATCTATATAACTATTACTTAATACTATAAAAGATATAAAGGGAAATTATTAAAGAGTATAGTAAATACGCTCTTTTAGGCCTAAGGGATATGCTACTACCGCCGTTATTTAGACCGCTGTTTAAAATACTACGTAAACCAACAGACGCTTTTTTATACAGTAAGGAAGTATGCGGATTTATTAGCATAAATTATAATAGAGTATGTAAGTATAGTAAAAAGAAGTATAGATAGAAGTCAACTCGGCAAGACTAAGAGCATTAAATAAGCATTAAAGTGTAAATATTTTTTGCTAGCAGCGGCTTTTAGCGCTACTTTACTATACACATACTAGAACTAAAGGGCGAGGCGGCTTTATACGCGGATAATAAGGGCAATAAGGAATTTGTGCAAGCTATGCTAAGTAAATAAAAGAAGGCTAATAAGGGCTATAAAAAGGGGCTAGAGGTAGCGGACGCCAAAGTAGTAAAGATAGATTAAATAGGATAGTATAACTATATAGGCTGGCTAGAGTATATCGCAAAATATAATCTAATATATCTTATATACGTAAGGCAATTACTAGACTAAGATAAGAAGAAGTTAAAGCAAGTATATAGCGTAGTGGATATATTAATAGAGAGATATATATCTAAACTATTAATACTTACTTATAAAACAAGGTAATGGCTTAGAAGCGTAAAGCGTAAAGAGGTTAATATTAGGCTAATAGGGCGGTTAAAAAACGCAGATAGTTAAAAGCGCTATACTAAGTACTAGCAGTAGTTTATTTGTTATTATCTACGGCTTATTACTATAGAAGAGGCAGAAGGGGATAATAACGCACTTAGGTAAGATATAGACAATAATAAAGATGCTAATAGTAAAAGCACAGATAGTACAACCAGAGGGATAAATAAGAACAGCGATAATAATAGTAACGATAATAATAAGGGGGCAAAAGATAACAATAATAGTAAGGGCAGAGAAAATAATAAAAATAATACTTAGTTTCTTAGAGATACCTAGAAACTTTTCTAATAGTAGGATAAATAAAAAGAACTTGCAAAGGATCTATAGCATATACTATAAGTAGAAGAAGATAAAAAGAGTATTATAAAATAGGTACTTTAATTCTTAGCTTTATTTATATTTTAGAATATTAGTAATAGTCTATTTAACAGCAAACTTATTTACTTTCTTACTATATTAGGGATTAATAAGGAGCTAAGGAGACTTTAAACAGTAAATAACTTTTTATTTATGCTTATAGGTATAGTCTACTGTGCATAGGTGCTTGCGGTTAAATAGCTACTTCTATTAGTAGAAAGAGAGATATAAAAAGATGCTAAGTAAGTAAAGTTTCTTAATAGGTAAAAGCAATTTCTAGCTAATAGCTCTTTTAGCCTAATAAATACAATAATTAGCCTGCTAGCGTATAGCAAGGCAGTTATATTAATTTATAACAATCTAGGCAGTATCTATTGGTTAAAAAATAAGAAGATTATCTATTAATATAGCTAGCCAGTTATAATTAAACACTTTTGGATAATAATTTAAGATATGGTTACTAAGGCTAAGTAAATACTATAGTAGGAGCTAATATAGGTTTATAGGCAAGGAGGGCAGTTTACTATCCCGCTAGAAAAGATTAAGGACAATATAACATTTATAAAATAGGGCATTTTGTTTATAAGCAAGTTAAGTAATAGGCTAGGCGGTAGGCTAAAATAGATACTTAAGCAGATATAATAAAGTAAAGTAGATAGGAAAATATAGGTAAAGAAGGGGTAGCATATATAGTGGGTCTGGTAATATATATAAAAAGTTAATATATTTCTTAAGCTGCTATTATTTATAGTGTATATAATAGTAGGATAGCCAGCTAGGGGGACTAAAATTATATTATACTAGTATTAGAATAGGCTTCTATAAGACTAGAACGTTTTTGTTATAGATAAATAGGTAGTATTTATTACTTATTATTATAAGTTATAGTTACTTGTTAACGCGCCAAAGGTTATACCACGGTTTTTACTATAGAGGGTAGGTTAGCTAGTAGGGTTATATCTAGTATATATACTACTATTCTAGGAGAGGCTTGCGGAGTATATTTAGCGCTATAAATAGAGCGACTATATCTAGGCTAGTAAGTATAGAGTATAGAAAACAGACCATCTTATATAGGTAATTAAGGCGTGGTCCTTATAGGCACTTAGGAATAAGCTATATACGCTTAATTACTAGCATATAGCTATCGTAATTAGACGGGTCTTTATAGATAAGATATTTAGGGTAGGTACTTAAGACAATATTAGTAAGGTTAAGGAACTGGAAATTAAGGAGAAAAGCGCGCTAGAGATATTAGCTAGGCAGATAAAGAGAATAAGCGTTAATTAATACAGAGTATTAAGTAATATTATTAAGCACTTAAGTATCTAATTAGTAAAAATATTTTAACTACTTAGTAAAGCATAGCACTGGTTTTTAAGTATAGGGGGTATAGATAATATAAGACCCAGAGAGTTAAAGGTAATAAAGATAGGATAAAAGTATATATAAGGGCGGTTAGACGCTCTAAGTACGTAGCTAGTCTTATAGAAGATAGGGCTAGGAATAAAAGAGTATAAAATAGAGTAGATTAAAAGAGCAATATAATAGGCGCTTAGTAGTAATAAAGTGTTATTTTAGTTAGATAAGTAGAAGTAGGGAGTAGAGGCTATACTAATAGGGCATATGCTGCTAGTTATAGTATTACTAATAAAAGGGGGGAAGAGCTTATTATTTATAGTACTAGCATATCTAGAAGATCTTAGTATTACTATTATTATTATGCCGTTCCGAGCGCTGCTAGGCAATCTTATTAACCGGTTAAAGAAGGCCTGGATAGACTATATAAAATAAAAGGCAGGAGAGAATAACCTGGCAGCTATAATAGTAGTAAGTGCAGATATAGTATTAAGCTAGGGATTTCTTAACTACGCTTTATAATTAAACTAGGATAAATTACTTTAGTGGGTAGTAATTAATAAGTGTTATCTAATATTTATATTAAGCGACTAGCGGCTAAAGTTAGCGGAGCTTTAAAATTTATAACTGCTATAGTATCTAATAGTACTGCTTATAGTAACGCTGCCTCTGCTACTAAAGCAGAAGCTAAGTAAGGTTATACTTATACTATTAACTATATATATATAAGCAAGTACGGTATAAGTAAAGACGCGGTATATAGTACAGTAGTATTAGGGAGGGAAGATTAAGGAAATGGTGCTAGTAATATATAAGAGGTAAGCTTAAAGGCTAAATAGTATAAAGGGAGTAATCTACTATTGTAGTTAAGAGTAATATAAGGAGCTGGCTTATAAGCTTAGGTGTAAGTATTATTATACTAGGTTAGTTAATAGGGAGGACTAACTAAAGAAGTAAGTTAAAGAGGGGGGCTTTATTATTATAATATCAGCTCTTAGGACTGGGGTAGACTATATAGGTATTATATTTATACTTTATATAGGGCTGCCGTATAGGATAATTAACTACGTATAAGAAAGCAGTTAGGCTAGATATAGAGGGGAGAGGGTAGACTTAGTAGTGCTTTTAGAGACTAGCGAGGTAGAAAGGCAGGCTATAAGAAAGGCTAGTACAGTTAATAGGTTGGTAATAGTGGCTTTTATTTAGACAATAGGCTGCTATTAAGGGGTAATAAGCAGGTATCTAGATGGTAAAGAGGTTATATATACAGATATAGACTGCGCAGTATGTAATAGATATAGTAAGGGTTTAGTAAACTGGTAGACTTTATAGGCAAGAGATATAGACAAAGAGGGTTAGGTATAGAAGCTACTAGACAAACTAGTAAATAGCTATATAGTATACTAAATACTAGATAAAAAAGATAACTTATATCTATATTTATTAGCTAGGTATTAAAAATTTATAAACTTAGGGTAGGCTTGTTATAATAAGTTCTAAAGTTAGATTTAGTATAATAAAAGCAGTTATATATATATAAAGTATAGAATTAGTCAAAAGCTATACACAATAGAAAAAAGCAACTTAGAAAATTATTAGTAGTTAAACATATTAGTTTTAGTTATTAGAGTAGTAATAGGAACAGCTTATAGGTTAGATATTATTAGTAAGGCTAGCTATAATACGGAGCTAAATAGCAGCTTAGAGGAATATAGTAAATAGCTAGGACAGCGATATTAGAGATAAGTATAGGGAATATTAATAAGTAACGCAATAGTTGTGCTAATTAAAATATTACTTTATATAAGTGATAGGAGAGAGCAGGCAGTACAGCATATAGAGAAGCAAGAAGAAGAGGTTAAAAAGAGAGAAGAAGTAGAAGATATAGATAAGCTAAAAAAGAGAGAAGAAGTAGAAGATATAGATAAGCTAGAAGAGAGATAAAAAGTATATAGGCTTAATTCCAAATTTATAAGTTAATTCAGGGTAGAAAATAAAAGGGAATTATAGATAGGATATAAGAAAAATTATAAAGAAAATAAAGAGGAAGAGGATAAAGAAAATAAAGAAGATAAAGAGGATAAAGAGGATAAAGAGGATAAAGAGGATAAAGAGAATAAAGAGGATAAAGAGAATAAAGAGGATAAAGAATATAAAGAGAAAGAAAAGAGTAGTAAGGATATATTGCAGTTAATAGAGAGGCAGTTATAATAGTGGAAAGATAAGTACGTGGTATATAAAGCAGCAAATAGAGTATAGAAACATAGATTAGTAGATTATATAAATAAGCAAAGTTAATATATTAGGAGGATACGGGCAGCAGTACAGAAAAATATTAGGAAGGTTAGGAAAACGGGTTGTTTTAAATATAAAGCCCCCTAAAGGGTTTATATAAGGTAGACAGACAATAAAAAGGGTAGGTTTAGGTAGATAGGAAAGTATTATTAATATAAAGGCATAATAGTAAGCGTAATAGTTAGAATATTAGTTTTATATAATAGGGTTAGAAGGGAGTAGAGCAAGAGATTAAAGAAGAAAGGTATAAATATTAACAATTATAAAGCATTAAGGGCGTATTTAAAGATGTAGTAGGCTAGCAGTGGGTTTAAGAGCAATAATTTAATATAGAAATTTAAGTGGATAATAAGAAGAGCAAAGGGTTTAGGTTTATAATTATATTATAATAGTATATTAATATGCTAAAATGGACTTCTTTTAAATATTAATATACTAAAATAGGGTTTTATTATATGTTAATATACTAAAATCAGCTTCTTTTAGCATGTTTATATACTAAAAGAATTTTTTTTATATATATTATATTATTATCTAGTACAATCTTTTAGTATATTAAGATGGTAAAAGAAATTAGGTTTAATA
>Ga0307507_10002314_pt1 | contig 40543 bp, 28 predicted proteins | sample 7_EM_MG_FD_207223 | JGI IMG/M metagenome (GOLD analysis project Ga0307507, IMG submission 207223) | Populus trichocarpa ectomycorrhiza microbial communities from riparian zone in the Pacific Northwest, United States - 7_EM | ecosystem: Host-associated > Plants > Roots > Unclassified | place...
TAGTAGAGCCAAAGCTTATCTACATTAGAATAAAAATGTTTCACATCTTAATAACACTTACCTAATGCTCATGAAATTCGAAAATGAAACATAAACTAAGACACCTATAGGGCCCGGCCGTCCGTCCCGTCCAAAGGTCAGGACGGACTGCAACCGGGCGTTCGTCCCGTCCAAAGGTCTCAAACTTGGCGTCCGTCCCGTCCTAGGCTAAAGACGGACGAACTGGACGCTTGGGAACACTGCAAGCATATGTTACACCCATACTTGGTAGAATAAACTAATGCACACTCAGGAACTTCCTACTTCTGCCAAATGTCATAATGTCAGTAGCAACACTACACTCGGTCACCCATCCAAAAAAAAACAAAGAAAAACATTGGAGATCAAATCATTCAAGTTTCCGAACTTCAATAGTCTATTTCAAGGGATTTATATAGGTCACTACCAGGAGGCCATTCTCCCTTTCTTTTTCCTCCCTAGCCTTCCCAGATACTTTATCTAGCTCATGGCATGATCTTCTATTTTCTCCCTCTACTTTAACATAGCATTATTGCCCCCTGCTGTACTGTGCTGCAAGGCTAGGCTCCTATACCTAGGGTAAAACTCAAAGCATTAAAATAGCACTAGCATTTACAATAACATAAGCCATAGTAGATATAATACCAAGTTATGGCTATAAGCATAGAGTAGATACTATCTATAGGAGAGGTATTCCCAATATTACTAAAATAGCTCTACAGGGTAAGAGGATATCCAGCTTTTGTGGTATGTAGCTCATGATTAGTTTGATCAGAAACATTATTCTGGATCAAGGCTTAATATTGGTTGGGGTTGACACTCTCATTGATACTAAGGACACAGAAGCAGCCATTATATATATCACTAGTAGCAATGTGGAGAGAGAGTACAGATGCAAATCTGAATTTCAGAAACCCTGATTTTATGTTGTTTAGTGCATTTTCAGCAGTACTATTTAGAGCAACCAACAATGACTTTTATCCAGGCAATATATAAATTGTACCTGAAGAGAGAAGGTTCAATTCTGCTACTTGTTCAATAACATTTATTTCTAGATTCCATAATGTAGAGCGCTGAATAATTAGATCCGACAATATCGGGCATGTACTGACAGGATCATGGAGGCATATTGCAACAATTCTCCAGCTACATATAAGACACTCAGGCTTATTAGTAGGAAATACAAATCTCCCAGGCAGATAACCCTCTACAATAATAAAGTAGGCTGATGGAACACTTTCGAGCTTTAGGTATATACTATAGATATGACTAGAAACTTGGAGGCTATAATATTATTATACTTGGAAAAAATATATATAATAATATTATAAAAGAAAACTTTCCAAAAGGCTGGGACCTTTATAATACGCTTTCCTAATTTATAACCCTCCATCCACACAGATAGAGGTATTACAGTACCAACCAGCTTAGTGTACAGGTTTGAAATTCTTCGTCCCATTGTTGCCGTTCACAGCCCTAGGGTTTGCGTAGGCCACGAGAGTTCGTGGGGGAAAACTTTTAAGAGGGAGACTTTCCCCCCCCAAATCTCTCAAAAAGAAACCACAAATCAGACGTGAACGACAACAACATCCTTCTGGACGAGAAAGAGAAATCCCAGTATCTAAACAAGAACCCACTGCCTGTTCATTCTTTCTTCTTTTGTTTTATTCTTGTGGGAGCCCGGTGAACCGCCACGAACCCGTCCCCCACTTTCCTATTGTGAACGTTCGACACAAAAGACAAACACGAATTGCTATTTTGACCGTTTACAACGCCATTTGTTACCTTACCTCGCTGCTTTAGAGGTAGGATATTGGTTCTTTCCTTAGTGCCTAAACGGATATTCGCTCTTTCAGCCCCGCGAACAAAGATGGCGCAAGAGCTAGCGCACGTTAGTCTCGACATGAGGGCCGGCTTAACACCACTTTCATGGGCTATCATAGGTGGGCATGAGGCAGTGGTTAGGATGCTGCTAGACCGGGAGGATGTCAACCCTAGCATTGCTGATGAAGTTGGCCACACACCACTTTTCATAGCCGCCTGCGAAGGACATGAAGGAATCGTGAAGATGCTACTGGAACGAGGGGATGTCAATCCCAATACTGCAAATGATGATGGTGAAACACCACTCTTTATAGCCGCCAGGAAAGGGCGTGAGAGTGTTGTGAGGGTGTTGCTGGAGCGAAAAGACGTCAACCCCAATACTACGAATGAAGATGGCCAAACGCTACTCTGCCTAGCCGCCTTCGGAGGAAATGAGGGAGTCGTGAAGATGCTACTAGAACGGAATGATATCAATCCCAATACTTCAAATGATTATGGCCAAACACCACTCTTCATAGCCGCCTATAAGGGACATGAAGGAGCCGTGAAGATGCTGCTGGAGCAAGTGGATGTCAACCCTAACTCTGCGGATATAGATGGCAGACCACCGCTCTTGGGTGCCGCCTGGGAGGGCCATGAGGGAGTCGTGAAGATGCTACTAGAGCGAGGAAATGTCAATCCCAACACCCCAGATAAATATGGCCAAACACCACTCATTGTAGCAGCCTGTGGGGGACATGAAGGAACCGTGAAGATGTTGCTGGAGCGAAGGGATATCAACCCCAATACTGCGACTGAAGGTAGCGAAACACCACTCTTCGCAGCCGCCTGGGGTGGGCATGAAGGAGTCGTGAAGATGCTACTAGAGCGAAGGGATATCAACCCCAATACTGCGAATGAATATGGCCAAACGCCACTCATTGGGGCAGCCTGGGGGGGGCATGAAGGTGTCGCTAAGATGCTGCTGGAAGGAGTGGATGTCAACCCCAACACCCCGGATAAATATGGCCAAACGCCACTCTTCATAGCTGCCTGGAAGGGACATGAAGGAGTTGTGAAGATATTACTGGAGCAGAATGACCTCAACCCCAACACCCCGGATAAATATGGCCAAACGCCATTCTTCACAGCTGCCTGGGATGGACATGAAGGAGTTGCGGAGATGTTACTAGAACAGAATGACCTCAATCCCAACGCTGCGAATAAATATGGCCAAACTCCACTCTCCATAGCTGCCTGGAAGGGACATGAAGGAGTTGTGAAGATGCTGCTAGAACGGAACGATATCAACCTCAATGCTCAGGGCGATGATGGCCAAACGCCACTCTTCAAAGCCGTCTCGAAAGGGCATGTGGGAGTTGTGAAGATCCTGCTAGAACGACTGGATGTCAACCCCAACACTGCTAATCAATGGGGCGAAGTGCCACTCTTTATAGCAGCCTGCGAGGGAGATGAAGGAGTCGTGATGGTGCTGCTAGAGCGAGGGGATGTCAACCCTAACGCCGTCAATAAATACGGTCAAACTCCACTCTTCATTGCCGCCTGTAATGGGCGTGAGGGAGTCGTCAAGATGCTGTTGGAGCGGAATGATGTCAATCCCGATACTGCGCATGATGGCCTAACGCCACTCTTCATAGCCATCTGCAGGAGCCATGAAGGAGTCGCGAAAATGCTGCTAGAACGAGTGGATATCAACCCCAACATTGCAAGGAAAGATGGCCTAACACCGCTCTTAGTAGCCACCAACGGTGGGTTTGAAGGGGTCGTGAAGATGATGCTAGAGCGGAACGAGGTCAATCCCAATACTGCGGATAAATTTGGTCAAACGCCACTCTTCATAGCCGCCCGAAAAGGAAATGAGAGAGTCGTGAAGATGCTGCTAAAACGAGTGGATATCAACCCCAACACCGCGATGAAATATAGCCTCACGCCACTCTTAATAGCTGCCCGCGAAGGTCATGAAGGGGTCGTGAAGATGCTATTAGACCGGAACGATGTCAACCCCAACACCGCGGATAAAAATGGCCAAACACCACTCTTCGGAGCAGCCTGGAAAGGATGTGAGGGAGTCGTAAAGATGCTGCTAGAGCGAAACGATGTCAACCCCAACGCCGCGAATTCATCTGGCCAAACGCCACTCTTCATAGCCGCCACGAAAGGATGGGAGAGAGCCGTAAAGATTCTGCTGGAACGAGTGGATGTTAACACCGATTTGAAAGATCTCACTGGTGAAACCGCACTTTCGCAAGCTCTGCATCGTGGGCATCGTGCCGTTGTGAAATTACTATCAGAACCTAGAAATTTCACTCCTCCATCAGATAGTGATGGACTTATAGCACTTTCCTCACCCAGGCCGTCCACCGGGCCGTCCGATCCAGATCAGCACCCTTCCAAAATGATCCGCAGGCTTTGATGTTCAAGGCCAGACCTCAGCATACCCCCCTATTCCTCGAATTTCCATCTCATCGACTCCAGACCAAGGAGTACTAAGCCCTTTAACACTCCTACCACTCCTTGCCTTGTCTACTGTTTTAACAATACCACCCACATTTCTTTCCATTTTTCCCTCTTTCTTTCCAATCTCCTCTCTTTTTACTCTGTTAACGACTCTATTATCCCACTAGAAAGCGAAGGAACGATCTTCCACAAACCCCAATCATGCCCCTTGGGCGGGGCGAGTAACCTGGGATGAACTAGTGCGGTTGGCTCTTTCATCGATTTCCGCAGCCATCAAATTTGACTATGATAACATTAGCATTGTATCATAGCTTTTTTTCCCTTTGTTCTTATTCTCTATAGACTATTTTTCCTCATCGTTAGTTTCAACACACGTATTATTCACATCACTCACGTCAAATCAGAGGCTTTTATTATATACCCTTTGTTTTTTTAGTGTCAGAATAGAAGCCTCCCTGCCGCTTTCTCGCGGCCCCCGGTAGGAGGGGAAGCAATCCTAGTCCAAATAAACAGTGTTTGTAATTATTTAGCATATGTATCATGCCATCAACCGTCGGAATCTGAGCTTACCTTCGTTCCTTTTCCTCCCTCTCGATTGTGACATCGTACTCCAAAGTACTGCTGTATTCCTTGCCATCCCCATCCCCTTATCCTCTACCAGCATCGCTGAACTTTGAGCAATGTCACACCTGCACTTGGCAGAATCAAATTAATGCACACTCAAGACCCTTCTACACTGCCAAGTGCCATAATGTCAGTACTAGTGGCACTACACTCGGTCACTCATCCAAAAAATAAAAACGAAAAAAACATTGGAGATTGAGTCATTTCTCAACTTCCATAGAACCTATTTCCAGGAATTTATGTAAATCACTACCAGGAGGCCATTTTCCCTTTCTTTTTCCTTCCTGGGCTTTCCCAATACTTTGTCTAGCTCATAACATGATCTTCCATTTTCTCTCTCTGCTTTAATATAGTATCTTTGCCCTCTACTATACTATACCACAATGGTAGCCCCCCCTATGCCTAAGCCAACCTCAAAGCATTAAGATAGCACCAGCATTCATGATAACATAAGCCTTAGTAGACATAGTACCAAGTTATGGCTATAGGACAGAGTTGATAATCCCTATCATAGGAGAGGTGTCCCTATTATTACTGAAATGGCTTCACCAGGCAAGAAGATATCCAGCATTGGTGGCACGTAACTCATTACCAGTTTGATCAGAAACATTATTCCGGATCAGGGCTTAGTATTGGTAAGAGTTGACACTCTCATTCATACTCAGGACTCAGAAGCAGCCGTTATAGATATCACTAGTACCAAAGCGGAGAGAGAGTACAGATGCAAATCTAAATTTCAGACAGTGTTCGCAACGGTCTGGGGGCCCGGGCGGCCCCACGGGGAAACTGCCAAGAAGACTGGACCGGACCGGACGACAATTTTTACTCCGTCCCGTCCTGGGACATTTTAGGACTGCAGGGTTGAGCAAGGACCATAGGCCCCACAAGGTGAGACACTATTATGCTGTCCCAATAAAAGGACCACAGGGGATGGTAGTGGACTGCAGATCCCCTGATAAGGGCGGTGGGGATCTGTAAGTCTTGAATATGAGGGGCCTATCCTTCAAGAGCTGTAATAATTTATAACAAATATCTGCCCAACCAGGCCGATTCCACTCCTGTGATGTAAAACGATAGCTGTTGGACAGGGCTATGGAGACAGACATTTAAAAAATTGGGCATCGTGAGCAATAGAATTCCTGTCTTCACTGTACTCATCGACCATCATTCCTCAAGGTTCCCATAAACTTTTAAAGAGATATATTAGGGCAAAAAAACTTGATAGCCCTGATGGCAAAAAGGTGGTTCGCCAGGGCTTACTTTACCTTTTATTTATTAAAGGCCTGCTTGCTACATCCACCCCGGCCGGGAGTTGAACTCCCAACCTTCCCTGTAAGGGCTAGTAGTGACCGGTCTCATTACCATTAAGCTATGAGAACCGGTCGATAGTGCTCCTTTATTTGGAAATTTAACACAAGGAGGGATTCACATTCTCTCTTCTTTCTATTTTTTATTTCAGATTCATCAACAAAGAATATGATTTAACACCTTCATGAAATGTACCGTATAGGCAAATATGGCCCCATTGATGCGGCACTTGGACGAGGTCAACTCTTACTGGAAACAGCCTTCGGGAAGAGTTGACCTCAAATTGTCTTCAATTGTGATATCACCACGCCTGTTTGTAGATAAAGTCTAAACAAGGCATAGTGACCCAGATTACAGTTCTTCCATCTTCTATCTTTCCTTCTAGAGCATGTCACAATCACACTGTAGTTGTTTTCTTCGCTTCCAGATCTGAAGACGATTAGTGATTATGGTGGACTACAGATTCTCTGCTTGAATGGTAAGAAGAGTGGGGATCTGTCTGGGCCTGCAGGCATCTGTGGGGACCTGTCGGAACCTGCCGGTATTTGTGGGGATCTGCAGGGATCTGTCTGGCCTCACACTCTGAGACACTCTGCAATCTGGTTGTGGGGCCCGGCGTCTTCCCCCGTCCTACAGCCATTAGCCCCGGGCAAAATTCTCTCCAGGACTGGACGGACTACGATTCGTAGTCCGTCCTCGTCCTACCCTCAGGACGGACGGACTGCCCCGTTGCGAACACTGATTTCAGAGACCCAGACTTTCTGCTGTTTAGTGTGTTTCAGCAATATTTAAGGCAACCAACAGTAACTTTTATTCAGGCAATATATAAAATTGTACCTGAAGAGATAAGGTTCAATCCTGCTGCTTGTTCAACTTTGTTTCAATAATACTTATTTCTAGATTCCATAATGTAGAGCTCTGAATAATTAGATCTAAAAATATTGAGCATGTACTAACAGGATTATGGAGGCATATTGTAACAATGCTCCAGCTGCATATGAAAAACTTATTAGTAAGAAATACAAATCTCACAGGCAGATGACCCTCTACAATAATAAAGTAGGCTGATAGAACGCTTTCGAGCTTTAAGTATCTACTATAGATATGACTGGAAACTTATAGGCTATAGGCGATATTACGCCTGAAAAAATATATAAAAGAAACCCTACCAAAAGGTAGGAATTGAACAAGGGACCTTTATAATACGCTTTCCTAATTTATAACCCTCCATCCACACAAATAGAGGTATTACAGCACCAACCAGCTTAGTACAGATTTGAAATTCTCTGCCCTATTGTTGCCGTTAGCAGTCCTAGGGTTTGCGTAGGCCACTGTGTTTGGGAGAGTTCGTGGGAGAAAAAGTTTTAAGAGGGACGTTTTCCCCCTCAGTTCTCTCAAAAAGAAACCACAAATCAGACGAGAACGACAACATCCTTTTGGACGAGAAGGAAGGGATCCCAGCATCGAACGAGGACCCATTCCCTATTCACTCTTTCTTGTTTTTTTTTTTCTTTTTTCTTGTGGGAGCCCGGTGAACCCCCACAAACCTGTGCCTTTGACCGTTTACAGCACCATTTGTTGCCTTGCCTCGCTGCTCCTTTTAGAGGCCGGATATTAGTTCTTTCACTAGTGCCTAAGCGGATATTCCCTCTTTCAGCCCCGAAGATGGTCAGGGCAGGCTTAACACCACTTTCATGGGCTATCATAGGTGGGCATGAAGCAGTGGTTAGGATCCTGCTAGACCGGGAGGATGTCAACCCTAGCATTGCTGATGAAAATGGCGGAACATCACTCTTCATAGCCGCCTGCGAAGGACATGAAGGAATCGTGAAGATGCTACTAGAACGAGGGGATGTCAATCCCAATACTGCAAATGATGATGGTGAAACACCACTCTTGAAAGCCGCCTGGAAAGGACACAAGGGAGTTGTAAGGATGCTGCTGGAGCGAAAAGATGTCGACCCCAATACGGCGAATGAATCTGGCCAAATGCCGCTCCACCAAGCCGCCTCGAGAGGACATGAGGGAGTCGTTAAGATGCTACTAGAACGCAATGACATCAATCCCAATGAGGCAGATGATGACGGCCAAACACCACTCTTCATCGCCGCCTGCAAAGGACATGAGGGAGCCGTGAAGATGCTGCTGGAGAAGGTGGATGTCGACCCTAACGCTGCGGATGGATATAGCAGAACACCGCTCTTCGGTGCCGCCTGGGAGGGCCGTGACGGAGTCATGAAGATGCTACTAGAGCGAAGGGATGTCAACCCCAACACCTTAGATAGATATGGTCAAACGCCACTCATTGGGGCAGCCTGGGGTGGGCATGAAGCAGCTGTGAAGATACTACTGGAGCGGAACGATGTCAATCCCAATACTGCGTGTGATGATGGTGAAACACCACTCCTCTGGGCCGCCCGGGAAGGACATGAGGGACTCGTGAAAATGTTACTAGAACGGAATGACCTCAACCCCAACACTGCGAATAAATATGGCGAAACACCACTCAACGAAGCAGCTTGCGAGGGGCATGAAGGAGTCGCAAAGATCTTGCTGGGGCGAGGGGATATCAATCCCAATATTTCCAACGATGAGAACGAAACGCCACTCTTTGGAGCAGCCTGCGAGGGACATGAGGGAATCGTAAAGACGCTGCTTGGACGCAAAGATGTCAACCCCAACGCCACCGACAGACATGGCGAAACACCGCTCTCTGCAGCCGTCTGGGGAGGGCATGAAGGAGTCTTGAAGATCCTACTCGAGCGAAAGGATGTCAATCCCAACACTGCTAATTCTCATGGCGAAACACCACTCTTCGAAGCAGTCTGCGAGGGGCATGGAGGAGTCGTAAGGATGCTACTAGAACGGAATGACATCAACCCCAATACTCAGGACGATAGTGGCCAAACGCCACTCTTCGGGGCCGTCCGAAAAGGACGTGAGGGAGTTGTGAAGATCCTGTTAGAACGAGCTAATATCAACCCCAATACCGCGGATGAACATGGCCAAACCCCACTCTTTATAGCTGCCCGGAAGGGGCGTGAGGGAATCGTCAGGATGCTGCTAGAACGAGCGGATATCAACCCTAACGCTACAAATAAATGGGGCCAGTCTCCACTCTCCGAAGCCGCCCTGAAAGGACACGAGGGGGTCGTTAAGATGTTTCTAGAACGAGTGGATGTCAGCCCTAACACCGCGGATAACAATGGCCAAACCCCACTCTTTATAGCCGCCTGGAACGGGAGTGAGAGAGTAGTGAAGATGTTCCTAGAACGAGCGGATATTAACCCCAGCCCTACGACTATATGGGGCCAAGCGCCACTCTCGACAGCCGCGCTGGAGGGGCATGAGGAAGTCGTGAAGATGCTGTTGGAACGAGTGGGTGTCAACACTAAGGATGACAATGGCGAAACCCCGCTCTTTATAGCCGCAGGGAAAGGGCGTGAGGGAGTCGTGAAGATACTGCTTGACCGAGCGGGTATCAACCCCAACACTACGAATGAATGGGGCGAAACGCCACTCTCCGAAGCCGCCCGGGGGGGGTACGAGGGAATCGTGAAGATGCTGCTGGAACGAGTGGATATCAAAACCGATATGAAGGATCTCCACGGTAAAACCGCACTTTCACAAGCTCTGGGTCGTGGACATCATGCCATTGTGAAATTACTATCTGAACACAGAAATCGCACTCCTCCGTCAGATGGTGATGGACCTACAGCACTTTCCTCATCCGAGCCGTCCGATCCAAATCAGCGCCCCTCTAAAAGGGTCCGCAGGCATTAATGTTCAAGGCCAAAGCTCAGCACGCCTCCCTATTCCTTGAACTTCCATCTAATCAGCCCCAGACAAGCAGGCAAGTGGCTATTAGCCCTTTAACACTCCTACCACTTAGCCTCCACCCCCTTGCTCCGTCTATTTGTTTCACATTATCATCTACATTTCTTTTCATTTTCCCCCTTTTCTTTCCTATCTCCTCTCATTTTAGTCTATTTGCGGCCTGTCACCCCACTAGAAAAGCGGGGGAATAATTTTCCACACACCCTAATTGTGCCCCATAGGCAAAGCGAGTAACCGAGTGTGAATTAGTGCTGCTTGCTATTTCATCTATTTCCCCAGCAATCAAATTTGACCATGATAACGTTAGCATTGTATCATAGCTTTTTTTTCCCCTTTATTCTTCCCCACAAACTGTCTCCCCCCACCGTTAGCTTCAGCACATGTGTTATTCACTTTTCTCCTGTCAAATCGCAGGCTTTTATTACATACCTTTTGTTTTTTTTAATATCATAGAATAGAAGCCCCCCGTCCCTTCCTTGTGGGCCCCCGGTAGGAGGACGGCAGCAATCCTGGTCCAAAAAAATAGTGTTTCTAATTTCTTAACATATGTGTCATGCCAGTAACCGTCGGAACTCAAGCTTACCCACTTTCCTTTTCCTCTCTCTCAATCACGACATCACGCCCGGGCCTAGCAGATTCAATTAATGCACACTCAAGACCTATCTATTTTGCGAAGTGCCATAATGTCCGTAGTAGCACTAAGTTTCACTCGGTCGCCCACGCAAAAAAAAAAAGAGAAAGCATAAGAAATTGAATCATTTCCCAGCATCCGTAGATTCTAGTTCCGGGAATTTACCTAGATCACTAGTAGGAGGTCTTTCTTCCTTTCCTTCCCGGCCCAATACTCCATCTAATTCATAACACGATCTTCTCTTTTTCTTTTTGATTTTTGCTTTAACACAGCACTATTTCCCCAATGCTGTACCATACTATGCATCCACCCGCCCCCATGAGTAAGCTAAGTTAGCCGATAGCTACACAAAAGAACATTCATTACACAAACTATCACTTGATCTAAAACTGGTCCAAAAAGTGTTAAAACCTTTACAATAACAAAGTAAAACCTCCCCCCTTCTAAAAAGTCAAGATAACTTTCTCTCCATTCCGAGTCCTACAAGCATTCCCATAACCCCCTCCACTTCTAACTAACTTTCCTCCATCCAGGACCCAACCTTAAAGCGTCAAGATACACCAATATGTAAAACTGTATCTGAAAAGCCAAGGTTCAATTTTGCCGTTTTTTCAGCAATCTTTGATTCTAGATTCCTTAATAATATTATAGTGTTCCGAACTATGAGATCTAGAAATATTGGGCATGTACTGACAGTGTCATAGAGGTACATCGTAACCATGTTATTTCTCCTTTTGCAGCGTGAGAAACTTGTTAATAGGAAATATAAATCCCACAGGCAGGTTCCCAGAGAGGTTCAAGCCAACGTGCTGAGGAACAGCCATCGCCCCTTCACGTTTCTGAGTCTCATAGCACAGCGTCGGTATCTCAGGATATTGTTTATTACGGGCCCTCGCTACCGGATGGGTTTGAGTTCAAGAAAACCTACGTCGTACTCTTCCTAATCTCGTTCTGAATCGAGGATCACAACCGGGGATGCCTCGGATACGGTCTTCTGACCCCCGTTGCCAGAGGTCAAGAAAAAGAGCAGTCGGTCGGAAAGGAGGAGCTTGCGTGATGTCTCTGCTTCGCCATCTACCGATTCAGTGTATATGGACCCGCACTACCGGAGGATATGCAGCTACGAAGAAGCACATCTGAGCGCAGGTCTCGAACTACTTTTGACGCAAATGTTCCATCTCCGACTGAAAACCAGGCTGCAGTGCCGGAGAGCCATAGGCTTAGAAGAAGCCCTCAAAGATGTTTGTGAGGCCAAAATAGGTGGTTCAAAATAAATAAATAGAGCCCTAGGTTGCTCTAATTTCAATGAATAAGGCTATCTAATTAGGTATAAAAGCAAAATTCCTACCAGCTGTCTTTGGCTCATTCTATGAGCATTCTAGTTAAACCTTTATATCAGGGATTCAAAGTACGGGGTTATGTAAAGTCTCTGAATGTCTTCATCCAAAGATACATACTAAGTAGCCTTCCAATGGGTCAGGGCTCCATTGGGTTAGCCCAGGCCATTCATTGGGCTGGGCCAGGATTGTTGGGCCGGCCTGGCCTTTGAGCTTCATTGTGTTGGATTGGGCTCGTAAGTGCAAAGCCTGGGTTGCCCGGCAAGCCAGTGAATATGTTTTCCTTTGTTCCAAGATGCCTTACTTTCAAGTTGCCATTACTAAGGAAACACTGCTCTGAGTACCTAAAATTCTGGACACCATTTGATATTTGTAGAATAGCCAAAGTAGAGGCAGGTTCAAATTGAAACTGTTTGGTGAAATGCTAAGATCAACCGAGATTAGTGGTCATAGATCATCACTCGTTCTGAAGCTTTGAAAAGTTAGAAATACGAGACCTTTAGTTTGAGAATGAAACGGTTGCCGCATAGTCTACAACTCAAAGAAGTCAGCTACTTCACCTTCAGGTCCTCTCATGCAACTACTGTAGCTAACTAAATGTAGAGACAGGAGTATTTATAAACCACAAAGAAGATGTCCTATCCTTCTATTAATCACAACACATATCCAAGTACATTCCGCTTTCTCCTTCCGTGCGCTCCCTTGCTAAGCGACAAGACACACTTCATGAAAGAACTCCAACCGTGCATAGCTTCCACACCTGGCATTCAATTCTCCGCACCTCCGTCTCATTTGTCACTGTATTATGTCTAGTGCTACATCGATCCAAAGCACATCTCCCAAACCTTCATTCAAACAATAAAATGATAAGCCGAGCGTGATATCCTGAGCATACCGAGTAACACCAAAGACTTCCTACAGAAAAAGCTCTCACCTAGCTGCTACTACTCTCCCTCCACATATATATTCCCTTTTACCCTGAATTTTTCTTCTAATGTCAGCTGTGTAATTGCTAGTCCTCCAACTATTCTGCGAGACCACCTTTTCTGGTCTCGCAAACATTTTACTTGAAGTGCTCTGTAAGAGTTCGCTTAAGTGGGGCACGGTTACCCGGCCTTTGTGGTTTTGGGGTGGGGCTGAGAGTTTTCTTTGCAACGTAACTTAATGCTTGTTTGCACCCCCCCCCCCCCAAAGCACGTTTCTCTAACTCGCAGCCCCTCCCTCGGGTAAATAGGCATTACAGGACCAACCAGCTTGGTATAAGTTTGAAATTCTTTGTCCCATAGCTGTGGTCAGCATTCCATAGGGTTTGTGTAGGTGACCGTCGTTGCGAGAGCCTAGGAGAAATTTTTTTCTAAAGGCAGCTTTCCTCCACAGACCGCTTAAATAGAAAGGACGGTGACCATGAGACCGACAACGACACCCTCCTAGACAGGAAGGGACGAATACGACGAAAATCAATTGCTTTTTAATTCTTTCCTCTTTTTTCTTTCTTGTGGGACCCCCGGCGGACTGCTACGAACCCGTGCCTATACGTTCCTGTCGCGGGAGTTCGACACGAAAGCCAATACGAAATACTATTTTAATCCCTTACGACACCATTTGTTAGTTTGCCTCGCTATTCCTTTTGGACCTTAGGCATTGGTTCTTTCATTGGTGTCTAGGCTGATATTCGTTCTTTCAGCCCGCGAAGATGGTGCTAGGGCAAGCGGGCGTTAGTACGAGAGGCGGCTTAACACCACTTTCATGGGCTACCAGGGGTGGGCACGAAGCAGTAGTTAAGATGCTACTAGAGCGGGACGATGTCAACCCCAACACTGCGGATAGCCGTAGCCAAACGCCACTCTCTATAGCCGCCGGGAAAGGACATGAGAGAGTCGTGAAGATGCTGCTAGAACGAGCCGATATCAACCCCAACATTGTGGTGAACAATAGCGACACACCACTCTTCATAGCCGCCGGCGAGGGCCATGAAGGGGTCGTGAAGATGCTGCTAGAGCGAGGGGAAGTCAACCCTAACACTGTCAATAGGTATGGCCAAACCCCACTCTTCAAGGCCTCCTCGAACGGGCATGAGGGTGTCGTGAAGATCCTACTAGAACAAGCGGATATCAACCCCAACACTGCGAAGAAAAATAGCCCAACGCCACTCACCATAGCCACCCAGAAAGGACACGAGAGAGTAGTGAAGATACTGCTAGAACGAGCGGATATCAACCCCAACGCTACGAAGAAAAAGGGCCCCACGCCTCTCTTGATAGCCGCCCGCCTGGGCCGTGAAGGGGTCGTGAAGCTGCTGTTGGAGCGGAACGATGTCAATCCCAATACTGCGAGTAGTGATGGCCAAACACCGCTCTTTAGGGCCGCCAGCGAGGGACATGAAGGAGTCGTGAAGACGCTGCTAGAGCGAGGGGAAGTCAACCCTAACACTGTTAATAGGTATGGCCAAACCCCACTCTCCAGGGCCGCCTCGAACGGGTATGCGGGTGTCGTGAAGATCCTACTAGAACGAGTGGATATCAACCCCAACACTGCGAAGAAAAATAGCCCAACGCCACTCACCATAGCCACCCAGAAAGGACACGAGAGAGTAGTGAAGATACTGCTAGGACGAGCGGATATCAACCCCAACGCTACGAAGAAAAAAGACCCCATGCCTCTCTTAATAGCCGCCCGCCTGGGCCGTGAAGGGATCGTGAAGCTGCTGTTGGAGCGGAACGATGTCAATCCCAATACTGCGAGTAGTAATGGCCAAACACCGCTCTTTAGGGCCGCCTGCGAGGGACATGAAGGGGTCGTGAAGATGTTGCTAGAACGGAATGATATCAACCCCAATATTCAAGATAAGGGCGGCCAAACACCACTCTTCGGAGCAGCCTGGAAAGGACGTGAGGGAGTCGTGAAGATTCTGCTAGAGCGAAGCGATGTCAACCCCAACACCGCAAATCTATCCGGCCAAACGACGCTCTTCATAGCCGCCAGGAAAGGAAGCAAAAAAGTGGTAAAGATGCTACTGGAACGAGTAGATGTCAACACCGATATGAAAGATCTGGCTGGCGAAACCGCACTTTCGCAAGCTCTGGGTCGCGGCCATCATGCCATTGTGAAATTACTATCTAAACACAGAAATCGCGCTCCTCCGTCAGATGGTGATGGAGTTACAGCACTTTCCTCATCCGAGCCGTCCGATCCAGATCAGCGCCCCTCCAAAAGGATCCGCAGATTTTGATCTTCAAGGCCAAACCTCAACATACCTCCCTATTCCTCGAACTTCTATCCGATCAACCCCGGACTAGCGGCTACTAAGCCCTTTAACACTCCTATCATGCGACCTCCGCCCATTTGTTTAGCAATATCACACATTCCTTTTCATTTTTCCCCCTTTCTTTCCGATCTTCCCTCATTTTAGTCTATTTACACCCCCGTCGTCCCACTAGAAAGCGGGGGGACTATTTTCCAGACACTAATCGTGCTCCGTGGGCGGGGAGAGTGACCGGGGATGAATTAATGCTACTAGCTATTTCACTAATTTCCGCATCCATCAAATTTTCCCATTATAGCATTACAATTATATCATAGCTTTTCCCCCTTTCTTTCTTCTCCCTTACAGACTGTTTTTCCCATCGTTAGCTTCAAAGCATGTGTTATTCGTATTTCTCCTCTCAAATCAGAGCCTTTATCACACACCCTTTATTTTTTCAGTATCATAGAATTGAACTCCCCCGCCCCTCTTTCACGCGGTCTCCCGGTAGGAGGACGGGAAGCACTCCTAGTCCAAAGTAGTGTTTGTAATTCCCTAACATATGTATCATGCCAGCAACCGTCGGAATCTGGGCTTGTCCACTTTCCTTTTCCTATCTCTCCATCATGATATCATGCCCCGAAGTACTGCTGCATACCTTGTCGTCCTCATCTCCTTATCCCCTACCAGCGTCGCTGAACTTCGAGTAATGCCACATCCGCGCTCGGCAGATTCAATTAATGCACACTCAAGACCCTTTCCGTTTTGCCCAGTGCCATAATGATACTGTACTCAGTCGTCCGCGCACAAAAATGATAAGGAAAAAAAACAGGAGACAGAATCATTTCTCAATATCCATAGACTAGCTCCCGGAATTTGTGTAGATCACTAGTAGGTCTTTTTTTCTTCTTTTCCCCCCCGGTCCAATACTCAACCTGGTTCATGCCACGATTTTCTCTTTTCTCTTTCCTGTTTTTTTTTGCTTTAGCACAGCACCATTACCCCAATACTATATCGTACTATGCCATACTGTACATGCTAGCCTCTCGGCCCCCGTGGGTAAGCTAAGTTAGCCTATAGCTACACAAAAAGACAAGCATTACACAAACTATCACTCGCCCTAAAACTAGCCCAAAAAATGTTAAAATCTTTACCACAGCAAAGGAAAGCCCCTGTTAATAATCAAGCTTCAAGCCAATCCTATGGTTATGGGATAGGTATGGGGAGGAAATCTCTGGGCGGGTGCTGGAGACAGTTGATACGGAAGCTAGAAATAACAGGGGAAAACGAAGATCTCCGAACATCACAATGCTAGAACACCAGTAGAGCAAGCAGGTATAACCAAAACAGTATTTTTTTTTCGGGCAAGCGTCATACTTCCAAAACCATTGCTTAAAGAATCTAGTACGGAGGGCGTCCGAACGGGGACTTCAGCAGTGTCGCCCTACACTCTATTGCGAGTGATAGATCATGTATGACATCCTGTGCTTCTAGCGGGGCCGCCTCCAAAGCACCCGCGATAACCTGGTTATCGTCCCTGATGAGATATTGCATAGGCCTATTTAGAGTGCTTAGCTTGTTCGGCTCAGGTCTCCTAAACCGGGAGGGCCGTTTTTCGAAAGGGGCTATCCAGTTTTTGGCGAGCTTAGTTAAAGTACGGGTGCAAAAGTTCTCGTCCGATGCCCTTTTTACACCAAAAATGGACATTTTTAAATAAACAATTCTCAACACTGCTTATATAAAAACACTTGAAATTCTTCCATCAGCTAGGGAATCACTATATATTCAAACATCTACAAGTAAAAGTGTAAGGAATCAAAGCTGCCTTCATTGTTCATGATTGTGTCAGCAAGTATGAAAGTGACTTAGATTTTTGTATGGAGCTCCATACAAAAAAGTACATGGCAACCGATACCAGATATTTAAACAACTTTTCTCCATCACTTGGTAATATTTAAGGATTCTGTAACTTTCTTCATGTTATCTACATGTTTGCTAATTCAAGGACAAATTTTCGCTGATTCTCATAGACATTGCGCAATGAGAGAGGGTGGTGAAGATGGGCACTTTTGGTGTAAAAAGGGTATCGGACGAATACTTTTGCCCTAGTACTGTAGAACATCCCGGAGAGCAGGTTATACATGGGGGCTAAATGAACAAGGAAACAACGACTCCAAAACACCACGATATGAGAGCATGCTATTAGCAATGACTAGAGCGGTATACTACCGGTCAATATCCATGCTTTCGAATTCATAGCGGGACAGAACCGGTGCGAGGAAGGATACTCCGAGCTCAAACTTCGATACCAGACAATGAGAGCTACGAGTGATATACGGTGAATATACCCAGAATACAGCTATGGCTATCATATCGGCTAGGTAAGCAGCGGAGAACGCACTTGTGGTATAGTTTTACAGCGCCTGATCAGCTAACAAAAAGAAAAATAGCATTTTTATGCCCGAAGCAGGGTTAGAAACGAGTATTCGCAGTAGTCCCTACTTGAAGAAATTGAGGTTAAGTGTGGCTTTAGTTTTAGTCTACCTTATAGCATAGAGGTGCTCATAAATAATCCTTTGCGCTAAGGGTTTTAAAGATGAAGCGTTCGACAGTAGCAAGGTAGTACTGACGCTCTATAAGAAATACAATGTAGAAAACCTACCTTTCCTGGGCCCCTGTATAAGGACGAGCTCTAGTAGCTTCGAATACGATGGCTTCATAAGAAGGCAGACTTCAAGACATACCTGAGGTAAGCTATTGGTAATTTCAATGAAGTATTTTCTCCACTCCCGGCACCTCTCATCCGCAGTATACTCATAATGTCGAAGGGTTCTCAAAAAGGACAACTATTACATACCGCAAAAAAATTCCCCCTTTTGCTCGAACCTAAGTGATACGTAATTACACTTCTTTTCAAAAACGCCCCTACACTACGAGTAGTTATGAGAACCCCTCCGTCGCTAACTAGCTAAGTTAAATTTCTTCACTCATTTCCCTTTCAGCGACCATATATTGACCTTTAACTCACGGCTAGAATTGACTCCCCGGATACCAAAGTTCTTGGGATTCGCTGGATATCTCTAGCTCTGATCATATATATTTAGCCAACTAACCCGAGGCTAAAGATATAAACCCACTAATTGGAAGGGCTAACCATAGAGCTAAAAAACGAGCTAGCCCCAATGGCCCCCCAACATTCGGACCAAGTCCAATGGGGGACCGAGCCCAATGGTGATGCCTAAGTCGAACGAGTCCCTTTCCTAGAAGATAAGAACCGGTACGTAGTTCGCATCAAGAGGTCTCATACCGGTAGTAGATCAATGAAAGAGTGAGGAAATCCCATACACAACAACTCGATAGCCATTCCAGCTAAAGCAGCCCCATGGCTCCCTTACGCCCCTCTGCCGCGCCGACAACTGTCCGTCATGCGTTATCACCCGGATCAAAAAACCCATATTCGTCTCCACGGAGGAAATGCCGGGCACCGGCTCCGGCTTCCGATTGATGGAGGCCGTCAAAGTTACAACAAGATTGTTGTTGTGAGTCATGCCGAATGATGCGCTTGTGGCGGACGTCAGTGTGTTTGGGGGTTCCCCAAAAATCTCAAAAACCCAATAGGCTTCTGCGCATGTTTTCAGTTTGAAATATTTCACTTGGGAGCCTAGGCCCATGGCTGGGTACTCGATATAATTATTACTCAACGGAAGAGAATCCGGATTGTGAATAACGCTGATTAAATGAACATTGCGGTAACAGCGTATCCCGAAAGCTGCATGCAAGTCTAACAACAGATTAGCGATCCAATGAAGATTGATAGCGCATCTACCTAGAGTTAATCGATAACCCTGATGTTGGCTATTGCATTACTAGACTCTTAGCACTGTTGAGGATAAAGTTGACCTATGAACACTCAACGGAACCAGTAAGCCTTGCACTTGCAAAGTGCACAGCGGAAGCCCATAGGCATCCTAACCAACCACCCGCCAATGTTTATCCTAAAACCACAGCTGCATCGAATCGATGAGCGGAAAACATGCAGAAACTCTACCAATCAGCAAGGCGTAAGGTTGGATCTAGTGCGTCGGCGAGGACTGGCGATTATGGGTCGGCCCACTCGAGGTCGGCAAAAATTCGTCTTTCCGGAGTAGTATGTGCTAGTTGCTTGTGAGAGAGGTATTTAGGGGCACACTTTAGTGATGGCCTTCATCGCCTAAACCACCAACTGGCATGCGGGATCGATACCTCGATCCCTGAATTCGCCTGTATTCTAGCATCATTTCCCGCGCTCCTGTGTCGAACATTTCATGATCAAACCACTCAACCATCTCCAATTTTCAGCCGGTAAAGATGATACAGGGTTCGCGACCCTTTCATCTATGCCGCCGATTCCCAACGCTACTCTAACTGCATTTTTCTCGTAAAACGAGCTCAGCACCTAAATATACTACGAAGGCTCAGTTATGGAAGCAGTGGCCTACATGAGTTACAGGTGAATCCTGCGTTCCGAAATGTGCTATCACTCGTTTATTAAAGTTTCTCACGATATGGACTCCTGATTGTAGTCGTTAGTCCAAAAATTCCCTTCCTCACTTCCAAGCGTAATAACACCTGTTTGTTTTCACCAATGGCCATCTCGAACCACCACACTAGCCATCATCAAGTCTCCCCATCAGTGTTTGAACAAGAAATACTATCCCAGCTGGTAAGAAACAATGAGAAACGAGCCATGAACACTAACCACCAGCTCACCCATACCCCCGCCCGAGGTAGTTCTAGTGACCAATTTATGAACACTCTCGTATTGCCCAATATCAAGTCCCCATACACCCGCGAGCTGAAGTCAGCCGGTTAGAGGGGGCCCGGCAGTTAGTTAGTACCTTATCCCTTTGCTACCGGAAGCTACTGGCGGACAGGGATACGATACCTGACGGTGTCTACGAACCACTCCTCCGGTCCAAATGGAGTTCACATTCCGTCCAACCTACCCATCTCGCTGACAATCCCACCAAGCACTGTACCAATGGGGTAATAAGTCGCCCGCAGATCAGAGGAACACCCGTGACGAACCGACCTACAATCTTAGCCCTCGCCGTCCTATGAGCAGTTCCAATAGCCAGATATAGCAAATATTAAGTTGAAGAGATTGGTACACGTAACGAGCCCAATTCAGGCTACGTGGGCATAGACGGACGTTCGAGTAGTTCGCATTCTAAATGGAGGGGGTATATCATATCAAGTTGTTCGATAACCCTATCAGACTACTCACCTAGGCCTCCTATAAACGAATCGAGAAGTGTGTCTGGCTTGAGAGTGAATAAAACCTGTTTTGCGGTTCCCACAGGAAGATACTGAGACCAGCGCACCGGTTACTATCGCTCCGCGGGCTGGGGGATGAAGGGAGCATCGATAGAGATTGGTACGGTACGGTAGTCATCGCTTCACGTCCGCTTCCCCGATGTGAGAGTTTCAAACATCCAGTGCAACACCCGCTATTTCCGATCCCTCATCGTATCAGATCACCGGGACCGTTGGCCCTATCACATCTCATATCAGGAGCTCGAAACGTAACTCCCGGGTAGGAGCAGATACTCACCCACTCACTCACTCACTCACTTCAGTTTACGCTGCTCGCTCCGCCCCTCCTTCACACTTCTCTTGCACCTCAAAACTCCTCCCCCTCTCAAGTGTCCTTCCGCGATCCCACAAAAAACGCCTTGCAGAAAAAAGACACAGATTAGCAAGTTCAATATCCCCTATACAACCTATACAAGTGGTTTCTTTAATTTCTCATCGCATGGCTATACCATATACTATTCTTCCTCCGCCTCCTCCTCCGCCTCCTCATCCTCCTCTGCATATTGTCTGTTACGTGGCGGCTTATCCGTCCTGTATAAATCACCCCGGGCGTGCGCCATCGAACCAGAAACATTCGATTCAGAGAACACTCCTATTCCCCTCTACTCTAGTATCCTCACGCACTCTCGTATGTTATAAATTAAAAAACAATAAATGGAAAAAACCTCTCCCCCGCCCCCGCGCCCCCCCCCCCTCCTTGGAATATCATATTGTCGCTAGCACATCACCGGCCAAAAAAAAAACTCCAAGCCAAACTAAACCAAACCAAACCAAAAAGGAAAAAAATAAAAAAGGAAAGAAAGAAAAAACTATCACGTTCACATTCACATACACTGACTAACACACATAGATACCATTGGAAGAGGCACTCGTACTCATTCAGATCACCATCCCACACACTCGAAAAATATCTCAAATGGGGGGGGGGAGACATATTGAGACACAGAATAGAGTGAGTGGGTGAGAGAGGTTAAGTAGGGAAAACAAGCACTCTCGCCAACTGAAACATACACAACCAGAACATAACCTACACTGCTCAATTGATCGTCGTTAAGAACAGGACCAGCGAGTGATACTAGGTGATCGCCGACCAATCTTTTATATTGCCGAGGGTGGGGAAGGGGGGAAGGGGGGAAGGGGGGAAGGGGGGAAGGAAATACGTTATGCACTATAAGACTAGCGAACTGGGAACGGGCGGACGAGCGAACAAATCAGCTCTCACTCTCCCTCTCTCTCCCTCTACCCGTCTCCTACCTTCCCCGCCATCCTTGCACCCCCCCCCTCCCTAATTAATCCCTGCAACTTCCCTAGAGACGTACGGATGGGTGGGCCAAGGGGTGCACCGTATATGAGTCTAGAAGTAGGTAAGTAGGATTATGATACCGGTAATCGTCAAGAAAGATGAAAAGGAAAAGAAGAAAAAAAAAGGTCCAGAACTGATCGGCACACCCTCACTGCTGGCGCCGTTGACCCGGGGTCTTTGTTTTTTTTTCTCCTTCTCCCCCTCAAAAGTAACTTCCAAATCGGGCTTACTGAGGGAGGACGGCGTAGCAGTACTCATCGGTGGTACGTACTGTTGCTGCTTATTTGTCTCTGTTCCCGGTCATACGCTTCCGCCACTTCTGTGCCTAGACTTCTCTGCTTCATAGTTACTGTATATTGTGCTATCGGTCGTTTGAAACCTGGTTGGCTGGCTGGCGTTGCTAGCTAGTTGGTTAGATAGCTCTCCTTCCATCAAGCCAGCTACCAAATACTGAGCACATTCATTCATTCGCGCACCCCCAACCTCCCCACACATCTGAGCACCCAAGCACAGTAGTCTTTTCACATACATACATACATGTCATACACATACAAATACAAATACACAGACATACATACATGCACTACAAGAAGGGAGCAGGTCAGAAATTAACTCACTATAAGACAATCTATAACGACTGGGCCGTTTTTTTCTTTCTTTTTTCTCCCCCCTTCTCCACATCCACTTTCCAGCCGGCTATTGGTGCAAGTATGATGAGGGATTGGTAGAACTAATATTTTCCAAAGTGGCCAATATATAAATTGTGAAACAGGAGCTGGACGTGAGGTGACATACCTGTGGTCACACCCCGAGTGATACCTAATGACCCCCATGAACCACCACCATACTCACAGCATGATATGTCTATCCATCGGCCCACCCGCCCGTCTGTCTCTCGTCTATTTTCGACTATGCTTTTGGCGAGCGAGAGGGTGTGTATGTGTGTATGTGTGTCTGATTCTGACAGGAGGTTAAGTGACAGATAGACAGGATAGTGGCCGTTGTCCGTTATGTTATGTTATGTTATCGTATGTTATTCCATGTTCGTGAAGTTGGTGAGCTGTCTTTTAGTCTGTTAGTCTGGATGTGTGTGAGTGTGCGTATGGCTGGTTGGCAGGCTGTCCGATGGTATATCCCTGTATTGAATGTCTCGTATACCTGTCTAATTGTATATTTGTTCGTCAATTGTCTGTCCGCCTAAAGATCGGCCAACTGCGATAGATAACTAACAAGCTAGCCAAACTAGCCTGGCCAGTCCAACCCCTACAGTGCGATCAAGCAGGGGGATGGAGCAGAAGTATGAAACTGAGCAGCACTCGTCCTTCCCCTTCAATCGAACTGAACTGAACTGAGCTGTCTAACTGCCACGTTCACTATCTCGGCCGAGACTATATCCCCCTCATAAATGGCTCGATTTGGGGGAGGGGAGACTATACTCACCGGCACAGTATGTAGTAAGAGGTTATGCAAGTATCTTATGAGTAAAAAAGAAAAAGGGAAGAAAAAAACCCCCGGCCGAGGTCATGCGTGTACTTTCTAATATGGAATCTTATAGAGTTCTTGCCATAATAATAATATTATTATAGCAAAAAAAGTGAAAATAATCGTTCATTAGTGGCGAATGTTTTTCTGTGAGTGAAACCTTGTTTCAGTATGTTTTACGTGTAGCTGTTTTTTGTTTTGTTTTTTTGGGGGGAGAAAGGGGGGGGATAGCACCTTCTGGTTTGATAGTGTTAGGAGATCTCTAGGTGGGTGTTTTCAGGTGATGAACGTCAGGTGGGTTGGGTCAGTGGGTTTCTGGTATTGGTGCTGGTGGTGTGGGGAGTGAGGGAGTTCATTGTAAAAGACCAATATTTTTGAACACCAGCACAGTAAAGTAGTGTGCAGCGTTTTTGAGACAATACAAGACAAGGCAAGGCAAGACAGTTAGTAGCCAGGCTGCAGTACATACCAGTGCTCTACTCCGCCCTACACCGCAAGCAGAACAGGCAGAATGGCATGTATGATACTTACACAATACCAGACAGTAGTGCTCGAGCACTCACTCGTAGCATACCAGTAGGCCATGCACAAGTAATGCCATGTCTCACTCAGGCCGGTCGAGGTTGAGAAAGAAGGAGAGGAACAAAAAATGGGAGAAGTAGAAAAACAAACCTAGTTACCAACCCATGTATGATTGGCATTAGTTCCATTAGTATCCCATACCGGTATTTCTAGTCGTACGGTACACCACTTATGTGGCTTCACTTCACCTAACTTGACTTACTCACTTGCACGATGCAAGGACAAGAAAATAAATCTCCCGAAAAAAAAGAAAGAAAAAACGATTCCCACTTCGTATTTTCCTTTTTTTTTTTCCTCTGGAGGGGGGTTCGTTGAACGCGGGAAGGTACATATTGGATTTCTAACAGTTTATCTGAGGATCAGGGAGGAGGAGGAGGGAGAGAGCAAGCGAAAGAGGAAAGGAGGGACGGAGGGGGCACCGTTATCGAAAGGAGGCAAAAAGGCTCTCACGATTAGGGGCATCGGTATTCAGGAGAAGGGCAAGGAGGAAATACCTCGATGTGTAGTTTGTTTGTTTGTTTGTCCAAAGCACCTTTATTTTTGGGTAACGAACAATTCTCTTCTGATACTGGTACCACCATAGCCGACGGCAGCCACCAGCACCAACGATTCCCCCGATACCCCCGATATAACGATGCAGCAGCCCCCACCAAATAGAGTAACATTCCGCTATACATATGTATACAGTTCTAACTTTAAAGCAAGAACAGTACAGTACAAAGCAAACTACGGGAATGGAACAAGGCGATCTACTCTATTGGAGTAACCCCGTTCCAAGATTCACCCTCTGCCGCTCCCTGCAGCTCCCCTTTTTTAAGTGACGGTAAACCAACTTACCGCGAATTCCACCCTTTTTCCAGTTCAACGGGAGGACAGCGCGATTATAACCTTCAATATCATCATTATCCCATTCCCCAGCTTCCCGCTCAATGCCGACAACTATTCCAAGAGGATGGAAACTATGCCTGTGATAGACGGACTGATAGGTAGATAGATAGATAAATTGATAGATACAAGTTTTTGCAATATCAAAGTGTTGCACACCACCAAAATTTTGCCCTGTTTTGCTCGGATCTGGGCAGTAGATATGGGAACCTGCCACTCCGCAAGCACTCCAGTCAACGTTCCTCTTTCCGCTGTATATCATTCAAACCAACCAACCAAAGGAAATAATAATTGCTGGGCGGCCACAATACCGCGTTATCTGGAGAGAAACCGCCAGGCGCTATCACGTTCAAGCAAGATTTTTATTCTCGTTCTGTCTCGGAGTTGCAATAAAACTCTATATCCTAACTCTGTATAGCCAAGACTAGGCCTTTCAGGGCCCTGATTTTGACGCAATTGTAAGTTTCACAGCCGCTTCTTATTTCAACGTAAAAAAGTGGCTGCCGGTTCTCGCCAGATAATGCGGTAGTTGCCCTCCCCTCATTGGGAGAAGGGGCAGGGGGCAAAGGGGGCAAAAAGCTCAACCGAGTTCAATGTTTATTTTAAGAAATCGAGCCACCAAACCAACCGAGCTGACCTTAAACCTCCCTTCCTCCCCTATTACGAAAAAAACGGTTGAAATGGTGAGAGAGAGTATCATACTGGCACAGTACCGTAACTCAGTCATCGATTTCACAAACTTAGATACCGGTATGTATCAGACCCGCAGTGGTTTGAAGTTTGATGAAGCCAAGACGCTGCAATTCCGATGATGGCAACCAAAAAGAAAGCAACAAAAAAAAGCAAAGCTGTTCAAAATCGGAAGAGGGTTTGATTGAAAAAGAAAGAAGCAAAGGGAAAAAAAGCAATTCCCCAAAGCATTGACTCTTTAGGGCTAAAAGCAAAATATACGTTACCGTACTCGAGTAGAGCCCAAGTAAGTTAAAAGCACAGCACTAGTGCCCATTGGTAAAGGATTCAAGAGTAAAAAAGGGTTCGGGGCAAAGGTAACCAGGGATAGGATGCGTTCGACTCCTGCACAGTAATTGCTGGGAAAAGGGATAGGTGTCATCGGGATAATAGCGATATTATCATGTTCAGGAAAGTTAAGGTCAGGTCGACCTAAGCTCGATAAGCTAGGCCAGAAAACCGTACCAATTGTCAAGTCATGCCGGGTTGGCTTGCTGGCTTGCTTGCTGGCCCGATGGCTACCGTAGATGGAGGGAAGGAGGGCATATCAAAAATGAAACAATCAAAAAAGCAAGCAAAGACACCAAAAGGAGCCGCTGTGGGTCGGCGATCATTCTGCTCCTCCAATTGTTACTCGTTCGCTCTGGTCAACGCAATACACCACGGGAAAGCGAAGGCCAAAAAGGAAGTGCTCTCTTTCTTAGTGGGTGGCCGTCATTGCCTCTAGTTGGTCCATCGGTCTGCTAAGCGGCTATGGGGGGGGGCTCCCGTGCCAGAGGGAAATCACCAAGCGCAAAAGCCAGCTGAGCTCAATTCAACTCCCCACGGCACTGCTCGGGGGGGTCAGTAGAAATCGGATAACTATCTCTGCCGATCCCATACGGTACAAATCTCTACGGAGACAAGGGTTATGTCTTCCGATTTCTAATGACTCGCCCAAGGACAGTACTTTGTTTTCTTTTTCCCTTTTCCCCACAGACAACAGAAACCGGGGAAGGGAGGAGAGGAAAGAAGAAAAAGAAAGAAAAGAAAAGAAAAGGTTCAAGACCGCTAAAACGCTTCAATTGGATTTCGTCGTTTTTTTGTCTATTTTTGTTTGTGCTTCTCCTTTATATCACTCCACTCCGGATTTCTCCGGATTGCTCTCCCTCCCGCCAGTCATTTGTGAAGAATAGGGAAGGGGTGGTGGTGGATGGATGAAGTGGAGTGGGTGAAATCTCGCCTATCTACTCGTACGGTCGATATGTATGTGCCTTTCCCGAAATTATACGATTGCCGAGATTTGGCCAAAGCTTTATTTATCTTTTCATATTTCTTATTTTTCCCCTGCGATATGATATGCACTGCACTTAAGAGCCTATCGTCATCAAACCTATGAAGCAAATCATGCTCGATTGCCTCCCCCCCTTTTTTCTTCTTCCTTTCCCTTATTGCGCCGCTTGCTTGTTCGCCCGCTGCCCCACCTTCTTGGTATCGCCTGCCCACCTACGTTGAGGTCGAAATATTACACTGCTCTGCGATTTTTCTTGTTTCGTCATGATGTATACTGTGCGTGCTGTGCTCTAGCTTACATATCCTACATCGGGGAGGTACATCGGGGAGGTGAAATTGTGATGATGCATGGACTTTGAATTAGATAAAAATCAAGTGAATGAATAAAATTTGTGCGTGTGCGTGTATGTGTTGTTTTTATTTTATTTTTTTCATCTTTTTTTATCTTCATCTGCCATTATCATTCTACCCGTGACCAACAAATATCTTGACATCAGGCCTCCTCAGCCAACCGTGATCCGGAATGGGTGGAAAAAGCGAGGGAAGAGAAAGAGAGAGAGAAGAAGAAGAAGCAAAAAAGGATAACTCATCATGAATTGAGTTTTAATTTATTTATTTTCCGCTTTCCTCGTAGATCCACTATCGCCCCCCCCCCCCCACCGTCATCACAACACCCCGCCCGCCTCCACAATCGTGAGTTAATCTTAAGTATCACAGCCCGGCAATTCAGCTGATCACAAGCGAACTGGAAAACGAATAATAATCAATGCTCCTTTTTTTTCTTCTTTCCTTCCACTCTCGCCTCCTCCCGCCCTTGATGGTGTATATACGAGTAGATCTATTTCTTGGCTGCGGAGATGCCTGAATTCTTTTTCCTTTCCTTTCCTTTCCTTTCCTTTCCCCCCGAACATAAACCTCGCAATTGGAAATGATATGATAAACGGAAAAAAAACGTGGTTGACTCCGGACCCTTTGACCTATAGGCTTCCTAACCAAGCACCGGGCAGTCTAGTCAAACATGGGGGTGTTTCCTCGAATAATTGAGTGATGAATTATGATTGGAGGGAGATATGTTTTAGATTTTTTCCTCTTCCAGCCTACGTGCATTCATAGCATATTACAATAAATAAAATAAAACTCCCGTGGGAGAAGGAGGGAAGGGTGGGTAAAACTACGGTACTAGCCAGTATATGATCAACAAGCCAAGTTGAGATGAGTGAGCGAGGCGAATGAACTGAGTGACACGTGCCCGTCGGACCTGATCAAAAGACAAGACAAGAGCGAGCAACGACCCGACGAAAAGCAGCTGAACTGAACCGAACTGACACCGAATTGGATCGGATGGACCGGGCTCGACTACTAGTAGAGAGGGAGAGAGGGAGGGGAGTGAGAGAAATTCTGATACATGCGCAGGAGCTAAGGCCAAGTTTGCTCTGCACTTCACCATCAGACGTTAGCTTACGGTGCAGTTAGCTATTATGGCGATGATGGTGGTGGTGGTGGTGGTGGGGTGTGTGCTAAGAGTCGATTTTTCGAATAAGCCGCGATCCAATAGCCGAACGGACGAACAAGGGAGCCAAGGAACAGAAACCAACTACGATATCATACCCTCCTTGACTTGTGATACCCACCTAGGTTGCCTGCTTGCACAGTACCGTACGTTACGTGCATACAGCAAGCACCCTTTCGGATGATCTCATCCATCCTGAAAAAAGAAAGAACCCCCCACCCCCTCCCTAGTTCAAAATCCGAGGTTAATAATCAATCATGTATAATATTATTATCTTAGAAAATTAAATATCAAACCAAACCAAAATTTCGACAAAATAGAAAGTATTCCAAAATATTCTATCACAACCCCAGAGAAGAAGAATAATCAGCTGAATCGCAGGACTCCCCCTCCACGTATTTCCTTCAACTGGCAAGTCCATTAGGGAGGAGGGGTGGAAACCAATAAATTCGCATTACTGCACTAAAATACTGCCCATCTAAATGTACGATATCTATCCATCCAACCTTCAACAGCACCTCAATTCCTTCCCATCGATAGCCTGGCCTGGCCCAGCCTAGCCTTCTCCGTATTTCGCAACGGTTGCTTGTATCCACCCACCCATCCATCTATCCATCCAGTTACAACCTGCCAGAGCTGCCGTCCTCTACAACGATCCAAGTCCACAATTAATAAATAAGTTGGCCAAAAGAGTTACCTAAATCGATAGGCGCGGGGCAAAGGCAGATCGCCTCGCCAATACCTTTTTTTTCCCCGACGGCGGTACGGCAGGTAAATTAAGTTAAGCTACCGTAAGTTACGATGCGTTGCGATACGATAGCGGTACAGAGATGCGCTGTGCTCTTGCGCAGGGCAGGGTAGGGACAATGCGGGGCGGAGGGGGTGGGGGAAGTCTATTGTCTATTGAACGGCGATTTGAAGATCCATTCCATGTTTGGGGTTACAGTGCCGTTATGGGCCTCTGCGATATGATATGGTAGCAGGTAGGTGTGGTTGTAGTGTAGATCGCTTACTGCGCGTCTCTCCTTTAGTAGGGTGCTCGGATATGATATGGAACAGCGGAGCGGGTTTGATTGCAGTAAACGATGACCGGTTGGTGAGGCTGGGCAGGGCGAGGGCGACCTGATGTGGCAATCGAGTGCTGATTAGTGCAGCAAGAGAAGGTCGCCTTTTCTTTTCTTTTCTTTTCTTTTTTCCTATTTTTTTGGTTAATAAACTATCGGGAGGTAACTTTAGGTGCGCAAGATACCGGTAGCTTGCCTGCTAGCACCGTAGTGCAAAATTTCGAACATTTTAGTTGGGTGACGAGAAAAAAGTGTGGGTCCCTTTGTGTTTGGGCGCCACGCAGGGAGGCGAGGAGGCGGAATTCCGGCAACAAGCCTTTTTGCTTGTGCTAGAGAGGAAGAAAGGGAAGAGCGGTGATTATTTTGTGCGTGCGAGCGCGCGTGCAAATTACGGTCCCTTCTGCGAAGATACGGTGGCTAAGGTTAGAGAGAGCTATGTACTCGAGTATCTCATACTCGCAGGTTATGATACGTCTACTCTACACTAGTTTTTAACACTAATGCAGGAATGGCAATGTGAGGTTACTTGTGAGCATTGGGCTTTGGACTCCAGTACCGGTACAGTATTGACGAACAGGCACCTAAACCCATTTCTGCCTTCTTTCTTGATCTCCAACCGTTGAGAAATTGCTACAAAGGAGCGGATACCGGAAAGAAAAAAAAAACCAGTTTTTTCTTTTCTTTTTCTTGTCCTCATCCACTTTCGGCTGTCGTTCACAGCAATTACTCGAGCACAGCAGCGCCCCACACCGCGAATCATCATCCATTGCCGTAGCTTCTTTTCAGCACTACCGGGCCCGTAAGATCCAAGGTGGTCTGCCGAATCGGGTACTAAACCCAATCCCAACTAATTCCCTTCTAGCAAAAGTTTCCACTGCCTGGTAGAGCAATACCCCAAACAAGGCCCTGTATTCCAAATGCAGTAGCAAAGAAGCCAATACACGTACCAAAAGCGGTTTAACCCCTCGCGATTCGGGAGCCCACATCCAGCCCGATAACCCCGAGCATCCCTCCATCTCCCATCACTACCACAGCTTCCCCTTTCTACTAGCGCTTGTGCTCCGTCAGAAGCTGGCAGGCAGGTACAAAGTGCGAGTACCGGTATGCGAACGAGAGCTCTGGCAGGACAGGGGTGAAAGAAAAGATGACCCAAGCGTCGGTTTCGAAAGCGGGAAATCCAAATCAGTGGAACTCGCCAACGGCGGGCGCAGCCAAAAATAAGTTCCAAAAAGGAAGGCACCCAGCCCATCAGTCATCATCACCGCTCCTCAAAACATCCCCCTTTGTCAAGGCACATTGCTTGGTACCACAAAGCACGACCCAGAAATCTCAACCCTTCGGGGATGCCGAAGGGGGCGAATCCTTGTCCGGTTGTATATCTTTTACGCACCTTATCCCCCCGGCGCTGAACTCTGTTTTCGAAATGCTAGAGGGAGGAGGGGAGGGAAGGGGAGAGTGGGGCAGCGGGAGGCGGGAAGGGGGGGGGAAGGAATGAATTTCTTGCGCGCTTCACTTTTTTCGTTTCCTATCCAGAGCGGAAAGGTTGTCCCTACTTCGATTAGCGAGTTACCTTCCGAGAATCGGAACGGTCCCGAGGTCGGGCCCAACCGCACATAAGGGGGGGGGTTGGTGGCGGTGGTGGTGGTAAGGAAGCCAAAAGGAAATAAAAAACGTGGTCCAGCACGTGGTTGGTGTTGCGCAGGTATCAAAGGAATCTGGTTGGAGGCGCGGGTCTAGCTGGCTAGCTTTGGTTTGTTTTTGTTCCTGAAGATGATTTAAGGGAACGAAGCGAAGAGGCGTCTTATTTTTATTTTTTATTCCCTTTTTTGTGCAAAGGGGATGGAGGCGGCGGGGAAACCCGCCCGTGCAGTACTCGCTTTGCTTTCCTTCCGCAGGATTACTATTACGGTGCTTATTACTAGAGTGCTAAGACTCTCGTTATTACTATTACCCTTCTGCAGGAGCCTTTATAAGCAACTATATCCACACGTATCACTTGAAAGTGAAAAAGAAAAAGATGCTTTGTGCGAAGTACAGGATGGGCGATTTATTGAAACATATAAGCGCACAAACTATTAACATCTGTCAGTCTCCCGAAAAAAAAAGCCTTGATTGGCCGGACTTTACCGAAGTAGTTCTAGAGGGGGGGTTACAACAACAAAAATAAAACGAAAAGAAAAAAAAAAAGACCTCAAAAGGTTAGAGAGATCTCCCAAGATTTTCCGTTCCGGAAGTTGCTTTTCCTCTTCTTGTTTCCTTTTTTTCCCTTTCTTTTTTTTCTTTTTTTTCTTTTCTTTTCATTTTATCCAGATGAGATCTGTGGAACGCTCTTGGAGCGGGCTTTCCCTTGCCTATTCCCTTACCCAACCGTACGATACTTGTTACAAGCACTCCCCCCTTCCCACCCTCACCCCACGTCGTACCTGGTTCCCAACCACGGTTTTAGATTTCAAGTCGCCGAAACAAAACCCTGCGCAGAGCCTCAACAAGGAATCCAAAACATATCCAATGAGAATCCATGGCTAACTCGACCCGCGCCCCGTCACTCGGTCGGTGCAAAATCGCACCGTCAAAAAAGCCCATCATCAAAACGGCTTGCCGACGTTAACCAAATGAAAAAGAAAAGAGAAGGAGAAAAACAAAAAAAAAAAACACAAGTTCGCGACCATAACCATTACCGACTCTACCATTACCGAACCGGTTCTCGATCCCTATCATATTCCCGTCCGGAATTGAATTGAATAAACGAAAGCCAATACCGGCACAATAATAACAATAATAATAATAATAATATAGGGAGTAAAAAAATAAGAGAAAAGAAAAAAGGGGGGTGCGGGGGTAGTCGTCATCAGATAAAAACAAGATAGATAAAAGTCTCGCATAAGAAACTTTTGTTTATTAGCTCTATTTGTTTTATCGGATCGAAACGAGCGGAGGTTCCCAAAACCCCATGTCTCAGGTTTAGAGCTTTGTTTTTTGGGGATTGCGGAAGATTCCGGTAGGGACTTTCCAATGGGGAGGGAGGGGGGCATTTTTGTTCGGGATGGACGTTTTTTCGTCTACTAGACCAATGAGAGTGAGTGCTACCAACGAGGGAATTGCCCATTTTATTTTTTTGGCTGAGTCCTTAGATTTATTGGTGAATGAAAGTGTCTGGTGCTCGAGTATGTGCAAGCTGGACCCGAACGTAGGGATCAAAGGTGAATTATCTGTTGCGGGTGTGAGCACCTGGCGCCTGCACCGAATTCGGACTCAAATGTTGTGGTGCTTCGTGATGGATAGCTATAGGGGAAATACAAGCACCAACGAGCGACCTGAGGTAAGCCCAGAAAATGCAAGTAACAAAAACGGATAAGCAGTAACAGTAGTATCAAGGCTACTAGTATTAATAATAGCAGTAAACAAAATCCATGATAGAAAATTGGACCCTCTGATTAAAGGAAAAACTTTCACCCTAACTGAACCTATCTTATATATGTTTGCTGCTAGAATAGGAAAATATTTTGACAAACTTCACTTCTTGAATATACCTGAAGCTCCTCCTAGTAGATAACTTTAAATCTTCCTCTTGCCTTAAGTTTGCTAAGGACAGGTAAGTATATACTAGTACCACCCCCTCCTCCTCAGCCATAATAATTATTAGTATATTTCCCCAAACCATTCTCTACTACCAACCTAACTATACTGTGCCGTACTGGCATTATGAAGGTGAAGGTTTTTATGATAATATAAAGCCCATGCCGGTATGCCGGCACCCAAGTACCCTATGGTGCCATGTTTAGGCTAGCACTGGCGCTTGGACATATTTCATTTTAAAGTCCAGGGGAAGGGAAGCGAGGGGAGTGAAAAGGAAACAAACGAAGTAAGGAATGAAGCCCAGAATACCGCAATTGACGCATCAGCCCAACTACCGTACCGTAATATCTAACCATTCCCACCGTCAGGGGTATATATGTATCATACGGTACAATGTACAGTCAATTGGTTGGTTGGCTGGCTAGTTGGCAAGAAAGTCAGTTAACTAGTTGGTTGCCCATAGTAAGGGATGCCCTGCCTTCCTTCCTCCGTCCTGTGACTCCTGTCCTGCCCACTTGCTCGAGGCTTCCAACGAGGCGGGTGGGAATCGGGAAGATTAAAGCGAGGTATACGGAATTCCATTGTCGGGATACATATATAGTTGCTGTGGGTAGGTATAGCGGGAGTCGCGGATCTTAATATCAGCAAGCCCGTATCTCGGACTGAAGTACGGAGAGCCGCGGGCGCGCGCCGGAGGAGGAGGGATAGTCGGGCGGGGCTGACCGACTGACCGCCAAGCTGGCAAGGCAGGGTAGGGCAGGGCTGGGCTGGTTGGCTTGTTTGCGGGTGAGAATTGATTAGGCAAGGTGGAGCGGTACGGTACTTTACGGTAGGCGTACAGCAAAAAGTGTCTTGTGAGTTTGATATTAGTCTTGTGATGCACAATAATGATAATTGGCGGCTCTTTCTTTCTTATATGTCTATAATATTATCACCATTTTCTTGACAGCGGTCCTCAATCATGTTCTATAATATTTTGTTTCGTCTCAGAGGGTGAAGGCTTCACTGCATGTATAGTATTGGATCTCTCGTGTAAGAGAGGGAAAAAGATCATAAAGGGCCGCTCTTGATGGGTCAATGCACAGGCTTCCCAATCTATGCATGTTTTTTCGGAATGTCTCACTCTTGCGAAGTGAGACATTGCTTGCTTTTTCTTTCTCCATACCTAAGCCGAGTGCGGAGTCAGCCATAGTCTGTGCTGAGCCACGGGGGGGTAAAGTCGACGGGTTCCGTTTTTCTTTCCTTTTTTATTTTTTACCCTCTCTCTTTTTCTCGTCTGGCTGGATTTGGTCCCACTGTTCAGCTGCTTTTTTGGCCTTTTTTTTCTTTCCTACTCTCTTTCTCGTTCGTGTCGCCGATATTGTGTGACATGGGTTAACCATGTTTGCAATCTAATTTAGCTGAGCCAGAGTCTTTTTGCTCTCTGACAATGCGATACGGTATTGCGAAGGGGAGAAAAGAACATGACCAGGCTACGATTCAGCAGGCAGGTGATTATTCTGTTTATCTCTAGAGAAGCAAAGACATAATTCAATCTTGCAATACTTTGCTTGTCTTTTTTTTTTTTAGGTTCGGCCGTTTCCTTGGTATTATTGCTTCTGCTATCCCGTGGAGCAGTTCGATTACCCTTGTCTTTTATAGCTTAGTTCTACTATGATAGTATCGCGCTCTCTCATGTAACCTAGCTCGTGCGTTTCAGTGTTGTCCGAAACACAGTTTGAGGATTTTATTTATTTATTTATTGACAAGCATCAGCAATAGCACTACCGCCAATAATCATTGACATCGTCATCATCATCATCGCGGTGCCTCTCCCATCGTGCTTGGCCTATTTCTAGCTGTAGAACATCGTACTGTCGGGATGATGCCCTGGAACTGGGAACTCGACTGGGACTGGAGCGATGCGCGGAGTCCCTCTGGCTATTTGGACTAGGCCCAGGTGCTCGAAATCGCTACCGGTAAATGTCCTTCTCGGCGCCTGGTTCATCTCGTCAAATGGTCTCCATTCCCTTGTTCCCAGTCCGAAAATGGTAGTCGGCGATTAAGAGGTCAAGCCTTGGCACTACCGGGTAAGGAACATCACCACACCCCACGCCAGGGCACAGACATAGATCCTCCCCCTTTTGTCGATGTGAATTCCAGGCGAGACGCAGGGCCATCAAGAGGGTTGGGTTTGAGAACTCTTTTTGGGCTTTTACTTCTGGTCTAGCGTACTTTTTCAATATTGCACCACCGTTCTCTCTCTCTCGAATCATATCTTGCTTTTTACCGTACCGGTACGGCACCGTACTAGTGCTGTGCTTGAGATTTTTTGATCCTACGAGCCCGGGATTTGCAGGTAATTGGACGGTACGGTTGGTCGCACCAGCGAGATTGATTCATTGATTGATGGATAGATTTGTTGTGTGCATTGATTTTTGCGGGCTTTCGCATGATCTTTTTTTGTCCCTTCCCAAAATGATCTACCGTTGGGTTGGCAAACTAGAGCCTCTAGGTTTTTAGTTATTTACTTGTATTTTTTATTTTTTATTTTTTTTCCTGCGCAGGTCATCCTCAAGTCACATTACTTGGTTGTTCCCACTGCCCCTCGTCCCATCATTCGTTTCCTCCTCCTCCCCCCCCTAATCCTCCCCATCTATTCTCCCCCGCGTTTCTACCATGGCCCCACCTTCTTACGATTTCCACCGACAGAAAGCACTACCGTGGTCCACTTTCATAAAGGAAAAAAAACCCCCCCCACCGACCCAGCTAGGCTCGTAAAATTATAGGAACTAGTACCGTGGGATGAATAAAAATATAGTCAAAAACTCCCGAAGTCTAATATCAAGAATATATTAATCAAGGTTAGGTGTGGTGGGTGTGGAGGAGATGGTGGGTGCCTGGATACCTAGGGCACACAGTACCCGACAGTGAGGATGGCCCAAGTTTTGCCCGGGTATCTTCCCTCGCATCAAGGCTGGACGACCGTTTGTGGAGAATAGTAGCGAGAACTCGCTTCGTCACTCGGGGCGGCACCTACAGGCGAAAATTCCCTGACCTCAAACACAAAAAAACTAGCACACCTATGGCTACAAACAATCGGCATTTGGGAAGGGGGGGTAACGACAAATACCGATATCTTGTTTTTATTTTATTTTTTCTTTTAGTGCTTCGAGGAATCATAATAGGATTTTTTATATAGAAACCTACGGTATCATGGGGTTCTTATTTTCATTTCATCAGGCAACAATTTTTTGTGGCATTTGTGGGCTGTGATGCGGGAAAATAGAATTTAATTAACTGGCTTGATGGTATTGGCTGATAATTGTTTTTTTGTGCGTTGGGGAAATCTTATTGTCCAACGGAGACTCCCGGTTTCTCGACGTATGTGCAGAGTTGAGCTGGGGGAGCAGGAGATACAGTAGAGGAGAGAGTGCGAACAACATGCGAGAGATAGGGAGAGAGTGAGTGAGGTGGGGGAAAAAAAAAAGAAGACGCCAGATGATACAAGAGGGAAGGTCACACTCGAATTAACTCAGGATTCAAAATATTCAAGAGGGCTCGAAGTGATGTGAACTGGGGGTTTCTGGATCTGTGACGCCTTTGTATCGTACTCTTTTCTTTTTCTTGCTTCTTCTTGCCGTGCCGAAATCCCCCTATCAGATATCTGACAAGTGCGGCCCGTCCATATTAACGGCTTTCGACTTGTCACTGAGATGGGGAGAAGAAATTGACATATATCAAACTATCGTAGGCATGTTACAGCATTGCCTCCTGAGTCTCACACCATACATGTACAAGTACATTAGAGAAACAAACAACCCCTCTCACTCGCATATTTGACATATAGACGGCTGCTGAGCCATCGGGTTGGGAAGGATGGGGGGGCTAGCTGTCTATCTTGGGCCTCTTTTGGTGACGGGGGGCGTCGGGCGTCGACACTCAGGAATCACAAGTATCCCTATTTAGTTCGCGGTACGCATTTTTACCTTTCTATGAACAATCCAGACGCATATATCAGGCAGAAGTAGAAAAAAGCCGTAACTCTGGCATGCCCCCTCCCCGATTCATCCAAGCTTTCAGGTTTAATATATTGCTTTTTGAAGTAGAAAAAACAAACGAGACCTGCCGGAACACATCAATATCGTATCGTAGCCTTATAGCGCCACAAGAGAATTAATCGAATAATTTAGGGTGTGTGCCTGAGCTGGCTTCTCAGAGGGTGTTCAGAGACATCGATTGAGGGCATCTGAGACCTTTGTTGGCTGGGGAACGTCGGCGACCAACTCTACATGGGTGTCGATAATTGGACATGTTTCAATTGGGATAGTGGCTAAAAAACTGCGTATTTTTTATGAGTGGGCCGTTCTTGTTAGACCGGCAGCGCCTATTGCTGGGTTCACTATAGTCGAAGGACTTTAGGTCAACACGGTATGTAGAATGGGTCGTGCATCCTAAGGCGTCGGGGTCTTGTCTGGTTTGTAGCATCGTGGATCCTTACTGGAAGTGGGGTTAGGAACGCAATCTCTGCACTGCGAGTCACTCGCAACTTTGACCTTGCGGTTCTTGCTCACCCTTGTTTGGTCGAATAGGGGGGAGCTAGCATGAAATCTACCCAACAGTCTGGCCTCTGACAATCGACGACGTGAACGAATTGGTGGTAAGGCTTGACCGGCTAGCTTTGGTTTTCTTGGTAACCCTTCAACCTTGCTGACCCTCTTCCCCTATCGCACACCCTCCCGGTCACTTCCTTTTACCTTTATCCCCCCCCCCCTTCTTTGTCATGAACCAGTCAATCGGCAGTTGAGATCTAGACACATTGACCACTTGCCCAAGGAAACGAAACGGTTGTAGATTTAAAGGGAAGTTGAAAAAGCAATTAATTATAAGACTCCCCCATACGGTATGAACCGCCCAAGCGGAACAGCGAGTTTGAGTTCGCGAAAAAAATTGAAAAAGTAAAGAGGGAAAAAAAATAAAAATAATGATACTAAAAACAAGCTTGCGAGAGACAGAAGAGACAGCGGGTGTGGCCCAACTCAATCAATCGCTTAGCACTAACAAGTAACGGGGTGAAGGAAAAAATAAAATAAAAAAGACCATTGCTCAAAAAACCCAATCCTCGATCACCATACCGCAAAAGCAAAAAAGAAAAAGAGAGGAAAGAAAAAGAAATTGTTGGTCTAAAGATGAATTACCAAACCCAGATCATGGGCTTGAAAGGGTCATTGGGGGGAACCAGCCAGACAGGCGGTACCATTTGTGTTGGACAGCCGGCTCAACTTCGCAAACTCTTTTTTTGGTCCCTTTGCCGTACTATTCCCGCGGGGTACCTACGCATATCGTAGATGTCTCCGTAGAGCTTCCTGGCGGGACTGTACCACACCGGGGCTCGTACGGGGAGCCATACAAGTACGGTATAGTAGCGAGGCAACAGTAAAATGCCTTGGGCGAAGCAAATGTAACTCTATTCCATCTTTGGCGGAACCGCTAAAATACGGACCTGGTACCTGTACCCCCTCGCTCGTGCCCGTACTGTGCGGGTGTCGGATAACAATAATAACAGCAATAATAACAATAATACTGGGGGGTTTGCGCTCTCTATCCACGGCGCGGGGAGGGGAGAGGGGGCGGCGGAGTGTGGAGGATTGGGGGTTGGTTGTTACTGTACTTGTACAATTGGCAATGGTAATAATAATAATAATCCTTTGAGCTATGAGAACCAGGATTTCAGGCGGCCTGGTACTGCCACTCAACAGTAACTGAACTTTCCCACCCTCCTAGGTATAATATTGCTTTTATAATAGTCGCTCCTTTAACCCTATCCCGCGCGCAATAGCTACTCCCCTGTCGCAAATCACACCCGGTGATCTGGGAGGGGTCCTTGATAACACACACCTTCTGTTATCCAGATTTTGACTCTCTCTGGTATTTTATTTCAGCCAAAGAAGGATGGTTACTCCTATAGGGCCAATATCCATCCGTTTCCAGCTGGCTGTGAACGACCCTTTTGCGCAACATACGACCGACATATCTTCATCTTTATTTTATCATTAATTTTTATTATTATTGTATTTCCTCTTTCTCTCTTTACCTCCCTTTTTTTTTTTTTTTTGTTTCTTCACCCCCTCCTCATATGTGGCTTCGACCACTCGGCCTCTGCATATAAACTTAGACTGCTCCCGTCCTGAAATTTTTGATGGCCAAGTCCTTGGGTTGAGCTGAATTCTGCACCCTCTACAATCTCGAAAGACAAGTGAACACCACATCACACAAATACACCGCGTCCGCGTCCGCATCCGCATCCGCATCCGCACCTGTTCCCCATCATTCCCCACCCCCCCCTTACGCACAGAGCTAGAAGAACAGGCCCCCCGCCGTTATTACCACGGCCGCCTTCTCTCTTTCTTGGTGGGATTTCTCCAACAACTGACTGACCCACCGATATTTCGTACACATTACACACCCCGCATCACATTCCCCCGATTCATTCATCCAACGCTTCAGCAACTACCAACACACGCACACAACGCAACCAATTTCCTCAATCAACTCTTGACATTTTAAAATAAAGTGAATCAATCACAGCTGTTGAGGTCTCTAAAGTAGGAAAGACACATTCGTGAGACATACGCACGTCACATCTCTCACATTTACCAAAGGGAAAAAAGCAGCACAACCCCCGTCCAACCCCACACCCTTTTTTTTTCCTCCTGTCTACAAACTACTCCCAGCATCTGCGTAGTTCATTAAATTTTTGTTTTATTTTTCTTGAACGACGGCAGCTGGGAAATTTTTGAATCAAAATCAACGGGGACTGTTTTCCAGTTTAAGCTTCGGCACTTTAAAGGGAAAAAGAGGAAGAGGGGGGGAAAAAAAAAATCACGAAAGAGGTTGAATTACAGCTAATTTTTTTATTTTGATGGTTGGGTGGTGATTTTGGTTAGAAAAGAGGAAGAAAAAAGAAGGAAAAGTCACCAGGACGAGGGGTGCTTGAAGGAAGGAACGAACAACATCAGAAACTTTTTGGAACCCTCCGCATTCCGAGTTTGGCGACGTAGCGTAGCAGCCTGCTCCTCCTTGCTGGCTAACTGTCAGTCTGCCTACTAGGGGATCAAGAGGTTTTTTAATACGCCAGGATAGGGAAGTGGCTTTCAGGTCGACTTTCACTTAGAAACGGGACCTGTGGATTCTTTTCGATTTTATTTTATTTTTTCTACCCATTTCTATTTTACACTTTGTTGCACCAATCCGCCCAACTGGCAGCGAAGCTGTTACCATACTGCCCTGCAGCCTTGTCTACTGTACTCGAGTACAAAAAGGAAACCTTGACAAGCTCTTGCCAACATTCAAGAAAAGCTGCACACGAATTACTAGCGCTCCGGCTCAACGCCTTTTCCCCGTAAGTCCTTTTTTTCTTTTTTTTCCTTTCCTGCTTTCTTTTTCTTCTTTTCTTTTTTCTCTTCCTTTCCCTTTCCCATGTCCTGTGTTCCCTCAAAACTCTTTTTTCCTATGATATATCCCATCCG
>Ga0307507_10002315_pt1 | contig 40500 bp, 10 predicted proteins | sample 7_EM_MG_FD_207223 | JGI IMG/M metagenome (GOLD analysis project Ga0307507, IMG submission 207223) | Populus trichocarpa ectomycorrhiza microbial communities from riparian zone in the Pacific Northwest, United States - 7_EM | ecosystem: Host-associated > Plants > Roots > Unclassified | place...
GCTCCTATTAAAGTTATATAATAAATAGTCGGGTGGTTTTTAAAATAGTAAAATTTGGGGGCCAAAATGAGGCAAATCACTATATCTTAAAAACTACTGAACCATTTACTATGCAACTTTAATAGATATTACGGACGCTTTAAGTACAATGTTACGACTACTTGGAGAAGAGTCATAGGAAGCTAGTTGGTTAATACAGGCACGGTCTAGGATGGATCCGGTGGAACTATATAATAAGGAATGGTAAGCGAGTCATATAATATTATACGCAGTATACGAAGTATACGCAGTGTACGCTATGTATAATACGTATAACACGTACCTCACGTATAAGAGAGGATTTCTTAGGAGTACGGTTGTGTATTTAAAGGACCTTAGTCCCTACTATAGATAGTTCTCTCCTTGTAGTAAATCTTAGAATATAATTAGAGTTAATCTGTTAGGCAACTACTCCACTAGTTATTATTACGTTGTTAATTTATTCTTACCTATATACCCAGCCTAATAATAGAACCTACTATAGTTCCTACTACAAGGTTCCGTTACACATTCACTACCAAGGTTATAGTATTAAATAAAGTCAAATAATATGCCACCCAGAGTACCAGTCACAACGGTGTCGGCAACAGCCACAACCTCAGGGCTAGGTGATACCAGTATAGACAATAGGGATTCTCAAGTAGTTACGCAAGGTTAGTTATAGGAAATAGTTAATCACTTATAAGACAATAATAGGATACTTAAAGAACGCATTAATGGAATCAGAGTAGTAAAGATTAAGCTACCTTTAATTAAATAATTCTTAGGAGAAAAGTTAAAGCTTAAAGGATTTCTTACACAAATGTACTTTAAGGTAGTACAGGAAGGAGCGAAGTTAGCAACATCGTTAGATTAAATAGCCTATACAGGATTGTTCCTAATGGGGAGGGTACTTAAGTGGTTTAAGCCGTATCTTACGGAAATATAGGCTAATAGCATAACAACTACTAACCAAGACGTACGGTATATATTTGCTAGTTAAAACGGGTTCGCGGAATAACTAACGCAGATATTTAGAGACCCGGAGGCTATAACCACAGCAAAACAAAAGCTTTAGAACTTAGTACAACGCACTTTAATAATTAAGTATACAACACAGTTTTAAACACTAGCTATATAGGTTAAGTGAAATAACAGGGCGCTTATGGCATAGTATAAATAGGGACTTAAGGCTAAAGTTTAGGACACAATCATCCTAATAGAAGATGCGGATACTCTAAGAGAGTTAATAGATTGGTTAATAAAGATTAATAACAGAATCTATTAAAGGGAATAAGCTAAAAGAGGGCAAGATAGAGTTCCATAGTTATATAAGGCGTAGAGTACGCAATAACAGATATAGAGTTAAAAACCATAGAATGGCGCAGAGCTAATAGACCTAAGCGGTACTAAAGAAACCTAAAGATAGGAAAAGAAACCATAGAAACCCAGAGGTTGAGGATTAAGTAATTAAAGGACCTAGGAGTAGAGGCCAAACCAGGGATCTTAGCAGTAGAAGACATTTAGGCGGACTCCACAGCAAGAAAAATAGTTTAAAGATAGGGCTTATATAAATTGCGGAAAACAAGGTCATTTCGCCAGAGATTATAAAGGTAGTTAAAGTAACCACGCGGTAAAGGGAACTAGGCCAGCAGACGGCACGTACATATAGAGGGACAGCAGTGCACTACAAAAAATAAAAAAGTGTTTAATTAACAGTTTTGCGTATTATTACAACAACATATGCCGAATTTATAAGGACGCTAAATACGGCGCAAGCTATTAGCTATAGGAGCCATTATTATCTAAGTTTAGAGGAACCAACAAACCAGCTCATAGATTGGACATTAAAGATAATAAATTCGACAAAGGCGAAGCATTTACTAACAATAAGGCAATAAAGGCAGCTTACTAGGAGCATACAAACCTTAGAAAAGTCAAAATAGAAGCAGAGACTAAGACCATTACAAAATAAGGTTTAGTAACGGGTATTGCGATACTATTAAATACAATTTCTATCGCTTTATGAGACAATAGGAGCAATGTTTAGAAGAAACTAAGCAAGTAGATAACTGCTAGTGCTAGCTTATTACTTAATAAAGGCAAAAGGCCACAGGCTTAAGATTCTTAAGAAGAGATGCAAGAAGCTTAAGATTCTTAAGAAGAGATGCAAGAAGCTTAAGATTCTTAAGAAAAAATGCAAGAAGCTTAAGATTTTTAAAGTAAGATAAGACACACCCAAGGACCCACAACAGATGAAAACCAATAGGAAAGGGCAGTAACTTAGTTTAGTAATAAACAAATAAGTATAGGACGCAAGTTTAAGAACTACGAGTTTAGAGAACAAGTAAGAACGTTAGTAATTCTAGGTAAACGTAATATTCAGCCTAAAGATTAAATAGTTAATACTAGGATTAAAAAGCAAAACGACTATAAAGATCTAGCTGCAAGACGCAGAAAATAAGAAACTATAGATAAGTTTAAAACAAGAATTATCGCATAGCAAGAGCAAAAGCTAGACAAGAGGTCAGCTATACTAGGTTATATAAGGGACAGAGCACCCATGCAAAGAGTTACTAATAGGCCAAGTACAGGAATACCTAGGGCAAAATAATTAGATAAACTAGAATAAGAAGAGGATCTAGATACTCCAACTAGGTTTAAAGAAAGATATACTAAAGGATATTATAATATAGTAATAACAAGGTACTTTCTAACGGATAGACCATACACACTAAACCAGCTATATGGAAAGTGGTATAGGCAACGACATAGTGACAAATAGGAAGACTTTTATATATAGCTAGATAAAAAAGTTGTCTAAAACCAACCTATTACAAAGAAACGTATAAGTCACATTAAAGGAGTATTAATTATAATGTTAAGGAACCTAGAAGAAGAATCTAGGGACTAGAGAAGCGAGCGACAAATCTTAATACCCGCAGCAGAAATACCAGTAGTTAGGTTAACCAGGTATAGGTTTAAACTTAAGAATAAAGATAAACTAAGAGTTAACCCAAAATATACAGCGCATTATACACTATTATAGATACCTTATGTGGATAATACGTATAATATGCATAGAGCACCTAAAGATAAGAACCAGAAGTACCTAGTAAGAATATATTAGGCACCAAAGGAAAAGCGGTTTAGGAACGCTAAGTATATATATAGTTGGCACCCAGTAGAAGTACAAGGTTAAGAGGATTTAATACTTTAACCAGGAAGATTCCTTACGGAAGAATACCTAGATAGATAATAGTGGTAGGAGTGCCCAGAGAACACTTATCTATAGCATGTAGAGGAAAAGAAACGAACTAAGTATTGGCTAAAGTTGGACTAAGTATAGGCAGGATCTAGCAGCCAACAGTTAGGAAAAGGGGAGGCGTATAGAACCAGAGGGAACTAGTACTAGAGCCTTAAACCCTTAAAGGAATTTAAGGTCAGCACCTAAATTTAAGAGCTAAGTGGCAAGATTAGCAGTTCGAAGCATTAGTAGATAGTAGAGCAACTAGGAACCACATATTACCAAAGGTAGTAAAAAGGATGGGGTTACTATATAGACAGAAGGAACACCCGTATCCACTTACAACAATTTTAGGAGATTAGATAGCCTATAGAGGAGGCATTATTAATCTCGAAACAGGACCTATTCAGATAACTATTAAAGGGAGACCAGTTATAATGTCTTTTAATATTCTACCGTTAGGACAGGACAAGGTGATACTAGGAATGCCTTAGTTACAGGAGTATAATCTAAAAATTAATTAGGTTATAGGTCAGGTTGATATTAAGGATATATAATAGCGCAAAGTGCGATAACAAACCAAGTTGGTATGGTACTAAGTTGGAGCGATATATAAAGAGACTAAGCAAGGCTTAAGTTATATACCAAAGAGATACCACAAGTATAGTAAAAAGTTATAGTTACTAGAAAGTGAAAAGCTATTAGAGCATACAGCATGGGACTATAAGATAGAATTAGAAGAGGGAATAAGTCTAAAGTTCTTTTTAATCTATAAGCTTACTGAAACAGAGTTAGTAGCGCTTAAGGAGTTTATCCAGGAGAACTTACAAAAGGGATATATTAGACCGTTATAGTTATTAGTAGGATATCTAGTACTATTCATCCTAAAGAAAAACGGAAAACTTAGGATGTGTATAGACTATAGACAGTTAAACAGTATTACTAGGAAGGATAGGTATTCTTTACCCTTAATTAGCAAAATCCAAGATAGGATAGGTAACGTAAAGATCTTTACAAAGATAGATCTGAGATGGGCGTACCATTAGATTAGAATTAAGGAAGGTAACAAATAGAAGGCAGCCTTTAGGTCAAAGGAAGGACTATATAAACTATTAGTTATGCAATTCGGGCTTATAAATACACTAGTAACGTTCCAGAAGCGAATTAATAGTGTATTAGGAGAACACCTAGATGAATTTATTATAGTATACCTCAACGACATTATTATCTACTTAGAGAGTGAGAAAGAACACGGAGAATATGTTAAATAGGTCTTAAAGAGACTATAAGAAGAACAGATGCTAGTAGCAATTAAGAAATGCAAGTTCTTTACTAGAAAGACCGATTTTATTAGATTTATTATTAAACTAGGCCAACTTAGTATAGATCTAAAGAAGATTAAGGCTATAGTAAATTAGTAAAAACCAGAGAACGTTATACAGTTAAGATTATTCCTAGGGTTTTGTAATTACTGTAGAAGGTTTATAGCGCAATAGTTATAGGATATTAAGCCATTTACGCAGTTAACAAAGAAAGAAGAACTATAAGTATAGGGAAAGGAACAACAAGAACTATTTAAGAGAATTAAAGAGTTATTTACCTAGGAGCCAGTTTTTAAGATCTATTAACTAGGTCTAGAGACAGTTATAGAAATAGATATATTAGACTTTACACTAGGGGCGTGCTTTATATAGAAATATTAAGATAGATAGCACCCAGTGGCATACTATAGTTAAAAAATGACACCACTAGAGTTAAACTATAACATCTACAACAAGGAGTTATTAGGTATAGTTACAGTACTTAAAAAATAGAGAGCATTCTTATAAGGCACAGAGAAACTATTTGTGGTTAAGACAGACTATAAGAACCTTATAGGATTCCTAATGACAAAGGAACTTAACCAAAGATAGGTTAGATGGGCGGAAATGCTTACAGAATACCATTTCAAAATTCAGTATACTAAAGGTACAGACAATATACGAGCAGACGCGCTAAGTAGAAAGGCTAAACTATAAAGTAATAAAAAGCTATTAGGAGCTTTGTTATAAAAGGATTAAGATAGATTAATTAGGTATAATTATCTAAAGATTACAGCAACTAAGGAAAGTTAGATCCATAAATTACTAGAGAGTAATTGGATATAGAAGATCTAAAAAGCATAGGTAGAGGATCTAGACTTAGAGTAATATAAAAATAGAGAAGTAATATATATGCCTAAGTCTATCGTAGAAGAATTTGTTAAGGAATTCCATAAGGGAATAATATAAGGACACAACGGAGCTATAGGCTTAGTGTTAAGACTTTAAGAAGAATATATTATTTAAGGAATCTAAAGACTAGCAAGATAAGTTATAAAGAAATATCTAGATTGCTAAAGAAATAAACCAACAAGGTATAAGCTATATAGAGGGCTACAACCTATCAAAATACTAGGAAGACTATGGGAGGTTATATTATAGGACTTTATTATTAAGTTACCAAAGTTAAAAGATCCTATTACAGGACAAGATTATAACATAATTTTAGTAATAGTGGATAAGCTAACAAAGTAGGGATACTTTATAGCATGCACTAAAAAGATATTAGCAGAAGATGTCGCTAGAATCTATATAAAGGAAGTATTTATAAGACATAGAGCACTAGATAAGATTATATTAAATAGAGATCTAAGATTTATAGCAGCATTTTAGGAAGTGTTTCTGGCAAAATAGGGAGTTCACGCAGTAATATTTACAGCGTATTATCCGCAGACGGACGGACAAATGGAAAGACTAAACTAGACACTAGAGTAGTATCTAAGGCACTATATTAATTACGCATAGAATAATTAGGTATCATTATTACCAGTTATATAGTTTGCATACAATACAACACTATAAGAAGGAATGGGGACATTACCATTTAAGGCGAATTATGGATATAAGCTAAGGATATCGTTATCGCCATATTAAGTAAAAAGGACGAGTAGCATAGCTAAATAAAGAATAGAGATGTTAATAAATCTTTATACAGACCTTAAAGAAACAGCTAAACTAGTATAAGAATAAATGAAAAGGTACTATAATGCTAAGAGATCTAAGGGACCAGATCTTAAGGAGGGGGATAAAGTATAGCTACTATATAAAAATTTTAAGAGTCAACGACTAAGCAAGAAATTAGACTATATTAGACTAGGACCTTTTAAAGTTAAGCAAAGAATTTTATTGGTTATATATAAGTTAAACCTACTAGCTAAAATAAAAATCTACCCTATATAACATATCGCAATACTAGAGCTAGTATACGGGAATATTAAGCCACCAGTCTACGAGGCAGACATATATAGAGGATAAGAAGAGGACAAATAGCAAGTTTCAAAGATTATTAGTTATAAAGATGTAGATGACAAAACGTGGTATAAAGTAAAGGGAATAGGCTATAGTAAGACTACCTAGGAACCACTAAGCAACCTAAAAAACGCTATAGGAAAGGTACAGGAGTATTAGAAGAAAGTAGGTTAGGTAACATTAATAAAGAAGGATCGCCAAAGAACGAGTTACCTAAGGGGGACCTAAGAGGAGCAATTGCTGAGCTACTTGGAGTTGTTTCCCTTGTAGGAGGAGAGCCAGTCCTTTTATCACTTAGCTTAGACAAACCCTGTTAAACCAGTTTCTACTCCTTAGAACAGACCTTCTCACAAACACGTTTAAGACAAAGAAGACGGGCAGAGGCCAATAGACGGGCTTTAAGGGTACGCTATTAAGCAGCTGTAGCCTCCTACTCCGCTTTTTATGAACGATGAAGCTTATCTAAGGCGCTTAAGAGCTTACCGTCAAGCTTTATAGTGGTAGATTAAACACAAGACCCTATAACAAGTTACTTAGGGAACTTAAAGACTGTTAAGAGTTATAGGACGCGCACACTTAGCGTTAGAAACAGAGCGAACATTATAGGATAATTAAATATTTACTTTAGTGCACTCTAAGCAAGACAAGGGTTATTAAGATAAGGGACTCGCTATCGCAATATATACTAACCCCGCTTTTGCACAATAAGAATATGGAGACGACATTATCTCACCAAGCAATAGTATGGCAGCCATAGTGCGAGCACAACGTTGCGCTTATAAAGAAGAAGAAGCTTTAGGTATAATAAGCAAGGATATTAACCAGACTAATTAAACGGACATTACACCTCTAGTGGACGACTTGGAGATGTTAGGAATCTTTAAGGACAAAGATAAAGAGGAGGGAGATAGTATTACAGACGCTTTAAGTACGATGTTATAACTACTTAGAGAAGAGTTGCAGGAAGCTAGTTAGTTAATATAGGCACGGTCCAGGATAGATCTGGTGGAACTATATAATAAGGAATGGTAAGCGAGTCACATAATATTATACGCAGTATACGCTACGTATAATACGTATAATACGTACCTTACGTATAAGAGAGGATTTCTTAGGAGTATAGTTATGTATTTAAAGGACCTCAGTCCCTACCGTAGATAGTTCTCTCCTTATAGTGAATCTCAGAATATAATTAGAGTTAATCTGTTGGGCAACTACTCCACTAGTTGTTATTATATTGTTGATTTATTCTTACCTATATACCCAGCCTAATAATAGAACCCACCATAGTTCCTGCTACAAGGTTCCGTTACAATAGAGGCTGTAGAGTATATATAAAAGTCTAAATTTAAATTATTAAAATTTATTATTAAGTGGTTGTTAAGATATTAAAGTGTGATTTTTCTATTTTTTAGTGTGTTTTTGAAGTGATCAGCTCACCCATTTAACTAGCTCACCCGTGAAATACGTTATACTAATTGCAAAAGGCTTTATATAAAGCTCTGCACGAAGCTCTATATAAAGCTCTGCATAAAGCTCTGCATAAAGCTCTGCATAAAGCTCTGCATAAAGCTCTATATAAAGCTCTATATAAAGAGGCTCTATATAAGGCTCTGCACAAAGCTCTATACAAAGCTCTATATAAAACTCTATATATAAAGGCTCTGTATAAAGCTCTATATATAGAGGCTTTATATAAGGCTCTACGCAAAGCTTTACGTATAGAGGCTCTATATAAAGCTCTGCATTGGGTCCCCGCTATATTTTATTAACCTATATATGCCTCTACCAAGTTACCCCCTTTATAGTCATCTTATAAATCCGACGCTTTGCAGAAGATTTTGGGTAACTTAAGGCAATATATAGGCCGCATACTAACTTCTATAAACTCTTAGACCAATTAGAACCGTAAACTAGTTTCAGCTCCCTACGCACCCTCTATTATTAGCAATCTTCTATAGAGCGTCTAAAAGCTTATAGGAGTCTCTTTAGTGGTAACTAAATGTTTTGAATTGCGTATCTTAGCTTTAACTAGCTCTATAGAAGCCCTATTAATAGTTATTATCGCTTTATTTAATGTATTTTAATCTTTAGGTAATAACCTTTAATTCTATATATATAAATACTAATTATAATATATTTAAAGGCACAAGATACAGCGTGTAAAACCTTAAACGTGGGTTTAAAACGTATCTTTATACTACCTATAGACTATTCTACCCACTATTATCTATACCACAACTATATTATGTCTATTTTTTATTATAAGTTAATTTCTATAACCTCTTACAAACTCCTATAAACTTTTATAAACTCCTAAGTTAACCAGAACTCTTATATATAGAACATTAGGACGTATTACCCTACTATATATACCTATTACCAACTAGAATATAACTAGGCTATATTCTTACCAACTTCTATAAACTCCTATAAACTTCTATAAACTTCTATAAACTCCTACGAACTCCTAGGCCAATTAAATGCCGCCTAACCGCGATTATAGGAAGAAATAGTATAAGGGCGGCCAGCAGAAGGCGTGGGGTAGAAGCTTATCTACACCTAACACTATAACTAAGTCGTATTACAGCAATTAATCAGATAGATCTAGAAGAATTGCCGTCTATTATTTAAGAAGATTAGTATAAGGGAAATGTTCCTTTATAGACAAATGTTTTAAAAAAATGTCTTAAATAAATACTCCAGTATATAAACCTAGAAGGCCGCCCTTAAACCCCTTATCTAGAGCAGGTACGCACCTTAAGACGTCTAATATTTAGTTTTGGTGATATACTTCTTATTACACGCACCAGTTTTGGAAAGAGTTTTATTTTTTTTTATACCTTTTCAATCTTAACGGGCAAGATTACTATCTAGTTAGTCCTATTAAATAAGTTTAGGAATAAGCAGTTAGATAATATCTAGAAGCTTAATAGTTCTAATTTATATCTTATTACTGCTAAAAGTAGGATTATAGATAAGGCCTTAATTATAAAGGTAAAGGATAGTATATATATATATACGTTCTTCTTAGTCCTAAGCAGGCATTATTAAAGTCTTTCTGGGCTATATTAAAGAGCCTAGAACTATAGGCTAGGATTAGACTTATTATAATTAATAAGTATTATTTAGTAAAGTAATAGGAAACATTCTAACTAGTGTTTACTATAATGGGCGAGCTATAGATAATACTTCGTTAGAATATAGTTTGGTTTAGTTATTCAGCTACACTTAATAAGGAGGTAGAGCAACTAGTTCTTTAGAACGCCGGTTTTCGCTCTATAGGTAGTTATATATACTAGACTAAGGTTATTAGGACTTTTATAGATTGCCCTAATATCTTAATCTATATACTACCGCTTAGTAGAGACAAGGTGGATTTATAGGACGCACTATACTTCCTATTAGACATACATATAGATTTAGATACCGCAGTCCCAGAGCAAATACTAAAGACAATTGTTTTTATAGACGGTTATTAGTCCGTCTAGAAAGCAGCGGCATACTTCTAAAGAGCACTTCTTGCAAAGACTTTAACCTTTACACCTAATAAATAGTATACTACCAATGCTAATAGTAAAGCCTATTGCGTTACCAATATGGTCTAGGTGTATACTGTATATATTTAAAAGTATAATTATACTACTTAATATAAAGAGTTTAAAAAATCCTTATCATCTATAAGGATTATGGTAATAACAACCTCTCTTAGCACAGGTATTAATATCCTAGATATTAAATAGGTAGCGCTTTAGAAGTTTCTAATTATAAAAAGTCTTGCAGATTATTGGCAGCGTCTTAATTACAGTGGATGGGGCTACGGTTAAACTAGCAAAGGTTATATATTTTTACCGTATTAGGCCTTTAATATAGAAGGTGTTAATAGACCAGAAATTAAATAGCTACAGTTACAACCAGATATACCTTAGAAGACCACTTATAGGCCATATCGGAATCGACTACTAGCTAATTAAGTAATAGTATATAGTTAACTAGCCAACGGCTATATGCCTAGCAATGCAAGTAATACGGAAAGTGTTTTCTTTTAGATATTAGCTTTAAGCCAGGCTCTTACTCCTATTAATAAAGCTATAATAACTAAATTTTAGAATAAGGCAGAAATGTCTTATCGCGCTAAGCTGTTAGCTGTATAGATAGAAATAATTAACGGTATATGCCATTGGAAGGCCTTTCTAACTTACCTCAGCAAAAGTAAGTTACTACTATAAGTTTAGGTTACCCGCATACCGCCTAATTAATATTATAGTTATTACAATCTAGTACTGCTTCTAACTCTTACCCAGGCTCCAAATATCCCACTACTAATTACTTAGCTAAAAGGCGGTTCGCGACCTTATTTTACCCTAACTCTTATTAATAAATAGATGACTACGCAGGCAGAAGTATTATGTAACGGTGCTAGAGCGCGTCACCTGCCAAATTCTGCCATGCTGCTGCCATGTTCTGCCAACCTACGGTTGGCTCGCTTATCTCCTTAGCTTAGTATCTTTATTAGATAGCAATCCACAAGCTTCGGTTTAGAGGTATTTATGCAAGCCCGTTACATTATACTAAGCTCTCCATATACTACCTGGGAAGGCCTTAATAATATCCTACCCCATAAGAAACTTCGTCTGCAACAACGCGTTAACGCGCTATACTTAGACACCAAAACAACTCTACATTACCTGGGAAGGCCTTAATAATATCCCACCCTGCAAACTAGATAGGATTGGACCTGTACCCCCAGAATTAAAGCCGAATTGTATGATTCTATGAACCCTAGGAAGCTAACGATGGCACCTAAAGCGAGCTTATCTAAAAGAGCTGCCCCGACCTAAGAAGAACACGAGATTTAATTGGGATCCGAAATTAAGGATAATAATAATAGTATGGACGTATATAAATAGATTTGTGCCCTGACGGCTAATTAGGAAGCTGACCGTCTCTAAGCTTAAAGCATATAGGAGACTCTGTAAGAGATCCTAGACAGCCTTACGGCCCTATGAAGCTTAGCCCCCCCTTTTAGAAGTCCTAGTCGTCCTATTTACTTAACTAAATGTAATATACTAGGGAGTACGGACACGATAATAAAACAATTAAAGTCCGTTAAGCTCCCTAACCCCTAACTACTGTCTAATAGGATAGACCCTATCTTTAAGAATTGGAGGATTTAAGTATGAGGAAAGCTCCGCGTTAACTATAACTATTTCCTTTCTAAAGAAGCTAAAATGCTCTACCTCTTTAGTTAAACTATAGGGGATGCCTAATGGCACCTTTAAGCCAAGTTTAAGGACGATTCCCCTATCCGATTTACATCTGTTAATAAGATGATACGGCACCTGGCTGCTATTTATATTAACCTAAATAAAGTACGGGATGCCTGGTACGACTATAATCGCCTAATAATAAAACTAAACTAACCCTTTGCTAAATTCTAGACTTAATTCCTACACCTTACGGGAGAAGGCTAGGTTCCCCTTAAGAACTACTGTTTGGACCTGTACGATAAGCTAAAAATCCAGTTACAAGAAAAGATTGCTGTAACCTTAGATAACCTACTAACCTACAAAAAACTTGCAGCTTGTTGCCTATCTTTAGATATAGAACTAAAGCGGATTAACGCCCGCCCTAATCGGCAAAAGCAACTATGTAGCGATTGTAACTCGCTAGCTATACCTATAGGAGCTAGAGTAGGAAGACAAGCTACGCCTACTCTTGCACTAAAAGCGGTTATAACTACGTACTGGCAAGCCTTGCCCGACTAGCTATATACCACGCCCTTAACTAGTACTTGTTGCAATACCCTAATTAACCCCGCCTTGGCCATGTGCTATAACTGCGATAAGGAGGGTTACTTTGTCTTGTCTTGCCTAGAACTAGGGGATATTAAGGAGATAGAGAAAGGAGAAACGTCTAATAAGTTGGGAAAAGAAGAACCCTAGGGAAAGACTCCCCTTTAGGATATCCTATTGATTTTAAAGAGATTAATCTAAGTTAGTTAATGGGTGGAAAACACTTTATGGTTCTATATATAGTATCTTAAAATGGATATGGAGTTAACTTAACTGCCCTTATTAATACTAGAGTAAATGGCTTTACCTTTATAAATACTGCCTATGCGATTAACGTTGCTACGTTTCTAAATATAAAAGCTACCCTACTAGAGAAGCCTATCTAGGTAAAAGGCTATAACGGCTAAGCCAGTAAGCCGGTTACCCATGTCCTAAAGTTATATATCTCCCTTAATAGACGACGTTAATACAGTATCCCTTTCTGTATCTTAGACTTAAGGTCCCATAATATAATTCTTGGCTGAAAATGGATGTCCTACTTTAATATTTGGCTGAATATACGACAAAGACAGTTTATTTAGCCGGAGGATAGACCGAAATTACCCTCCTTTATTAGAGAAATCCGAACTAACTATAAGATACTAGCTATAAAGTCTAACCCTATATATTAGTAGGATGTCTAGGCCCATGACCTAGCCTTTGCCTAAGAAAACGCCCGCCGCGAAGCTAGAAAGAACTCTATACTAATAAAAATACTCTCCCAAAGCGCTACGTTCGAGGAGGACTCTATATACGGAAGTGGGATAGATAGTGATATAAACGGCGTCTAAATCGCGCAGATCTGACCGGTATAGAAAAGAACGTACTAATAAGATATAAGGGATAACCTCTAAAAGATGCGATAGAAGTTAAAAGGAGTAATAATAATGCTAATACCCTGGAGGGCCCTAAGGTTATATACGCCCCCATTATCCTGTAACCCCCCTATAGTAGACATTACCGTAATTAGCGCTATAGCGTTCTACTTTAATATATACTAGAAGGACAATAAGGTCTTTACTATAAGCCTATATAAGATTAACCAGATTATTAATAAGAGGGAAGAAAAGCTAATTAAGGAAACTAATAAGGAACTGGTTAAACGTCTCCTTCCTACTATCTATGCTAAGTATAAGGACGCGTTCTTAAGGGCGGCTTTGGACAAGTTACCCCCTTACTAGATATATAATTACAAGATTTAATTGGAAGCTAATAACTCGCTAAGCTATAGCCCCCTCTACTAATAATTAACGGACAAGCTAAAAGCAATAAAGTAGTACTTAATTAATAATCTTAATAAAGGGTTTATTGAGCTAAGTTAAGCCCCTTTTACTTCCCCTATCCTATTTATAAAAAAGCCTAGTAGAGGCCTTTATTTTTATATTAACTATTAGAAGCTAAATACTATTACTTAAAAGAATTGATATCCTATTCCGTTAATTAATAAAACGCTCGCATATCTAGGCCGGGTAAAGATCTTTACTAAACTTAATATCCGCCAAGCTTTTTACCAAATTAGGATAGACCCTATATCTAAAGATTTAATAACGTTCTGTACCCGTTACGGGTCCTATAAATATAAAGTTCTTCCTTTTAGACTAATAAACAGACCGGCTACGTACTAAAGGTATATAAATAACGTTCTTTTTAATTACCTTAACGAATTCTACACGGTATACCTAGATAACATCCTTATATACTTGGACAACGAACTTAAGCACTAAGTTTATATTAAGAAGGTCCTAGAGAGATTATAAAACGCGGGTTTGTAAGTTAATATTAAGAAATATAAATTTGGGGTAAAACGTATAAAGTACCTTAGGTTTATAGTGAGTACGGATAGGATTAAAGTCGACCCTAAGAAGGTTAACGCAATCTATAACTGGAAGCCCCTTTGCACTATAAAGGGGATCCAGTTCTTCCTAGGTTTTTATAATTTCTACCGCCGATTTATCCGTAACTATAGAGTTATGGCAACGCCTCTTATACGACTTACCCGGAAAGACACGCCTTTTATCTTTAATAACGACTATATGGAAGCCTTTAGAAAGTTAAAAGATCGGCTTATCTCTTCTTTAATCCTTCGTCACTATAACCTGGACCTTAAATTAATAATAGAGACGGACGCTTCTAATGGAGTTATAGTAGGAATCCTATTACAGTTACATCTAGACGGCGAATAGTACCCTATTGCCTTTTTTTTAAAAAATAATAGACCTAGCCGAGTATAATTACGAAGTATATGATAAAGAAATGCTAGCTATTATCCAATTACTGTCCTAATAGCGCGCAGAGCTTAAAGGCACAAACTCCCGGATTAAGATATATATGGATTATAAAGCCCTAGAGTACTTTATAACTATAAAGCAGCTTACTAGATAATAAGCCCGCTAGGCCAAAATACTCTCCAAATTCTTCTTTATAATTATATATTGTTCTAGCAAGCAAAATACTAAAGCTGATATACTAACCCGAAGGGAACAAGACGTAGGACCCTAGAATAAGCTAAAGACCTAATACCGGACGCACGCCCTCCTCTATCCCGAATAGCTTAACCCGCAAATTCTTAAAGAACTAAACTCTGAACGGAATGAGCTAGCACCCTTAGAGGGAGCAGTCTTGGATAAACTAATAGGGCTAGTTAACCGCATCTTAACTGCAAACCGCATAGCTAACTCCCTAAAAGCCCTCCGTAACTAAGCCGCGAAGGAGGATCCTAATTTAGAAATGGAAGAAGGACTGCTTCTATACTAAGGACGGCTTATAGTTCTAGACATTAACAACCTATAGACAGAGTTAATCCGTAAAGCCCACTGTTAAGTCTCTATAGTATACCCTAGTTGCGATAAGACCTACTAACTACTAGCGCCCCGTTACTACTGGCGAGGACTTCTATCCGATATAGATTAATTTATTAGAAACTACTACGCCTGTAGACGCGTAAATGCCCCTAGGGATTAAACTCCTAGGTAGTTATGACCGCTGCTAGTTCCAGAACGCCCTTGGTAATATATTACTATAGACTTTAAGTTATTTCCAAAGGACGCCCACGGCCATGATATAGCCTTTATAGTGATCGACCGACTATACAAGCAATCTGTCTCCCTCCCTTGTTTTAAGACCACGACTGCGAAGGATATGGCCCGCCTCTACGTCGACAACATCTATCGATTCTACGGCGCCCCCGAATCAATTGTCTCTAACCATGGCCCCTAGATATCTATTAATTCTACGGCGCCCCCGAATTAATTGTCTCTAACTATGGCCCCTAGTTTATATCGGATTTCTGAAATAAACTCTGCTGTATCCTTAGGATTAAGATTAAGCTCTTTACTACATTCTACCCTTAGACTAACGGCCAAACCGAGATTATAAATTAGTACCTCAACTAGCGACTACGGCCCTTTATAGACTACTATCAGGACAACTAGTTGGAATTACTACCTATAATGGACTATACGCAGCTTACACTCCCTTATAATAGTATAGGGATGTCCCTATTTAAACTATTCTATGGGTATACACCACAAACGTCCTTTGATTGGGATAGGCCTACTAAACCCACTATGGCCCGCGAACGCCTTAGCCATGAAAAGGCCCGGGCATTTGCTAAGAGAATACATAGAGCCTAGGAGACTGCTTAAACAATTATAAGAAAGGCGTAACAAAAAAAGGAGTCCGATATAAACTGATATTGTCATAAGGAAGACTTCTAAGTAGGAGATAAGGTATGGGTGTTAATAAAGAACTAGAAAACCTAGAGGCCAAGCTATAAGTTAGACCACCAAATAGCTAGCCTATATGAGACTCTTTAAAAGGTAGGACACTCTTTTAAGGTTAAGCTACCAGAGTTAATAAGAATCCACCCCGTTTTCTCCCCGGACCGGCTATAAAAGGCTGCGGATAATCTACTACCTAGACAGTATAATAACCCCCTACCGCTAATCCAGATTACTAAAGACAAAGAATGGGAAGTTAAAGAAATCCTAGCAGTAAAAAAGGTCCGTAATGTCTTAAAATACCATACAAGCTAGGTAGGCCATAATGATGACCCAGAGTAGTACCCCGCATCTAATTTTAAGTACTCCCCCTATAAGCTACGAGACTTCCACCTAGCCCACCCTAATCTCCCTAGACTACCATATAAATTAGACAACTGGATTAAATGCTGGGAAGGAGGGTTAGATAATTACAACAATTTTAACGATAATAGGGAGCTTGGACAACGCCTAAGGGCAGGCTTTTTTAGGAGGGGGGGGTGATGTAACGGTGCTAGAGCGCGTCACCTGCCAAATTCTGCTATGCTGCTGCCATGTTCTGCCAACCTACGGTTAGCTCGCTTACCGCTAGCGCCTTGGCGGCTGCCCTTTTATATATGTTTACTATGGTCCTGGCGACCCCCTTCTTTTCTTCTCCTTAGCTTAGTATCTTTATTAGATAGCAATCCACAAGCTTCGGTTTAGAGGCATTTATGCGAGCCCGTTACATATTATGTAGTACAAGTAGGCGCTTCCCTATGCTACTAGATAGGTATATAAATAAAATATGCCGCTGGCAGCTTGCATATATATATAAACTAGGGCCAGACTTTTAGGACACACTTACCTTTAATTATCTCTATACTAAAGCTCCTTTACTTTAGATATGGCCTTATAGAGAAGAGGCTAGGCGACTATTAGTAGAGCAACTTTAGTACTTTGTTAAGGAGGTTAATGATTTATATACTAAAATAAAGGCTGTAAGATATATAAGAAAGTAGTAATAGTAGTAATAGTAGCTACAGGAGTTACAAGGCCAGTATAGTTAGGAATCTTATACTAGTGCATCTAATTACGCCATAACTGTTTATAAAAGGGACAATACTCTTACTATATAGGTTACAAGATAAGAGGCGTTAAGGGCTACACAGTTACGCGTAATTAAAACGGCTGGAGCCAATAAATATATATTATTAGGTATAGCAAGAGTTGGTATACCGCCGTTAACCTTATAACTAGAAGAATAGGTTAATAGAGTTATTAGTACGCTAGTATTGCTATTACTAACCTTACCTATTCCACCTAATAGTGTATTAGAAGGTATTTAGCATGCTATAAGACAGCTTAAATAAGCTCACATCTTAGGAGTAAACGTCGCTAAGTATAGCCCTAACAATAGCCGGTTGAATATTTAGCAGCCAGTTATTAATATATTAGATATATAAAAAATTACTACTCCTAGTTAAAAAAGATAAAGGTAAAGGCGTAATAGTTTAGAGCCTACTACCCTGTTAATACGTCGGTTGCCGTTAATAGAGAGAGATTTAAATATAGATAAAATACTAACCTTTATACCTGTTTTAAAGAGAGGGCGTATAAGGCATATAACTCTAAAGGGTAATAAGAACTTTCGTATTAATATATATGTCACGGGACACCTCCGTGACACCTTACACACGTCCACCTGTTTCCACCGTCTCGACCTCCATGTTAACGACTCAGTCAATCAAGACACATGACGGCAATCCGAGGCAATTTGCCATCACGTGACAGCAATCTACGGCAGTTTACTGTCCTCCACCATATTCCGCCATATTCCATTAAGTTCCGCTAGGACTATAACCCAAAGCCTATTCCGCCCCGTGCACGTGTTAACTAAGTAACTAAGTTAACAATATATACCCCTTTCCTCCTATTTTCTTACCTTCTTTTGTAACAGTGCAGTGTGGGTAAATTGAATGAGCAACTTGATTCTAAATCTATGGAAATCAGGTGGTATATATATATGAAAGGTGTAGACAATAAAGGGGTAATTGACCGAGTCAGTGAGCGAGTCGGTGAGCGAGTCAGGGTGATACACTGGTGACACAGCGGTGGTTTGGTAGGGTACCGTAGCCGGTTACATCTTTTCTTACGCAACGTCTTAACCTTATTATATAGTTTATGTACATAGCTTAATAATATCTACTTCGCTATATATATTATCACCGCTTGTGCTTACTCCGTAATACTACGTTGCGTTAACCCTATATACTACCCTCCAAAATGCAAAACGACCCTAAAGCCCCTATAACGGCCGCTAATATTATATCCACACTCTAAGAACAATTAGCAAATATATAGAAGTCTTTTATAGACGCCCTCGCACAGAACTAGGCTACTATAGCCAAATAATAAGCTGAATAAGAAGTACGGTATTAGGAATTAATTAAAGCACTTTAAGAAGAAGTCCGCGCCCTAAAGACACTTGCGTTAGGGTCCTAAGACTAAATACTAGCCCAAGAGGCTGCTAACACGCCACCTATAGACGAGATAAAAATAACCAAATCTAGACCTGGCTTGTTAGGTATAAACCCTAAGCCAGCTGCAGATATTTATCCTATAAATCCATTTACTACACCGCAACAATCTAAACAACTACTAGACCCCCTAATATTTATCGGTAAACAATAAGAACTCCGATTATTTCTAAGCCAGCTTAAAAATAAGCTAACTAGTAATGCTAACCGCTACCTAACTAAAGCCAACCAACTCTACTACGCCCTAAGTTAACTAGGAGGAGATATAGCTGACCTTGTTAAACCCCTTTAACTAAACTTAATATAAAGTCTAGTTATACTTCTTAAAGCCACATACAGTAGCCCGAACCGCTAAGCTACTACTTAAAGAAAGATAAACTATATAACTTAAGGGACAAAAAGCTTTCTAGTATACTTCTTTAAATTTAACCGTTACGCAAAGGAAATAGGCTAGAACGACTCCGCACTAGTTAATAGCCTTATTAAATCCCTAAGTCCTAAACTAAAAACCTCCCTAATAGGTGTAGACCTACTAAGAGCCCTTAATGCCTACGCAAACGTTATTAATAAACGGTATAATGATATATTACGCCTGATACCGAAGTCCGCTCTTTAATATAATATAATAACCCCACAAACGTCTATTAAGTTATTGTCTTAGCCTAAGTACCTAGATGCCATAGATATTAACACTAAAACCCTTTTCTACGCCCTAAAAGGATCTATTAAATAAGAACAATGTATTAAATATGGCCTTTACTTTAAGTGCGAAAGCAATACTTACCTCTTAAGTTACTACTCTATCCCGTTGCCCTAAACGCATATATAAACAACTAGTATAGGTGGTATCCTACTATCCCAAACGTATAAATGAATAAGTGGTAGATCGTCTTAATTAAGCTCTGGCTACCAACCCTAATTTTTACCTGGTTCCAGCCCTGTATCTAGTAAATACTATTTATAAGGACAAAGCTCTAACCGACGCTCTATAAGAACCCCGCCCTGGTTACCTCTAAAAGGAGGGTCCTAGAGCTAAGTCGCTCTTTAGGACGGCGCTGCCTTAGGATCTTATTAAATGCTCTAGATATCACAAACTCTAACTCTTAGGATCGCAGTATAACTATTAACTATTGTCTTTAGCAGAATAATTAATGGGCTAGTGCTTAAGTCCTAGTTAACACAGGAGCCAGTAGCATAGGATTTATTAACAAGATCTTTACGTAAAATAATAGGTTTACCCTAACACCCCTTAACTGGCATATTAATATATTTAGATTTAATAGCAAATGCACTATCTCGGGCCGTATTACTTATGTAGCGGCCCTAAGACTCTAATACCTAAACCATAAAGAATTAATTAAGCTCTTTATGACTACCCTAGGTTACCTAGTAATCCTTAAACAACCCTAAATAAAGCTATATAAGGTAACCATTAATTAGGACAACTTTAAGCTTTTATTTACCGCCTCCTATTGCAAGCAGAAGTGCCTTATAACTTGCTACTTAGACTCTAAACCAAAATCTAAAAAATCCACTAGGATCCACCAGTCTAAAATTTCCACTAACGTCTACCTTGTACCTAAAAAGTCTACCCGATTCCACCTACCTAAGAATTCCACCAAATTCCACCTACCTAAGAATTCCACCGAATTCCACTAATATGAGATTTCTACTGACGTCTACTAAGAACCTAGAAATAATATATAACTATACAAACTAACTCTAACTGCTACACCCTAAACTAAGCAGAAGCTTAAGCTTAATATATAAAAGTACTAGAAGAACTGGTATTCTACTATAAAAAGGATACTTAAAGAACCTAAACCTAAATCTAATACTAACTCCGTACCTAATACTAAACCCAAACCTAAATAAAAAACTATATAAGAAACTAAGGATAATTTAAGCTCGCTTAACACCTTAGATATCTATATAATTGGAGCTACTCTGCTGGCATAACTTGCTAGGAAACTAGAATATATAATCTTTGCTATTACAATAGCCGATATTAAAAAGGCCTTAGCACTAAAGAAGCACACTAACCCTGCTATAAAAGTACTAGTAGAATACCATAATTATCTAGATGTATTCTTATAAAAGGAAGCTAATAAGCTACTGGAACGCCATCCATATAATCACAAGATTGTAGTTAAAGAAGGAAAACATCCTAGATTTAGACCCTTATATAGAATATCCTAAAACAAACTCTAGGTACTATAGAAGTACTTAGACGAATATCTAGACAAAGGATTTATTAGAGCAAGTTCTTTACCTATAGCTATACTAGTAATTTTTGTTAAGAAACCTGGCAGCGGTCTATACTTCTGCGTAAACTACTAAGCTCTTAACACTATTACTATTAAGAACTAATACCTAATCCTATTAATCCAAGAGACACTAAACTAATTAAGTAAGGCTCGCTTCTATACAAAGCTTAATATTATCTACGTATTTAACCGCCTTTGTATCGCGAAGGGAGACAAATAGCTTACTGTATTTTATACTTAATACGGACTATTTAAATACTTAGTAATGCTATTTAGCCTTACAAACACCCCAAGTTTATTTTAATACTTTATAAATAATACCCTACGTCCATACCTGGACGTCTTTTATACTGCTTATATTAACGATATCTTAATATACAGTAATAGTCTAGCTAAATACTAAAAATATATTAAACTGGTCCTATAAGCCTTGCGCGGAGCTGGCCTATAATTAGATATAGATAAATGCAAGTTCTATAAAATGGAAGTCCTATACCCTAGACTTATTATTTCTATAGATAGCGTATAAATGGACCCTAAGAAAGTTAAATTAATTGTAAACTAGCAAGAACCTAAGAATGTTAAGGATGTAAGGGCCTTTATAGGCTTCGCCAACTTCTACTAACGGTTTATTAATAACTTCTCCGCTTTAGTCTTACCCCTTATGGCCTTAACCTAAAAGGATAAAGCCTTTATCTTTAATAAGGAATATAAGAAGGCCTTTGCTTATCTAAAGGTTATATTTACCACTATACCTATACTTTAACACTTTAACCTAGACTAAATAAGTGTTGTGGAAGCTAACTTATCCAATTATATTACTAGAGGTATTTTGTCTTAATATAATAAAAAAGGAGTATTACACCCTATAGTATACTTTTTAAAACAACTAAGCCTAGCTAAATGTAATTATGAGATCTATAATAAAGAATTACTAGCTATTATTAGATGCTTTAAGTAATGGCAACTAGAACTAAAAGGAGCTAGATTCCTAATTAAGGTTCTTAGTAATTATAAGAACCTATAGTACTTCACAACCACAAAACAGCTAAGCCACCGTTAAGCCCGCTAGTTAGAATATCTATCCTAATTCCGATTCTTAATTATATACCGCCTAGGCGTTTAAGGTTAAAAACCTAATACCCTAACTTAACGTTTACAAGATATGACAGTATAGGAAGAAGCATGTGCCTACTATAATTAAACCCTGCTTTATCCTAAATTATTTAATCCTCTAGCTAAAGACCTTATAGTATACGTCCTTAAAATAACTAATTAATTAATTAAACAAATTATAATTAATAAATACCTAAACAACGAGTTTATCCAAGAGACACTTAAGCTAATTTAAGATGGCGTTAGACGCTCTAAAAAGATCTCTTTAAGTAAATATAAAGCTTACGGAGACCGCTTATACTACTAGAACCGCCTAGTTATCCCTAATTACAATAAACTTAAGCTTAAGCTCCTTGAACATATACATAACCTACTAGTAGCCGGCTACCTAGGCTAAGGAAAAACCCTAGAACTACTCTAACAGGAGTACTACTAGCCAAACATACATAATATAATACAAAGGTACGTCTCTAGCTGCTACACCTACTAACGAGCCAAAGCTTTATATAAAACGTATAACGGCTTTCTAAAGCCACTGCCTGTTTTGGACCAAAGATGGAAGGATATCTTAATTAACTTTATTGTTAATCTCCCCTTAAGTAAAGGCTGTATAAATATTATAGTAGTTATAGACCAACTATCCAAAATAAGATACTTAATCGCCTGTCCCAATATATTAATGCCTGCCATTGCCTAACTGTTCCTGGATTATATATGGAAACTCTATAGACTCCCTAAAACGATTGTCTCTAATAGAGGCAGATAGTTTATTTCTATATTCTAGAAAGAACTAACTACCTAACTCCGCATTAAAGCACTGTTGTCTATAGTATACTACCTAAAAACGGATGGTTAAACGGAACGTATAAATACTATAATAGAACAATATATTTAGATATATACGTCATATCTATAGGACAACTAGATGGACTGGCTTGTATTTACTAAGTTTATAGCAAATAACTCCGTCTTAGAAACCATAAAGGTCTCCCCGTTCCTGGCTAACTACAGCTAGCACCCGCAAATGGGTTTTAAACCCTTTAGTAATATTCCTTGCCTAGCTTATTAAGCCTTATAAGTTGCAGAAGCAAACAAATTTATAAAGAAGATGGAAGAACTATAGGAGTTCCTTACTAATGAAATAACATAGGCCCAGTCTGTCTATAAAGCCGTAGTAAATAAGAACTAAACCCTAGTACCAGCTTACTAAATTAGTAACTTTGTCTGGCTAAACATAAGAAATCTAAACATGAAATAACCTACTAAGAAACTTAATTAGAAGAACGCCGGCCCTTATAAGGTTGAAAAAGTTATCTCTCCTTATACCTACCAACTAAAGCTCCCTAATACGGTTAAAATCCACCCTGTATTTTATATGTTAGTCCTCCGCCCTACCGCCCCCATATTAGACGCCCTGCCTAAATAGATCTAAGACCCTCCCCCACTAGTTAAAGTGGATGGCGAGGATGAGTACCTTGTTAAAAGAGTTAATAATATTAAGTATAATAAACGGAAACGCAAATATATATACCTTATAAAATAGAGAGGCTTTACTAAGCCCTTATGGGAACCCGTTAACTCTATAGGACTTATACAAGCCATAGAAGACTTTTATAAACTCCACCCAGAACTACCATGGCCCTATCTCGCAGAAGCTTAAGTTTAAAGGGGGGGTACTATTATAGGACACCTCCGTAATACCTTATACACGTCCACCTGTTTCCACTGTCTTAACCTCCATATTAACAACTTAGTTAATTAAGACACATAATAGCAATCTAAGGCAATTTACTATTACGTAACGGCAATCTACGGCAGTTTGCCGTCTTCTACTATATTCCGCCACATTCTGCTAAGTTCTGCTAGGACTATAACCCAAAGCCTATTCCGCCCCATACACGTATTAACTAAGCAACCAAGTTAACAATATATACCCCTTTTCTCCCATTTCCTTACCTTCTTTCCTTACGCAACGTCTTAACCTCATTACACAGTTTATATACATAGCTTAATAATATCTACTTCGCTATATATATTATCACCGCTTGTGCTCACTCCGTGACAATATAGAATATATTTAATTAGCCTAGGAGTTTACAGGAGTTCACAGGAGATAGTATATTATTTTTAATTAGCTTAGGAGTTTGTAGGAGTTTGCAGGAGTTTATAGTGTGGGAGGGAAGGTCTCTCTCCAGACAAGAAGTCAGTGTACTGTCGGTCTGTCGGTCGGTCGTAGTCAGTCAGTAGAAATCAGTAGGAAAGCAGTCAGTAAGAAGAAGAGAAAAGAGTGTATTGTGTCCCCCAAACTGTCCGTCGAGCCTGTCCGAGTTATTAAAGACTCTAAGGCCGCAGGCCAATCTATATACCTACAGGAGGCCTATACTCTCCCGAAACCATACCCAAATTGGATACTAAATGTAGTGGGCCAACTTACCCCACTATATACCTCCCCCGCCTAAGTCGTTATCCCCTAACAACCTCTAAAACTCCAAAACTCCCTATCTTTAAAATAAAGGCGTAGCAGGTAACCGCATGCGCTTCTTACCCTTGCTATAAACCCAAGATGGTAAGCAAGGAGACTCTATTCTGGTTAAACGAGACCGCTCTCGTCCGCCTAGTTAGACCGTATAAGCGATATCAGACAGGCGGCTTTTAGATAACCTTGCTCTTTTACATCTTTCTATTTGCTTAGTTCTGTCCTATAACTCTTTAGGCAACTCCGCATAACTCTATCCTTTTATAATAATAGGGGGCACTCTACTTAGATCTACCGCAATAGTTAAAGGGTTAATTCTATTGTCAACACAGCAGAAGTATAAGCGGCTGTTAAAGCGCTCTATCTTAGCTATACGCATAATCTAAAATATATCCTTATAGTTTTTAACAACTTTAAGACGGTAGAAATGCATTTATTTTATAACTTCGTTCTAATTACCAGTTAGAAGAAGATCACAATCTTAGATTACTACTGGAGAGTCCTATTATTATCTACCCAGAAGGGTGTCAGACAAGGCGCTAGCAGCTATAAGTTTAACTGCCGTAGGGAAGCGATATAGGATTGCGCTATAAAGGTTGGTATATCTAGATGGCGTATGGGGCGGCGCTTTTAAATCTTAGTAAGCATCTGCTAGCTCTACCTAGGTTCCTTCTTCCGTAACCTTAAGGTTATTATAATTGTCCTAAACACTAATAAACTATAGTAGCATTATTTGCTAGGTCCCAGTCAAAGGTCCTTTTGCCCTATAAGGAAGGTATAGCATAGTTATACGCATATCTCCTTTTTCGCACGGCTAAGCCACCTAGTTGGTCGCGTATTTTTCTACATCTTTAGTGGTCCAGTCTTAATCTAAGATCTTGTATACAAATCTATCGCCTTTAGTTGATCCTCGCGCTTTAAGATCTGCCCACCATAACTCCAAGTAATAATGTATGCTAGGTAGAATGACCGTGCAATTATCCTTAGTCTTATTATCTAGAGAAACGCTTTCTTAAATTATGTTAGCACCGCGCCCGCTCTCTATAAGAGAAGAAATGTTTACGTTAATGTAATGGAAAGCTGTGGAGTCTCCCTTAACTATAAACTTCGTATAATAGGGATAGGAGATAAGTTACTACTAGCTATTAGGCCTAAGAGCGCAATAAAGACAGTAGTACTTAGGATTTTATCTTATTAGCTACTAGTAAAGACTATAGACCATTATTCTTAACTATCCGTAATTTGGCCGTCTATTAATTAGACGCTGGTAATAACAGTATATATATATTTCTTTATTAATTATTGCTAAAATGCTAGAATCCTACTACTATCTAAATACGTTCAAAACTATAGATCTATCTCGCTGCTATATACCTTAGTTATTTAGTAATAGCATTTAATTAAGCAAAGCCCCTCTGTTATAGGAAAACCTTGGTGCTGAATTATAAATGAACTTATATGGTCCTAAGGAGTTAGATAGAACTGGAGGTCTATAAGCTTTTCTAAACTAGGAGTATGTAGTAGGATCTGTCTTTATAGTGCCAAGATGATTATAAGCGTGGTATATTAAACGGAGTCTATAGTATAGTGCGGTATAGTTTAGACCCTTTATTACTAAACCTATATATCCTTCTATGGCTTGCATATACATCTAGTAGACCTTATATATCTCTAGGTTAGAACTAGCCGCCCTATACTAACTACGTAAGAGCTTTATAACCTTAGTTAGTTTAATTTTAGTAGTTTGGTTTAGGGATGCTTTAAGATAAGCTAGTATATTATCTTTGCAGTTATACCCTTGTTTTAAATAGAGTATTACTATAATATCTACGGTCTCCTTAATATACTCCTCATTATCTCTAGACTTAATGACATTTTTATTAAATATTGATTCTACTTCTAGCCCTTCTACTTCTGGGTAAGCAACTATTAGCCCTTTCCTTAGATTTCTTCTTAAAGAGGATACTAGTAGCCGCAAGGGCGAGCTAATAGGCGTTCTAGCTACAAGAATACTTTTGTTTATAGAAGATAAAGGTAAGTTAACTAATATAGGTAATCCTTATTAAGATGGGCTTGGTATAATACTAACGCCTCCTCCTTAAATAGGTGTTAACGGCTAAAAAGCTAATAGATTTATTATGTTAGAAGCATATTATAAATATATTTATAGTATAAGAGCTAAGCTCTCTCCTGCTTGTTTAATTCTAATATTAGTGACTTCTGGTCCCACTATAGTTAATCTTCTACTTCTTAGCGGCAGGTCCTTATTTAGAATAAGGAAGCCAGTTAAGTGTCTCCCTAAACTATACTTATTTACCACCTAGTCTAATATTGCCCTTTCTGACTTTAGAGGCGCGAGCGCGAAATCAGCTGGCTGCAGTTAAGTAGTAGTCTTAATGCCACGTCCTGGATAATTGAGCCTCTTAACTAGCGCTTTATTAACTCTTGCTGTGACTTTAGGAAGTGGATGGACTACAAGCTTTTAGACGGCGGAGAGGAAGTTATAAGAGACTATATATTTAAGCGGTCTGTTAAAGATATCTTGTTTTTAGGCCTTTTGGATAGTTTTTTTAGCTTTATTACACCAGTTTCTCTAATCTTTAGCTATCTTACTAACGTTAGAGATATCCCTAAAGATTAATATAAACGCGTCCTTTCCTAAAGATGCCTGCAGCCCACTATTATTGTTAATGAAATTAACTACTATACTAGCAGCATCTGCGTAGTTTTCCCAAGAGAGCAAAATTTCGTTATAGATTTAGACGAGCACTGCGTAATGCTAATTAACTATAAAGCCTCTAACTTCTATAAGGACGTTACTAATCTGGCGCTTAGCTCCTTTATATAGTACTAACGGTCTACTTAATAAAGATATAATAAACATGCTATTATTAATTCTGTTTGGTTTACGCTTTAGCTAATTATAACTATCTTTAAAATTTAAGGGTAAGAAGGTAGATTTCTAAATAGGGTTCCTAATTATAATGGTCTACTAAATCTAGGTAGTAGTATAGAGTTCTGCTGGTTCTAACTGCTAAATGGACCAATTATGATTTTCTATACCCGGTATAGAAAATTGCTATTAGCTTAGTAAAGGCGGTGAGCGGAACTAATATCTTTGTAGTAAACGAATCTAGGTATTTATACGTAAACATTCTTCTACCCTTACCTTACTGTTAACACGTATTAGATTCCTATAGCTAAAAGGCAAATAAGAAATAGAAAGAGCTTTAGGAAATATGGCAAATAAATAAATAGGCTGCGTGGTTATTATTAACGTCCTCTCCCCCACTTTAGAACTTAACTATCCCTTAGTTAAACATTTTGTACTTAGTTCTATCTAACAATCTTTCTAGAACGCGTACTTCTTAAACTACGCGGCGTTGCGATATAGGTGGATTTTTGTATTACATCTTCCTTATACTCTAGCTCTGCTGTTATTTTTTATAGTATAGTCCCGCCTAACTGGTTAAGCCGGTCTTTCTGGCGGACTTTAGATACCTATTACTAGTAGAACTTCTTTAATCTATTCCCTAGAGTTTGGTTACGGAATAGCATGCTATTAAGATCCTTAATTAAGTACCATCCTTTATATAGGTGACTTTTATATACACAGAACGGGCCTAGCCATTTTAGATCTAACTTGTAACTGCTAGAATAATCTTGCTTAAGCTATATATTATAGAGCATAACTATATCTCTAACCTTAAATCCGTCCTGGCGAATGTGATGGGTGTTGTTAAAGTACTTCTTATTTATTACCCTTAGTTATCTTATATGTGTGATAGCCTTTTTTACATCTACGTCTCTTTGGTTAAACTGCTTTACATAGAGTGCTAGTAGCTCTGTAGTGGTCCGAATTGTTTACTAAGGCAGTGTTTGCTAAGTGGGTATGCAGAGTTTAATAGAAAGGATATGCTTATATCTGTATATAACTCTTACTAGCGTTATTCCCGTAGGCTACTTAACAGTTATTCTATCTGCCTATAAAATGGTATAGAGATTATCCAGCTATAAGCTATCTATCTTTGCTAAAGTATCTACTATAGGCTTATGCCCTCGCTCTATTAAGCCTTATCCTTATAGGTGATATACAGAAGCCATAACCCTTTTAATATTGTAGAGCTCCATAAGTATAGCGGTTATATTAGCATTTTCTCTACTACTATCTATAGAAAGCTGTCCAAATACTCCCCATCTGTAAATAACGTCTTTATAGAGGAACTTTGCTACACTTTTTGTATCCTTTTTCTAAAGGGCTCAGGCTTCCACCTATCTAGACACATATTCTTAAGTAGTAGCCAGGTATTAGAATCTAAGATGGGTTATTAGTATAAATGTAATGTCTACTGTTACTTATTACCATAAAGTAGACTTCTATATGGGGTATATTACTTCTTCTTCCTATCCTAACTGCCGCCCTTGATATTGCAGGCATAACTTAATATGCTATAATATTTGATCCTATAGCCCTGGCCACCAATATCGATTTGAGACTCTTTAATACGTCCCTTCTTATCCGCGATGTCCACTCTAATTATAAAGGCTCTTAATAATCTCTCGCTAAGTATTCTTATTATTAATTACCCTCTATATTAGGACATTTTTTGACTGTTAGCGGAAGAGCTATTAATTATGTACTAGGAACTTTAGCGCTTGCTGTTTAAATCTTTTAAATTTCTTAGTATTTATTTTTTCTAGACGTTATAAGGTTACTAGCTATTTCACAATTTTTTAAGATTCCTCTAAATATAAGTTCTCCAGTAGCAGATCTACCTCTATTTTAACTGGGCTAGCCGTATATTCTAAAGTACTTAGCTTATAGTTAATGAATTCTTTAATATCCTTAGTTGGTTTATTAGGCTATTTGCTATCTAGTAGCCGTTATAACAGCCTATTAGCTAGGCTATTCTTCTTCCCTGGCATATGTCTAACATTAAAGTCCTATAACTGGATCTATGCTAGCTATTGAGTTATTAAGGCTCCTGGTAAATCGGTAGCAGCATAATTTAGTTGCGCGACTAAGGTATTCGCATCTATCTTAACCGTAAAGCGGACGCTGTATAGGTATACTTAACACTTAAGCTTTCCTAAATCGTATTTCTGCTCCGCTTAAGACCAGATGCCGCTCTTGTATTAACATAGATGGTAACGACCTTGCATATTTAGTTGTATAAGACTACACCCCTATCCATTCTTACATCTATTAATGGCGAGAATAATCAGCCTAGCCTCCTTACTATAATCTAGTTGAACTAATATAGGTGCGGTAGTAATTGCATGCTTTAGAGTCTTTATAGCGGCTATCTGCTCTATGCCCTATATAAACGGAACGTTTACTTATAGCAATTGGAAGATTGGCTCTGCCTTTATTGCGAAGTCTTTTATCTATATTTGGTAATACACAACAACTCCTAGAAATGCTTAGGCAGATATAATATCTTCGCAGTCTCTCTAGTAAATAATCTTTACGACTTTTAACTCTTCTGGATATTATCCCTTTCTATTATAGTGGTAGCCAACCACTATAATTTTATCTTTGTAGAAATAAGACTTTGCGCCTAAAATTATATACCTAGGTTATTCCAAATCCGCAAGCACTCCGTCTAGCTATATAATATATTCTAGAATGTATTTGCGCATGCCTAGAAGGCTCTCTTCTCTATTATATATTATCTATAGTCCTTTTACTATAATATTATCTAGAAACGGCAAGGCATAGTATAGGATATATTGCTCTAGGGTTTTAGTAATTATCCTCACGAACTAGGCTACTAAATTTATGCCTCCTATAGGTACTGTTGTTTGTTATAAAAGTCCTAGAGGTATTATAAAGGCTATTAGGTCCCTGCTTTTTACATCTAGCTTTAATTAGTTATAGCTAGAGAAGAAGTCCACTAGAGATATAACCTTACACCCTATAAACTTCTTAGAGAACTCATTAGTATATAGCGGCAGATTTGCATCCCTAATAGTTACTTAATTAATATTTATCGCCGCATTAATTAGTTAGTACTTCTTGTGCTCCTTTTTACTTATAAGAAACTATGGATTTCTATATAGGCTTTTATAATATTCTAGAGTCCCTTAAGCTAGTTATTCTCGTAATATATTAATTACCTCTTCTCGCAGGGCCCTTAGTATAGGAAAGTTTAGCACTTACTATACTTTATACAGTACAGTCTTAATCTTTAATGGTGGAGTTATATCCCTACTAACACAACCCATCTTAGAGAACTTTTATGCTAGAGCCTCTTCTTAGTTAAATAACATAGCCTTAAAGATTTCTCGTTCTTTTGGCTAAATATCTCCTATAATTATACGCTCTAATTGTTCTAGCTTTAGTTGTGTGCCGCGGGCCAGCTTAGTATATCGCGGCTTAAGGAAATGATTATATGGACCAAGAGGTAATCCTTAAATAGACACCTTTTGCCAACGCAGGGCTACTTCTCGCTACTCTATTATGCCTCCCATAACTGTTCTATCTAGTGCTAACAAGTTAACCAAACGGACTTTATCCGCTTTTTATTTATATACAGTTACTACACTTATAGCGTTCTGTTGGGCCTTACTTCTATAACTTTCCATTTATATTATAAATAGATCCATTATCTTTAATATTTAATATATGCAGGATCCAGCCTTTGCTTTAAATACTAGCTTTTACTTTCCTCCTATATACTTTTTTAGGACTTCCTTTAATATTTTACTGTTAAGCTCTCTCTATCTAGTATTGTGCTCTTCTTTCCGTTAATAGCTATGTCCGGCAGATATCCAAAATGGTAAACGTCCTTATTAAAATCGCACCCTATTTCCCTCCTCTCCGTCCTTAGCGCCCTTTTTGTCCTAATACACTGGGTTATAAGTAACCCCAGATATAATCCTAGTAGTCGCACTAGTTACACGTCTTCTAAACTACTATCTATACTAATTCCTTTATCTAGTCTAAAGAGTATCGCATCCTTATAGGATATTAAGAACCTTATTTTAACCCCGCTATCTTCTAATTAAATAATGCAAGATACCTGGCCTATTATAGTTTAATTTGTTGCTAGTCTAGCCCTTACTAACCACGGCTCACTAAGTATTACTTTATATAATATCTCTCCTACAGTAATAAACGTCGTGGATATTAAGACGCCACCTATTACTATAGGGGCTGCATATATTAATCCAATAAACTCTAACTAAGTCCTATTGGTAGACGTTAAACGTGCGCCTTATAACTGCGGGGGCAGACTTAATATCGGCAGTCTATATTACAGAGCCATACTTTTCTTAATAAGGTTAAGTTCCGCTTTTGAGTTAATTAAGCATTTAACCTTTCTATCTCCTATCTACGCTTCTACTTTTAGATATTGTCTTTAAAACTAGGTAAACTTAGCTTCCCATTTAATCTAGTCTACCTTAGTAGTTATTAGGCCAGTTTAATCAGCGTAAAACGTCAGGCGCGCTGACAATATAGATGTTTTAACTTCCTCTTGCTTTTATTGGCAGGGCTCTATAAGGGGTAGCAGGAGAGGTTTAAAGAATAACTTTACAACTTTGGGTATATATATAAGGCAGTTACTAATAGTAACTTTAATAGTTTTTAATAAGATCTTATCTGCCATTATAGTTAGGCTTAGGATATTTCCTTTTAGTATATCCATCATCCTAACTAGCTTTAGTCGCGGTACTTTAGTAGTTGTTATTACATCTGTCTCTTATTCCATTTATCTTCTTAGCTATTTAGCATAGTTTATTTTATTAATCTTATTATTATTTAAAGGCGGTTAAGGAGCCTGCCGTTATAATCATAGTGTGATTTAGATATGTCCTCCTAGTTATATATTTTAAACTATTGCCGGTTATAGACCGGATGGTCTTAGGGGCGGCTTTATCACTCTAATATCCCCTTGCGGTTTCCTAAGATCGTATAACCGTGTCGTGGGCTGTAACTAAGTTGCTACTCCTACTAAGTTAACGTATACTAACTCTATTTGGTATATATCTTCCCAGGACTCGCTAAGCTCTTCTTTGCTTTTAGTGCTATTGCTTTTTACAAACTCTATTAAGGCTGCCACTAGCTAGACGCCTGTTGTTGTCGCTATTACTATCGCATTAGGATCAATATTCGCATTCTGCCTTAGCCAGTCCTTAAGAAACTAAATCCTGTTATTATTTAGCAAATATGGAATTAGATTTCCTAGGTGCTTATATGTTCTAGTATAGATTTAGTTATACTTATTTATATATAGAAACCCACGGTTAACTAGTTCTTAGAGTATTAGGTATTAGTTAATAAAACAATAAGAACCCCTATATCTATAACACGTCTTAGCTTGTGCCTGGTACACGCCAAGATTTCCTAGTCCTCTTTACCTTTCTAGGTTAGGCTTATATCACTCTTATAGCGCCCCCCTATATAGTGGCAGTAGCCCATTATTATTTATTATAGGTTATAGACCCGTTTATTCTTAACGCACTAACGCTTGGTTTAGGAGCTGCGTATACTATATTAGATCTTAGCGAATCTTATTAAGGAACGGCATTAAAGACGCAATACCTACTAATTTAACTATCCCAAAATTAAGCCTTTAGAGTTAACTAGTAAGTTTCTCTAGCTTAGGGTCTATCTCTTATATTATTTAATAGGTACTTGCCGACTTATTTTGCTAAGAGACTACGGGCGGCTAAAGAGCAGCCTCTTTTTAGTTTAATATAACCGGTTGCTAATTATAGAATTATCTAACCAGCTAACGAAGACCTTGTTCCTTAGGGTTTATTATTAATAGGTAGTTTACGCCCTTATGCAAATTAAGCCTATCTTCTATAGCCTTCCTTAGTAGGTAGAAGTTAAAAGACTTTTATCTATCCAGGTCAGCTCCTGTCTTAGTTATAGTATATCTTTAATATTTAAATAGGAGTCCTTTTGCAAACCAGTATCCTTATTTACGGTTTTCTAAATTGCCAGCCTTAGTAGCCTTCTAGGAAATTAGTGTGAATTATCTATAGTATTCGCGTATACTACTAGGTGGGTTATTTCTGTATTATAGTATATAAGCTTCTAAGAATTCTACCGTCTTAACTTGTTGAAAGTAGTCACTTCCTCAATAGTCTGTTTAAAGCTTTTTTACGAGTTCCGTCCATCTGCTAATAATAAATTTAGGCAGGCTTTAGATCTAGGTCCCTATCTAATAGTTATAATATTCCGGAAGTCCATAATATTTCTTATCATCCGTAACACGGTATTAAATACATAGTCGCTCGTACTATTTAATAAATTGCAACACGTTTTATCCTGTAAAGTAAGGGGTCCCTAAAGTCCCTAGAGCTAGTATAGGCTGGGCCATAATATATACTTTGTCTTGTTCTATTAGTAGTTTATTGTAAGGTAACGGACTTATAGTTTCTCCTAGAATAGGTAAGTTAACCTCCTAGTTCTTGTCCTCTCTCTACTAAAGGTTATTAGTTCTAGATATTGTAGGAGTTAGGTCTAGTACCGCATCCTCTAGGTTAGAAAAACTTTATAGGTTAATAGGCTGCCTACTTCCTTCTCTGCTGTTATTATAGAATGGACCTAGCATCCCTAGTATTCCCTTTATTAGTCCTATCACTATTGCTCTTATAAATTTAAGGGAGGCATATATAAATGCAAGAAGAATTATATAGACCGTTGCAAATATAGTAAATGAAAAATTAAAGACTTCTTTCTACTAGTCCTAATGTATTATAACCCTCTCTTTTATCCTCCGTCCTGCCGTACCCTGTGCATGCATTCCCACTCCTAGTTATCTATTCCGTCTACTATAGGTCTCAAATAGTAATCTCCAAAAGTATTATTAACTTATCTTAATTTCTATGCTTAATTTCCACACCTGTTAGTGGCTCAACGGCTTTTAGTAGTAGTAACTTAACAGTTTTTAGTCCTTCTGTGGCTGCAGCACGTTTCTACGTGTCTCCTATATATAGAGTACTAGACTTCTAATCTAAAGAGCTTGCTGTCGTCCCCATGTGGAATGCCATAAAGTATATGGGAGGGAAGGTCTCTCTCCAGACGAGAAGTTAGTGTACTGTCGGTCTATTGGTCGGTCATAGTTAGTTAGTAAAAATCAGTAGGAAAGCAGTTAGTAAGAAGAAGAGAAAAGAGTATATTATATCCCCCAAACTGTCTGTTAAGCCTATCTAAGTTGTTGAAGACTCTAAGGCTGCGGGCCAATCTATATACCTATAGGAGGCCTATACTCTCCTAAAACCATACCTAAATTGGATGCTAAATATAGTGGGCTAACTTACCCCACTACAATAGGAGATAGTATATTATTTTTAATTAGCCTAGGAGTTTGCAGTAGTTTAGAAAATTAAGAAAATTAAAGTAAATATAAATTAAAATTCTAATTTTGTTTAATAATATCTTTAACCTTATAAAAATTCTTTTTTATACTTATATATATTAACCGTCTTCTATTAAAACTTTTTTTATTAATAAAAAGCTTTTAAAATATCTCCTTCTACTCTTTAGGTGCATATATACCCCCCTAATATCCTCCTTAATAAGGAGAGAATACTATAGACTAATAATTATTCATTGCTTAACGTCCGATTCGGATCCCTATTAGGCCCACGCGGACTACTCCTTATTTACATGTGGGGAGAAAACTCTATTTGAGAAAATGAGAAAACCCCGTAATCTATCTCCCCGCCTTTTGGGACTCGTATACGGGGCGCCTGCGAGTCACCTGTAGTGCTCTACTACCTTACTTTATGACCTCCTTAGGAACCACTGCTGCCGTAACAAGCCTACGGACGCGCTAGTATCGCAAACTTAACTTTACTACTGTAGAGTCATCAAGGGGCGCCTGGTACTCGCCCCTTTGCCTTCCATTACCATTTTCTTTGCAACCCGGAACTGGTCTAGTATATTTTAGCTAATAAGCCACTGGGTAACCGCCTTGAGACCTTTTTGTGTTGAGAGTAGTGTATTATAGTTCTCTGTGCCAGCTACTAAGAGTATTGCTTCTCGGTTGGTGCGTAGGGGATACTATAGACTATAGCCCTCCTTTATTATTGCTAGCTTTAGGGTGCGTTCGGTTGCAAGTTTAGATTAGAATGAGGGCTTTAGATTGGAGTTGATCTGGAGCTCCAATCTAATTCTAAGGCGACTGTTTAGTTGAATTCCAGTTTAACTTAACTTTAGCCATAAATTTTTAATGTTCCTCTAACCGCCTAAAAAATACGCTAAAAGTTACTAAAAAGTTAGCAACTTTACTATATACGGCTTCTGAACTAAAGGTCTTGGCGTTAGTTTAATCTAGAGGTTTAAGTTCCAGACCCTATCTAGTTGCAATTTGAAGCCTCTAGCTTGTATATGCCTGTGCTTTTATAAAGCTATAAACGCATACTAAATAAGGAAGGAACGCGTCCTTTTCTGCCGGACTTTTAGTTTAGATCTGATTTGAAGTTTTGCAATTGAACGCAGCCTTAGTTTAGTAGAATTTGTATTAAGATATAGTTAGTATTAGAACTCTAACTATTAACTGTAAGATATAACTAACTAAATTTAATAGGCGCCCTTGCCCTTACCCTTACCGCCGCCTTTTCCCCCTAGCAGTAGTAGTAGTAGTACCTTTTCCTCCTCCGCTACCGCCACTAGTACTACTACTACTACTACCGCTTACTGCCGCCGCCGATAATAAGAATAAGGATAAGGATAAATAGTTTAGCGGTAGAGAGTTAGGAGAGAAGCTATAAGTATTAATAACTATATAGTATGTACTTAGCTTATATATATTTATAAACTACTACCACTATTACTATTACCAACTCTGGCCTTGGCCCTAGCTCTAGCTCTAGCTCCTACCCTAACCCTCCCCCTATTGCCCACCCTCCTACTACCTACCCTTACTACTACTAGGTTTACCCTTACCTAATATACTAACCCCATCTACCTACTATAGGCTTAGGCCCCCCATAGCAAGACAACTGCTATATACGCCCCTACCACCTAAGGCAAATAATAGTCACAGTTGGTGGTGATGTTAGTAGCTATAGGGTTAAATAGGCAGAGAGACTAGGGCTATATTAGCTAGATAATAGAGATAGAGTTAAGGGTAGAGTTAGTGGGTAGTAAATAATGCACTGCCTGCTAAGCCTTGGGTAATAAGTATTAGGTATACTCTAAAAAGGGTATATAGTAGGTAAGTAGGCCTAGGGACACCTGCGCTTACCAAAGTAGCGGCCTACTCTAGTAGGTGTAGCCTCTTAAAGCATAGGCGTAAGAACCTTAAGGATCCCTCGCCCCTACCTTTTAGGCTAAGGTCTTTGGCGGCGTATAAGCTGTCTAGTGGTTTACCACCAGGTCCTAGTAGTAGTAGTATTATAGTATAAGGGGGAGGGAGAGTAGAGGTAGAGGGAGAAGTAGGTTAGTGTTACTTTCTAGCATTCTAGTATGCTAAAGTGGCGGCTTTTATAGTATATTCTTTATAGGTAAGCTTTAATCCGGCTGTATTAATTTAAGGGGTAAAACCTAGTTAATAATACTGTTTAGTACAGGCCTAACTGTTATAGTACTGGCACATTACTGTTAGATTGCTGTATATTGCTGTAGATTGCCGTTACGTGATAGCAAAGTGCCATTACATAACCAGAGAATTGTATATAACTTTAAGCGGTGCTTCTATTCTTCCCCTTTCCTTTCTCTAGCTTTAGATCCTCGTTTATAGACAATCTAATTGTATAGGCTTACGCGACCCTCTTGCCGTACTTATGCCTTAATTAACTAAGTCGCTAATATTATCTTAAGCTTCTTCTACTCTCTTTCTTTCTAAAAAGGAACTTAAATATATCTACAAGGACACAGAATAGGACTCTAAGGATATTACTAAGACTATAAGGACAGGACAGAACTAAAAGAACACAAATAGAACGCGAAACCTAAGAATAGGACACGCATAGACCAAAACCCCTAGAAAATAAACAAATACTAAAAATTACCTAAAACCCCTACTACTATGCCAAGAAATACAGCAGCCGGCAAAGCCGCTGTAGGACCTATAAATACCTCCAATAGTGAAATAGTCGCCATCTTAACCCCCTAGGAAGAGCTCGTAGCAGCTAATACCAAAATTAAACGGCTTTAAGAGCTGCTTAAAACTAGAGACACCCCTATACCTAGCAAGGAGTTATTAAACACCTAGAGACTTACTATAGTCCTTAAGACCCTAGCCTAATGTATAGTATTAGTATTGTTATAGTCCGCGAAGATTATAGACCCCCTGTTGCTTATAGACGGAACTAACCCTATATTTAATAATTAGAAGCTTTAACTATAAAACAAGCTTAAAGTTAATGCGGACCACTTCCCTACTACCTAAGCTAAAATGGCCTATGTCTTTGGCCGTACTAGTAGGGACATATAGACGCATCTATGTCTGCGATATACCTAGGATTTAGCAGACCCCTTTCTCTCTAGAGAAGAGATAATTAACTACCTGTCTTCTATTTATAAGGACCCCCTTAAGATATAGAACGCCCGCCTTAATTATAAAGCCCTTAATATAAAAACAATAGAGACCTTCTTAGTTTTTTAGACCCGCTTTCTACACCTAGCCGGATAGGCTTAAATCCCCCAGGAAGATTTAATGCCAGACCTCTTTAATAAGCTTACCCTAAACCTATAGCGCGCCTTACTACTAGTTTATACTACTATACAAACACTAAAGGAACTTATGGACTAGTGCCTAGCTATTAACCAGGGCCTCCGCCAAATTAAGGCATATACTAAGTGGTATAAGACTAGAAGCTCTGCTAACCAGAATATAAGTACTATAAGAACGGGCTATAGCGCCCTAGTAAAATCTACAACCCCTATAGCACCAACCGTACCGCCTACTGTTAACCTAGCAGCTAGCCGTATAGCTAGTCCTACTATAGGTCCAGCGAATACTTAACCTATATATAGCAACCCCTATAGATAGGCCCTTAGCAATTAAGGAGCCTACTTCTTATACGGCTAAAAAGACTACTTTATAAAAGACTACCTAATAGCGGCAAAGATAAATAAGGTCCTATTAATTTAGGAGGATAGTATAGAGTTGGAAAAAGAGGAATTCTAGAGTAAGACTCCTCTCTAGGGTTAAAAGGAATTAACATATTATATATTAATCTGGGTTGGCTAGTTAGTGGAAAAAGCTATACTATCCCTTATACTTTATTCCGTAATAGATATTAAGTTTTAACCTCTGCTTTGGCTAACTCTAAAGCAAATACCTTTACCTTATTAGACACCCAGTGTACTATAAAGCTAGCCAACTTTTTAAATATACCCCTTAAAGAACTGCCTAAGCCAATTCCTATTTATGGGTATAATAGACAAGTAGGACCATCTATTATAACCATCTTGCGGATTTATCTCCATATTAACGGACAAAGGTAGTATAACATCCCCTTTCTTATTGCGGACCTTAGAAGCTATAATATAATCTTAAAAAAAAATAGCTAGCCTATTTAGGCTTATAGCTCAATATACAGAACAGATGGCTTATTTAGCCCAAAACTATGCCCCTAACACCTTCCTTTATAAAAGAAATTAGTATTATAATAGAGAACCTTATTTAGCTATAGATAAACACCATTTACTAGGCCAACGCTATATATAGGGACCAGGCTTTTAAAAAGGATATACAGCTTAACCCGCAATGGATCTACATACTACGCCGCCCCTATACTACCTATATTATACCACCCATATTAGAGATTAAAAAAGTTAGTAAAAAGCTAGTGAAGCTCCCTATAGGGAACTTAGGCCCTATACAGCTACAAAGAATAGTAGGGGGTATTAGACGCTATACTAAATATATAGACCGGAAGGACAACTTATAGAAAATAAAACATAAGCTAAGGAAGATTATAAACCATATACTGCAAAATATGGCCTAATAAAAGCCTATAAAGAAGCTTATAGACCTTCCCCTAGTTAATATCTGTTGTATTAGCGCCGTAGGATTCTACTAGAACTTAGTCTAACCTAATACTATTACCTTTACCACCAGCTTATATAAAATTAATTAAATAATTAAGGAAAAGGAAAGCGAGCTTAGTGGATAGGAAAGTAAGCTTATAGATAAGGAGCTAGTAGAACAGAAACTACCCTATTAATACTGGAAATTTAAGGACATATTCTCCAAGGTAGTGTCTAATATACTCCCGCCTTACCAACCATATAACTATAAGATTAAGATTAAGCCAGATAAGGAAAACACACTTAGCTATAGCCCCCTTCGTTAACAGTCTACTGCCGAGTTATAGGCTACAAAGTAGTACCTTATTAATAACCTAAATAAGGGCTTTATTAAGCCTAGTTAAGCCTCTTTTAACTCGCCTATTCTCTTTACCAAAAAACCAAATAGAGGACTTTGTTTTTGCATAGACTACCATAAACTTAATAATATAACCCGCAAGGACCGCTACCCACTGCCACTACTTAATAAGACTTTAACCCAAATAAGTAGAGCTAAGGTCTTTATTAAGCTTAATATCCGCTAGGCCTTTTACCAGATTAGGATGGACCCTAAATTAGAAGATCTTACTATATTTTAGACCTGTTACAGAATATATAAATGCAAAGTACTTCTTTTTAGACTAACCAATGGACTGGCTATATACCAGTAATATATAAACGATATACTCTTTAACTACCTTAATGACTTCTATACGGCCTACCTAGATAACATTATAATTTACTTTAAGAATAAGTTAGAACATAAGGAGTATATCTATAAAGTCCTATAACGGCTCCGCGAGGCTAGCCTCTAGGCCAATATTAGGAAATTAGTAGTAAGATCTTTGATTAACGTCTGATACGGATCCTATCTAGGCCCACGCAGACTACTCCATACACAAGGGAAACTTATAAATTGACAGGAAGAAAACCCTCGTTGATGTAGGGGACGGAAA
>Ga0307507_10002316_pt1 | contig 40478 bp, 28 predicted proteins | sample 7_EM_MG_FD_207223 | JGI IMG/M metagenome (GOLD analysis project Ga0307507, IMG submission 207223) | Populus trichocarpa ectomycorrhiza microbial communities from riparian zone in the Pacific Northwest, United States - 7_EM | ecosystem: Host-associated > Plants > Roots > Unclassified | place...
CTATATCCACTTATAACAATTTCAGGAGATTAGATAGCCTATAGAGGAGGTATTATTAATCTTAAAATAGGACCTATTTAGTTAACTATTAAAGGGAGACCAGTTAGAATGTCTTTTAATATCCTACCATTAGGACAAGACGAGGCAATACTAGAAATGCCTTAGTTACAGAAGTACAATCCAAAGGTCGATTAGGTTATAGGTTAGGTTAATATTAAGGATATATAATAGCGCAAAGTGCAACAGTAAACCAAGTTGGTATAGTACTAAGTTAGAGCAATATATAAAGAGACTAAGCGAGGCTTAAGTTATATACTAAAGAGATACCATAAGTATGGTAAAAAGTTATAGTTACTAGAAAGTGAAAAGCTATTAGAGTATATAGCTTGGGACCACAAGATAGAACTAAAAGAGGGAATAAGTCCAAAGTTCTTTCTAATCTATAAGCTTACTAAAACAGAGTTAGTAGCGCTTAAGGAGTTTGTTTAGAAGAACTTACAAAAGGAATACATTAGACCATTATAGTTATCAGCAGAATATCTAGTACTGTTTATCCTAAAGAAAAATGGAAAACTTAGGATGTATATAGACTATAGACAGTTAAACAGCATTACTAGGAAGAATAGGTATCCTTTACCCTTAATTAGCAAAATCCAAGATAGGATAGGCAACGTAAAGATCTTTATAAAGATAGATCTAAGATAGGCGTACTATTAGATTAGAATTAAGGAAGGCGACAAATAGAAGGCAGCCTTTAGGTTAAAGGAAGGACTATACAAGCTATTAGTTATATAATTTAGGCTTATAAACGCACCAGCAACGTTCCAGAAGCGAATTAATAGTATATTAGGAGAACACCTAGATGAATTTATTATAGTATACCTTAACAACATTATTATCTACTTAGAGAGTAAGGAAGAACACAGAGAACACATTAAATGGGTCTTAAAGAGACTATAAGAAGAATAGATGCCAGTAGCAATTAAGAAATGCAAGTTCTTTACTTAGAAGACCAATTTTTTTGGATTTATTATTAAACTAGGCTAACTTAGCATAGATCTAAAAAAGATTAAGGCTATAGTGAATTAGCAAGAACTAGAGAATATTATACAGTTAAAATCGTTCCTAGGGTTTTGCAACTACTATAGGAGGTTTATAGCGCAATAGTTACAGGATATTAAGCCGTTTATATAATTAACAAAGAAAGAAGAACTATAGGCATGGGGGAAGAAGTAATAAGAACTATTTAAAAAAGTTAAAAAGTTATTTACCTAGGAGCCAGTTCTTAAGATCTATTAACCAGGTCTAAAGACGGTTATAGAAACAGATGCATCAGACTTTACACTAGGGGCGTGCTTTATATAGAAATATTAAGATAGATAGCACCCAGTGGTATACTATAGTTGAAAAATAACACTACCAGAGTTAAACTATAATATCTACAACAAAGAGTTGTTAGGTATAGTTGCAGCACTTAAGGAATAAAGAGCATTCTTACAAGGCACAGAGAAACCATTTATAGTTAAGACGGACTATAAGAACCTTATAGGATTCCTAATAATAAAGAAACTCAACTAAAGACAGATTAGATGGGCGGAAATGCTTATAGAATACTATTTCAAAATTTAGTATACTAAGGGTACAGATAATGCACAAGTAGATACTCTAAGTAGAAAAGCTAAACTATAAAGTAATAAAAGGCTATTAGGAGCTTTATTGCGAAAGGATTAAGACGGATTAATTAGGTATAATTATCCAAAGATTATAGCGACTAGGGAAAGTCAGATCTATAAATTACTAGAGAGTAATTAGATATAGAAGATCTAAGAAGTATAGGCAGAGGATCCAGACTTAGAGCAATATAAAAATAGAGGGGTAACGTATATACCTAAGTCTATCGCAGAAGAATTTGTTAAGAAATTCTATAAGGGAATAATATAAGGACATAATAGAGCTACAGGCTTAGTGTTAAGACTTTAAGAAGAATACATTGTTTAAGAAATCTAGGGACTAGCAAGACAAGTTATAAGGGAATGTCTAGATTGCCAAAGAAATAAACTGATAAGGTATAAGCTATATAGAAGGCTATAACCTATTAAGATACTAGGAAGACCATAGGAAGTTATATTATAGGACTTTGTTATTAAGTTACTAAAGTTAAGAGATCCTATTACAGGACAAGATTATAACATGATTTTAGTAATAGTAAATAAGCTAATAAAGTAGGGATACTTCATAGCATGCACTAAAGAGATATTAGTAGAAGATATTGCTAGAATCTATATAAAGGAAGTATTTACAAGACATAGAGTACCAGATAAAATTATATCGGATAGAGATCTAAGATTTATAGTAGTATTTTAGGAAGTGTTTCTAGCAGAATAAGGGGTTTGCGCAGCAATATCTATAGCATATTATCCGCAGATAAACGGACAGACAGAAAGACTAAACTAGACACTAGAGCAGTATCTAAGGCACTATATTAATTACGCACAGAATAATTAGGTATTGTTATTACTAATTATATAGTTTATATATAATACAACACCACAAGAAGGAATGGGGATATTACTATTTAAGGCAAATTACGGATACGAGCTAAGAATATTATTATTACCATATTAAGTAAAAAAGATAAGTAGCACAGCTAAATAAAGAATAGAGATATTAATGAATCTTTATATAGACCTTAAAGAAACAGCTAAACTAGTACAAGAACAAATAAAAAGGTACTATAATACTAAGAGATCTAAGGGACCAGATCTTAAGAAGGGAGATAAAGTGTGGCTACTATATAAAAATTTTAAGAGTCGACAACTAAGCAAGAAATTAAACTATGTTAGACTAAGACCTTTTAAAATTAAGCAAAGAATTTTATTAGTTACGTATAAGTTGAACCTACTAGCCAAAATGAGGATCTACCCTATATAATACATTACGATACTAAAACTAGCACATAGAGATATTAAACCACTAGTCTATAAGGCAGACATATATAGAGGATAAGAGGAAGACAAGTAGCAAGTTTTAAAAATTATTAGTTATGAGGACGTAGATAACAAAATATGGTATAAAGTAAAGTGGATAGGCTATAGTAAGATTACCTAGGAACTACTAAGCAACCTAAGGAACGCTATAGGAAAGGTATAGAAGTATTAGAAGAAAGTAGGTTAGGTAATATTAATAAAGAGGGATTGCCAAAGAATAAGTTACCTAAGGGGGACCTAAGAGGAGCAATTGCTAAGCTACTTAGAGTTGTTTCCCTTATAGGAGGAAAGCCAGTCTTTTATTACCCAGCTTAGACAAACCCTGTTAAACTAGTTTCCACTCCTTAGAACGGACCTTCTTACGAACATGTTTAAGACAAAGAAGATGGGTAGAGGCTGATAAACGGGCTTTAAGGGCACGCTATTAAGCAGCTATAGCCTCCTACTCTACTTCCCGCGAATAATAGAGCTTGTCTAAGGCGCTTAAGAGCTTACTGTTAAGCTTCGCAGCGGTAGATTAAACATAAGACCCTATAATAAGTTACTTAGGGAACTTAAAGACTATTAAGAGTTATAGGACGCGCACACTTAGCGTTAGAAACAGAGCGAACATTATAGGACGATTAAATATTTGCTTTAGTGCACTCTAAGCAAAATAAGGGTTGTTAAGATAAAGGACTCGCTATCGCAATATATACTAACCCTGCTTTTACACAATAAGAATACGGAGATAACATTATCTCACTAAGTAACAGTATGGCAGCTACGGTGTGAGCATAATATTATGCTTATAAAGAAGAAGAAGCTTTAGGTATAATAAGTAAGGATATTAACCAGACTAATTAAACGGACATTACACCTCTAGTAAACAACTTAGAGATATTAGGAATCTTTAAGGACGAAGATAAAGAGGAGGGAGATAGTATTACGGACGCTTTAAGTATAATGTTATAACTGCTTGGGGAAGAGTTGTAGGAAGCTAGTTAGTTAATATAGGCACGGTCTAGGATGGATCTGGTGGAACTATATAACAAGAAATAGTAAGTGAGTCACATAATATTATACGCAGTGTACGGAGTATACGCAGTGTATGCTATGTACAGCACGTATAATATGTACCTTATGTATAAGAGAGGATTTCTTAGGAGTACGGTTGTGTATTTAAAGGACCTTAGTCCCTACCGTAGATAGTTCTCTCTTTGTAGTGAATCTTAGAATATAATTGGAGTTAATCTATTGGGCAACCACTCTACCAGTTGTTATTACGTTGTTGATTTGTTCTTACCTATATACCTAGCCTAATAATAGGACCCACTGTAGTTACTGCTATAAGGTTCCGTTATATAGTAGGCATTTCTAATATAACCTGTACTGGCTAAGCGCTGATCTTCTTAACGCCGCTTACTAATATAATGTTGCCGGAGGTAACTACCTTGCTTCCTTCTACTTCCTGCTCTTAATAGGCTATAGGCTTTATGTTTAAGTATATATTAAGCGGTTCCTGCACTTAGATAGCTTTGTAGAGCTCCTAGGGTAGTCGCCGTCGCATTTATAGCTTAAAGGATTTAGCTTGTAAATAGGCTGGTTTTTTTAGTAGAGATTTTAAGCCTTCCCCTGCCACATTTAAGGCTTTATTTTCTATAGAGAGAGGTACAGGCTCTTTAGGTGCATTTGGCTTTACCCATTTAGGCTTTATAGGAACCTTAAAAGCCTTATAAGGTAGGTTCCTAATAGCTAGGCACTCTTGTAGGGAGAAAACGAGCTTGGCCAACTAGAGTTTAATTGCCACTAGATACCGTTCCTGCTTATTATAATTAAGATCCTCTAAGGCGTCAACTATATGGAGCATAGCAAGCCTACCACGGTCTATTATAGTTGGTAATTTTATTACCAACTACTGTATCTGTAAGTTGCCAGTGTAGCTTGGCTGCCAATTTGGAACTACCATGGAGGCTTAAAAAAGGAGCCACTGTGGATACAGCAGAGTATGAGGTATAGGCACCCGATCTTCTACCACCTTAAGGAGCTTGTGTTCGCATAGCAGCCCAAATCTTATTAATAAAGTGTACTTATAATAAGCTTAATCTTTGTAAGTATGAGGTAAGAACCAGAGCTTAAGGGCTTTATAATACTGCTTAGCAGTATGCACAAGAGCATACCTAGTAAAAAGCAACTTGATTCCCTTAAAGGCTTATATGCCTATACCTAAATTTACACACCTCCTAAACGGAGGCTTGCCGTCCTCAATATCCTTCTGCATTTAGGCGACGTATATAGCTCCTTTTGCAAATCTATTGGTCTTAGCTGAAAGGATTATATCGCATCGCTTAAGCGTATATTTTTTGATTGCGGCAAGAGACTTCCGCATGCCTATTATTACCTAAGTAAAGTTCTTGACGGCCTAGTTATTTGACTCTCCACGCTATGTTAAATAAGCTCCTAGATTTAATAGCTTCTGTATATGGTATATAATTAAATATTCCTCTAACAGGACGTAGTAGTTCTTAATATAGGCCTGGTGATCTAGCGTCATCTCTCAGAGTAAAGCTTCGCGACAATAGCTGAGTTCCTCTATAGTGGCAGCCTGTAAATATGGCTATATGCGATCTTTAATTTGTATGCGCCTCTTCTTATTATAGCCTCTACCTGAGCGAGTTCTAGAGTTAATCTTCTTGTAAATTGCCTGGAAGGCGTGCCACTGGCAGAACTGTAAGGTGGTGGTAGACAACCTGCTATTTGGGAGAGCTATGCGTAGGCCTTTACTAAGATCGGCCACCACTACCTTTAGTGGCTAAGCCTCTGGCCAATGCACCTTAGCGCACTGCTTAATGAACTAATGCCACGCCTTAGCCGACTCAGCCTTCATATATAAGTATACAGCAGTAAAACTACTACCGTAGTTAGTGACGCCTGTTATAACCCCAAGTAAAAGGCGGGTGCGATTGGTATTAAAAGTCGCGTTAAGCTAAATTAAAAAGTTAGAAATAAATTACCTAGCAGCAACCCTTTGCTCTAGAAGCTAGAATATAATTTACTTAAGGTTCCTATAGGTTCGTTAACCTACTATAAATTAGCTAAGGTAATAAAGAATTTTTCCTAAGGCTGTAGAATTTTTAAGAAATTAAGGGTTTTTCTTTAATGCAAATATGCTTATAAATTTTGTATTCCCTACTAATTTTGGTAAGAATATTACTAAAAATAGTAGGGAATACAGGAAGAAAAAAAATAAAATGGCATTAAGTAAATGTAAATCTAAAACTTACTAGATAGATTATTAATATTATAAGTATACTTTGCACGCCAGTCATACCTAAGTTCCGTTAGGGCTTCTTTAATACCATTTACGCGATCTTTAAAGAGCTCCTTATTAAGATCTAACTGTGCGCGAAGGTTGTAAAAGGCTTGCTTTTTAATCTTAAGCTAGCTTAATGCAAGGACCTTACCAGCTTCACAGTATATATATCCTTTACGGATAAAATTAATTGAGGCTTTAATTACTGCTTGTACCTCTAGCTGATGTGCTCTATAGCTTTAGTAACTCATTGGATCTAGGTATAAAGGGTGGATATATTTACCATAAACTTTAAGAGTCTAATGCCGTGGCCCATTTTTATACCGCTAGTTCACTAAAACGTGGCCAATTTGAATAGAATATAGGCAGCCTTTACCGCCAAACTTTATATTGTCCCGCTTTATCCTGGACTTGTAAGTGGCGGTAGCATCTAGTTGTTAACTTGGCTAGGGCTCCTTCTTATAGTAAATGTATTGCAATAATACAAACTCGTCTTGCCTACTTGAGTTAACCACGTATACGAAGCCTTAAAATAGCGACTAGTTATACAAGCAATCTTTTATATCAGCACAAGTTGCGAAGGCCTCGCCGCTATATGGTGGATATTGGTGGGCGACTGGTATATTACTTATAACGCTCTGGATAACCTTAACCTTCTCCTTATTTATAAGAGGATGCGGCACCCACTTAGGTATATACAGTATTGGTTCTACGACCTTCCCATTATAGGCTTTTAGTATAGTAACCTTAAGCTTAGATTTAGGTAAGTCCTGGCTTAATAGAGACCTTGCGGGAGTCCAAAAGGGGGGGGTATTAAAGTAGAGGTAAGCAAGTTTATTTTCTAAAGTAGGCGACTAGCCATAATCAGAGCCCTTAGAGTTATTTACTAATGGATCTTGCGTACCATACAGAGGGCTAGATGGCAATAATCTAGCTAGATATTTAGGCTTCTAACCTATAGGGCTTAATTTTATATACATTAACTCCTTCCACGGTGGAGGGCTTGGAGTTTGGGCCCATAGCTTAAAGGCTCTAGGCTGTGTCGGCTATAGCGCAATACAGGGTGTTAAAAAAGGGGAGGGCGTAGGAATAATCGCACTCACTAAAATCTCTAGTGGTGTAAAGGGACCAAATCTAGGAGGCAGTATGTCGTTTAGCGAAGGGTGTTTATCTATATACTGTTTTATATGGGCGTCCTCATCTGCAAGAAGCTTCTGCTCTTAGGCTTACTACTGCTCCCACTCAAGGTTCTTCTGATCGTATATCCGGGCCAGATTCTCTCGGCGGTTCTAAGTAACAGCCTGCTGTACTAACTAAGGCCGTCGGCGACCCTTTAAAGGCAGTATAATTTCTCTTAATAGAGGGCTTGGAGTTCGGGCATGCTTAAGAGCCTCCGCGTAGCTCCGCGAAGGTGTACTATACCAAGAATTGGAAAGCGTGGGGAAGTCTTTAGGGGTAGCACTCTTCCTTATTACACCACCAGAAGGCAGTAAATCACATTGCAAGGCCATAAAAGCAATAGGAGTACTAAAAGCAAAGGCTAAAACAAATTAGGATTAATCTGCATAAGAAATAGGGTGCATACAGTTGTTATCAGGTTAAATAGTGGGAGCATTATATAGCTTTAAGACGCGTGTTAGAACGCGCTCTCCCACGCCTTAATTCTAAAGCCGGTTGCTTGGGTACATTATTTCTAAAGCAATAGAATATTAGGGTAGTATACTAAACCGCTTTTGCGAGAGTTAGGATAAGCGTAGACAACGGTTTAGTACTTAATTAAAATGATCCTTGTCGCGGTAAGAATGTTGATTGCAAATTATTATTATGGGCGACGCCAAAGCTCCAACCAACGCTCGGAGCCTCGGCGCCCCGCTCTGACCAATTATAGCCGGGCTTGGCACCGGTAATAAAACGACTTCCGACTTTGACATCCTACTGGGGGGTAGGGGGTCGGTAACCCGGACCTCCGATACCTTGGCGTTGCTGGAGAGTTCTCGTCGAAGAACCAGGTCTGTTAGACGACACATCCCCCACGATATTAAGCACGAGCAATATCAAGCAGGTTGTGGGGTTATGCTTAGCAAGACCATCTCATAAACCTTGACCGCCAGCAGTGCGGAGAGCATAAAGAACGGCAAGCTTCTCGAAATGACGCCTTCATAGCAAACAGGTCCACAATTCCAGGACCCTGAATACCGAATGCGGGTTCGTTTCAGGCGAACCTTGCAGCGTATCAATTCAACCCAGTGATTATCTCTCATTCAGTGTTCGTTCAAAATCACATTATTCAAACCAATCCTATTTTGGACCCCCGTTTATCGCTAGCTTCAGCCTTTCGTCGCACTGTTAAGCTCAGAGTATTTTCGCTATGACACGGTTACCTTTTCCTCTTTACACAGGAGGTATCAGAAAGCATCCGTTCTTCCCCGGCCGCACCTTGGTGTTGTCAACAGCCTGTCAATATGTCCTCCAACCTAGCCAGCTAGGCACACTGCAGCAGCCGCTTAGGAGAAGGACAGAGCTCGCCTAGATAGTGCTGATCGTCTTGGACCTAAATGCCAAGCTTTGTTGGCATGCTGGACTGTGTTCGGAGGTAGGTAGGATGGAGTCGAAATACCGAGGCGAAGGGCTGAAGGGCGGTTCAGCGTTTTGGTGGTGCACAGTTTTGTTTGAAGCCCTCGGAGGAGATTCTCGGAGGCGTCCTCAGTGTGCGTCCTCAGAGTGCGCCCTCGGGCACGAATTCAGTTTCAGTTTCATGCGTTGATCTTCAGAATAGTGTCGCTAGCACCGCCTTCTTAGTCTTCTCGAACAACTAATAGCTTACTTAGCGCACGCGTATCGCCAAACACTCGGTCAAACGCTCGGTGATTCTTTGAGGCGTAGCTCGTGAATGTTGTTCACGTGCCAGTGACTTCCGGCCTACTGGTAATCTTATCCTATACCGCCCCACTCGGTAACCAGCACTTTGCTAAGGACAACCAACGCTCCTCGCGATGTTGCACGACCTATGGGTCAAGAGCTAGGTTTTGCCCAATCAACCACAACTCGCTTGAAGGCTGCTGTTATTCTAGCAACTGGTTGGTTACCATTAAATTTTCACTTCCAAGTTAGCTTTAGTCTTGTTGCTCCGCTATGGAAGCAGCTATCAGGTAAAAGGTGTTCAAATGTGAGAGGTTGACTTCGCATTCGCTATCGCATTCGCTATCGCATCATCATCTCGCTATTTCGCAAGTACACCACCCAGGCGCATCTCGCTGTAAGTGCGTGTCGATCAAGCCTTCTACTAGCCGTATGTAGACTAATCGCCGATATCAAATGGAAATATCCGAACAACCTCACCTCATAATCGTAGAGCTGAAGAAAACAAGGCCAAAGCATTAATTAATAATTAGGTGCCTGCCCGGTAGAGTCATAATAAGGCTCTTTTTAATTTTATATTACTAAACAATATTCGCAATTACAACGCGCTTCCCTTACTGAGGAAGGCTTGTACGCCTCCTTAAGGGGTTATATACTTATAAAGGAAGGCTTATATGCCTCTTTAAGGGGTTATATATAAAATGGTAGAGAGCAGGTAACAATTAGGGTAGGTAATTAGGTGAGCGATTAGGTAAGAAGGACAACTTTTTGGCAAGTATAGCGAGCTTATAGTAGTATAAAAGAATAGTATATTGCTCCTAGCCTAAGCATAACAAAATTAACCTTTTTTATACTAAAATCAGTCTCTTTTAACCCTAATCTATATACTCTTCTTTAACTATGGCCTCCGCTAAGAACTTTAATAAAAATAGGCCCCCAAGCACGCCTCCCCCCGCATATTCTCCTACCCTTCCTCCTATATATACTAAGCAGCTAACTTAAAGAGCTTTACCTAGCTTCTCTAATATTATTTACCATTTAATTACGCCTTTCCATGCTATATCTGGTCCTATATTTAATATAACTACAATACCTAATACGGAATTAATAGATACACCTACGTTAACCCGTCTATCCTCTACCTTTTCTCCAGGCTCTCCTTTCTTTACGCGTAATTACTAAGAGCGTTAAACTCGCGATTAAATCCTCTAGAATACCTTATATAAAGCTTAGAGAGAGTTATAGCGCGAAGATAAGAGAACTAGGCGACACTACTGCCATATTAATAAGTATTAGAGGAGCGTACTTGCACAGGCGCGCGATCTTTGCTAATGTGGCTCTATACTATACAAAATATAGTACGCAATTAAGGCCTTCCAAAACATTCTCTCTATGCCTTTTACTACTATCACAACTACTCTATAAGAGCCTCTGTTAACTATACACGCCATCAACTCCACAATGTAGTGGCTTTAGAAATTATCTTAAATTTAACACGCCTGCGCGCCAGCGCTTAGTTAACTCTATTAAATCTTATAATTGGGCGCATACTGCCACCTATGCTAAGCTCTTTGCTAAAATAGGACTCCATACCTTTAACTCTACAATCGGCCGAATACTTAGGAAGGAAGGCTTTTAGCGATATATCGCTTACCTAAAGCCGTGGCTTACTGCAAGGCAGCGCCAGCAGTAACTCGCATTTGCCTACTAAGTAAGCTTTTAGACAATTAATAATTGGTTTAAGGTTATATGGACAGATGAATCTATAATGCACCGTGGCGGCCACCAGCAGATCTTTATAACTTAACGGCCTAACAAGCGATTTTACCCTTACTACCTTTAGCCAAGACTTCGTGATATACCTTATATAATAATTTGGGCTTGCTTTACAGGTGTTAAGAAAGGGCCTTTAGTCTTTTAAAATAAGCAGGAATGGGGTAATATTACGGCTTAAGGCTTCTAAGATTACATTTACCCCAGCCTAAAGAACTTCTACAAATACTATAATAGGGTATATTATATATATTATAACACCCACCAGCCGTTTAACCCTACCCCATCTATTATATAAATGGACGGCGCACCTGCCTATAGAACTTAATCCACTAAAGCCAGATTCACGGCTAACCAAATCTAACTACTTAATTGGCCCCTAAATAGCCCTAATATTAACCTAATTAAAGCTCTTTAGAAGATAATAAGGAGTAAATTGCCTAGCGTCGCAATAAGCCTTATATAGAGGAGCAGATGCAACAGGTAATTTGGGAGGAGTGGGATAAGATTATAGAAGAAGATCTATACCAACTCGTTATATCTATAAGGCAACGCGTACACGATGTAATTACAGCCGAAGGGGGCATAACTAAGTGGTAGATTTAGGTAAGAACTTAAAGAAAGGAATTTAACACTTGTTTAGCAATTTGACGATCGCTTAATTGCTCCTCCATAGAAATCAGTATACAGGCAAAATCCCTTACAATCGCTTAATTTTGAAAAGTTTTATTTAATTTTGATATGGGCGTCTTTCTAAGCATGCTAATCCGTCGGAGACTAACCCTATTTCACCTAGTAAAACAGACGGCGTTCTCCGAATGATCGGCAGCGTTAATAAGGCACTTACAGCGAGATGCGCCAGGGTGGTGTACAGGCGCGTGCATAATGCGTAGAGCGCAACCTGCAAGGTTGCGATCCCCTATTCCTGAATGATATCGCTCTACCTCTTAATACCCAACGGCCTTTGACAACATGTCTTTACATCCCCAGTTCTTGATAGCACAGGCCAAGACCGTGCGGCTACTTGGACACTCTGCGATCCGTAATCTCGTTGCCCTATACCACGCGCTGATATAATGGATGTAACCTGCCCTTACAGGTACACGGCTAGGTACACGGCTAGGTGAGATCTAGACTTCTGGGGCGTGCGCTCGGTTTCTCTTACATTCTCAGCCTCTGAATCTTTCACTGACCTGATGTCCTTGACTCAGCCGTACCCAGCCACACGGATCTTGAGTACCCCCAGCGATGGCGAGATGACTGCATAAGCCGGTATTTTCTGTTTCGTCTCGTGCGGGCTTTCCTCAGGCGACTGCCAGAAACATCATTCGCGGGACTATGAGTTATTTGAGCTAGGATATGCTAGGAACGACAGAACACAAGAGCAAACTAAGGGAAAAAAATTGAGAGCACGTCGTTAGGAAGATGTCGGGCAGACTAATAATGCAAGCCTTCCTGCTTTGAAACAAGACCCACGTCTTGCTCTCCTGCATAATACGAGGGAAGATAACACCCGTACGCCCTTTTTGGGCTCGATAGCGTCGAATTTAGCCTGAATTCCAAATCGGGACGTGTTCATAATCCCTAATCCCTGCGCGACTGACGAATTGATGCTCCCCAACCTTAAATTCTCCACAACGCAGATCCTGCGGCGCTGTACATGTTTGAGCCGGAAAGCTACCGCGATTCGCACCTTCCACGTCGTATTCGTACCTTCTACCGAGCCTCACCAAATCAAATCACCAACAACCAAAAATGAAGCACATTTGTAATATCCATCTATTTTTTATCCGTGGAAGTTATTCCTTGCTTAGTGTTCTTTGACTTATGTATAACCTAGGAGGCTTCAATGCACTCATTAATATCCTTAATTAAAAGGTCGTCCTATACGGAGCTCTAGACATACTCTAAGTCGTTAAAGGAGGTAAATATTCTCTTAATTCTATACAGAGGTACAGCGGTAAAGTAATCGCATAGCGCTAGCAAGGGCTCCCCCGGCTACCTCTCGCTTTACCTAATTAGGTAGTATTGACCAAAATTAAGCTCCCATAGTCTCTATATACTCCAATACTTTGTAAAACGTCCCTCTGCATCTATCACTGCCTGACAACGCGCCTTTATATAATTAATAAGCTCCTGGAACTCAAACGAGCCTACTTTATCCCATGCATCCTAAAAGAGGAAGTGGAACGGTATCTAGAGCGGAAGACATTTTAAGAGATAATAGAGCATTAACTCTAGTAAAGAAACGTTAGGGGGTCGATATCGACGCGTCTTAAGCTGTGTTTTGGGTTCCAGGCTCGATACTACCTAATTAGGTAAAGTGAGAGGTAGCTAGGGGAGCCCTTGCTAGCGCTATGCAATTACTTTACCGCTGTACCTCTGTAAATCTAGAAGGCTCAGCCGGCTCGTGCACGCGACTGGCTCGTGCATGGTTTTCCTCACCAAAATCTACCCAAATATACCTTTTTATACTGCCTATAACTCAATAACCTTCTAATATAATTCTATAAAAATTCAAATATAGCTTATTAAATACTAAAACTATTGTTTTTTAATAAAAAATATAATAAAATATTTAATTAGCTTATATACACAACTAGGTTATTTATAGTACTAAAATTGTAACGGAACCTTATAGCAGGAACTACGGTGGGTTCTATTAATAGGCTAGGTATATAGGTATAAATAAAATCAACAACATAATAACAACTAGTGGAGTGGTTGCCTAATAGATTAACTCCAACTGTATTCTAAGATTCACTACAAGGAGAGAACTATCTACGGTAGGGACTGAGGTCCTTTAAATACACAACTATACTCCTAAGAAATCCTCTCTTGTATATAAGGTACGTGTTATACATATTATATATAGCGTACACTGCGTATACTGCGTATACTGCGTATAACATTATATAACTCGCTTACCATTCCTCGTCACATAGTTCCACCAGATCCATTCTAGACCGTACCTATATTAACTAACTAGCTTCCACCAACTCCTCTTTAAGTAGTTATAACACTGTACTTAAAGCGTTTGTAATACCATCTCCCTCCTCTTTATCTTTATCCTTAAAGATTCCTAACATCTCTAAGTCGTCCACTAGAGGTATAATGTCCATTTAATTAGTCTAGTTAATATTTATACTTATTATAGTTAAAGCTCCTTCTTCCTTACAAGCGCAGCACCATGCTTGCACTATGGCTGCTATACTGTCGCTTAGTAAGATAATACCATTTCCATATTCTCGTTGCGCAAAGGTGGGGTTAGTGTATATTACGCTAGCGAGTCCTTTATCTTAACAACCCTTATCTTGCTCGGAGTGTACTAAAGCAAACATTTAATTATCCTACAATGTTTGCTCTGTTTTTAACGCTAAGTATATACGTCCAATAACTCTTAACAGTCTTTAAGTTCCCTAAGTAACTTGTTATAGGGTCTTGTATTCAATCTACTGCTACAAAACTTAACAGTAAGCTCTTAAGCGCCTTAGATAAGCTTTATTGTTTATAGAAAGTAGAGCAGGAGGCTACAGCTACTTAATAGCGTGCCCTTAAAGCCTATTTATCCGCTTCTACCCATCTTCTTTATCTTAAACGTGTCTGTAAGAAGGTTTGTTCTAAGGAGTAGAAACTTGTTTAACAGGGTTTATCTAAGCTAGGTAACAAAAGGGTTAACTCTCCTTCTATAAGGGAAACAACTCTAAGTAGCTTGGCAATTGCTCCTCTTAGGTCCCCCTTAGGCGACTTATTTTTTAGCAATTTCTTTTTGTTAATATTACTTAACCTATTTTCTTCTAATACTTTTATACCTTTCCTATAGCGTTTTTTAGGTTGCTTAGTAGTTCCTAGGTAGTCTCACTATAGCCTATCCACTTTACTTTATACTATATTTCGTCATCTACATCCTTATAACTAATAATCTTTAAAACTTGCTATTTATCTTTCTCCTATTCTCTATATATATCTACCTTATAGACTGGTGGCTTAACACTTCTGTATACTAGTTCTAGCATTGCGACATACTATATAGGGTAGACTTTTATTTTAGCTAGTAGGTTTAACTTATACATAACTAATAAAATTCTTTGCTTAACTTCAAAAGGTCCTAGTCTAACATAGTCCAACTTCTTACTTAGTCGTCAACTCTTAAAGTTTTTGTATAGTAGCCACACTTTATCCCCCTCCTTAAGATCTAGTCCCTCAGATCTCTTAGCATTATAGTACCTTTTTGTTTATTCTTATACTAGTTTAGCTGTTTCTTTAAGGTCTGTATAAAGATTCATTAACGTCTCTATTCTTTATTTAGCTGTACTACTCGTCTTTTTTGCTTATTATAGCGATAACAATGTTCTTAGCTCGTACCCATAGTTCGCCTTAAATAGTAATATTCCCATTCCTTCTTATAGTGTTGTATTATATACAAACTATATAACTGGTAGTAATAATACCCAATTATTCTATGCGTAATTAATATAATGCCTTAGATACTACTCTAGTGTCTAGTTTAGTCTTTCCGTTTATCCATCCGTCTGCGGATAATATGCTATAGATATTACTATACAAACCCCTTATTCTGCCAGAAACACTTCTTAAAATACTACTATAAATCTTAGATCTCTATCCGATATAATCTTATCTAGTGCTCTATATCTTGTAAACACTTCTTTTATATAGATTCTAGCAACATCTTCTACTAATATCTCTTTAGTGCATGCTATAAAGTATCCCCACTTTATTAGCTTATCCACTATTACTAAGATTATATCATAATCTTATCCTATAATAGGATCTTTTAACTTTGGTAACTTAATAATAAAGTCCTATAATATAACCTCCCATAGTCTTCCTGGTGTCTTAATAGGTTATAGCCCTCCATACAGCTTATACCTTATTAGTTTATTTCTTTGGCAATCTAAATATTCCTTTATAACTTATCTCGCTAGTCCCCAGATTCCTTAAATAATATACTCCTCTTAAAGTCTTAATACTAAGCCTATAGCTCCGTTATGTCCTTATATTATTCCCTTATAAAATTCCTTAACAAATTTCTCTATAATAGACTTAGGCATATATATTACCTCTCTATTTTTATATTGCTTTAAGTCTAGATCCTCTTTCTATACTTCTTAGATCTTTTATATCTAATCACTCTCTAGTAATTTATAGATCTGACTTTCCTTAGTTGCTACAATCTTTAGATAATTATACCTAATCAATCCGTCTTAATCCTTTCATAATAAAGCTCCCAATAGCTTTTTATTACTTTATAGTTCAGCCTTCCTACTTAGAGCATCTGCTTATATATTATCTATACCCTTAGTATACTAAACTTCGAAATAGTATTCTATAAGCATTTCCGCCTATCTAACCTATCTTTAGTTAAGTTTCTTTATTATTAGGAATCCTGTAAGGTTCTTATAGTCCGTCTTAACCATAAATGGTTTTTCTATGCCTTATAAGAATGCTCTCTATTCCTTAAGTGCTGCAACTATACCTAATAACTCCTTATTATAGATGTCATAGTTTAACTCTAGTGGTATTATCTTTTGACTATAGTATGCCACTAGGTGCCATCCATCTTAATATTTCTATAGAAAGTACGCCCCTAGTATAAAGTCTAATATATCCGTTTCTATAACCGTCTCTAGCCCTAGTTAATAGATCTTAAGAACTGGCTCTTAGGTAAATAACTCTTTAACTCTTTTAAATAGTTCTTATTACTTTTTTCCCTATATCCATAGTTCTTCCTTCTTAGTTAACTGCGTAAACAGCTTAATGTCCTATAACCATTGCACTATAAACCTTCTATAGTAATTACAAAACCCTAGAAATGATCTTAACTATATAATGTTCTCTAGTTCTTACCAATTTACTATAGCCTCGATCTTCTTTAAATCTATACTAAGTTGGCCTAGTTTAATAATAAATCTAACAAAATCGGTCTTTCTAGTAAAGAACTCGCATTTCTTAATTATTACTAGCATTTATTCTTCTTGTAGTCTCTTTAAGACCCACTTAATATATTCTCCATGCTCTTCCTCATTCTCTAAGTAGATAATAATGTCATCAAGATATACCATAATAAATTTATCTAGGTATTCTCCTAACACACTATTAATTCGCTTCTAGAACGTTACTAGTGCGTTTATAAGCCTAAACTGCATAACTAATAGCTTGTATAGTCCTTTCTTTAACCTAAAGGCTACCTTCCATTTATCGCCTTCCTTAATTCTAATCTAGTGGTACGCCCACCTTAAATCTATCTTCGTAAAGATCTTTACATTGCCTATCCTGTCTTAGATTTCGCTAATTAAGGGTAAAGGATACCTATCCTTCCTAGTAATACTATTTAACTGTCTATAGTCTATACACATCCTAAGTTTTCTGTTTTTCTTTGGGATAAATAGTACTAAATATCCTACTAATAACTGCGATGGTCTAATATATCCCTTTTATAAGTTCTCCTAGACAAACTCCTTAAGCGCTACTAACTCTATTTTAGTAAGCTTATAAATTAAAAAGAACTTTAGACTTATTCCCTCTTCTAATTCTATCTTATAGTCCTAAGCTATATGCTTTAATAGCTTCTTACTTTCTAGTAACTATAACTTTTTTCCATACTTATAGTATCTTTTTGGTATATAACTTAAGCCTCACTTAGTCTCTTTATATGTCGCTCCAACTTAATACTATACCAACTTGGTTTACTATCACACTTTGCGTTATTGTATATTCTTAATATCAACCTAACCTATAACCCAATTAATCTTTAGATTGTACTCCTATAACTAAGGTATTCCTAGTATCGCCTTATTCTATCCTAATGGTAGGATATTAAAAGACATTTTAACTAGTCTTCCTTTAATAGTTATCTAAATAGGTCCTATTTTAAGATTGATAATACCTCCTCTATAGGCTATCTAATCTCCTAAAATCATTATAAGTGGATATAGGTGTTTCTTCTGTCTATATAGTAACCCCATCCTTTCCACTGCCTTTAGTAATATGTGGTTCCTTATTACTCTACTATCTACCAACGCTTCAAACTACTAATCTTGCCACTTAACTCTTAAATTTAGGTATTGTTCTTAAATTTCTTTAAGGGTCTAAGGCTCTAACACTAGTTCCCTCTAGTCCTATACGCCTCCCCTTTTCCTAACTATTAGCTGCTAGATCCTGCCTATACTTAGTCTAACTTTAGCCAATACTTAGTTTATTTCTTTTCCTCTACATACCATAGACAAGTATTCTCTAGGCACTCCTACCACTATTATCCATCTAGGCATTCTTCCATAAGGAATCTTCCTGGTTAAAGTATTAAGTCTCCTTAACCTTATACTTCTACTAGGTGCTAACTATATATATACTTAGCATTCCTAAACCTTTTTTCCTCTAGTACCTAATACATTCTTACTAGGTATTTCCGGTTCTTATCTTTTAGTGCTCTATATATATTACACATATCATCCATACAAGCTATCCACAATAGTATATAATGCGCTATATGTTTTAGGTTAACTCTTAGTTTGTCTTTATCCTTAAGTTTAAACCTATACCTAGTCGACCTAACCACTGGTATCTCTACTATAGGTACTAAGATTTATCGCTCGCTTTTCTAGTCCCTAGACCTCTCTTCTAGGTTCTTTAACATTATAATTAATACTCCTTTAATATAACTCATGCGTTTCTCTATAATAGGTTAGTCTTAGACAACTTTTTCGTCTAGCTATATATAAAAATCTTCCTATTTATTGTTATGTTGTTGCCTATACCACTTTCCATACAGCTGGTTTAGTATATATAGTCTATCCGTTAGAAAGTACCTTATTATCGCTACATTGTAATATCCTTTAGTATGTCTTTCTTTAAACCTAGTTAAAATATCTAGATCCTCTTCTTATTCTAGTTTATCTAACTATTTTGCCCTAGGTGTCTCTACACTCAGCCTATTAGTAACTCTTTATATAGGTGCTCTATCCCTTATATAACCTAGTATAGCTGACCTCTTATCTAGCTTCTACTCTTACTATATAATAATTTTTGTTTTAAACTTATCTATAGTTTTTTATTTTCTATATCTTGCAGCTAGATCTTTGTAGTCATCTTGCTTTTTAATCCTAGTATTAACTTTTTAATCTTTAGGCTAAACACTGCGTTCACCTAGGATTGCTAATGTTCTTATTTATTCCCTAAACTCATAGTTCTTGAACTTGCGTCCTATACTTATTTATTTATTACTAAACTAAGTTACTGCCCTTTCCTATCAGTTTTCGTCCATTGTGGGTTCTTGGGTATATCTTATCTCACTTTAAGAATCTTAAGCTTCTCTTATCTCTTCTTGAAAATCTTAAACCTATAGCCTTTTACCTTTATTAAGTAATAAGCTAGCACTAGTAGTTGTCTACTTGCTTAGTTTCTTCTGAACGTTACTTCTATCATCTTATAAAGCAATGGAAATCATATCCAATGGTGTTGCTATACCCATTACTAAACCTCGCTTGGTGGTGGTCTCAGTCTCTGCTTCTATTACGTTTTCAAGGTTTAAGTGCTCCCAGTTAGCCTCCTTTTCGTCCTCATTACTGCTAATTAATAAGTACTCCAACTTTATTATCATTACTGCTAATCTTTGTCCGTATATTACTGTGACATCTTAATCTAGCTCGTAGAGTCAATCTTATTCTTTATCTAACTCTCTGGTTCCTTAGAGTCCTTTTAACTCTAGCTCTTACAGCTAATAGCTTGCGCTATACTTAGCGTCCTTATAAATTCGGTATGCGTTATTATAACAATACACAAAACTGTTAATTAAACATTCTTTTATTCCTCGCAGTGCACTATCGTCCCTCTATATATACGTGCTGTCTACTAGTCTAGTTCCCTTTACCACATAGTTACTCTAACCACCTCTATAGTCTCTGGCAAAATGACCCTATTTTCCGCAATTTATGCAAGCTCCATCTTTAAACCATCTTTCTTACTGTGGAGTCCGCCTAAACGTCTTCTACTGCTAAGATCCCTGGTTTAGCCTCTACTCCTTAGTTCTTTAATTACTTAATCCTCAACCTCTAGGTTTCTATAGTTTCTTTTCCTATCTTTAGGTTTTTTTGGTACCGCTTAGGTCTATTAGCTCTGCGCCATTCCATAGTTTTTAACTCTATGTCTGTTATTGCGTACTCTACGCCTTATATAACTATGGAACTCTGTCTTGCCCTCTCTTAGCTTATTCCCTTTAATAGATTCTATTATTAATCTTTATTAACTAATCTATTAACTCCCTTAGAGTATCCACATCTTCTATCAGGATAATTACGTCCTGGACTTTAGCCTTAAGTCCCTATTTATACTATGCCATAAGCGCCCTATCGTTCCACTCAACCTATATAGCTAGTATTTAAAACTGTGTTATATACTTAATAGCTAAAGTGCGTTGTACTAAGTTCTAAAGCTTTTGTTCCGCTATAGTTATAGCCTCCAGGTCTCCAAATATCTGCATTAGTCGCTCTACGAACCCATTCTAACTAGTAAATATATACTGTATATCCTAGTTAGTAGTTGTCATGCCATTAGCCTATATTTCTATAAGATACGGTTTAAACCACTTAAGTGCCCTCCCTGTTAGGAACAATCCTGCATAGGCTACTTAATCCAATAATATTACTAACTTTACTCCTTCCTATACTACCTTAAAGTGCATTTACGTAAGAAATCCTTTAAGCTTTGACTTTTCTCCTAAGAATCATTTAATTAAAGGTAACTTGATCTTTACTACTCCAATTCCGTTAATGCGTTCTTCAAGTATCCTATTATTATCTTATAAGTGATCAACCATTTCCTATAACTGACCTTACATAACCACTTAAGAATCTCCCTTATCTATACTAGTATCACCTAGACCTAAGGTTGTGGCTCCCATCAACGCCATTGTAACTAGTGCTGCTCTTAGTAGCATGTTGTTTAATCTTTCTGTTTAATACCATAACCTTAATAGTGAATGTGTAACAGAACCTTATAGCAGGAACTACAGTAGGTTCTGTTAATAGGCTGGGTATATAGGTATAAACAAAATCAACAATATAATAACAACTAGTGGAGTAGTTGCCTAACAGATTAACTCTAACTATATTCTAAGATTTACTACAAAGAGAGAACTATCTACGGTAGGGACTAAGGTCCTTTAAATACACAACCATACTCCTAAGAAATCCTCTCTTATACATAAGGTACGTGTTATACATATTATACATAGCGTACACTACGTACACTGCGTATACTGCGTATAATATTATATAACTCACTTACCATTCCTCGTTACATGGTTCCACCGGATCCATCCTAGACCATACCTATATCAATCAACTAGCTTCCGCCAACTCCTCTCTAAGTAGTCGTAACACCGTACTTAAAGCGTCCGTAACAAAAATACACCAAAATATAGCTTTTTTTAAATACTTATAACTAAATAACTGTAATGGCTATTAATATGAAAATTAAAGTATAGTTTATTATATAGTAATTTAAGCTTTTTATAATATAAAATTATATTATTATATTATATTATTGTATAAACTAAAAAAACCATATTTTTATATATAGTGGAAATTTGAGAATATTGTATTAAATATAATAATAGGCTATATTATATTTTTAAGTCCTAATTATAGTTATAGTAAAATATATTATAAGTTTAAATATATAATACTATTTAGTAGTAGTAACTCTTTGATTAACGTCTAATACGGATCCTACTGGCCCACGCAGACTACTCCGCATAGGGGGGAAAACTTATGTATTTACAGGAAGAAAACCCCTGTAGTTAGGGGAGGAAAAACCTTATAAGCAGCCTTAGTAGGATGAAAAACCCCAATTTACCATATTTATATATAGCTGCGGCCCTACGGGCCTATAGCACGTCCTCCTCCTTAGATGTTTTAAACTCCTTAGGAACTACTACTTCCTTCTCTAGCTTATCCAAAGCTAGGGTTTACTACGTTCTAGCTAGGCCTTGCCAATTGATCGCCGTGTATTTGTTGCTGCCTCTCCTATATCTTAACTATTGCCATATACGCCTTGCCTCTCCCCCCCTAGAGCCATTAAAGGCGTAAGGGGGATTCATCCGTTCTACTATCTTAATACCAAAAGATAAAAGCGGGATGTGTATACCTGGGTATCTTTTATGCCTAGGCCCCAGTTACTAGGCCCTCTCTAAGGGCACCACTCTGTTAAGAGGAGATAAGGAAAACCATACGGGGTTATCTGGCTGACGGTTTTGGTAGTATTATAGCAGTATAGTGAGTAACCATATGCTCTGCGGGCGACCGCCCTAGGGGTTAGGAGGGGCCGTATATTTGCTTATACATTTGTTTGTTCACGCGTTTACTTGTTTATTAATATAAGGTCGTTAATACTTTTAATTTAGGAGTTGGGGGATGTTATCAAGTACTATCTATCCATGTTGGATTGTATAGGTGCCCTAGATAGGAGAACAGTAGTAGTTATTATATTATAGAGGGCCAACAGTGGTGGTTTTCAAGATCTTACCATCCGAAATTTTTTTACCACCGCCCTTAACGCCCACAACCACCACCAGGTCCTGTCCGCACGCTGTGCGACGTCTCTGCGTTGGCTCTGGATCTGAGCTTCAAAGACCCAGGTTCGTAGCCATCACCACGTATAGGTGCAGAGTCCGATTTTGACGGCCTATAATACTATTTAAAGATATAATTAATAGGCTTAAAACAACTTATTTATATAATATATATATAAATATATATAATATAGCTATATCTTAACTTTATTTTTAAATAGAATATTTTATAATATTTAATACTTTTATTACATAAAATTATAGTTTTAGTATTAATAAGCCATATTTAAATTTTTATAGAATTCCATTAAAAGGGTATTAAGTTATAGGTGGTATAAAAAGGTATATTTGGGCAGATTTGGTAGATTTTGGTGAGGAAAACCGTGCACGAGGTGGGTCCGTGCACGAGCTAGTCAAGATGCTTATTGCTTTAGAAGCCCTTATATATAATAGGATTTAGATTAAATGAGTTACTTAGCTATAAAAGAAACTTAATGCCCTAACCCTTCTATAGAGGCTCTATCTTATATAAAGAAAGTCTTTAGACATTCTATTTATTAAAACTACTTTAAAGGCTAGGTAAAGAATTGGTTTAGCAACTTCTTAATAAAATTAAAATGTATTAACGCCTTTACTATTACTTTATCCAGCTTCTAATATAGTTATAGCCTTATAGGATATCTCCTTAGCTTGTAGTTATTATATTAAAGATCTTATTATCTTCCTTTATAACCAAGCCCCCCCTTAGTTAATCTATACGCATAGCTTTAAGATTACTAGTGTAAGGATCTATTAATATATAAAGTAAAACTTTCCTCTACCTTTTTATTTCCTTTTAATATACGTAATAAAGTCTTTTATAATTAAATACTATAATTTTATAGAATAGAATGCCTTACCTAGGGCCTCTAAAAGTATTATTAGTAATACCTTTAAGCTAGCCTTTATCTATAAGACATATAATCCGTCACTTTTATTATACCTCTCTTATACGCCTAAGCTAGTTAAACTTGCTTTATAGCCTCTAAAAGATATAGCTTTTCTTAATAACGTCTATAGCCTTAAGGAAAGAAGGCTAAATTAGTTGTCCTATAAGAGGCTTTAGTTTTAAGTTTAGCCGTAATTTTTATCTATTCCTTAAGCTTCTAAGGCTTATTCTTTATTGTATACGTAATTAGTTAATTAATATCGCGGTTAAAAAGGATATGAGGAGCTCTAGAATGCTTATGCAAGGTTAGATTTTAGGGCTCTAGTGGGTAAGAGTTGTCTTAGGAGGCAGCTTTAAGGGTATATTTTGCAATAGATCAATAGACTTAGAGAGATATTAGCCTAAATCACGCTTTAAATTGGCAGAAATAACGCCCAAAGGTATTCTTTTAGCTGCAACTTCGTGAACTGTAATTGCACGGTGGGTTTCTGACAGTTCCAGGGCTTTGCGACCCATATCGGTGATTAATCTTAGTGGTAAAGAGCTTTATTTACTATATTCAGGGGTCTGATTTTGGGCGACGGTCGGGTGCACAGGCGGTACGAATACTAGTTGAACCGACCTCGTAGACAATTTGCTCTGTTAAAATCTGTTCTAGAAGATATAGATCGCCGTTTTAAAGCTTTCCCGCCCTTCGTCCTGTATATGAAGGGGGGTGGCATGCGACCAGAACTGCACGATGAAGCATGCGTCCCCCTTGTCCAGCGGAGCGGCCGGCTGAGGGTAGCCGGCCAGTCAAGCTGTAGGGAGGAGGGCCGGGGAAGATATTTGGAAGCGTGTGGAGGCTAGACACTGGGGTGCATTGCAGCCCTGCTAAGGCCAGCACATGATGAGAGGATCAGCGCTGGGGTGCTGGAACACCACATATGGTGATTGGAAGTGAGCGAGGAATATCCAGAGTGTGTTGATGTACCTATTAGAGAATGATGCACTTTTCTGCCACCATGTTGAGCCATTCCCCAATCTATTTCGCGTGCAGAGTGGTCCCGACTTGGAGCGAGAATGAAAATCGTTGCCTAAAACGTTTGTGAGAGTTTCGAGCAGTTTACAATTGATATAAATATTATAGTTTGATAGAGTTGAAGGTATTTCGACTATCTTTCCCAATAAGTACCCTTTCGTAATACGGCATTGAAATGTTCAAACAAGATTACACATTAACGTTAGCGCAACTTTTTCCTCTCCGTGCGCTTAAGTGCTGGGATAGTGAAACATTAACAAGATGACTCGACGTGATGCGTTTCATAGAGCCATGGTCACCCCGGACTCGTGGGAACATTTTCCGGATATTCCGCCCTTCCAACCCGCCACCCATTAAAAATTAAAAGAATACTCCTGATCTCCGCCGCACAAGACGCCAATACGCCACCACCGGGACGCTCAAAATCCAGAAAGAAAAGAGGGAGAAAGGAGAAGGTTACAGTGTTGAATACTAAGACAAGGAGTTACAATACGGCTGGTTATGCCGAACTTCAGAGCGCGAGACCAGTCCCATCGCCCGTCCACCGATACAACGCTAGCACCTCTCGCCGGCGGAGCTGCTGCTCACCAAAATCTTCAAGCAGACGCCCTTTAACTTGGGCCAGAGCTGAGCGCATGACTTTGCGGAAATTCCTCTATAGATTTTTTCTGGTAAGCATGATGTCACCTATTTCGGGTGAAATAGGGTAGGTCAACTCACCTGATACTCTGTACTAAGTGTGACGACGCAAGCTTCATGCGCTCGGACGATCGTCTCGCATGCCTTGACGACATTGGGACTTGCTCTGCCTTGGAGTTTATCGGCTATGAGAAGGAGCAAGAAACTGCCCTGCAGTAGGTATATGCCGAAGAAGAAGGGCATGAAGCTGAGGTCGGGATCATGTTCGAGAATTTCGCTGATCGCCTCTGCTGCTGATACAGCGTGGCCTGTCGCTGCAGTGAAGGACTGGGAGGAGATCCAGAGATCTTTGTCGTCCAGCAGAGCGATTGGGTCCCATTTCCCGTTCAGTAGGATATGCAGAGTGTGCATCAGGTGGGTTCCGTAGGCTACAACAATTTTGGTTTGCAAAATAGATTCGGTGATTCGTGATTTTGATGAATTGACTGAGTGAGCGGAAAGCGTGCTGATGTCGTGATGGTTGGGTTCGCCGGCTTTGCCATTGACCTCGGCGAGGCTGCTTGTATATCCTGCTTCGAAGCCCTGAAGACTTCTTCCATATGCTTCCAACTGTCGAGTGATCTCTGTCGCTTGAGCGTTCCAATCAGAGCCACTGCGGAAGCGAAGACCGAACCGTGGGTGGTTGCGAGCATGGTTCAGATCGACAATTCCTCCGAGGATTGTCGTCAAAGGTAGGAAGAATCCAAATATGCTGGGTCCAGTGCATTCGAAAGTTGGACCTCGTCTTCGAAAGTAGGGGAATGTTGAATCTGAGAACGATTGAGCGGAGTCCCCATTGAAATACTCGCCAGCCTGCCAGAGGGAGTCATCTACCGGTTGTAGTAGGCCATCGCACTCGATATCCAAAAGAAAGAGTGGCCTGTTGTAACAGAGCGCCAGATGGCGATCCATCGTATACAATAACCACCAAATCCGCCTCCTCTCCTCTCGTTGCTCTTCCGTAATGACAGCCTGGTGATTAGGTGCACCATTGGCTTGACCGTTGGGCATGTGCTGGCCCATCTCAATATCAACCTCTCCTGGAGCATCCGCGTCGTCATCTTCATCGTTTTGGTCATGAGAGATTGGGCCTGTCGGGAGCTCTCTTCCTAACCTGAGCTCTCTCGCTAAGGACCATGCAGCGTTCCACCACCTTAGACTTGCAGCTTTGTATTCGCTCGCAGAAACAACGATTGCAAGATGTATGTACGTTGCGACGTCGTCCAAACCACCAATCGCACCGGGCGAGCCACGATCTGTTTCTTGCGACCTGGCAGACGGTGTTACACTGAATCCTCCTAGAGCAGCGCCGTTGATGACTGCATCAGTGTAAGTCGGCGATCCTTCGTTGCTTGCCGACGCGTGAATTAACGGTTTGAGGAGTCCAACCGTGAGTTCTAGAAGTTTTTCGCAGGTCTTACCACGCGCTGAGGGTGGCGAGGTCAGGTACGCTGACTCGCTAGTCTGCGCCCCTATCCAAAGCATGCTGGCGAGTAGCGCTGGGCTGCATATCCTGGGATTTTTCTGCCGCAGGAAAGAGCGTTTGCGGAAGACATAACCAAGAACGTACGGAGAGAGGGGCTGCATAAAAGCGGAAGAAGAACTCTGGAAATAAAGTTCCAACAAGTCGCAAGCAAGCGAGGGTGGAATAATGGAACCAAGATGAGGAAGCAACGGCTGCAATACTGGGTAGCGCAATGCTTGAGACGTGCCCATATGCGCTGCACTAGGATACAGGGTAGCAGATGGAGACGGTAAAGACAACCAGCTAGGAGACCCTGTGGCAGGCGAGCTTCCCATGAAGCCTGGCAGGGGTGACTCTCCGGTAGACATCCGGAAAGCATTGGGCGGTCCTTGCTGGCTTTGTGGGCTCAGTATCGAGTAAGAACTGTCTGAGTAGTCTTGCATGCTGTTGGAAGGTATCATCGGATGGGGAAGTACATTGGCACCGTTCTGCAACATAGGATGCCCGTTTGCTGCAGCTGAAGTGTGCATGAGATTGGGGAAGTCTTCCATAGAGCCGTAATCGGCCATTCCGACCATAGGAACGTTGCGATCGTGGACCCTATTGCTTGAAAGTCGAGGGGCTTGCATGCCAGCTCCCACTCCATCACTAGAACCTGTCATTTGGTGATGGACTCCATTCTCAGACATGTTGTCGACAGTTCCTATGCTCATCGTTCGAGACATGGAAGCCATCCCGCCGTACATTCCGTTCCCGTCCATCGTATGGCTGCTGGCCATACTGGCAGATCTTGGAGGCGGCGGAGTTGGAGGTGGAAGATCGTTCATCGACCTTGAACCATCTACGATTCTTTCATGCCCGTTAGTAGAGTCGGTCATGTTCTGGTCGTCTGAGGAAAATCCGTTCCTTGATTGCGGACTTCCATGACTAGATTCTCCAGTGGCCGCATTGGCTGCAGCCGCAGCTGCGGCTGCTTGCTGCTGTGCGATGTCTTTTCTAGATGCTTTTCCTCGCTTCTTGCGTTCGCGAACATATTCGCATGTCAAACCGAACTCTGGCGAAAGATTAGATTCCCACGACAAACAGACGCTGGATGTTTCGTTAAACTCACCCATACAATGCGCACAAGGGCTTTTCCCGTCACATTTCGTTCTCAATTGATTGCATTGATCACACGCCCTGCTGATCCTTCGTCGCACTGGACCAGAGGCAGATGTTCCTCTGCCCGACCGTTCGTGAATCATTGCGTCTCGCTGGCTGCGGGGAGCTGCAGCGATCGGCCCATTGCTATAAGGATGGTGGCGCTGCTTCACAATGTCCTTCCCATTGGGAAGGACGTTTCTGCTCTGGTGGAATTGCAGCGCGTATTGCGAGGTGTGAGCCAGCGTGTCGAGCCCAGATGCTCCCATGTGCTGCGAAGAGAGGTGTTGCTCATGGCTCACCATGTTCGGCGTGGGCAGATGGCTGAACGCCGGGGTATATTGATGAAGACTGGTGGAAATCATAGTGCTAAGCTTCCGCGGCCTCGGCCACAATTGCACCAGTGACAACGCAGCAGAGACGGGATGGTGAGGGTGGATATTTGATAGTCGTCACTAGTACTCTGAGCACGCGTGCGGTGAGAAGGTAGAGAAAGAGTCAGGCTAGAAACAACAGCGAGGAGTCATGAAGCACAGTGTTCCGTCGTCGAAAGGTGTAGTAACGGCTCGATGGAATTTTGCGGTGTGCCTGAGTACAATATACCTGGCCAACCGCCTCTCCGCCTTAGCGGAGTCGCGGGGTATAGCACAGGGAATCGTTGACAGGTGCAAGCCAGCCCAATTCTTACCAGGGTGGCCAATACTTGACGGCATGCCTTCGATGCGTCCATCTCCGGGGCTAGTTGCACCGCGCGTCAGAAGCCCTCCAAGGCCACACGGGCTCTCTAAACGAGATGGAGCAAGAGCCATGACGGCCAAGAGGATGCCACAACAGCGCCTCTAGGATCGCCAGTGCCGCAAGTTTGGCGGCTGCACCCCGATCTCTCAACGCGGGTTAGGACCGGAATCAAAAGTGATATTGGCGGCGAACCCACCCACCGTACCGCAAACCACCATGGGGCCCGCCTCTCGCCATGTTCAGGGCGATTAGGCCGTTACGGAAACCCTCCGCCATCTTGATTGGCGAGCGACGGCGATTGAAGGTGCTTCCTCTCGAAAAAACGACCAGCCGACGTGCATCTCTCCCTCTGCCACGCCTGCTGGCCGACTCCCCGCTATACCCTCCAGTACGAGTTATTCCTCCCAGCGCGACAGTCTTAACAGCCCGTTGCCCGCCTCCGCCGTGAGTGGCGGAGAGCGAACGCGGACGACGGCGCTATAGCCCTTCTCCTCCGCCTTCCCACTTACTTACCTGCTCCGATCAAATGATTAACCTGAGGTTAGTGTCTGATGACAGAGAGGATACGGAGACGATCTAGCAACCTTGCGATTTCGTGGGATGGAATGATCTACGCCACCCCTGGGATTATTTCGATACTGTAGAGCTTACGGATCGCTCCGCATTTCAACGGCTGGGTCCTTGCCCATTTATTCTGTCATTCTATCATCTTGGTTGCCTGCGTTACTGCAGGAACGTCGATTTCCAGAGGTTGTTCTGGCTCGGACACATCATCCCTCCGGGCGATCGTTAATATTACGTCCAGAATCGCAAGGGATTTCTCTCTCTGTACAATGTTCGAACATTTTTCGAACCCACCTCTGACAACTCAGCTCATTCCAGTGCGGGCATTGCATGGCTCAAGGAGAAGAGAGTGACACAGCCTAAGATATTGAGTTTGAAGCCACAACTTATTGCAAACCCTAATTCCACTTTCTTCAAGAAATCCGGTTACACAGCCATCGTTTGCGACCTGAGTCAAGGCAGCGAGCCCAAGTACTGTAAGCAACTAAAGCAGTCTGAACTGCCGCCAAGAGACCCGAGAAATCGGAATTTTGGCTTGCTGTCGAAGCCATCCAAAAGCCAGGAAACGAGTTTACGCGCAGCAGTGGCTATCGCTGAGTCGTGACTTGCATAGAGCCCCCCCTCACACGAGCGGAGAGAATCTTGGGCGCTGGATGAGGTGTGAGTTGGATCATTACCCTTGTCCTGTTAAGGAACGGGAAGGATTGTTCCGCGTGGCGCCAGCCTTGCACCCTCAACACCAAACAATGGGAGCAGTGTCTGCGAGAGTTTGTGTTCCTACTCATCGGCACGCTGGCAGGCGAACCCAGAAGAACCCTCGTCCCTCACACCACGAACATAGTCTCTGGCCTGTGGTGTTAGCTTCACGGATCCGTCCTGAACCAGCGTGTGGATGGCTACATCCCCCTTCTTGATACCGGGACGCGATGAGCGGGAGACTACGCCCGTAGGTAAGCGAAGCTACCGAACTCTCTAAAAACGTCGCGTATCGAATTTGGCCAATGATAAAGATGGGATTGTTGCGAATGCCAGGCGTGAGAAGTTTCTTCTTCCTCTGTATCCACACGATGCCGCCCACTCCTACTCGCTCACCGTCCTCATCCGGCCCCTCCCCCCCCCAAATGTCACCGCGTTACCGGCATGACGGTACGCTCTATCAAGCGAAGCGGTATTTGCCTTGCTCACTCGCTGCTGCCTTCTAATGGGGGGGCGGAACTCTTACGACTCATCCAATGATCCAATGAGAAACGAGTATCGGTCTTCTCGAAACGAAGCCCCGCCAGACGGACCCGCCAGAAGGGACCGCACGTAATCTGGACTAAAGTTTAAGCAAACAAGACTAAAACAGTCGACTTGGGTCCCAAAGAGGCCCACTAAAATAAGAGGAGCTGAACTACGATGCTACTACTTGATAAGCAAGCTCATGGACCCCATGAGTAGCCAAACCGCTTAGCTTTGCAGTCGAGCAGGACCCTGATACGTTTCCAACACAGCGGATCACGTTTACAATGGGCTTTGGTAACTCCAATAGACGTATTGACAGGTGAGTTGTGAGACATCCGGGGCAAATTCCATTTTCAGCACGTTGATCCCCCAAGATTTTCAGTTGCATATGCATTTAAATGTCGTGTAATGGTTGATTTGAGGCTCCTATAAGTTGATCAAACCAAACATAGAAAGCTTAGAACAGAAATGACGCTCGCCGACGACTGTTTCCTGTTCACGTCTGATCATGAGATTCCTCTATCCTTCGCCCTTCCATGTATCTGCGATGACAGAAACCAAGCCTTTCCTGCTTTGTTTAGCGCGCGTCTGAGGATGTTGTTGATTGAGATGAAATCTTCAGCCGTACCTGATAAGAAGGGGAGTGTAGGCCATGTGGCTTTCCACTGACCTTCTCTTCGGGTCTGCCAGAGACATTGTCAAACACTCGCGCTATGATATACTTTACGCTAATCCTTTATACCTTGTAACGCAGGTATAAATGACCAGGTCCAGCTATCGGGCTCTGATTCGTATTGTATGTGTAGAGTAGGGATACAAAGATAACAATGACTCGTCAGTGAGCGTGAATGACTAATATCAGCTAGGTGTTTTATATTACTCTGAGTTAATCACGAGGGTTCTATCTAGGTAAGAGAATGTGTGTTCTTAAATACAATTCTAACGCCATACAAATGGAAATCTCTGTAGTCTTCCGAACTCATTAGGATCACACCCTTAGTGTTCGGTCCTCGTCTCGTCCTTAGTTAAATCGAGACTTTATTGTTCGATCCCATCGATCCATCAATCTAATCCTATTAGTTCGTTTACTAGTAGGCAAGGGCTTGCTCCGTTAAGTCCTTCGCCTTACTATCCATCCAGATCTGTCCTAGATCTATATCCTGAAGTTCTTGCAGTGCCTTTACTAGCCTGTCCTCTTCCTGCTCTAACTCTTAGATCCGTTTCGCTATTCCAGCCTTTACTCGCTTTCGGTATACTTACTTAGCTAAGCTTATATATTATTAACGTATTATAATACGCACTGATCCCCAATCTAGTATATATATTAAAAAAATATATAGTTTTTATAATTATTAAAAAAAAAATTAAAAAATAGGTGTTTTTAAAAGTATAACTTTATATATTAATTAAAATATTTTACTTCGTTTTATTTGGTTATAAATATTTAGCTTTATATTTAAAACCTAAGTTATAAAATAAAATAAACTAATTTTTAATCAAAGAATTTAGCTATTAATTTAAATATATATATATATATATAAGAATTAAAAGCTTTTAAAGCTTTTAAGGATATTTTTTAATAGTAAGTAAAAAAAAAGGTAATAAATTATATATTTAAATTAAAAAGGATTAGCTTTTAAATATTTAAATATAAGTTATATTTAAGGCTTTTAATTAAGCGGTTGCGATTTATATGGGGAGGCTATAGCTATAGTGTAGTGAAAAGGTATTTTGATTTAAAAGGGGTGATTTGGATAATCGGCAGGTGGCTCAGGTGGGTGGCTGACTCGTGTGGGTGGCTAAGACATTAATCCCTCACGATCCTCAAACGAAGCGTCAGCCGGCATCGGCGAGGGCACTTGCGATGCGTAATTCCACCGTACGACAGTGGCGCCCTCTTGCGCGGCCCTCCTGCAATTAATCCTTAGCTGTACGAGCTGTCATCATGCCTGTTGAAACCCTTACCACCATTTCCCCAATCACGAACAAGCCCATCCTGACCCGCAAGGGCTTGACGGATGCTGATCTCCAAGCCCTTCCCGCGAGCGCCACAATCGCTTTCAACTCGTATCGCCGAACTTCCCTCGCCGACAGACAGCATATCGTGAAAAAGGCTCTCAAATTGCTCAAGAGCAAGCAAGATGATCTGGCCAAAGAGATCACTGAGCAGATGGGGCGGCCCATTGCATATACTGCGAAAGAGGTCACCACCGCTGTAGCACGTGGCGAGTATCTTCTGAAAATTAGCGATGAAGCTTTGAGCGACGCCGACGGTGAAGCTGAGAAGGGCTTCAAAAGATATATCAAAAAAGTACCTGTCGGTCCTGTGCTCATCCTATTCCCATGGAATGTCGGTATTATGTTTACTCGCGCCTAGACGTCTGGTCCACTAAAGCTTGTCTAGTATCCTTATTTGACTCTTGTGAACTCAATCGTGCCTGCCCTACTCGCTGGAAACTCTGTTATCCTCAAGCCCTCACCCCAAACCCCCACGACTGCCGAGCATGTCCAGCAGGTATTCACTGAGGCGGGCCTTCCAGAAGGCGTTATCCAATACTTTCACTGCGGCTCTCTCACGCTGATCGAGACTATGGTCCGATCACCTCAAATACAGCTTGTGTGCTTCACAGGTTCTGTAGCGGGTGGGCTAGCTGTACAGAGTGCTGCAAGCGATCGTGTCACAGTGCGTGTTGGCCTTGAGCTCGGTGGCAAGGATCCAGCCTACGTTCGATCTGATGTTGACGTCAAATGGGCCGCCGAAGAGATCGTGGACGGTGCGGTCTTCAACTCCGGACAGAGTTGTTGCAGCATCGAGAGGGTCTATGTGGATGAGAAAATCCACGACGAGTTTGTTGCTGCCATACAGGAAGTTCTAAAAGGCTATAAGCTTGGGGATCCTTTCGACCCTAAAACGCACGTTGGCCCTGTCGTGTCGAAGAGATCAGCTGAAACCATCCGCTCCCACATAAAGGATGCTCTTGATAAAGGCGCAAAGGACTTAACGCCAAAGAACGAATCGTTCAAATCTCCTCCCGCTGATGGCAACTACGTTCCTCCGACCCTCTTGACTGAGGCCACGCATGACATGACTGTCATGACGGAGGAGACGTTTGGTCCAGTTATTCCCATAATGAAAGTAGGGGGTGATAAGGAAGCCATTAGGTTGATGAACGATAGCCAGTTTGGCCTTACCGCAAGTATCTGGACCAAGGATGTTGCCAAAGGCCATGAACTAGCGGACGATGTCGAAGCAGGAACAGTATTTGTAAATCGCTGTGATTACCCAAGTCCAGTGAGTGATGTGCAGCACTTACGGCTACCGGTTGCTAACTGCTTCTAGGACCTCGCCTGGGTAGGATGGAAAAACTCTGGGAAGGGACAGACTCTGAGCAAGTTTGGCTTTGACCAGTTTGTGAAGCTGAAAAGCTATCACATCAAGGATTACCCGAAATAGAAAGCGTATTGACACGGTATGGACTAAGCATTATCGTTAGTGGCAGAGCATTCTCTTGTTTCCATGCGGCCTGCCACGCACGGGGGACCTGTTGGATGGTATTAAGCTAACCTGAGAAGCAAGGTCTCTGTGCGTATAGAAGTGGCATAAACACGTCTTTGCCTGACTCCGCTTTGGTGAAATAATCTGGTTAGATGACATGTTCGTCTGTGAAACTTTATCCCTGGAATCACTAATTTGAGACCAATCGACTTATAACGCAGAACTTATGCTAGCAGCAAGGCTACGGCTTTATGTTCACAGTCTGCGCGCTAAAGGTCTAGTTTTGGCTGTGGAATGTGCCCTGAGATGCAAGGAACGTAGCACAAGTGCTCAGCAAAGGAAGTTACCGAATATAGAGCATCAATGAACAAGATTTGGAAGCAGCTTTTTCCTTAAATGCGCATTACCGAAGCATCTAAAAGATAATTTCTCAAACTCATTCCTTTGCTGAATTGATGAGCTTGAGTGATGAGATGACCGCAGTTCTACATTTTGATTTTCAGGAGAGTGCAAAGGTCTTGCGAAATAAGCCCATAAGTCTTGTGCAATCAGAATTCCTTGAGCTTACGGATAGTCAATCTCGTGTTCCGCTTCATAAACTTGGAAATAAGGAATGTGAAACTTCAGCATTGTCTGATTTCGAAGGCAAGGAATGGGTGTTTCCTCGCGTGGCAATTCATCTCCATGGGAATTCATCAGGAACGCCTCATATCCGACTGTTCATATATAGCCTTCAGGAGCTTTGAAAGACATTTCTAGTCACCACCAACTTGAGTAGCCACCCTCGCGGTGCTCATCTCATCCGACACTCGTTTCCCGTGGCCGCTCTGTACGATTTGTGTTTGGCTGTCCGTTCTTTTAGCATTGAGCGAGCGTGTTCTAATCCTTACTGCGTCTTCATTCTCAAAAGCCTGCTTATTTATTGCAATTCGTCTCTCTTTTCAATCACACTGTCGGCAAAGATGGACTCGCCTACGGGAATCATTGCTGCCTTCCAGCGAGTTATGGCGTGTTGCTCCGGCAAGCGCAAGCAGAAGCGGGTACTGCAGATTGTAGGAAACCCTACTCTAGCTGACGAAGTAGCTACTAATCCGCGTATCGCACTAGAGCTCCCCCACAGATGTTCGCCGCATGGATATATGCATGCCCGGTCTCTCGGAAGATTAGTACGTCACCCCCTGAGATCCCTCCACCCAGATCCTTCTGCTCTCCAAAGCTTCAAAACGCAATAGTATCCAGTCCAAGCAAGCCGCTCCTTCCCCCTCCTCCCTAGCACCTATGCTAGGCAGAACACCACCACCTCATCCCCTACGCCCATCCCATCCCATCCCGTCCCACCAACCCAAACTAACCACAACCGCCAGCCAAGCCTTCCTCCGCGCCAAAGCCGCCGCAGACGCCACCCGCATGTTCGCCAACCCACCCCCCTCGCCGTTCTCCTCCCCCGTCCCGCTCCCACTCCCGCTCCCGCTCCCACTCCCGCTCCCGCTCCCACTCCCGCTCCCGCTCCCACACCAGCACCCGCGCATCAAGCGCGTCTGGGAGCACACGCGCAAGCTCAGCGCCTCGCTGCCGTGCGGTTACCGCTCGGTGCACGGCGCTGCGGGCCGGGAGGGTGGTGGCGGGGGTGAAGGCGGGTTCGAGGCGCAGGGGATTGATGGGGTTAAGGGGGGGTGGCGAGTCGGATTCGGTGATGTTGGAGGGGGGGAGTGATGGGAGGAGAAGGGGGGTGGGGATTGGGGCGGTGGAGGTGAGAGGTAGGGGGTGCGGTTTGAGGGGTGCGTGTGGGGGATTGGTATAGGGGTGTTGGAGTAGGAGCGGGAGTAGGAGTGGGAGTAGGAATGGGAGTAGGAATGGGAGCAAGAGTGGGAGTAGGAGTGGAGTAGGAGTGGGAGTTGGAGTGGGAATGGGACGGAGAAGCATATAAGGGGCTGGAAGCAGGATCGGGGGCGGGGTCGTAAACTCGGTGTTCTTTGGTATCTAAAACAGACATAACGGGTCCCACGAGGACCGCCGTACAATCAACTCAGCCGTAGCCCGCACGCTAACTGATCGTCTGCAGACTGCCCCGTCCCATCCCATCCCATCCTATCCCGTTCCATCCCGTCCCGTGAATCGATGCAAAACCCGCTCAAACGCCGCGCTATCATTATTTGGATTAAACAATTAGGTATTCCAACCCCCGTACCTCTCCTCAGCACTCCTCAACTCCCCTAACCCTACACACCTCCACCGGCCTCCTCGGCGCCTTCTCCCCCTCCACCTCCCCCTCCCCATCGCCACCCCCCTCTACCCCCTCATCCCACCCCCGAAGATACCCCTCCTCAGCCGTCTCGGTCATGGCGCGCTTGAGCCTCAGCTCCTCGGTGCTCTGCAGGCTGTGCGGCGTTTCGGAGTTGGAGCGCGAGGCCAAGTCGGCACGGCTGCATTCCTTGGGCGTCGCGCGGTGGTGCCGCACGAAGGTGCGCAGGCTGGGGAGGCAGACTGCTAGGAGACTCGAGACGATTTCGACGAGAGCCCAGACGTCTGTGTGGGGGGTTAGTTTTTGGGTTTTAGGGTTCGGCTTGGATGATTTGGGTTCGGGTTTCAGGGTTTGTGTTGGAGGGTTTGGTTGAAAGGGAGGGAATGAGGGGGAATGGGGAAAGGGGGAGGACGAACCGATCGTGTGCGTGATATCGGCGCGGGGCACATGCTCGACGAGCTTGAGCGTGACGAAGCGGACCAGCGCGGCGACGATGCTGACGCTGCCCATCAGGAAGACGAAGACCAGCCCCGTGCGCTCGGCCTTCCCCAGCCGCATGCCGCATGCCGGCGAGCGTGGAGACGGGGATACTTAGGATGACGAGGTCGGTGGCGACGTTCGCGAAGGTCGAGATGGTCACGGATTCGATGCTGTGCACGGCCGAGCACAGGTGTCCTTCGATGTTCCAGTTGCCGGAGATCGGGCTGCACCAGAAAGCGATCAGGCACATGTGCAAGATGAAGGTTGCGAGGGTGAAGATGGAGGCGCACCAGAGGACTATGCGGATGCGCTTGCCTTGCAGGCTGAAGAGCGAGTAGTAGAATGCCAGGAAGGCCGCTTTGGAGCACCATAGGCTGATGTAGATGAAGAAGAGCGAGATCCAGGATACGTAGAGGAGGTGTGCAGCTTGGTCCCAGGGTACCATGTAGTAGAGTGATGAAGGAGGAGCGTGGATGTAGCGTTCTCGTAGCGAGTTTTTCCAAGCGTTAATGCTGATTAGGACGATTCCGGAGAGCCAGGCCATGATCACGAAGCTATCCGAGAGGTTGGTAGAAAGGGGATGTGAGCCGATGTGTCGCCGGCGGAGTGATAGCCGTAGTAGGATAGGTATTAAGGTGACCGTCATGAGCGTCCAGTCGAGGGCGATGAAGCCAGCTGCAGGGATTGTTCAATGCTCTGTGGCTATGAGTCTCGAATTGGTGCTGCTTACGGAGCGGAAGACGAATGTCTGAATAAACCATTTTATAGAATTCAAAGGCGGCTGGAAATTGAAGAGAAGAAATTCGTGTCGTCGTAGAATCGTATATGCGGTAGTAAAAAAAGATAAAAAAAAGGGAAGAATTAGAACAGCTGAAGATGAAAAGGGTATTAAGCTGGCAGGTAGGAGGAGAAGAGGAAAGAATAGGTGAGGATTGACACGGACTGGAAGTGATACAGAACGCTAGATCAGAGACATCTGTGAGGTATGTGGAGATAGGAGATAGTTATGGCCAGCGGTTCATGATTGCGGAGTAGCATAATCTGGGGTGATGGGCCTCTCATAAGTAGTACTGTCTTGCACATCGTCAGTGAGATCTTCCAGTCAGCATATGGATGTGGGGGTCGCAAAGCGCATGAGTGGTTCATCATGAGATAGAATCGTCACATAAAGTCGCCACAGGGCTGAATGTTCCTGGGCTCATCGACACCAATAGCATGGCATCTGGTGCAGCCTCTGTATGTCAGCAATCAACGTCTCCCAGGACTCTATTTCGGCCTCATTTTCGCTTGGCCCGGGAGCCTGTTTTGGGGCTGTGCCCAGCATAGTCAGCAGAAAATAGCCACAGTGGTGTCGGGCCAGGCCCTCTCATTGACGAAGCTCACCATTTAGCTTCGTCGGGACCGTCGGGATGTGGAAGCTTGATATTCCATCTGTGGAGAAGTCGCTCCACTGCATTATTCAGACTCAGATTGTACTAGCTCAAGTTGCGCGTGCGCATTATTCTAGCTTACACTGTATAATGTGGAAGAGCAAATATATGTGGCGCCCTTGGCTGGCCATTCTAGGCGAATGGTCAATGGTTAGCGCTGCGTTGATCAAGCTAGCTGTGCACCTCTAGCAAAGCTAGCCGTCCGGATTGCTAATTCTAGACGAGAAAGACGACAGCTGGTAAATTCGGCAACGCTAACCACCCTTCGCATGTAGATGAGCATGGCCAATTTTAGGAATTCGGAGTTGCCTCATCATTTCAGTTAGCATCACTGCCATCTTGCTTTTCCCTCCGGCCGGAGGGCCATTTACATCACCGACGGTCAAAAAAATATTTGTGTTGTGGGGTTGGAAAGCGGTGTTGTTCAGGCGCTGATCTAACGGTGGGGTTGTGCAACTCGCGATTTGCCCCACAATCATATGCAGAATTATATAAGCGTGTAGGTGGTCTGGGGCGCCGTTCTAATTTTAGTAGAGATTTGCGGGCTCAAATATCTACCGGTTGACGCTCTAGCATTAACCAACAGTTTTATTTAAATTTGGGCTATCTTTTGTTTATAAGCATATTGAGCCGATTGAAACGCTGCTAAAATTATATAAAGTAGTGTTGTGGTTCTTATGCGATTTTGGTCTAAAGTTTAATTAGCAACTTTTTAAAGAATTTTGCGAGGTGACAAACTCCACACCACTCAGCTACCAGACAAACCTACAAAAGGTGTCACACTGGAACGCAGGTGTATGATAGTGTATGGACTCCATAAGGTGGAGTCGTCACGAAGAACGACTCTATATTATCTAAGCATGGTCACGTGATCCAGGAAGCTCCGGCCCAAACCCCCCTACCGACAAAAGGAAAGCGAGTGACTGGCAAGGTGCAAGGTGCCAGGTACGCTGTGCGGAACATTATATAAGCGAGGTGACTCCGTCACCTGACAAATTTTAGGGTGAAATATTACCGCTTTAATTTCTTAGCTAATAGTAAAATTGATGAACTGAATGATATTGGAAAGAATGAATGAATCTATGGAATCTAACTACGACGAATATAGGCCTTAATATAGGCCTATATCATACGGAAACCGAAGTGTCTGCTACGGAGACCGACCAAAATCGGAACAAAGGAAGTCTGCTTATGTAAGCAGGAAACGCGTGTGGAGGACTCTTCCGGTACCCTCATCACACCCCCCAGTACTCCACCAAAACAGAAGCAGATCCTTCCTAAATCAGTGTTAAACTTGTTAATACATAAAAAGAAACACCTCATAATCCTCCGAGTGTACTATAAGTCCTATTTAACCTCTCCCTGAGCTGTAATCGATTGCCCATCACAAGCTCTCTGTCGTTCCATCTGCGTGGCTCCGGAGGTAGTCCCTTAATCGTTCTTATCCACTAATACTGCAATAAAGCATTTACAAATGCGTGGGCGAACGCAAGGGTGAGGTAGATGGCTTTTACGGCCAGCTCCTTCCTTCCCGTCCTATGGAGTATGGTATAATTAAGCCGTAGCTTTAATCGCGTGCGCGTGTTCGCCATATTACGTGTATTGATCTTAACTTCCTCCTTCAAGTACTCAGCCAGAATCTGCTCTAGATCCTCCTGGTAGATGTTCCTTGGGTAGATGTCCCTTAGCAGAGTCCCTTCCTAACCTAGATTAGGAAGCTCTTGCTGGTCAAGGCCTGCCCGTACATCGTCAGTAAGAGGAGGTTGATTGGGTTGTGGTGCGATATCATGGTCGCCAGAAGCACCCCCCAACTGGGGTTCACCCCCCAACTACAAGGCCCTAGAGACCTTATCTTGTTCCTACAGTAACCAAGAAGCCTCTTCTGTCTCCTGCGAGGCCTGAGAGACCTCGTCTTCTTGCGGGGCCTAAGAGACCTCTGGTACAGTATCCTTAGTAGGAAGTTCCTCAATAAGGCGCGGTCGTGCGGGATTGTCCAATAGGATAAATAAATTGAGACCGTTGATGTATGGAATGTAGGCTACTTCTGCCCAATTTTTAATAAAGTTAATTGTATTGCGGAGATTATTAAAAAAGGCTCCCTTCCCTCGTAGAACAGTGAGCGAGACGGCATTTGTAAAGAAGTCAGGACAGTAATACTGTATAATTACAGCACCTGTCGTACCAACCACTTGTATGCTGACTAATCAAGGGGGAGGCGCGTCAGTATATAGACTACGTAGTCTACCTTAATAGAATCGACAGTCACCACCATCCCAAAGAGCATACGATACTATACGTATTTTGTGCCCCGGGATATGACTTACTTGTATTATTAAGTTGATACAAACACTGATTAGTGAGCGCGCATAGATTAGCAATCACTCGACACCTCCTACTGAGCGATATATGACAGCGACCACCTGTTTAGACTCCTAGTACGACCTGCTAGAAGGTCGGAAGTCGGGGATTACGGACCTATTACTAACTCTGTATACTTATTCAAGTCTTAGTACGGTTTACCGGAAGTTTATAGACGCGAATATAGACCTTTACGGAACCCCCTACCCTCCTACA
>Ga0307507_10002317_pt1 | contig 40478 bp, 32 predicted proteins | sample 7_EM_MG_FD_207223 | JGI IMG/M metagenome (GOLD analysis project Ga0307507, IMG submission 207223) | Populus trichocarpa ectomycorrhiza microbial communities from riparian zone in the Pacific Northwest, United States - 7_EM | ecosystem: Host-associated > Plants > Roots > Unclassified | place...
GGGCTCAGGGGGAAAGAAGAGAGGAGAATGTTGCAGGAGAAGGGGGGGGATGACATTGTCTAGGAGAAGGCTGAGGGGGGTATGGGTTGGTGCTTTGCTCTCCTTGGAATTAAGAGTACGTGTCTCGCCCTTACTCCCCTCATTTCTAGCATTACATTGAACTTTTTCTTTTCTGTGGGATATGTTTCAGAAGATGTTTTAAGGTGTCGCTTGGGAGTTGATGAAGTGTCCTAAAAAGCAGAAGAGAAAGTGGTTGCTTTTGAGGAAGAGGTTTCCTCCGGCTCCTGTTCTTTTACTTGACCGAGGGCCCTATATAACATACCTGTCCAGGCACTTTTCTTCAATCCGGTTAGCGGAGATTTGATACTATATCACACCTTCTTTGGTAAATTGATGGCACTCCCACTCAGGTGTCTACTTTTGCTACTTATGTATTTTCTATTATAAATGAAGTTATGGCTGTCTTCATGGTCAGGAAAGGTTGAACCATTGGTTGGAAATTTTAGCTTTTTGCACAGGACTTGCTCAAGTCGGCCTACTAATGGCTAGTCTTTTTCTTCTATTCTTTTTCCAATATATTTCGTTTAGGATCTATTGTAATTTTCATTCACCTCCAGACTGTTCACACAATTTGTTTGTTTTTTTCCGCTTTATATTTGTTTTGATGGTCGTCATTGTCATAGAGGATATACCGCCATTCGCGCTTCGCACTTTTCGCCCTCTCCTTATATTCCTAAACTTAATATTTCTGCTGGCAAGATGTGTACGAATGGATAGATTAATCGATAGAAGGGGGTTACATTACTTGCCTTTTGCTGGCCTTATAGGAGTTGAATGACCGACCGATTAGAGGCGCAATGCGTGATATTGATGGAAGCGCAGAGATGTGGAAAGGGTCAGAGATGTCAAGGTGTGTACTCTACACCCTTGACAGGACCAATAGTTACGACCAAACTGAGGTGACTAGCCGGAATACTGTAGCTCCTCGAATATCATGCTTGGTCGGCTGCCCAAAAATTAAGGTTAGGGTTATGGTCATTATAATGGATCCTTGATAGTCATCCGTCTATACAGAAGGTCTCCACACTTTTATATTCCTGCATATTTAGACTTCCCTATACGGACTACCTCAAATTTTCTTTCTACTAGTACCATGTTCTGATATTCAGATTGCCCACTACAAAATACTAGCTTCGGCCATTCGAGTTAGACACAATGTGAGCAAGACTCTCGAGCGGCCTATGTTAACGCGTTAGGTGGTTGCTGAGTAACTTGATGCGCTATGGTACCTCGAAGTAAAAGTCATCATAATATCGAACCTTTAGATAGCTTTCGTGACTCTCTTTATTTTCTTTCAGGATCACAGAGGCTCTCACGTTGTACACCTAGTGGATACCACGGAGGAGGAGGAGAAAACAGCCTGCCATTTTTCTTGCATTGGAAAAAGGAATTTTTTTCAGGCAGCATGGGCCATCTTTTTCTGACCTGACCAAACGAGTGAACCACGTCCACCAGGCACCCATCTCCCGGCTACTGTACTGAGTTTTACTTTCTTCTCTTTTCCCTGGTGGGTCGCCCTCCCGGAAACCTTTACCGTCAAGATTACCACTTGACGCAAAAGAATACCAGCCGTGGAAGACCCACAGCAAAATAGGTTATCTCCACAGGGTATTATGAATACTTTATTGCAATGTGCGATACGGTCTTCCCTACCTTTACCTGTTACATCTAAAATAGCAATATTCAAAATCGGACAACAAGGCCAGTTTACCCTCAATTGATTATCCCTCACACCAAGGAATCTGTAGCTTTCCCAGAATTCCCAATGTTCAAATTTCAGTTTGTTGGAGAGGTTTTGGGTCTGGCATGAACTTGTGGAAATTATCATTCATTGAAAATCTGTGTAGTTGTACCTTTTCTGGCGGGCGCCTATCCTATGGGCCGGTCAGACCTGCATTTTCCGAACCTTCCTTTTTTGTACATACCTACCATTTAGATCTTAACCACTCTTAGAATTAATTCATTGGATGATAAGTTATGATGCCGACCATGGGTAGGAAATAGAAGATACACTACTCAGTAGACTAACCATGGCAAGGCTATAGCGGTGCCATAACCTTAGCAGTGTTCTAATTTTCCAAGGTTGACTGAGTGTATTAGGGATAACTAAGTTTAACAGGAAGGAAACAAAACCAAGAAAAATCATCAAAGAAGAATGCCAAAAGAAAATGCTGCCGGAGCCGAGATCCTCCCTGTCAGATACCGCGTTCCACAGCCGGAGGCTTTGCACAGGCTGTGGCCGATGTTGGCTGGGGAGATCGTTACCGCCCATGTGTCCCGATATGACATTCAGGGCGCTGGGGAGATTGCCAGTGGGGAGCGGTTGGGCAATAAGAACGCGTGCAATTCAGAATGGCAACTGTAGGAAGGATGGTGATCTTTAAGAATAGGAGAAACAGGAAAGGACTCTGCCTATCGGGTGTCCTGAACCTATGACTCCGCACAGGGCTAGTAACTGGCTAAACCTTTCTCCTGCAACCTTGAAGGGGTTACTCTTTCCCTCTAACCTAGATTCGGCATGCTTTGCCTAATTGGCAATCCATTGTGCAAGTTCTAACCGCTATATATTTTAAATTATTCACGAAAGATCAAATTCGTGAAAATATCCATCCTTTTCACATAAAGGTCATTTTCATCGCGAACACCAAATACCAGGACCTCCATATCAGATGCCATATGGGGTTTAGTTCAAAGTCCAGCCTTGGCTCACAATCGGCATCCTAATCCATCACTCAATGAATGAATTCCAAGGTTGGCTAAGATCTGCATACTTGGCACGCAAAAAACTAGAAGGTCCGACAACTAACTATCTCACCAGTCCATGGGACAGGATGTTTAAATCTTACAAACTGATAGAGAGGAGATTATTCCTGTATCTAGTGTCGGCTGCAATGTACTCTAGTACCTTTTTGTATCCTGTCCATACCAAATTTAGATCACTTTCCCACTAGTTGATGCAATTGGAAAAAATGAAGACAGCTTTGATTCCTTAGACTTCAACTTGTAGAGGTTTGAATAAACAATCATTCCCCAGCTAATGGATAGATTTGAAGTGTTTTCATATAAGTAGATTTAGTAATCAGCTATTTAAAAATGTCTATTTTTCGTTAAGTTGGTGTAACACCCTGCCTTAGACTAATATTGTTGTCCTCCTACTGTACATTTTAGGAATATATCGAGTGATACGAAATTGCTCAGCATCCACAGTATCATACCCTCAATCATTTATCTCCATTAGGATGCCCTTGATTTCTCATTGCATTCCCCTAGCCTGGATCAGAAGATTTTTTCATGACATCAATCTGCACACAACCTCGGATATCCACAACCTATTGACAAAATATTTACCAGCCAGACCACATCCCCAAAGACTACCGGGACATCCCAACATTTAAAGAGCCTGGAGGCTTTGGAAAATATTAACCATCAAAACCTAGGCTCTGATGGAGGGGCGTGTTGGCCATGAGGACGGATGTCCTCGCCATGCATAACTGTTGTCACCTGACCTTCTGGCTTAAGATCCTGGGTAGTGTTGTTCACAAGCTGGCTCGAGCCGCCGAGAGACTCGAGCCCGCTCGGCTAGTGCACCACAATACTCCGGGGTATAAAGAACTTACCTGGACTCGTCTTGCAGCGAAATCTTACCCTCCGGTGAACGGGGACCTTTGGAAGGGGGTTAAATAATCTAAGCAACCGTCTTCAGACGTCCTCTTGAGCCATTCCAAGCACTGAAAATTGCTGCATGACCGCCCCAAGTGAATTTATCAGACCAGAGATTGAATGATAAGTACACCCTAGCCTTGCTGTGACCATATCATACTCACCAAATATCGCCCGGAGTCCGATCGTGCCTACTTCGGGTGCAACCGCGACATCTCCCTTGAAAAATGCACCCGGCTGTAGCCAACCCCCGAGTGCGTATGCAGGCTATCTGCAGGCTACCTGCAAGGCACTAGAAATATACCGTATTCCCTTCACTTGGCCAGTGGGATCGAGGCCATTAAGTTTCAATGGTTCAGAGACTGGGCAGGTGGGGCATATGGGTGAAATTTTGTAATCGCTGGCTATATTTAGAAAAGTGACAACCTCTGGAGTCAATGAACAAGGTAGGAATCTCGAAGTTTGAATTTGACAATATATCTATTGCTCTAGTGGGAAATCCCGGGTTCTTGATAAGGCTGCAAATAATAACTTTGGCCGCCTGCCGCAATCTACGGAGGTACAGGGCCTAAGCTTTGTAGCTCCCACAGGGGATGCGGGTAAAAAACCTTGCTTGTAGAATCTACAAAGCTTAAGCCCTGTCCCTCCGTAAGCGAACATTACTAGCTCGCAACTATATCTTAGCCATTAAGATGGTAAGGGATTGGTTGGAGGAAGCAAGGTAGTGAGCCAAGGTTGGGGGGTTATCATCGGAATGCTCATTTTAGTTGATGAGTGCTGGAGTATGTAAAGGGGGTTTGCGACGCAAGGGACTTAGTGTTCTCATGAGGCAGGTGAGCCTACAGCTTGGTATATTGGCTGCTAAATGCCATTTACCGTAGCCGAATGTGTATCCCTCAAACACAGGGCGCAGAGGGTCCCAGATGCCCACTGCCGGGCATGTTTCTCCTCCTGTACAGTACACCTGTGACATGTATATCAAAAGGGTGACTTCAAATAGTCAAGTATCACTCCAGGAACAGAACTGCTGTGGCAAAGGCTCTCTCGGTACTCGGGGCAGGGCTATAATCCGTGAAGACTAGGGAAGTACTTGGCAACAGCCTTGATAACATAATATCCGAGCTTAGCCAGCTATCGCTTTCGAAGATCAAAATTCAGCAATTCTGATCTGTCAAGCGTTTAGCCGGCTTCTGCCCTTTTAACATACTGTAAAAACTCGCTTATAAAGACTGGCCAGTCTGGTCGTCCGGCGAAATCTGACCACCTGATTGATACAGAGCTCGCAAAATGGCCAAATAACATAAGCAAGACGCTTGGGACGCCCTTATTAGCCTTTCTCCGATCCAAATCACTGAAAACTGCGGTCGGTCTAGGTGACTTGCTTATACCTGAGTTTTTATGGTATCCTTTGGGGAGTATGAAACCGTCCAACACAGTCCCACGCACACCAATGTCAGCCTTATTCCCTTTTATTACCTTTTAATTCACACACAGGTATCTGATCCCTTCATCCATACCCAATTTCACTCAGTTTCAGTACAGAGATAGCCAAGATCATCACCCTGATTAATTCAGATATAGCCCGTTAAGGGGATATACTTGTACCACTCCATGTGAATATGACCTATGACAAATGAAGCTGAGACCCACCCTTCTACAACCCTGTCCATGGCCCAATGCTGGTATCCGAGGTTCGCGGAGATTGCAGTCCACAGGCTCGCCGGCATCTGCAGGCTTGATGCAACCTGGGGGCAGAAGTTCGGCAGACTTCTGTTCATTCTCCCGCTCGCTCAAGAAAACACTTTTTCCCTTCCCAGCTTTTCTGGCTCGCTACTTGCATACTGTAGCCCTCCACGAACACAGCTTCTCCGTGGAACTCTTCGCAATAAAGGGAGGTCTTCGCAACTTTTTCTCACATCTGCAGTGGTCTCTTGTCTGCATCCCCGATAAAAGCCAGAGGAGCCCGCTGTCCTAGAACGTGACTACTATAGACCCTCCTTGTGAAATCAATGCGGCCATCAACCAGCCCCACCCTCCAACATGCCTGTCCTTTCTATTATGCAGACAACGGGGGTATACCAGACAATATCCGTTAAGGCGCCGACAAATTTCTTGATCTCGGGAATAAGAGAGGGAGTTGCTTTCCACTTGATAAATAGATATCGCTCTCTGGTGGGTCTCAGGGCTTTGGGAACTTGCCTACTCCCTACATCCCCAGTTTGGGTTTAGACTTCTTGTTTGCTATGAGTACCATACAGTGTTAGCTGTGCCAACCACCAAACCTAGCTGGTAATGAACAGGACTATTCTGTGGAACAACAAACCATATGGTCAAGGTCAGGATTAACGACAATTACTGGTAATTGATCCATGTTGGTCACCCACCTAGAGCAAAGACTGGCACGAACCTTGAAGCGCTAGTTATGTCTCGAAATCGGAATAAGACGCCATACGCTACCTCTTTGTAGCTAGAACTCGCGCTTTCAAGCCTGTTATTTTGACACAAGAGTAGGTTCCACCCCAGGCGCGTCTTATTTCAAGGTACTTAGCAGTGGTCGGTTCTTACCAGTTTTCGCAGTATTTCATCCTGGGCATGGTGGAGGTTCTACCTCGGCAGTGTAGTGGTTTGGGCTTAGTGGGATGTCATCTTTATGCAAGCATGTACGTAAAACAATGCCAATCGAATTAACGAAAAATAACCCCAATTTTTCCATCCAAGATCTACTACCCTTCATCTATCCTTTTCGCTTTGCGAAAGACCACATAGCCAGTGTAGGCGCTGGATGCCAAAAAGATCTATTAGGTTGTTGAAATCACTTTCCGCGAGAGAACGGTGGAAAACCTCCAGGCTCAGTTCAGACAAAAAATGAGCAAATACACTGCCCCTTGCTACACAGGCGACCACAACCTCCTTTCATGAATGTCTCGAATTGTGCCACCTGGAGCTCATCATATCCCATACGGGATTTGGTTGGTACTACCTCTTGCTAACTTATGAGGGTTGTGATTTATTTTACCTGATATCATGTCGAAGTGACAGCAAACAGGCTTACCAAACGTGGCCTTTGAGAATATATTTTTTGGCTCGCGATTTACGTTCTGGTCTACGCCTGGGCTCTATATTCCCCTGGCCTAACCTAGTTCTCAGATCGATCTGTAGGCATGATCTCTTAATTCACTGCCACTAGAAAAGTGCCGCTCACGACTGGACGATACCCGCTCCGTGGAGACAAAAAACTAGATGGGATTAAGGAAGACTTCCCCCGACAGGGCATCGAGGCATCTTGGGTTCAGGACGAGTCTTCTCAGTATAAAGCCATTGAGGGACCCTTCTGAAAGCGGCACCTCAAATCCACTCGTTGAACAAAAAAAGTCTTGAAACCTATCCAAGCTGAATTTAGCGCCATACTAAGCACCATAGGCCGGGGTAGTTCATGACTGTGTGAGTGCCCGGTCAACAGACCCGAGATAGTATCACATTCCGGAGTGTCGCGGATTGTCCATTGCTTTGGATTGCCTGATGATACACCTTCTATTATTTAGACGTTATCATTAGGTACCCATAGTTTTCACTAATTAACTTCTGTTAATAGTCTATATTGCCACAGAGATAGCGCCAATCCAGACACTCCAGCAAACGGCATTACAATCTCAAGGTAAGCCAAGTCAGCTCTCTTTTTCCGCAATGTATCTGGAAAACGGCATACTGATTTTGAAAGCATTAGGCCCTGTCTTCACGATAGCATGGGTAATCAGCGGGCACTTCTTATCAATGAATTTAAAACACTGCACCCACTACCTCCAGAGCTCGAAAATCTACCACTCCATGCAGAGGTCGATGGCTTCAACTCTGTCAACAGTCCAGGGTTTCATGCCAATCATAGCAAAACTCCTTTACCCACCTTCTGCTGAACCAGATTTCCAACCCAGCTAGCAAGAATACCAGAGGTTCTTGTTATCTTCCGCCAACTATAAATGCCAGGGATTAGTTGGTCATTCCCCTCTGCTTCTCTCTCTCTCACTTTCCAATTGCCACACCTCTCCTTCAACTCCAGCCCAGCCCCAGAACAATCTCCCCGGAGGGGTATGTTTGTAATGAACTCTGTTGCACCTCCAAATGTCCATTTAAGACAAAGCCGGGCTTAATTCGTCATGGGGAGGTGAACGATCTCCAAAACCGCCTCGACTGCCCAATCCAGGATGCCAAAGCGTTCCCAATCGAGGAATCAAGAGCAAGGACAACCTTGGTGCCGATGTGTGGAATCAGATTCGGGTTCGGATACCCCACCAATCACGCCAAATCTACACTCTATCGTGAATACCATGACATATCACATATTCTGGACCCCGTGCACCCTTCCTCTCTCAATCTTGTTGGTTTTGCCATGGCTAGGATGGCATTTAGCTGGTGGCTGGATAGGTCATTTCACGGCAGTATTTGTTCAACTTTTGATTTCTTCTGTCCTTGGCTCTTGCCACACCAGATTCCCTCATCTCCTTTTTCGCTTCTAGGGTTTCCTTGAACATATATACCCTGTTGGCATTGCTCAATGAATCTGCTGTTCACCCAACGGAACAATATTCTCCCATTTCTTTACTCGCTCCAAAGCTTCGCCTTTGGTTCCTTTCACCCCAATCAACACCACCTCCGGTTTTTTCCTTTTTTCTTTTTCCTTCGCTTTCCATTCATTTTATAATATGCATATCAAGCCCTGCATTTCCTTTCAATGCACGGGCTTGAAACGCACATACAGTATCAGTTGTCCGACTACTGGTGGGATTTTCGTTTGCAAGGTTACTTTCGCTGAATATTCAATTTCTATTACATCTATAGTAATGGTAGTTCTCAAGGCTAGGACGGCCCGAGTAATGTCTTAGACTCTTTTGTTCTTTTTTTCAGAAAGGCCTTGAGTCCGCCTACCCCTGGTTAGTCGTTTTCTGTGAGTCATTTCGCCCTAGATTTCCTTTGGGTCCCCTTGAGGCTTCCACTCACTTCTGGACCTTTTGTTCGCCTTGCTTTTTTTTTCCCATCTCACATTTGTTTCCAATCTAATTTTCACCAATATCTCTTTGTTAAAAAGCCAATATCCTTACTGAAATACCACCGTTCTGTCCCCATACTCTTCGTTCTATCCTTTATATGGACAGAACCTTCCTAGGATACACTTGAGTATTCGCAACCTTAAAATCTCTGCCTATAGCGCGTTCGTCCGGGAGTGATTGATAGGGAACCGGATGATGGTATTTGTTAAGCAAAAAAGTGGATCATCAAGTTTAGGGTTATAAAGAACCACTTGTCATTATTCCTTGGTCCTTACACCCCCCCCAATTTTGAAATAATTGTCAGCACCTGTAGCTTACAGGGGGGACAAGAGCCTCAGGGAGAGTTGTGCAGCCGCAGCTGGGCAAGGGTCAGGGTTGCAGCCTCACTTAAGAGACATGTGACACTCAGTTCGACGAGCCTTCAAGAAGCTTGTCTGAAAGCGGATTTGATAACACCCTGGGACAAATGATTGCCCTTTAGGCTCGGTTGCAAGTCAATCTTTCCCTTGAGCTCCAATATCCCTCCCACCTCTTCGTGCCTACCGTAATAATAGATATTCTTGCCAAGATCACAACTTATTCTCTGAAGAATCCACCTTTTGGTGCTGGCAGCCGCCCCCTGCTTCCTTGGCCGGGTAACCTTGGGCTAAGGTTGCCCTCCCAATAGTTAGTAAGGGCCCGTTTACCTATCGATCTATATAGTTTAAAACTTTTAGTTTCGAAGCTAGACACTGGCCTGTCAAGTAGCATCAGATCCCAATAGACTTGGCAAAACAGTTTACCTACTTTTCAACCATCCGATATTCTGGCTGCTAGATGATCAAAACAGAACTCGGCTGAAGATGTCTGGTTGTAAACTTTCTCTATCCACACTACTACAATGCCCCTCACATTTCATGCCGGCAATGACAAGAAAAGCTAGATATCTGCTCCATTTTTTCGTCCACCCCTGGCGATTACCTTTCCAATGATCTAGTGCCAATTCCAAGCCCCACTTCCTATCTTAGGTTGCTCAGGAGAAATGGTTGGTCGCTCTGATATCCAAGTTGCCAAGGGCTGGTGTGAATTGCAAGATCCATAATTGCACGTCTCATGTTTGTTAATCCAAATTTTCACACCAAATCATAGTAGACGGGATATTAGGTAAACATGCTCCGCTCGATTTTCCCTACACACCTTCCACTGTCTATGTAAGCGGGCCCTAAGTAGGAATCTGAGCAAGCTAGCTACAGAACTCTGTATCAATTATTCTGCAGAAGGTGTTTAAGTAACAAAGTTGTAATCCACTACCTCTACGGTAGTCTCCCACTTTACCTTCCACAAGATAGACGGTGGCAGCTGCAGCAGGTGTTGCAGTAACTGTGATTCTAATCATAGAGTGTAATTCAATCTTGGCATGCAGAATGGATATCCTAAAAAGAGCCAATGAAGCAGCGGCGGGAGACTCAAGCCCAAACCCTCCCTCCTGCTTATCCTAAGTATGCCTTTGTATAACAAATTATGATAATCAAACAGGAAAACAAGGAAAGAGAGTTTAGTCTTAGGGGTAGCCTGTAAGGTGACTTATGATACCGGACTAGGCCTTATGCTAGACTGGTCTTAGATGGAGAATCTTGTCTAGGAAGGCTCGTAATAAGGTGTAACTAAGTTACTCGTATAGTATAAAGATAATGAGGAGATAATAATTGTCAAACTTATTAGATGGATAAGATCTGTTCTCCGGGGCTTGATGATTCTTTTTAAGCGAGGGAGGTACTTCGATATTTATATTGCGCCTCTGAGTGTTCGCGGGCTACATGTATTAACCATACTGACTAGGTATCGAGTGAACAAAGTTCTCTAAACTCCTAAGGGCGAACACCGCTTGACCCTGGCAACTGTTCGACTCCATACTGACATTATGAAGACGTAGATTACCATATTATCGTAGGGGTGTGTTAGTCCCGTGAATAATAGGTCAGTCTAGAGTACACGCAGCCGACTAAGGCCAACGTGATAACATCTCTTTACCGATCCGTATATGAAGCCGGCAACTTCAAAGGTGTCAGACCATTCAATGAGCGAGAGTTCTTTACTCTCTGCGCATCAGGTTTCCGAACTGACCTGTGGCAGCAATTGCTCGAATAGCAATTTTCGCTCACTTTGTTATGTTTGTACTGGCTGCTTCTGAGCGGGCCCGGAGGTCTCTGCTATGTGTCTTCTGCCATCGTCATACGATTTTTGAACTTAAATGTCTATTCTGATTCCGTCCGTCATCTTAGAAAACTCTCGTTCTTACCCTATGGGCATCCTAAAACGGGAACACAGACTTAAATCTCGCAGACGCCTTTGCGCAATTATCGCCGTTATTTTATCACTTGTCGCGTAATTATATTTTAACTAATAATAACTATGACCCTGCTGTGAATTGAACACGTGGCCATATAGTCGGAGGCACGTCACTATCATCTTAAGCTAGACTGAGATGTATCTGGTACTTTGTACATTTACTGTTTGGTACGCAGGGTTCTGTGCGTGAGCCTTATGGGTCGGCATTCTTCGTATGCCTGACATTTAGCATATAAAAATTGCAAAATTTGCTTTGGTTGTTTGCTAAATACTTCTCACGGCGAGAATAAGTCGTCTGAAAACGAGCGCAGTCATAACCCCTGCAATATTCGGCAATCATAATAATCACGATGCCTATAGCAATCGCAACCAGAACCGAAATGTCTACTAATACCACCCCCTCTATGTTTTACTCTCTTCGTCACTCTTGGACCCTGGTATTTTGTTAGAACATTTTCTTTTTGACTATATATCATCAGCTTGAGTTATTATGCTATTCTGATAGTAAAAGGTATTGTAGGGAAACAATATTGCACCTGCCACCCCAGGACTGATTCTCGCCTGGAGCACTGGGGATGGTAATGGTAGATAATTGAAGCTAGCAGCATCGTTGCCATGCCCAAATCTAAGGAAAATCGGCAATGTCGGGAGTGCCTTGGACTGCTCCTCGAGGAACTCTGAAACCCGAAGTTGCTAGCATGTATTCTGTTACTTGGGATTGAATTGTTTGAGTCTTCATGTTAAAATGTTCAATTCAAAGATCCTTCAATATTTGGGTGTCAAAGGTCTGAGGTCCCCTTCAAGGAGATCTTCGGTTTGCTGTTTATATTAAGCACCGGCTGGGTATGGAAGATTTGTAGTCCTTTTCGTAGTCTGCTACATTCATATATATCTTCACGTAACAGCAAAGGTAGTATGGTGGGAATCTGTAATTGCATAATAGGAAGGTGGACAATGGTTTTTATGCTTTTAATTGGGTTTGAGTGATTTTAAGTTAAGGTTTCTAAGTTCAGATGGCAATTTTGAGGGGATAGGCGTGTACGAGTACTGCATGGATCAGGGTCCTATTATGCCGGATAATTCTACTGGAATACCCGAGGCTGCAGGTAGAGAATGATGGCAAGGCGGAGGTCCATAGCGGTTTAGTCCTCTGAGCTGCGGGGTATCATAGGATAAGAGAGACGATTGCCTATACTCTGTCTTTTTGGAGGTACTGGGAGGGAATACCCTGAAGAAGAGGGGGGCTGGATGGACTCTAGGGGACAATAGGGCTAACATTTGGACCTCCGGTACTAGGCCAGGTCGAAATCAACGGTGTCTGAACTAATCATTATAGCCTTATGAGACATCACTTGTGCGGTCCTCGATGGATTACCTTACAGTTGCCCCCTACCTTTGACACAGGTGGCTCAAGCATTCCCTCTCACAAGCTGGCACAAGCACACCTGTCCCGCCGTTTGCCCACTATGGAAGGACTATACATTGTGGCCCGGCCCTGCCTAGCACCCTGTCAGAGACCGCAATATTTCACACACAGAAGCCCAGATACACACAGTAGATCCTCGGATACAGGTTCCCTAAGTAGCTAGATGTTGAGTTGGGGATTTCGATGCATATTTGCATTGATAGAAACAGTTTTTCGCATGGCTGTTGCAAATCATATTTACTGCAGTACTCGAATATTCTCTCAAGTAAGATGTTCTGGTGTGACTTCTGTTTGTTTCAGAAAGGGCAATAGAATGCGGGAAATTGAATGTTGATATTTGTGTAATCTTCCAATCTTACCTGAGGTTACCAGACTAGGATATACATGAAGAGCACATTCTTGTCGATATTTCTGGATCCAATCAATTGATTCCTGACCACGCATCGTCATTGTATAGTGCATTCCATATCACACTTTCCTACAGTATAGTCCATCCCATTCCAAGTATTCAGGTCATTGGCATATGGTTAACAAGCAGTCCTAACAATCATCCACCACATTACAACCTTCTCTGTGGCCGAGGGTACAAGTGACACGTTGTGACCGCTTGCATCACCTCCTCTTTTCTCTGCACTCACCTCCTTCCTACTGCCGCTTTCCCTTTCTTCTTTGCTCTCTTGATTTTGTTCCCTTTGTTTAACTTGTAATGCAAGTTTGCATCCTTTCGAGTCTGCACTGCTCTTGAACCCGGCATACCTCTCGCATTCGCCTGTACCCTTCCACTACGTCTCAACACTGACGGCAGGCTTAGTCCAATATTGGGCTTCCAGGGGCAATGTCAGGGGCTAGCACAACTAGAATGTGGACTGCGGTACGACTTCTGAAGTTCATCTAGGCGGTCCTCCCCTAGCCTGACTACAGATATCTGGAGGCTTCCGAGTGATCAAGCATGATTGCACAGCGTTTGCTAATATTCTGAGACTTGTTAACGCTGACACGGATTGAACACACGGGACTGCATCCGACTTCAAATATCGCAAAGGGGCATTTTCCGACATCGACCTTTTCATAGGCTAATTGGGTTGTGGTGGGAGAATCCAAATTGGCATCACCTACAATCCCTCGGCACCCTTAACAATCGTCCTATAGCCACTTGTACATCTTATTTCATCTTCTATAGCATTGTGGTGGAGAAGAGACCGTTGTGAAAAGTAGAGATGATAAGGCGATAATCAGAGAGTAAGAAGATAGTTATAAGTAATTTATCTCTATGTTTTGACTATACTCAGTAGTAAGCCTTTACCTAATACCAACACACTCGGAGCACAATAAAGATCCGGCTATAGCCAGGGATGAAACCATCAAATGAAGTCTTGAGATCTTACACCGATATTAGAGAATTGCGAAAGGTATATTCCAGCAGCTCAGAATATTTGTGGCCATCTCTAGATCCGTTTAGGCATCTTGAGATATTTATGGGCATCGGCGGACCTCAGCCACCTGAGGACAAAATCCTTACAAATGGGATACCCTATGCGGAAAGGTGACTGGCACCGTGATGCACCCACAGAGTGTACAGACTTCCTCCCGCCGGGGCCGGCAAAATTTGATATCTGCCGGCCATTTTCAAGGCTGGCAGCCGTCCTACTAACTCTTGATAGAAAACGGAGTGAAAGGAATATGAAGGATAAGCAGAAAAAGTATGTGATCCCTAGATAGCCTTAGACACACCTAGGTTACGCAAGCGGTCATAAGGTGTCACCAGTGATGGCTGGGGCAAGGAAGGCTCAAACCAAATTCCAAACACTGAAATATGACAAAATAAGAAGTTGAATAAATTAACGAGGTAGGGATCTTGAACTTTACATATCTAGATATTCTCCGTGTCCCAGATTAAATATTAATATTCTATTAACTTAACTAAGAACAAGTTGAGTCGCATTCAACACTCCGGGGGCGCTTGATAGGCTAGAAGCCATATTGCCAACTATATGGGAGAATGAAGAATCCATGGAGAAGGGTAAGATATAAGAATGTCATAATTGGCAGGTTTACCATGTGAGGGGTATTCTGAGTGAAGCAGATATAAACTCAAGTTATCTTAAAGTGTGATTGAGTCGCCTACTATAAAGAAAAGCGAGGGGCAGGTGGTGCCAAAAAGGTAATTTTTGGAGCTTTAGGGCATTATATACGACGCTTGGGCGCACCGTCCATCAAAAGGAGTGGCTGTCAGGTTTGGGGGTCCATTTACCCCAACGTGACCCACTATGGCCTATGTTTGGCCTGCATCCAACAGAGAGCGATTGGGCCTGCTGGTAACATTGCGTTAATGCAGTCCCGAGATTTTGGCCCAGAACCCGGAGATTAAGGGGGTCTAAAAGGTGGTGGATCTTAGGGGGCTTTACACAACAGGAGATATCTTCATATCTTCTAAGGAGGTCCACCATTGCTATCACAATAGGAACATTGATAGTGCAGTGGTAGAGGGCACCGTGAGCAGATTCTGTAATGCCTAGGCCACTTAGTGGAAAAGGTAGGGGCGTGTATTCAAGACTTTCATTATTACAAACTAAACTGATAGTAATGACAGACGTACAAACAAAAGCTCCTTATAGCTCTCTAATCTTCCATAGATCCCACCATCAATCTCTCTATCTCCCCGCACCTTCACATTCCTCCCCACAATCCAAAACAAGAGAAAGAGCTTTTAGGAGATCTCCCGAAATTGGACGGGTTCTAAAATGATCTCCCTCACAATGTTCGCACTTTCTCTGATCTGCTACAACCTCAAATGGCTGACACTGTCAGTTCGTACAAGGTTGTTGGAAGTTTTCAATGCTCCTAGGCATCGTCGGCAGACCACCTAGCGTATCTCTGTATCATTGAAGAAAAGTCCTCAGATAGGGGCCTGGGCTCGGGAGTCGATGTATGGCAGGAAGGAAGGCACGCCTAAAATGGTTGATGTTCTGAATGACCTAGAGTGTGTGTGTTTGCGATGTTTTCCTTGCTTTTGTTTGCATGGGAGATTGCTGAAGTAAAAGAGGGATATGTGTAGAAGAAAATTGATATGTGTCGCAATGAATAAAAGGATGAGAGGATGGCTATATCATTTTGTTTTGGTGTTTGCGCCTGTCTTTACCGTTAGCTGGTCTAGTTAGTGGAGAGGGTTGTTGAGGTCATGAGTTGTGAGAGCAAGGACCAGCCTTTAAATAAAAGGGGCCGGAGGCCCCTACATTGTAAGTTGGTAATCGAAACCCCGTGCTTGAATCTACGTATTTCGTTTCATAGATACTGCTTCGCTGTTTAGGGGTTAGCGGTCTGCCATTGGAGCCCGGAAGTGTATGGCAGGGCAGGGTGCTTTGCATCAGACTCGAGAATGCTAACTTCAAGTTGAGTAAGGTGTGATATCGGTATCTCCTCAGCTGAGGCTACTTATGTCCAAGTCTGCTCTGTTTTGCCTGAACTGTAGTAAGCAAATAAGAGGCAGGCTGGGGCTTTGAGGTTGACTCTCCTCAAAAGTATGGTTTATTCTTTGCATCCTCTGGAATATCATGTAAATGGTATTGTGAATCGCCGGAGCCCACCTTTCCTCGGTTACTAGAATAAGTTTGAAAGAATCAGCACCTTGCACCGGTGAGTCTGAAACATGGTGAACACTGCGAAAGCCAGTGTGGATTACTAGCGGTCAAGAAATGAGGGCTATGCGGTGAGGAATAGCGGGATAAGCGGTCAGTAAAAAGAGCGGAGAGCAGTGAGAAGAAGCGGGGTAATAAGACGTTAGCAGATCGTACCACAAGTTCTAGGAATAGGGTGATTGGATTACAATCTCGATGGAAGCCATTGTTTTCTTATTTCTGTACTTAAGTGTGTTGGCCGCGCACATACGTAGAAGGGTAGTTGTAAAAACCAGAACCCATCCATTATATCAAGTCTCCTGGTGCTCTCTACTGATACACTGTTGATACATACGATCGGTACTCGTTGCCTGATAATAATAGGTTATGAGCCCGGAGAGCGCTATCTAACCTGAGCCGGTCGTCCCAACCAGAGCTAGAACCTCTCCATCAATCACATCTCAAGCCTTCCGCCGAAGGAGGACATATCAAGACTTTGGCAAATACAGCACGTATCAAGCCTTCCCCAATGTCCACCCAAGATAACGGTAGTGGCGAGAGTACTACAATGAGCAAGACCAGCCACAGCAGCACTATCTCCTTCCCCCAGTCCATCGAGAAGTGGCATGGCTCAATGGCCACCAGGCAGAGCCATTATAACGCGTGCCGTTTTACAATTATTAGAATTCTGAAGGAGTAGGATATATTGGAAGCGATAGAGGAGAGTACTACACCAGTTGGTACTGCGAAGGATGATCAGGCCTTTACGACCATCTCACTAAACATCAAAGATTCACAAATTTCCCATATACAGGATGCTACAACTGCATACAAGGCATCGGTAGCCCTAAAGGAGGTACAACAAGGTATCGGAACAAATGGGAGAATGATATTGATGTCGCGCCTGTGGGGTCTAAAAATGGCTGAAGGGCAAGATCTGGCCCAGCATCTAAACTAGCTCCGTGAGTTAGCCAACCAGCTACGAGGTGTTTTACCAGAAGGCCAAGGCTTGGATGATAGTCAACTCGTAGCTATACTCACCCTAAGCTTGCCAGAATCATATGAGCCACTCGTTATGGTCCTACAATCACGTACCGATCAGATCACATTCGTTGTGATGGCTGGCCGTCTATTACCGCAGCCAGCAAAGAGGCAGGTTGGTCCAATATCCCACAAGACACAAGACAACGGCATAACTGCTAGTAGCCAAACCGCTTTTGCAGCAGACCGCAATCAACGAAACTACCGACTTTCCTCAGCCCGTCCTGTTCCACACGTATATGGCAGAGGAAGAGTGGCCATTCGCCCAGGATTTTGTGCTAGGAGCGGAGGCACTAAACTGTCGAGTAAGATACGCACTACTCTAGGAACCAAGTGTTATTATTGTGGGAAGGAAGGACACCAGAAAAAGGACCGCTTTAAGCGAAAGTCTGCAGAAGGGGGAAGTGGAATGACCATGGTGTCAAGGGAGTTTACCTTGCACGCCGAGAATACCCCTGCCATACCAGGAATGGGGTGGATGATCGACTCCTGAGCGGGGTAAGACTTAGGCGGAAGCCAATAAGCCTTTTCCAACTACACAGACGTGAGGGCAGAACAGGCCATGACAATTGCGGATGGGACTAAGATTCAAGCAAAAGGAATAGGAGAGATAACAGTAGCTACTGAGGCCGGTAGTATAGGTCTAACCGATATATGGCATGTTCCAGACATTGGAGGAAACCAGCTGCCTGTATCCCGCATGGTTGATGCCAGAAAAGGTGTTGAATTCGGGCCTACAACTTGCACTGTTAGCCGAGACGGTATTTGAACGAAGCTCGGAGAACGACTTGCCAGTCCCTATTACTTAGTTCAGGGATTAGATACAGACATTCGAGACGCAAGGGTAGAGGCAACCATAGCCCTTACAAGAAACTCGGTGCAAAGCGCAAATATGGATATCTGGCACCGGAGGTTGTGCTATCGAACCCTAGAGCATGCGTCAGTAAACTAGATCCCTTCTAGGGTACGGGGTATGGATGTGAGCGCTAGTGGGAAACAAAGCACTACGATATGTGGAATATCTGCTATTGGGCATCAAGACCAGGAGGCAGGAACTGGTTTTAGGAAAACGGCAGACGAGGTTGTAGAAGCAATACAATCAAAGCTATGTAGTCCCAGGCAGACTATGGGACTCTGTGGCGATCGTTATTTTACAACTTGTATCGACGAGACCAGTGGACGAGGGAGCCTTTCACTACTACGAACCAAGGAAAAAGGACTTTCAGCTTTTCAAGTGTATAGGGCTCGAGCGGAGAAAAGCAGCGGGAAACACATCAAGTTCTTGAAAGATCACGGTGGAGTTGAATCCCACCGTAAGATATTCATAACGTATCTAAAGGAAGCGGGGATAGCGCATGTTGTTAGCCCACAATGTTCACCAGTGCAAAATGGCTGGGCAGTAAGAGGCAACCGAACAATCATGGAGAATGCACACAGTATCTTAGAAGAAGCCCAACCCGGAACAGAATTCTTGGGCCAGGCAGTACTCACTGCTGCCCACATACACAATGACCTATTCTCACGAAGCCATAAGGATATGGTACCTCTTGAATACCGGACCGGTAAGCCACCCGGTGTGGCGCATTTGCGAGTTTTTTGCTCTACCACCTGGGTGCATATCCCCAAAGAAAAGCGACCAAAGCTAGATCCGAAATCCGTAAAATATATACCTGAGGGATATGAGGGAAGTTCCGGCTCCAGGGAATACAGGCCATATGAACCAAAGGAGAATCGAATGCTTACTTCCAGGAATGTTGTAGTTGACGGATCAACTCCGGTCTTTGAACATCATAAGCGTAGCGATACCACCATTGGGTGGGGAAAAAACAGCAAAATACATGCACCTGAGAAAGAGACAACTACTGTGAGTGAAAGTGACTTCTCTGTTTTCGATACGATACACCACCTTTAGATCTGCCTGCTCCGGCAGGCGATATTGAGGAAACGATTACAGTACGGCCCATTATGCCTCGCTCTAGTGCCAACAATTCTCGAGCCAAAAGACGAAGAGGACGAGAGGCAGATCGGAAGCAGAATCCTTCCTTACCCCAAAGATCGGAAAAGAGATGTAACTCAAGCACGGAAGATGGGTCAAAGGCACTCAACGCACTTTTTGCAGGGGAAGAAGCAGGCGAGGCGCAGAGGGTAACCGAACCGCTGAGTGGTGCACAGAAAGCGGCATGATACTTGAGTTGGCTATCTGAACTAAACCCACAAGCTAAGAATGAGACATGGGTAATGGAGAGATTACCCGAGGGGCAAACCAAAATTGGGGGTCACTAGCGATGGCGAAAAAGGATGACGGCAGATTTAAAGCCCGCTTGGTTGCGAAAGGGCATAGTCAACTACCTGCAATAGATTACAAAGAAACCTTCGGTTGGGTAGCCAAATTTAGTACGCTACGGACTCCCCTCGCTCTAAGGTGTGAGAATGACTGCGAAGATTGAGGGGATGGATGTGAACACCGCGTTCTTAAATGAAAATTTGGAAGAAACAATATATATGGAAGTACCGGAAGTGGTGGCAATTCCCACAAATGAAAGAGCACAGGAGTATCAAACCCCAATCGCCTGCTGGTTATTTAAGGCCATTCCTGGCTTGAAACAGTTTCCGCGCGCATGGTATGGGAGGATAAACAACATCTTCAAAGTGAATGACTTTATCCGAAGCGATTAGGGTCATACCTAATTTATAAACTACGGAAAGCAAGTCATACTACTACTCTTTGTCGAAGACCTAGTGGTCGCAGCACCAACTAGGGACTTAGTGGGCAGGATTCGGGGAAAGTTACACAACGAATTTGACATGCCAGACTTAGGCCCGCTGACCAGCTTCCTGAGACTAGAAATTCAGAGAAACTGTAACCAAAGGAACTTACACCTATCACAGAAGAGATATATTGCGAAAATCATACTCCAGCAAGGATTAGAATGCGGTAATCCAGCCCTAACTCCTGCTGATCCCCATGTCCGCCTGGAAAAAAGTATACCTGAGTTCGCAGCGATACCTGAGAACAAAGGAAAATACCAATCTGCAGTGGGATCATTAATGTACGCAATGTTATGTTCCTGGCCCGACATTTCCTATACCATGGCGAAGATTTGTCAGTACATTACAAATCCCAATATCACACACTTTACTGCACTCAAAAGAATTTTGCGATACCTAGCCCGTACCCTAATCGCGGTCTATGCTACGGGATACACACATTAGGATGTGGCTTCACCGGTGCTGATTGGGGATCCAGCAATAATAGGAGGTCTATTGGTGCCTACACCTTGCTGTTGAACGGAGCGGCGATTTACTGGAATAGCAAGAAGCAGACGACGGTAGCATTGTCATAAACTGAGGGCGAGTACATGGCTCTCACACAAGCACTAAAGGAATCCCCTTGGCTACAGGCTATACTACAAGCTCTTGGAGCTACAAAGCATATGAAAGAGATACGCAATATTAACATTGATAACCAAGGGGCTCTCCCACCTGCACAGAATCCCCAGTTCCACGTAGGTATAAAAGACATTGATATTCAATACCACTTTGTCGGGGAAAATGTGGAAAACAAATCACTCGCCCTCATATACTGTCCGACTGGTGAGATGACCGCGGATCTATTGACCAAAGCACTTCTGCAACTACCCTTTGTTAAGCATAACATTGGGCTAGGGCTGATCAACCATTCAGCCTTTGTACTACAAGACCCTACGAGTCTTACCACACGAGAACACACTGAATCCCACCACAGCCAGATTATACTTAATCAGAGCCCCGGCGAGAGGTGGTATTGTGCATCGCTAGAGCCCACCCTCCCTTGGTCAATAGAATAGGCTACAAAGAATCTGCACCTTTCACCGGTGAGTCTGAAACACGGTGAACATTGCGAGAGCCAGTCTGGATTACTAGCAGTCATAGAATCAGAAGTAAGCGGCGAGGAATAGCAGGGTAACCGGTCAGTTACAAGAGCCGAGAGCTGTCAGAACAAGCGGGGAAATGAGATGTTAGCAGATCGTACCAGAAGTTCTAGGAATGAGGTGATTCGATTAGAATCTCTATGGAAGCCATTGTTTTCTTAATTCTGTACTAAAGGGTCTTGCCCGCACACACATGTCCAAGGGTAGTTGGATAAACGAGAATGCATCCAATATATCGAGTCTCTTGTTGCTCGCTACTGATACACTTTTCATATATACGATCGATACTCAATCCATAATAAGAATAAATGGCCCAATGGTAGACAAGAGGATGCACCCCAGACCGGGGTGTTGGTTACGAATTGTATCATCATTTATTTTATTACCATGCTTCTCCTTTTTCCGCTCAACTAACGATAAAGATGGGAGTACTGGTGGCACACAATTAAAGCACCCTAATCCTTTTACAGATTATCATACATATGACCATGCCCCAACATATATCACATTCACTTAGTAAGCTCCAATAATAGCAAATATAGAAAGATGTGGAAGAGTCTATTAGACTTTTCTGACCTCCGCAATCAACTACAAAATCCTACCTTCTTTTGAAACTTTCCCAGATATCCGCCTCGGCAGAGGACTCAAAATTTACTCTTAATTTCATAACAATTCCTCTGTTACCCAGAGAGGGCAATTCTAGCCTACTGTGTGCAAGGTACAATTATCCTAGTTGTAAGATTACAACACCGAATCTTAAAGCCTGGTTTTTGGATAATTTCACCGTAAGCCTTTCTGAGAAAAAGCAGTCTGAACGCCACGACCAATGATACCCGTCTACATTTCCTAAAACTCCAGAGCTTTACAGGCAGTGGCCCAAGATCAAAACGGCCAATTTGCCCCTCCTGTTTATTTCCTCTTCATCCTCCCCTTTTCCTCGCTTACCTATACCTCAAACTTCCATGCTCTACCCCCCATTGTACAACATGCCATTCATAAGTCATACATGTTAACTTTCACCTTGCAGCAAGCAAATCCCATCAACACTGAGCTGAAATAGTTGCCGGGCGCTTCGGTGCACTTGCATCCAGAAGCGCTGGACTTGCCATTGTACGTGGCGTGAGGTGAATGCAGGACTGAGCAAAAATTAGGCCTGAGCGCTTGGGATGAGCAGCTTGCCATAAACGAAAAAGCGCCAAGTGTGGACAGCAATTGTCCAATACACGGTTGCTCAACAGGCCCCAGTCAAGTAAATCTATAATTAGTACCCTATTGCAAGGCTTTTAATTGGGCCTTTTTTTACGCTGGGCCACAATTATATCAGCAGCTTGTCACTTGGTTGGACACCGACAGAACGGAAGAGGAATGCCCACCGCTCCCACAAGTTCTCTGTCGTTTTTCCACTTTCTCAACATGAATTGGGACGCATGAGTAGCTAGAAGACTTTTGATAGCTCGAGCAAGTGGCTCGTGCATACTGTAGTGAAATAGTATGATATTGTGCATACCAGTGGTAGAGTTCAGTATTGGGACTAGCAAGAATAGCAGAGGCCTCAGCATATTAGTGTTAAAATAATAACCCACATAGCAATAATCGAGGGCGGTGCAATGCCTCTCATCACCCTGCATTCTCTATATAAAAATAAAGTTCTCTAGTTCAAATATTAATATATATTACGAGTAGGGATTCTACCATGTATCTACCTTTATATATATACTGTATATATTTTAAATTTTAATGATAGAGAGATTGGTGGGTACTGTTGTCATATCCTCGAAATTCCCCAAATGTATCATATGATATAGTGGGTTGGAACAACCCGTTGCCAATTGGGCATGCGAAAGGCGAGGGATCGGGCAAATCAGAACTGCACCACAGGCAGGAACGGATAATAGTATTCCCGGTTGCTGGGCCACTGTGGGGTCATAGGTCCTACGCAACAGGTCCGTGGACCTCCTATCATACAGCTACAACCATCGAACTCCCCCTTTCACAAAAGCACCATGCTTCCTACACCACCAATCCTGCCTTTTCCTATATCTCGCGTCTCAAATTTGCTCCCTGGTCAGCCAAACAAACACTATACCTCACACTGCCCTATCATTAGCCTATCCCACAAACCAGTAGCAAACTATGGCTCCACACAGAGCATCGAGGCGTGGAAGCAGGTCGACACAAGCTAGTAGGCTAAGAACAATAGGTGGAGTGCGGAAAAACACCCCCACCAGGTAGCCCCCAAGCCCCTATGTCCATCACGAGTACCCTAGCTCAATTACTATAGCTAGCGAAGCATCAAACGAAACTCTAAGTGCGAGTGAGGATGACGAACCCAGTATCCCTCAATACGGCCAGTCCCCAGTGTCCGCAAGTCATACAAGACACCAAAGTGCAGCCTCCAGTATACACCCTACACCCCGCGGCCCTGCTGCTAGCCTAACCTCTTTTCAGCCAAACAAATCATACAATAGATCCACCTCACCAGCTTCAACCAAGGGCTCTCTCAACATTGACAAAATGAGAGAACTTTCACGCTCCCATGAGCAGGATATCGTGAACCGAGTTGTCGACGAACTGAACTCCCAAATCTCTACTCAGCACCAAGCCACCCACGGTACCCCCCAAGCGTTACCTCCCTGACACAGCGGCACTCAGCCACCTCTCCTCAGACCCACGCAGCTGCGAATAGCTGAGTTAGAAAACCAGCTGGCTCAACTCCGAGCAGATCAAGGGTTGCCGGTGGAACAAACCTCGGTAGAACCAAACGCACTTGTTAGGTTGAACCCCGCTCGAGCCCAAAATCAGAATGTAAGCGAGAGTGCATCTAGTATCCTGGACGCAGTCCCGACAATGTTTCCGGGTGTGGGGCGAGGCCCACTCCTACAAATCATCGAAAACCGGTTTAAACCAACCAAGATTTACAGTCTACTAGCTAGCGAGAAAGAAAGAGCTGAAACACATAAAACTATCAACATCGGTTGTGCTGAGTTCAAGGAAGCAGAGAGAGAAGGAAACGAGAGCGAATACCGCATGACTAGCTTCTTCACAGCCTGGGCATTCCACACGGGAATACTAATCAAGCTGGCTCCCCACGGTCTTCAAGGTGAGCCTGCGATAGGCCTCTGCATCTACACGATAAACCTCTATGAGCTACTGGGGATGTATACCTGAGAAGGGGTAAAGTCTTACTACTTTTAGTTTGATTGTAAGAGAGTTGAGAGCGGAAGGGGTATGGACAAGCCAACCGAGTGGCGTCAGCTAGATAGTGAGCTTGTCGCCTCAACATGCTTCGCCTACCCTATACCACGGCCTACCTGGACACAAACGCCAAAACCGGCGCCAGCTTATCGCTAGAGGACATATGATTCACCAATGCAGGATGGTGCCGAAGGCCCTTCATTCACCAACTATGCGCAGCCAGCTATCAGGGGTGAACCAGAAGCTGGCCAAGCACCCCCATGCCGTAACTGGGATTTCTGGCAATCCCGATCGACTCTCTGTCGGTATCAGCATACTAGTTTGAGTTGTGGTAGTAGCTACCGGGCAGCCCAGTCCCCCTTAGACAATACTGGACCCTTGCAACGATCGCGGAGAGGACCTCACGGAGGTTAGCCCCCCCTGAACATCTCATGCACACAGACTCTCTGGCCCTGTCTGCCTCTACGAACCTTTTGTTTCTGCCACAATACCTGTAAGCTTACCGGTATGCAAGCCACCCCGATGACTACCACTCTGGAAGCCCCCACCGTGAACCATCACAGACACTCTACCCTCGCTCCTATTCTTGGCAAACAGCATGCACGTCCCAACACTTCCGTACATTATCCACTATTTACTCCACATTGCCTCCAAATACCCACCAGCCAGCTGCATATCGAAGGATGGAAAAGACTTCCATCAGCATTCTCAGATACAGGAGTCACCAAAGCGCTCTCAAAATATCTTAATTGGGAGCTAGAATTGCCTACGCAAAAAGCACGTAATCCACCCAAACCTGGCAACAGCAGAGACTGATGCTTTACTTGGAAGGACAGACATTGCTTTGGAGCACAAAAAGCACCAATGAGACAAGTACCCCGGAGTTGCCGACCGACCAAGGCACTATACCGCATCGCCTATGCGGCTAACCGACAAGTCCGACCGCAGCACGAGACGGATATACCACCTTACAGCCCCGCTCCCAAGTTTCAAATCTATAAACGCTGGTATTCCTGAAGAATACGCCACAATCACCTACAGCAGCATAGCCAAAGCAATTAGTGCTGTTGAGCAGCTAGGGCCCAATTGTATTTCAATCAAGCACGACTTCTTGTCAGCATTCATAAATGTACCAGTCTCACCACTTGACTCGTGCTTACTAGGATTTCACTGGAATGAGAGTTATTATGCCGAGCAGTTCTTACCTTTGGGGCTCCGAACAGCCCCCTACCTTTTCAACCTCTTCCCTGAAGTATTCCACTGGATAGTAGAGAAAGAAGTGACGAGAAAGGGACCCCAAATCCAGGTCATCCAGTACCTGGACGAGCTTTTGCTGGTATTAGCCCCCACCACAGCACCTGAACAATGTAGCCAAACATTCAAAATACTATGCGAGGAGGTGGGACTGGCTATCAAGGAGGCAAAAAATGAGCAGGGTTCAATTGCAAGCTTTGCCAGGATGGAAATCAACACAAGAAGCATCGTTATAAGCCTCCCGGAGAAGAAGGTGCAAAAACCCAAGTCCTTAGTCCATGGTGCTATAGCCCAAATTTCAGCCACAGTAGTCGAGCTTCAGCAAATCACAGGGTACCTGAGTTTCGTCTCAACTCTAGTTCCGCTGGGCCGGACTTTCCTCCGCAGGCTCGATAACATGGAGGTCTATTTGGCCCAGGGAGGCCGATATCAGCGGCGCCGCTCAACAAGCAGAACCAAAAGGGCCCTAGCCTAGTGGGAGGAGGTACTCAAGAGAATGCCTAAGCGATCAATACCTGTCCAAGTACGACAAACAATCTCCGCCTGGTCTGACCCCTTCAGCACTAAACGCCTTGGTGCCTTTTACACCAGCCACAGCCAGCCTCAACCTCAATCGTACTGTGTATTTGCCATTTCCATATGCCCAAACCCGAGTCTGATAAAAAAACATATTAATACCTGAGAAATGAGGGGTGTCGAGCAGGCCCTTCTCTACTGGGAACCTAGATGGAAGGGAAAGACTGTTTGGCTACACAGAGAAAATCGCACTGTGGCATAGGGCATAGCTAATGGGACCACCCGTTGTGGCCCTATGCAAGTACTACGGAGATGCTTGCTCCTGGCAACCGAGAATGACTTGGAGCTCAAAGCACGATGGATCTCCACCAAAGAAAACGCATCAGCAAATGCACTTTCGCGCCCCGACTACAACAGAATTACGGACCTTGCCCCACAGTTAATATACCCAGCAGCCAACCTCCAGCAGCTTGGGTCTCGAATATCGAGCAAACAGGACTCTCCCCCACCACCGCCTACTACAGTTGGCGGGGCCTTGTGCCTACAACCGGATGAAACTATGATACCCCCAGAGCGCGCTTCGTCCTATTCTGTACTCTGGCCAACTACCAGCACCAAAACGGCGGACGTTTCCCAGGCAAACTAAGGTGCTTGATTGAATCTTTGTGCTCTCTTGCTGGGACCATTAAGGTCAAGCCCATGAAGCTGTATCTCTCAAAACTCAAATCATATCAACGTGATCTAGGAATGGAGTGTCTTGCATTCAGAGACTCAAGCATCGAGCGGACAATCCAAGGCATTAATCAAGACCACAATGATCCCGAAACCCGAATATGCAGACAACTCACCCGTCCTTACCTCCTCCATATTCTCAGTCACCTGCCAGGACCAGAATACGATAACACAATTCTCGGTGCGGCTTTCATCCTGGGGTTTGCTGGATTCCTCCGTGTAGGGGAATTTACATACAGGGAGACAGACCGGGAATTAGAAGCCTCCTTTTCGAACTGGTTCCTGATACCGCACCACTTCTGTATCCCAGCCGGGGAGAGCTATATGGAGCTTACAATACCGGCCTCCAAGACTGACCCTTTTCGCAAAAGGTATAACACTAACAATCCCAGTAAGTGGCGACCCAGCATGCCCCGTCAACAGCATGAGATAGCTCCAAGCGATTGACTTCCACCGGCCCCCCTCTACACCACTTTTCAGTATCGGAAGACAAGGGCAACTGCCCTTTACACCAGAAGACGCTGTCCGAAGGCTCCAACAAATAGCCATTACTGCAGGCCTTGGTCACGGAGCCTGCAACGGGCATAGTTTCCGCCCAGTGGGTGAAACTTGGCCAGCACAAGTGGGAATCTCGGAATTTGAAATTCATATATTAGGCCAGTCGCGATCCGACGCATACAAGGCGTATATTGAGTTCTCCCGCGCGGAGCAAGTCTTCTTATCTAAGCTCTTCGAAGATTGTGGGCCTCACACCTAGTAGCCAAGTTGCCCAGCCTGCCTCATAGTGGGAGAGTGATGTTACCTCCTGCATGGCAGGCTAGGACATGGTCTACCCACTGCCTCGAAGTAGGATACATTTTCTGTAACAATCTCCCATGGCAAGGGTAGTGGCGACTTCCCAACACTTCCTACCGTCGAACACCCTGAACGACTATCAAGCGGAGGATTGAGTCTTTTGTTTCCTCGGCGTTGTCTTGCTTGATTGCTTTCTTTGTCATTCCTTTTCTTCTCGCCTAAATATTTGTAATAGATCGGTTCTCCGGTTGGAAAATTGGATAGTGGGTTGAAACAACCCGTTGCATATTGGGCCAGCGAAAGGAGCGGCATTGGGTAAATCAGAACTGCACAAGAGCCATGAAAGGATAATGGTATTCCCGGTTGCTGCACCAGTGTGGGGTCATAGCTCCTAGACAACAGGTCCGTGGACCTCCTCCCCGACACCTACAACCATCGAACTCCCCCTTGCACGAAAGCACTATGCTTCCTACACCTCCCATCCTCTATTCTCCTACATCTCCTGTCCTTTATTTCCCACCCACCAACCCTCCCGGACCCGAATGCGCCCATATTGCCACCTAGGCATACATTATCGGTAACAATCTCCCAAGGCAAGGGTAGCGGCCACTTCCCAACACCTTCTACTGTGGAACACCCTGAACAACCACCAAGCGGAAGAGAGAGTCTTGTGTTTCCTTGGCGTTGTCTTGCTTGATTTCTTTCGTTGTCATTCCTTCTTTTCTCGCCTTAAATATTTGTAATACATCGGTTCTCGCGCTGGAAAATTGGCTGAAGGTATTCTATTATCTAGCGCTCCTAGTACTCTAAGTACAAATACAAAAAACAATGAAGCCATAAACCGTAACGCCCAATCTGATCAGAAAAGAACCTGGTGATTCCCAAACTTTAGAACAGAGAGTACTGTTTAAGATTGTCAAGCACCTGTAGAAATTGACAAAATAAATGCCTGCATATAGCGGATTGTTGTGACAGGTCCAAAATATTCCATAGAAAGGATATTCGTAGCTGTTGCCACAGTAAATGGAACAACTCTCATAGTTTAGTGTACTAGAACCATAAGGACGCCTGATCCCTGCTCGAACCTCCTGTAGTAACTATTTTATATTCTGTTTGGTGACTTCTAAGCCAACATCTAGGGCATTACATGGCATTGAGTCCCGTTAGTGACCTAAGTGGTTCCATTCTAGGTGGGGACAGTGTTTTCCATTGGGCTCCTGCCATCAGGAAGATTTGTCAGGACCCTGACACTATCTTATTGGTCAACTGAGTCCTGGGCTTCATAAAAATACCTTCTAACATTCCAGCTCACCCTAGGCCTGTCACATACCCTACAAGAATGCTCTTAATTGGTCTTCGTGCACACGTGCTATATGTTTTCTGTGAGCACTTCCTGTAACTGCTTGTACTTCATTTGCGGTTAAACCTTTAACCTGCCAAAGACAAGCAATTGTCTGAATTCTTGTGAGTTTAATTTGGTAGAAGGAGTTATGACGAGTTGACGAATACGGAAGTGTGCACTGATCAACCTTGGTATGCGGATATGGCGTGCGCCTAGGCCAACAGTGAATGGTTTCTTGTATCTCTGTACATTTTTGAACTGGGGTTTCTCATGGACACAGCATATACTAAGGAGGTTAGTCAAGTACATGTTCTGAGACACTGCTGGGAATCACCGAGCCTACAGGTGTGAGGGAAGCCAGACTAGAAAAGCCGGGGTTTGCCCCACTTGGACCTATGATAGGCCCACTAGTCCGTGACGGAAAGGGCCTTTGGGCCACAAATGCTCTCGCCAAACACGCTCATTGCTGGTTCTCTTTTCATAAGTGCACCAACTATACTCACCAAATATAACCCTAGCCCTTAATATAGTCTAGCTGAGATACAACAGCCGCCTCTCATTGTCGAAGAGCACCTGACGTACATCAACTCCTCAGTGCATCAGTAGCAAGCCTCACAATTGGGCTTAGACTGCTTGAGCCGGCCCTGGATGAGATTGGGTCGGGTTTGGCCTGGTCGGGCCGCCCAAGTGCCAAGCCCGGGCAGCCCAAAAAAGCCCAAAATAAAGTGTCAAGAAGTGGCACTTTTGTTTTATCGAATTACAACCTATTACTGATATCTTTCTCAAGTGCTGTGAACCCTCAAACTTGCGTCATCCTCAATCTAGTATTTGGTTGAGAAATTTTGAGCCTCACATTTTTAATTACCCCTTTTCATCCCCATCATGCTGCTGAACTTTGATTTTTCACAAGTCATCTACGGTGAGGAACCTCTTTCTTTGAGATTTTAGAACATCGCAAGCCTTCATACAGCACCAGCATTATTACTCAGGCTTAAGGTATATCCGACCTAGAAGACGATATTAGGGTACTCTCATCTGTTTCTTCCTACCCTAGCTCTCCCGGAGCTTCCTCCCAGATTCAGCCTCCTCCTCCAGAGGACATAATGGTAACCAACGTTCATTCAACTACTTAAGTTAAAAGAATTGATATCTTTAAATCGAATTGACTTAATCCCTCCAGTTGAATAGTTTGGGCTGTTTGGGCGGCCCGAGCTTTTTCGGGTCGGGTCAGGTTCGGGTCGGGCGCACGATCGTTTGGCCAGGTATGCGCCAGGCTTAAGATTTTGAAGCCCGGGCCGGCCCATTGCGAGGCTTGTTTGCAATACTCTGCAATGCAATCCTCCTTCAGCTCTGTTAGTAGGGCACTCACAAATTCAGAAAGCTTTCTGGGGAGGCGTATGGCGTTTAGTATGGCCGTCAATCAATTCGTGGGTAAGTGATGCAGTTCTTTTGTCTAAAGGGATATTGTGCCGCTGACGTCTTTGGGCGAACTGTTGGGCACACTCTCCTCAACACTAGGAGACTTTATATCCGACAAATTTCCATCCTTTGGTAGAGGGAGTCTTCCCTGAACCCATCGAGGGCTCAGTCCACACGGTATATCCAATTGCATGCCGCATTCTGTGAGGGCAGGGAAGGAGGAAAGAAACCCTGCAGTCTTGCACCAGAACTAGACTCAACCTGCCGAACATAACGCGGATGAGGGGACAGGGGCTACAGGGGAGGGGACCACACACTAAAGGATCTGGTGCCAAGGTGAAGTTAAGTGAGGCTGTCTGCCACTACCACTTATATTATTAGCTCTGACTGAGGCTTAATTGTCAATAGGTTTGTGGGACACATTACGAAGCAAATCCAGCAGGGATAAGATAAACCATAAGTACGCTGGTAATGAGAATTATACTAGGACATTGTGGCCCCTCCTCAGCGCAAGACGCTGTGTATTTTCCCCTGCTTTGCCTCAACCGAGGACTTAGCCTGCGGTTAATTTCCTCCCATTTGCGGTGGAGAATTTCCACGACCATGTAATTCTCTGTGGTGTTCAGCATCTACACTAGTTACGAAGTCTTAGCACAAGTAAAAAAGGATCAAGGTGTCAAAGCTTCTCGTCCATCCTTGCAATATTCCTACCAAATTAGATCATATTTCGCCCCTGACAGTAATCAGTGCCCAGACTTAAAACCCCTGTTGGTCACGTCATTTATCCTCCTAGTATATGCTTGAGTAACTCACAGCGCAGCGAGAACGGCCATAGAACACTGATAGCGCAGGGACTGTTTGTATAAGTATTGGCATTCTCGTTATACGGTGGGCTCACTTTGCCATGAGATACAGTTACATAAGTGAGGTACTTTGATAAGCCTAAGCCCTACATAGCGGAAGTATCGTTTGGTAATAAAAGGCCTCAAGCGCAACTGGGGACCCGAGGGTAGGGGCGAATATGGACCTATAATCTTGAGAACGATCAGAGCGAGTTCCAGGAGGCTATCTCGAGCAATGCCAACCATTTCCTTGTCCTGAAGACCAAGAAACCTGAGGGTTTGAACAGCTGTTGTGTTCCAATAGCTGTTTGGTGCTCGTGTAACTAGCAGAGCAACGTCTACTAGGGGTGAAGATTCGCATGCTGGCACTGATTTTGGAAGGAGGAGAAATATTGTGATGAGTTTCCATAGGGGTAACTTGGGAGTGGAGTGAGGGAGGAGAGCCAAATGGGACAATATTTTGTGTAAAGTCGGGGGCCTTCATTGGGCGAGGGGCGGCAGGCCGCCATAGTAGCCCCGAGGGCTGATGCGTGTTCTGACGAACAAAGATTATGCTGCCATTGTCTTGACTGGGGTTAGGCCATTGTATGTCGTGGAATGTGTGAATTGCGATCCCTAAGAGCACTCATAACCGATGTTGCGAACACAGCATCGAGGGGAGCCAACTAAGGATGGTCCCCTCGTACCACAACCAATGTTCCCCCACCCGAGCTCTGTAACTCTAATTTCTGCCGCCCAAACACCTGGAAGAAAATACGAAAACCACTTAAAACCTTGTATACTATCCTTCAGCATCAAATGAAAACCTTCACACTCTCAGGCATGCTCTCGTTAGGTTCTGAAAATAGTCTGTATCTGGTAGCACTCAGCAGTGCTAAAAGTTTTTGATTGCGACTTTAGACATATTATGATCGTACAGAGAATAAGAACCCAGTATTATATTTTCTGCTTAGGGGCTTGGTTTGGGCGCGGGGTGTTCGGGTTTATTTGGCACCTGGGATACTAGGATCTAGGCAAAAAGGTGAATTTAGGGGTACTGTCACTACAGGGAGGCAAGGCGAGGCTGTGCGACCGGCCCACAGGGGTACTCCATGGCAAAACTAGATTGGTGAAGGCTATGGTTATGTGTGATTGATCCCGGTTCGTCATCGACCCAGTTTCGCCCTGCCGGCTGTGAGTGTCTGCAGCGTCAGGAGCAGTCAGGTTGGCAGGGGTTGCTTCATTAAGAGAACAGTTATTGAGTAACCTCATGCAATGCATACTACATGAAGTCCTAAAACATAGTACACGCAGGTTTCTTATCCATGAACCACTTTTGTTATTCTGTTGTAAGGATTGTGATAATTGATCAAATTATCCTGGGTAATTCGGGCGTGCTAGCACAGGCTCTCTCTGGTAGTGCTTGTTGCCCGCCTCAAGGAAGCACACCCGACGCAAAATATGCTTCTTGTGTTTGAGCAGGTGGCTTGAAGCTAGCCGGCAGATGCGCTCAGGTGTACTTCCGGACGGAGACGTGGCACTTTAACCAGTATGTGGACCTGGCTATGTTGAAAGGAATGGCGGTTGTGCTTCCTGCTAACTTAGAGTCTGAATGATATGCGGATTGGGATGTGCAGAATGTGTATGTCTGCAATGATATTTGTTGAATGGCAGGAGCGGAATGGCAAGAATGGTAGGGCTGAAAGGGAAGCCAGAGGCTGAGAATGCTTAGTATATAGAATAGTACACTCTCGGTGATCCTAGGAGATAGGAATTTTCTAGGGAATAGATATTCACAGGATTATGGAACGATGTCTATTGTCGATGTTCTTCAGGTTAGATTGAGGAGATTCGAATGATATTTAGTGAGGCTGATTTGATGGCCACTAAAACAGGGGTACAGCATGAGGGGGTCAACTTTATTTTGCCCAACTTTTGCTCATTGGATTGAATTACTGTATCATGTGTATAACCATTGTTTGTTTTTTTTCCAACAAATACTTGCAATGTCGAAGCGTTTTTAGAAAAGACTCCTATTGCATACCCGCAAAGATTGGGCACTTTCTCTCAAATTTGGGTGGTATGCAATACCAGTCTCTTCTAAAAGCCGTTCCACAGTGGGAGTAACAGTACTCGAGTACTCACCCATCTACGCCAATATTTAGGACATGAGAAAAGCTCGTGAAATTTTCCGCCAGTGACTAAAAGGAATCCCATTCTCTGAGTGGGCAAAAGGGGAACTGGGACAACCAGAGGGGCTCGACAGACTTATCGTAAAAACTTGAATAATTGAACCATGTGTTATCAAATCCGAAATTCCCTTCTCTGGAATAGGGGCCAAAAGGACTGCAAAAGCTGAACCTCTTTCCCCCTGCTGAGACCGAAAAACAGAGATTTCTTGACCTTATTGAGAGGAAATTTCAACGACCTAAGAGTCATTTGGCCCCAGTGCCAAGAGCAAAGTTTTGTCGAAAATATTGGACGCAACAGATTGGATGGCCTGAGAATGTGGGCCTACAATGGAATAGTACAATCAGCCAACCAATAAAGCAAAATCGTGTAATGTAATTACAAGCCAATAGAATTGAAGTAGATGGAAAGTTAAGAGGGTGCACAAATGCTACTTCACAAGGATTGAGGTTAGTGATACCGCAAAAGAGGAGAAGTAAAGGGTTAGGTTTTCCTATTCCTCTTGAATTTGCCTCCTTTCGGTCCTGTGGCTTACTTTTCTGCTCAGAAATTTTCATTGAGAAAAAATTTGTATAAGGGCAGGGGCCAAACTCCTCTATAGCAGATGGTTTAATCGTTCAAGTTTCTACGGTATCTTGATATTCGGTAAGCTTATGAAAGGAGAAGCTGTAATAAATAGGTCTAGCGACCGCTTGGGTTACCGCCGAAAATGCCCCTCCAGTGAAGCATGGTCCGCCCAGGCGAGGTCAAGATTATACAAACCTGGGTTGTTGGTCCAGCTGTGTGAATGTTTAGCTGTGGCCGCAGTCTTTCGAGATGTAATTTGTATGCTAACACTTGACTAATCTAGAGCCGATATCAGAGAATACAGGCAGGTATATGAAACCATCTTGTGCCAGCCTAGGTGTGGGAAATACAAAGAGAAACCAAGGGTATTTCGGTATTCTTAAAGCATTGAGAGTAGTATAATACGGATGCTGCGCAATTTCCGATTATTCAATATATTCTTACAATGTGGATAGACTACTGACACATTCACAACCATTCCTTGGCTACCAAGCTGTCGCCCCACTACTTTAATAATACTACCAAATTTCAATCCTTGACAATTGCCTGTCTGATATCTTCTCCGCCACCTGGTCCTCAGGGCACTCTTCATCATAATGGTTCCAGATTCCAAATTTTGGCATTTCCGGACCCCTAATACTGAGCTGGGTATACCCGTTTCGGCCAGAATAAAGGTGTGCCTCCTGTGCTTCAATGAGATGTGAAACAACGGGTCTTGTAACCCCCACGACCCCAACCAATGATTGTGGAGAAAACATACCACGTGGGTTTGGTACCCATTTTCCTCTTTTGTCAAGTACCGTTCGCCGCAACCAGCTCTACCCCCCTTTCCACTTTGTCTGGAAACCGAACCTTTCCATTCCTTCAGAGCCTGGAAAGAATTGTTTTTTTGGTTGCTTTATTAAATTGAATACCAGGTATTCCATTCATCGAGTATATCTCCGCCATCTACCAGTAACAGACAAGAAGTATATGAAGATGAGACATTCACCATATATGGTACTTTGTCTGTGCGCCACATGTCTCATGTTCATACACTTGTTGCATGTAACCTGTACAACTTGTCAATATTTAGGAGCTGCCACAGAAACGAGATAATAGCCCCAGGTATTGTTTTTCTTTTCTATTCCAACTAGAGGTTGATAATCTTGGACAGTACCTGTATCTTCTCTTCTAGGTGCAGGGAATTAGCAAGTTCTTTTCCGGTCTGATTGGTCTAGGTTTTTTTATGGTCCCTTTCGTCTGTATTGGGACTCGGTGCCAGGATCTATTGAAGCTACAATACTGGTAGACGAAACATTTGTGGAATTTCCAGCACACTCGTATCCGGTTTTTGTAGCCCTGGCTTGACCGAATTCCTTTTTTCCCTACCAAATAGCCTACTCGTTACCTTCTGGGCTTTGTCCTGAGTAGAGGTCAAATTGTACAAGTACTGCATTCAGGTAGAGAGGAAAATATTGGGACTAACAGGGGGCAGTGGAATTAGAAAGCAGTAGTTATTTCTTTTTCTGGTTCCACACGGTTTCATTAATACTTCCAAGGTATTGTGCCTTGACGGGATTAACTCTGCATCGGCAAACAGAAAGAATTCTAGCCATGACCACAGCACGCCCCCCTAACCAACCTCACTATCATGAAAACTATAATATATATATATATAAATGTAAATACATGGTACAATACATAATTCAAATTAATATTTGATCTAGAGAAGTTTCTTTTGACGTTGAAAATGCGGGGTGATGAGGGGGTTGCATTGCTATCAACCATTGGCGTGCGGCTAATTTTTGTTAACAGCCAATATGCACTGGCCTCTGCTCCGCCTGCTTGTCCCAAGACTTAACTCTACTACTTTTATGCACGGCAACATATTTCACTATATCTATGAACAAGCCCCATGCTCAAGGTGAGGAAAATCTTTTAGCGACTCTCCCTTGCAAAAAAATGTTTAGAAAGTGGAAAAAACAAGAAAAAACTAGGGGCAGGAGCGGGCGTCAGTCTGAATCTGAGCAACAAGTTGCTGATATCTCTACAAGCTGCGGTAAAGATTAGAAAACATTGAATGAGGTTCTTATTAGCGCATTCAGTGTGCTCGGGCCAGTTGAGCAACTCTGTTTCTGACAATTCAGCTCTTCCTTTTCCCGTTTGTTTACCAAGCCTGCGGATGCCAAGGCCTTATGCCTAGTTTTAGCCCGGTCTTACATTCACCCAACGCCAAGCACAATGCGAAGCCCAGTGCTTATGCATGCAAGTGCTCAGAATTGCTATACAACTATTTAGCGCAGTAGTTTTAGGATTGGCTTGCAGAGAGGTAAAATTTAAGATGAATGACTTGTGAATTGCATGTTGTGCAATGGTGGGTACAGAATGGAACTTTCAGGTATAGAGGCAAGCGGGGCAAGGGGAAGATGAAGAAGGAATAAACAACAGGAGTACATGGTCAATTTCGATCTTAGGTGACAGTATGCGAAGTTATAGGGCTTTAAGTGATTTGCCCAAGTATCATGGGTCTCGATGTTTACACTGTCTTTTCCCAGAAAGGCTTCGCAAGAGATTATGCGAAAAACAGGCTCCAAGGCTGCGTGTTGTAATCCCACAACTGGAATAATTGTACCTTGCACTCAGTGGCCTGGGATTCCCCTCTGTGGGTGACGGCGAACTTGCTACAAAATGAAGACTAAATTTCAGTCCTCTCCCGAGGGGGATATCTTAGAAGTTGTCACAAGAAGCGAGGATTCTGTAGTTGGTTACGGAGGGTAGCAAAGTCTAATAGACTTTTCCGGATCTTTCTGTATTATTGGCATGGGAGCCTGCAGCGGAATTGGGATATATGGGGGGGCATGGTGATATGTTTGATAATCCATAGAAGGATTAGGCTGCTTTCATGGTGTACCGCCTATACTCCCATCTTTACCGTTAGTTTAGAGGAAAAAAGAAAAGAATGATAATGAAGTTTATCATAACACAATTCATCGGCGGTTGAACGACAGACCACTGACCACGAAGAGGCGAAACGGCCTCTATGGGCTTCGATATCCAACTCACAACATAAGTAGGGCACTTCTCATCTATTCAACTGCGGGCTCTCGCTCTCACGAGTCACACCTCAACAACGCTCTCCAATAACGAAACTAGGTAACGGTAAAACTAGGAGTAAGTATATAAAAGCAATAAAGCCTTTCTCTCATCCTTCTATTGATTGGGACCCATATCCATTCTTTTCTAGGCATCTGCTTCATTCTCTTCCGTAGATCTCCGTACTAACAAAAGAAAGGCAAACATCGCCAACACCTGCGCTCTATAGCGTTCACGCATTCAACTATTTCAGAGGTGCCTTCATTCAGGCACTAGATCGACACCAGGGCCCGGGCCGATATCCGAAGGCTTTGCATGGACAGTGGGGGGATGGGCTATGCGCTTGCCTCGGCATGTGGAGCAGCATCAAAGACTTCCAACACAATTCTGGGAAATAACCGTGTCAGCCGTTCGTGGTTGTAGCCCATTCGAGAAGTTCCGAGCGTTTTGCAGAGGATTATTTTAGAACTTTACTGATTTACAGAGATCTCCTCAAAATCTCGTTCTCTTTCTTTGGAGTTTGCGGAGGAATGTGGAGATCTGTGGAGATACAGATATAAATGGTGCGATTTATGGAAGGACCAAAGAGTTTTAATTATCTTTTACTTGTAAGTCTGTCCTTACTGTCAGTTTAGTTTGTAATAATGAAATTGTTGATTACACTCCCCTACCTTTCCTAAAAAGTGCGCAAGACAGGAGAGAATCTTCTCACTGTGCCCTCTACCACGGCACTATCTATTTTCCTATATTAAAATCAAGAGCCCAGTACTTGAGACGATATCATGGGATCACCTGTTCCGTAAATCCCCCTGACATCCACCACCTCTGCCGGCCCTATAAGCTCCGGGTTTAGGGACAAAACCTGAGAAGAGAATTAAAGCAATGATCCCAGCAGGCCCAATCAGTCGGTGTCGGATGTAGGTGGGACAAACTAAAGGCCATCGTGGGTTACTTTGCGGGTGAATGAATGCCCATACCCGACAGCCTCTGGTCTAGATAGACAGTGGGCCCAAGCGTCATATATGATCCGGCAGGCTTTGGAGAATGGCCTTATGGTGCCAGCAGCCCCCCCCGCACTCCTTTATATTGTGCCACTAAATGTCACTCTCGAGATAACACGACTTGATCTATCCATCACTCGGAATACAGATTAGATTGTAAACCTAACAAATAGTGGATCCTGACACCTTGCCCTCCTTTATGGATCCTTCGTTACAGGATAGAGTTGGTGATGTTTCTGCTAGCCTAGCAATGCACCCCCGGAGGGTGGAACGCGACTCTACTTGTTGTTATTTGAGGTAACAGTATCTTAATATTTATTGTAGGGCGGAAAGCCTATCTAGAAATTTAAAGTTCAAGATTCCTACCCGGTTGATTTATCCAACTTTTTTTCCTACATTTCGGTGTTGGAAATTGTGTTTGGGCTCTCTTAGTACCAGGTGTCACGGGTGACACCTTAAGACGGCTTGGGTAACCTACCTGTGTATAATGCTATATTGGGATCGCTTCCTTTCTCTTGTTGTCTTTCATATTCCATCCACTCGGTTTTATTCCTTCTATCTGTTGTAATTCACCGGCGATCAATCCACCACACTATATCTTCCCTTGGTGCCTTTCGTTATCTCGTTACTGGTTAGTTTCTTGTCTTCTTTGTCAGTCATTATATATCAATAGGAGGAAGGGATATACCTAGATGGTATAGTATATAGGAGGATAGGCACACATGACCGGCAGGGACCGGCGAGCAAAGCAGGTATGGGATGGGAATACACAGCGGATATGGGACCGGAACTCCATAGTCCCAGAGGTCTTGCGACAAGTCTTCGTGATGTGGAACTCGCTTTGTATTTTCTGTTCAAACTCCCTCTTCCGCCATAGATAGATAGGCAAGCAAGTTAGACACAAATTCCCAGAATATACACAATCTTCCTCTTGACGTCATTTCCCTCCTCATTCCCAAACCTTGACTCTTGCCCGGTCCCCGGTTCCTCGGCAATCGGCCTCTCATAAAAACGCTATCTGCCGTTTGTACGGGGGGGCCTTGCTTGAAGATAGCCAGCTGATATGCAATATGGCCCGGCTAGGCCTTGGGAAGACGGTAGACTTGGTTGGTGCGTCACGGTGCCGGTAGGCTTTCCACATATGCCTTCCGATTCGTGATGATCTGGTTAATAGGTGCCTAAGGTCCCCGGATACCCACAAATATCTCCGGATACCAAAAGATATGTAGAGATGGCTTGAAATATTTTGAAATGCCGGAATCTATCTTCAGGCATTCAGTAATATCCGCTCAATATCCCACAATGTCTTTTTATGGTTCCATCCCAGATTATAGTAGTATCTTTAACATGCTCCGATTCTGTCGATACTAGGTAACGGCTTACCACCTAGTATACTCACAACATATAGATGAATTACTTATCACGATCTTCTTACTCTCTGATTATAGTCTTAGCCTCTCTGCTTTTCACAACGGCCACTTCTCTACCAGAAGGCTCTTCAAGATGAAATAACATTTACCAGTGGCTATAGGACGATTGTTAAGGGGGCTGAGGGATTGTAGGTAATGCCAATTTGGATTGTCTCACCAGAACTCAATTAGCCTATGAAACACTCGAGGTCGGAAATTCGCCTTTTTGCATATTTGAAGTCGGATGCAGTCAAGTGTGTTCAATTTGTATTAGCGTTAACAAGTCCTAGAATATTAGCGAACTCTGCAATCATCCTTGCTCAAATGGAAGTCTCCACATATCTGTAGTCAGGCTAGGGGAGGACCAGCTAGATGAACTTCAGGAGTCGGACTGCAGGCCACATGCTAGGTCTGCCAGCCCATCAAATTTGCCCTGTAAGCCCAAAGCTTGACTAAGCAAGCCGCATGTGTTGAGAGGTATCGGGAGTGTACAGGCGAATGTGACAGGTATCACAGGTTCAAGTGGAGTGCGGACTCCAAAGGAAGCGAACGACTTGCATTCCTAGTGAAACAAAGAGAAGAAATTCAGGAGACAAGAGATGAAGAAAAAAGAGACAGAAGAGAGGAGGGGAGTGTAGAGGAAACATCAGGTGAGGCAAGCGGTCACAAAGTGTCACACATGATCCCAGCAACAGAGAATCTTTTAATGTGGTCGAGGACTGTTAGGACTTATTGATAACTACATGCCAATGACCGGAATGCTTGGAATGTCATGGACTACACAGTTGGAATGTGTGGTATGGAATGCACTATAGAATGGCACTGCGTGGTGTGGGATGGATTGAGTTGATTCTGGAAGGTCGACAATAATGTGCTCTCCCTGTATATAATAGTCTGGTAATTTCTGGTAAGATTGGAAGGTTAAGCAAATATCAATGTTCAATTTCTCGCACTCTAGTGCCCTTTCTGGACCCATTTTAAGCTACACCAAGCCTCGCAATTGGGCTTCGGGTTTTCGGGTCGACCCGGGTTTAGATCGGGTTGGGTCGGGTCGGGTCCGGGGGGCAGGAGTTTGGGTCG